>ERZ780195.2814-NODE-2814-length-11259-cov-4.038915_pt1 | contig 11259 bp, 9 predicted proteins | sample MGYA00511017_ERZ780195 | MGnify/ENA primary metagenome ERZ780195 (study PRJEB29588, sample SAMEA2159974) | human gut metagenome | biome: human gut; feature: human-associated habitat; material: faeces | place: Denmark | collected 2008/2010 ...
CGCCACAGGATTCGCAGGTATAGATTGCCATACCCTCTTCTTCTCCCTCTTGCCACTGACTGCCAGCGGCTTCTTCCCAGTCCATCTGAGAGTCCTTCTCGTTTTTCAGCTCCTCATCAAAGGCTTTGAGCGTCTCCATATCAAACTCCGTCTCACAATAGGGACACTTCATCTGCTGGGAGCCGCTGTCAAAGGTGATGGCGCCGCCACAACAAGGACATTTATATTCCAATAATTCAGACATGATAACACCTCATATTGAAATCGCGATTTCCAAGAATCTATTTGGCGTCGTTCCCGTCAAAGGGATCTCCACACTCTGGGCAGAATTTCGGGGGATGGGTGGGGTCTGCCGGCTCCCAGCCGCATTGATTGCAGCGATAGTGAGGTGCAGCCTCTGGCTTTTTTGCCCCACAATTATAGCAGAACTTGCCTTTATTCACGGTGCCACAACTGCACGTCCATTCCTCTGCTGCTGGGCGCTTGGCGCCACATTCTGGACAGAAGTTGCCAGTGGCCAAGTTGCCACAAGAGCATTTCCAACTGCCTGCTGGTGCAGAAGCAGGGGACGTCTGCCGTGGGGGAGCTTGGGCAGCCTGTTGTTTGGCGCCCATTTCATATAGGTTTTGGGCATTGAGTCCGCCAGCTTGTTGCGCCATACCCAGCCCCATAAATCCCATCATCGCACCGCTTTCATTGGAAGCAGCGGCTTTCATGGATTCGGCCTGTGCCTCTACGATGGTGGCAGCAGCCATGGTAGGGTTGCGCATCACGGCTGTACGTTGCAGCTGTTTGATCATCTCCTCGTCCTCTTCCGGGGCGGTGATGGAGTTGATGCCAATGGATACAATGGCCAGCCCACGGAGGTTTGCCCATTTTTCCGTTAAGATTTGGTTCATGGCGTCAGATAGCTCCATGGTGTGTCCGGGAATGGCACTGTACCGAATGCCCATAGAGGAAATTTTGGCAAAGGCAGGCTGCAAGGCGTTTAAGAACTCTGCCTTGAGCTGCGCGTCTATCTCATCCCGGGTGTACTCGCTCTCCACATTGCCACACACGTTGGTGTAGAAGAGCAGGGGATCGACAATCTTGTAGGAATACACGCCGTTGCACCGAATGGAAATGTCGATATCCAGACCGATGTTCTGGTCTACCACCCGAAAGGGAATGGGGGTAGGGGTGCCGAATTTGTTGTCAATCAGCTCCTTGGTGTTGAAATAGTAAATCCGCGGATCCTTGCCGGTATCTCCGCCGTAGGCAAACCGTTTGCCGATGGTCTTAAAGGTGTCGATGATGCCTTTGCCCAGGCTGCCGGCAAAGATGCTGGGTTCGGTGGAAGTATCGTACGTGAACTCTCCAGGTTCGGCGCAGACCTCCACCACTTTGCCCTGTTCGACGATGATCATACACTGTCCGTCAGCGATTGCCACGATGGAGCCGTTGGAGATAATGTTGTCATTGCCTTTGGTGTTGGCGCTGCGTCCGCTCTGGCGTTTCCAGCCGCGGGTGGCCAACAGGTCAGCCGGCATGGCTTCACAATAAAAGTATTCCTTCCACTGGTCGGCCATAACGCCGCCAGCAGCGCCCATTGCAGCTCTGATAAGTCCCATAGTGATCCTCCTATGTCAGGGGCGGGCAGGACCCGCCCCGTTTTGTTACAGATAAATCAGGTCGTCATTTGTTGGCCAGGGCGGCCTTGTACTCCTCATAGCGGGGCGGCAGCTCCTCGAGCTCCTCGTTCCACTCGGTGCCGTCCAGTCTCATGTAGAAGCTGACCGCACAAGCCGTGCCGTCGTCGCCCTCGTAGTCATACATGAACAGCGAGATGCAGTCGTTGTACGGGTACAGGTTGAACTTATACGCATCGCTCTCGGTTATGTTCTGGTCAAGCACCCAGTCGTTGCCGTCCAGAATCGGCTCAATGTGGTCATCATAGACATTGACCCACATCGTGATGACCGGGTCATCGGGCATACCGTCGCGATAAACCTCAAAGTAGTGGCTGCCGTCCTCGCTCTCACCGATGTAGCCCCAGCAATCGTAGGTGTCGGTGTCAAAGTAATCACGGTTCGGTACATTCTTGTAGTTTTCCATCCGGAACCAGCCGTACCAGTTGGTGTTGCCCAAATCATCGTAGGTGTTGCCGTCATCGTAGGTGTAGGGCGGGTCAGGCTCATCCGTGCCGTCGGTGCCGTCGGTGCCGTCAATCAAGCCGTCGCCGTCATATTCGTCATCGCCGCCGTCCAGCAAGGCGGGGTCGATTTCAGGCTTGGTGTCGCTGCGCTTAAAGACCATGGTCATACCGTCAAACTCAATGGTCAGCAGGTCACCCTCACGGGTGTAGGTCATGGCCGGGGTATCGGGGTCGGTCAGCGCGTAGAAGCTGCCGTCCTTCCATTGGAAGGTGACAAATTCCTCCATGTAGGTTTCGCCGGTGCCGTCCGCACGCAGCTCAATGTAGAAGTCCTCCATATCGACGAGGGCAAGCTCCTCCTTGGAGAGGGTGTACTCGCTGTCGGAGGCGGATTCCAGCACATAGATGCCCACATCGGTATCGCTGCCTGCGGTGGTGCCCTGGGTCATGTTGTCACCGTCCAGAGGCTGCTGCATGGTGCTGCCGGACTTGACGAAGTAGAGCGTTACGCCCTGTCCCTGCACATCGTTCAGGGTCAGGATTTCGTCTTGCAGGGTGCCGGTGCAGCTCAGGCCGCCGCAATCCAGCTGGAAGACCCCGCCGTTCAGCGTCCACTTGCCGTAGGACTTGGTGCCGTCCACCGTTACAACGCACTTGCCCTTATCATTCAGGTCCATCAGGAACCCGCTGCCGAAGGCATCCTCGACCTGCGTCACGGAGCCGCCGACCTCGGCGTAGGCTGCTTCCCAGGTGCCCTGATTCGGGTCACTGGCGTTCGGCTTGCCGGTGCGGATAGAGCCGCTAATCATTGTTACGATGATCATAAGCAGGAATATCACCGGGATGGCGATCAGGATCATCCGCTTGGGGGACATTGGTGCGCGGGGGCGCTTGGGCTTGCCGCCGGGGGCCACATTGCCGTAAGGGTTGCCGCCCGTGCCGCCCGGTGGCGGCGGCGTGACAGGCGGTGTGGACGCGGGCGGGGGCGTTTTTCCGGCGTAAATCGGTGCGCCTGCGCCGGTCTGCGGCGGTGTGCCGGGCGCATTGCCTGCGTAAGGATTCGCTGCGTTCGTCTGGGGCTGCGGGGCGGCAGGTGCGCCGCCTGCATAGGGATTGCCGCCGCTTGCCTGCGGCTGCAGGGGCGCAGGTGCAGCCTGAGTCGGCTGAACCGGGGGCTGGGGCACAGCTGCGGGCTGTGCGGCGGGCTGCGGTACGGATACTTTTGCACCGCAATTCTCGCAGAATTTAGTACCGGGCTTTAACTCGGCACCACATTGCGTACATGTTGCCATAGTGTCTGCCTCCTTTTATAAAGTAATATTTTAGAACCTTGCTTATTCCTGTGTCATTTCAAACCATACAGCTTCCTGCTGCGGCAGGTTCAGAAGGGATTCCCCACCGATGTGCATTACATTGACGCCGCCGTAATCAGCGGGCATCATAGCCAGCGTTTCGCGCTGTGTGCGCCCTGAATCCATACGGAACAGCGAAACGGAGCAGATCCAGCCGCGGTCATCCATACCAAGGTAGGAGATGCTGCTGTCCCATGTGGCCGGAATCCTCTGGCCGTTGGTGTATGCGCCGGTGTAGAAGTTCGGCTGATCCTCGCAGATTTCAAACCAGGTGCCGGTATCCTCACTCACAAAGGAGCCGACCATGTTCGGAATGCTCAGCGGGGCGGTGTTCCAGACAGCCTCCATCAGGTTGAATTTTTCATTATCGCGGGAAACGCCGTACACAGTCGCGTACTCGGCGCCGTACTCTGCATCGTAGGCCGTGCCGGTCTCAAACCGGACAATGCCGTTGATACCGAAGAGCGGACCGCCGTTGACCATCGTGCCGCACTGTGCGCCGCTGATGACATCAATGTATTCGACGTTGCCGTTCTCGGTCAGAAGGAAAACATAGGGGGCGTAGTCCTGCCCGATGCTGGTCATCAGCATCTTTATATAGTCGCTGTAGCAGCCGCTGACCGCTAACTCGGTCTTGTCGCCCAACTCGTACCATTCCTTCATGGTCTGATAGGTCATAGCGCCGTCAGGGGTAACATAGTCGGTCAGGGCGCGTACCGTCACAGCGCCGTCGGCACTTACATCGCAGGTGAACCATTCATCCTGCCCGTGCAGGATCTGGCCGCTGCCTTGGCGCTTGTCGGGGTCGACCTGAACATCCGTCCAGTACATTCCCGACCCGGCGGGGGTGTACATCGGAACCGTGGCAACAAAACCGTGGCTGTATTTCGGATACAGGGAATAGTAGCTGTACAGTCCGTCCAGATTGCTCAGGCTCTGCGCGCGCATCATGTACAGCATGGCGGTCTGGTCGGGGTCGATGTAGCCGTAGTAGGTGTCAAAATGCTGCGCTACTGCGCGTTCCAGCTCGTGCATCACCTTGGCGTCGTCGGTGTAGCCCAGATGCGCCAGCATCTCCGGGTTGGAAAGCTCCTGCCCGGTGGCAAAATTGTAATGGTACGAACCCACATCGTGGTTGTACATCGCGTCAGAGCTGGTGATTTGCAGGCTCAGCAGGGGACCGTCCCAGTTGCTGACCCAGATGATGTAGCTTGTGTCGATAAAGTCATTGCGGGAACGGGCGTCCAGCGCGCGCTCCACCAGATAGCCGAAGCGGTAGCCGATCATCTCGTTGATGTTCCTTGCGCCCTCGGTGTCATCATCGATCTGCGGGACCTCGTAAAAATAGGTGTCCTTGTTGCCGTTGGGGTCGGTGTAGCTGAATTCCACATCATACAGCGTAGAGATGCGGGAATCATCAAACCTGCGGGAGGGCTGCGGCTTTTGCGGGGCCTCCTCCGCGGCTTCCACATTTTCAGCGGAGGTCTCGCTCACTGCGCTTGCAGCCGGTTTGCTCGGCTCGGTCCGCTTGCTGTCCTGTGCGCAGCCTGCCGCAGACAGCAGCATTGCCGCCGCCAATAGTACGGCACAGCGTCTTTTCATGATTGGTTCACCCGCCTTTCGGTTGAGAGTGCGGCAAACTGCCTGTGTTTAGCCAAAGGTAACGCTGTTCAGCACGGTGTCGCCCTCGGTGCCGGGGTCAATGTCTACACCGGAGATCTTGATGGCCAGCCAGCCGCCGGTGGGCATCTCACCGTAGTATTCTGTCCACCACATACCCACGTTTTTGTAGGTGCGTCCGGCCATCTCCACGCCGCCGATGGTGCGCGGGGTAAGCTCCTCCACATTTTCAAAGTCGTCGTAATAGTAGTTGATCTTATCCAGACCGCTTTTCAGTTCAAAGGTTATGCGCGGGTCACCGGAGAAGATATGGCTGGGGTCATCGGTCGGGAACAGCTTGAGATCCCCGAAACTGGTCGCGGACTTGTACCAGCCCTGGTCGGGGCAGGTCACGTTGAGCACCAGCGTAAAGTCCGTGCCGAATGCCTCCAGGGTCTGGGTGTTCAGGCCGGCAGCCGATGGATAATCGGGATTGTCCGCAGGGGCGGAAGCAGGGGCCGGTTCGGCGGTGGCTTCCGGCTCCGGCTCTGCAGCGGGCTCCGATGCAGGTTCGGATGCAGGCTCGGATACCGCGTCGGTCTTGGGCTCTGCCGGGGTCTCCGTCTGGGGTTCAACAGCCGGTTCGGCGGCCTGCGCTTTCAGGTCGGATAAGCCGGAATTGACCTCTTTGGTTACATCCCCCTTGGAGCAACCGGCCAAAGCCATAAGCATCATGGCTGCCAATGCGGCAGCGAGCGTTCGTTGTACTTTTTTCATAGCTGTCCTCCTTTTGGTCATAAAGTGTCCATCATAGCGCTCAGATAGGCAGGCGAGACGGAAGCGTAGACGAAATCATCGACAATATGGTCCTTTTTTGCCAGGCACACGGCGGTGGCCAGTTCGGGATATTCGGCCTCATCCACAAGCAGTACCGTTTTGCAGTGCGGGCATACATCCCGCAGGTCGTTTGCCAGCAGCAGTCTGTCCTGCAGGGTGCGCGGCGGATGCGGGCAGACCTCCAGCAGCAGGACATCTGCCCTGCAGGAGCGGCATAGCTTTACAATATCCTTTGTCTTAGGGCCGGCGTTTTGTACCTGGAAATCCGGTCTGCCGTGTTTCAGTGCCATTGTCAATGCGCTCGTCATCACAGAGTATTGCGCGTCCAAAACGATCCTTCGCACGGCGCAGCCCTCCTTCCCTGCAAAGAATACTATTTGTCAACTTCATCATACAGGAATCGGACGATTTCTGCCCCCACCATTTGGATAGTTTTTTTGAACTTTTTACTGCTTTTTCCAACACTATTGCAAAATAAGGCGGATTGCGTCATAATAATAGTGTGAAAAGACAGCACGATACCCCTTTGGGAAAGGACAGGCGCTATGACAAAGGTACGGCTTGGCAATCTGTGTTTAGCCGCTGCGGTTGCAGGGGTGATTCTCTGCGCTGTCCTGATGCGGGCGTTTTATATGCCGTATTCCGGCTTTTTGCGCACGGTGCTGTATAATATCCTGATCTTTTCCTGGGCGGTATCGGTCTGGTGGCGTATCCTGCACGCACAGACCCGCCACTGCCTGCTGGGCGCTGCCGCCCTGATGCTGTTCTGGCTGGATATCCGCCTGATCCGCTATGACTTTGCCCAGACACCGGAGATGCTGCGGCGATTGTGGTATGCGTACTATATCCCGATGCTGCTGATCCCGACCCTTGCACTTTATACGCTTTTCTTTTTAGATCGGGGGCAGTCCGCCCCGCTGTACAAGTACCGGTACATGATTTTTGTATTCCCTGTGGTGCTGTTCAGCCTCGTGCTGACAAACGACTGCCATCAGCTTGCGTTTGCGTTCCCGCCCGGGCAGGAGGTACTGGGCAGCCCCGATTACACCTATCGGTTCGTATATTACCTCTGTCTGCTGTGGATATTTTCCTGTGCCGTGTTCACGGTGGTGTACCTTGTACGGCGCTGCCGTATTCCGCATACAAAGCGCATCCTCTGGCTGCCGCTTGTGCCGATTTTTTTTGCCACCCTCTATGCTTTACTGTACAAGCATATTTTGAATGTGCCGTGGATGCATGCGATTGCCGGTGATATGACCGTGGTGCAATGCCTGACCTTTACAGCGACCTTTGAGGCGTGCATCCGGTGCGGGCTTATCCAATCCAACATGGGGTATGCCACGCTGTTTGAGGTATCCATGGCCAAGGGACTGATCACAGACCGGGCGTTTGTGCCTGTGCAATGCTCGATGCAGGCAGCGCCGCTCCGCGAGGAGCAGCTGCGTCAGGCGCTCACCGGCAGTGTCCAGCTGGACGCCACGACCCAGCTTCACGGCCACCCGATCCGGAAAGGGTATGTTTTCTGGCAGGAGGACATCACCGAATTGGTGGCACTGCTGGAGGAGCTGCGCCTCACGCAGGAGGAATTGCATGACATCGGGGACATCATACAGGCGGAAACAGCCCAGAAGGCACAATGGCTGAAGCTGAGCGAGCAGAACCGGCTGTATGACAAAATCGAGACCGTCACAGCCCGCCAGCTGGCACGGATACAGGAATATCTGATCGCGCTCAGGGCCACGGACGATGTCGATACCGCCCGCCGGCTGCTGAAGCACATCGTCATTTTGGGAACCTATATCAAGCGGCGCAGCAACCTTGTTTTTGTTTGCGACAAGGCGGAGGACATCGACACCACGGAGCTGCGGCTGAGCCTGTTTGAATCGGCAGAGAGCCTGCGCCTGAGTGATATACGCTGCGCCGTACAGATCGCCGACACAGCAAAGATTCCCCCTGCGTCCGCCGTGGCGATCTATGACGCCTTTGAAGCCATCATAGAAGCGACCCTGCCGGGATTGCAGGAGATCCTTTTCTGCGCCGAGCATACGGCGCAGGGCTGGGGGCTGCGCTGCAGCGTTCAATGCACCGACGCGCCCGCTGCGCTGCCCGGCCTGCCGCAGATGCAGCTTGAACGGGATGAGGACGGGCTTTTGTATTTCACGATGTTTCCGGCAGAAGGAGGCAGCCTATGATTTTCCGAATCTCCCGCAACGCTGTCAAAGAAGGCTTTGACACGCTGCCGGCGGCCATCTGCTACTTTGACCGCAACGGTCTGCTGCGTCTGATCAATCACAGGATGCAGGAGATCGCCGCAGTCCTCTGCGGCTGCGATCTGCAGACCCTTACGGATCTGGAGCAGGCGCTGCACAGTCCCGGCGGCGGTGTGCAGCTGCGCGATGAGGCCGCCCGCATCTACGCATTCCCGGACGGGACGGTGTACCATTTTGCGGTGCGCCCTGTTCAGGACAAATACGGCATACCGTACACCGAGGTGATGGCCACCGATGTCACCCAGCTGGCTAGATTGCATGCTGCACTGCAGCAGGAAAACGAGCGCCTTGCCGATGCGAACCGCCGCGCAAAGCGCTTATATGACAATATGCCCGACATTGTGCGGGAGGAAGAAATCCTGAAAATGAAGATGCAGGTGCATGACGACATCGGCCATACCCTGCTTGCCGCACGGCGCGCACTGCGGCATGAGCATGACCTTGCCCGGATCAAGCGCGAGGCCGCGGAGTGGGAAAGCTCCATCTCCCTGCTGTGCCGCGCCCGGCAGGAGGATACTGCCGAGGACCCGCTGACCTGTATGCAAAGGCGGGCGGCTGTTCTGGGCGCAGCCGTACATCTGCGCGGTGCGTACCCTGCGGCACGCGCCACCCGCGAGCTTTACGCACTGATCCTGCGGGAGTGTACCTCCAACGCTGTGCGCCATGCGGGCGCCACGGAATTGTACGCCGATTCCGAGCATCGGCCACAGGCATGGCACCTTTGCATCACGAACAACGGCACACCGCCCAGGGCGGAGATAAAGGAAGGCGGCGGGCTTTCCTCACTCCGCCGCCGTATTGAAAAAGCAGGGGGTACGGTAACCGTACACTCCCTGCCTGTGTTTGTTCTGGAAGTCACCCTGCCCGATAAGGAGAGCATTTATGATACGCGTTATGATCGTTGAGGACCAAAAGCTGGTCCGGAGCCTGCTTGAAAGCTATATTCAGAACGAGGACGGGTATCAACTGGCTGTGTCTACCCCCGGCGCTGCAGAGGCACCGATCCTGTGCGATACCGAGGACATCGACCTTGTCCTGATGGATGTGCAGACCGAACACCGCGAAAACGGTTTGGCCGCCGCCAAAAAGATACGAGAAGCGCACCCGGAAATCAAGATCGTGGTGGCGACCTCGCTTATTGACACACAGGTCCTGGCACGCGCAAAAGCCGTGGGCGCGGACAGCCTGTGGTATAAGGACGGCGATGAAGGGACCCTGATGGAGGTCGTGCGCCGCACGATGGCGGGGGAGCATATCTTCCCCGATGCACCGCCCAGCGTGGAGATCGGCACGGCCATGAGCGCCGAGTTCACCAAAGGCGAGATGAAGGTCCTGCGCTGTCTCGTGCGCGGGCTGTCCTATAACGAGATTGCAAAAGAACTCGGCATCGAGCCATCCACCGTGAAGTTCCACGTCATCAATATGCTGCAAAAGACGAACTTAGAGAATAAGCTCCAGCTTGCCATTGCCGCCACCGAAGCCAAATTGGTGGTGGAGTTGGCAGATACCTGAACCGTTATTCCATAGCAAACAGTGCGTAAAAATGAAGCACCCGGGAGGGCTGAATCCCTCCCGGGTGTTTCAATTTAGAACCGCTCCACGCCATCACTCGTTACGCGCGCGTAGACGAGGGGCGGAAGCGTCGGCGGTTCATCACGGATGACAAGGCCGCCGCGGTACATTTCCTCGGCTGCGGCAAACAGACTCTCGTCGTCGGCATAGAACGTGCAGATGCTCTCCCCTGCCTTGACGTAGTCGCCCAGCTTTTTGTGCATCGTAATGCCCGCGGCAAAGTCGATGCTGTCCTCCTTCTTGATGCGGCCCGCGCCCAGCAGCACGCTGGCGTTGCCGATACGCTCCACATCGTTCTGCACGATGTAGCCATCCGCCGGGGCACAGATATCGTGGGCATATTTGGCCTTGCGGAAAAGCGAGGCATCCCGCAGAACGCTGGTGTCCCCGCCCTGGGCTGCAAACATTTTGCAGCAAATCTCAAAGGCGGAACCATCGGCAATCACCTGTTCCGCCATGGCGCGGCAGGCGGCCATCTCCCCCTTACCCGCCAGATACAGCATATTGGAGGCCAGCTGCAGGCAGACTTCGGTCAAATCCGCCGGGCCTTTGCCCTGCAGCACGGCCATGCTCTCAGCCACTTCCAGCGAGTTGCCGATGTTATGGCCCAGCGGGGTGTCCATATCGGTGATCATGGCGGCCACTTTGCGGCCATGTGCCGTGCCGATGGAAACCATCAAGCGGGCAAGCTCCACGGCTTCGTCCAGGTTCTTCATGAACGCACCGCTGCCCATTGTAACATCCAGCAGGATCGCATCCGAACCAGCCGCCAGCTTTTTGCTCATGATAGAGGAAGCAATCAACGGAATGCAGCCTACCGTTGCCGTAACATCCCGCAGGGCGTACAGCTTTTTATCCGCCACCGCAATTTTGCCGCTCTGGCCAATGACTGAGATACCGATCTCATTGACCTGCTTAAAGAATTCTTCCTGCGTCAGTGAGGTGCGGGTGCCGGGGACGGACTCCATCTTATCAATGGTGCCGCCGGTATGGCCCAGGCCGCGGCCGCTCATTTTGGCAATTTTCACGCCGCAGGCTGCCACAATGGGGGCAATAACCAGGGTGGTTTTATCCCCCACGCCGCCGGTAGAGTGTTTATCTGCTTTGATGCCCTGAATGGCGGAAAGATCCACCATATCGCCGGAATGTGCCATCACATCAGTCAGTTCAGCCGTTTCGGCATCGGTCATGCCGCGCAGGTAAATTGCCATCAGCAGGGCGGACATCTGGTAATCCGGCACACTGCCATCCACATAACCGTTGACGGCAAAGGCAATCTCTGCCCGTGTCAGGGTTCCGCCATCGCGCTTTTTGGCGATGATATCATACATACGCATTTGGGGTTCTCCTATCTTTTTATGTGCACCTGAAAAATAAGGCGAAAGCAGCTGGCAGGGTTTTATCCTGTCGGCTGAATTGCTGATTCTTCTGGTACACTTTTGTTAAGGCAATACCGCATAATTCTAAGTGCCGATACGGCGAGCGAGGTGCGGCA
>ERZ780195.2815-NODE-2815-length-11258-cov-4.152102_pt1 | contig 11258 bp, 10 predicted proteins | sample MGYA00511017_ERZ780195 | MGnify/ENA primary metagenome ERZ780195 (study PRJEB29588, sample SAMEA2159974) | human gut metagenome | biome: human gut; feature: human-associated habitat; material: faeces | place: Denmark | collected 2008/2010 ...
CCGCGGCGACTTGTATATAATATCATCAGGTACACACATTGTCAACAACTTTTTTAATTTTTTTTGCTATTTTTTTGGTTTTTTATATCATAATGGTATTTATCACAATATATATGTATTTATTCATTCCTATCATACTATATATAGTAATACATTTTTACAATTCTTATGTATTATATGTTACAAAAATAAAAATGACACTATATTCTTAATGCATACATCAAGAATATAGTGTCGTTTTTATTATAGATTATATTTGTCCTGTCTGCTGATATTTATTCCAGGCATTCTGATATTTAAATGTATATATAATAGAATATACTCCACAAACTATAATAAGCCATCCTCCTGGCATTCCTGAAAGAAGAATCACATAAATAAAATTAATTATTGAATATGCTGTAATAATAACGGCACATGCTCTGCTCTTTGCCAAATGTATTCCAAGCCCAAGTCCCACCACAATCATGACATCAACAAGACCTGCTATATTTCCAGCCATTACTACATTAACAATGAATGTTATAGCTCCAATTACATATGCAATTATAGCCGCTGCAGTTATATTCTTAGTAATTGATTTAATATTAGCACATTCATTAAACTCTTTCTTTGTCATTCTTGTTGTACCTGAATACATACTTTCCGGCATAACATACTGATTATTCTGCTGGCATACGTTTTCTGACTGATATGTGTTATTCTGCTGCATACTTTCATCGCTTTCTAACGGTGCCCCACAACTTTTGCAAAATCTGGCTCCAAGTTCATTTGCTCTTCCACATGATTTACATATCATATTTCCATCCTCCCTTATTTTATCTTATTGTACTAAAGAGTAAGCTTGTTATTGGATTACAATTATATAACGATTCTAAAATTGCATTACCATGTATCTGCACTAATATATTAGAAGCTGCTTGTGTTCCACTTATTGCTGTCACAACGGTAAAGAATATCCATACAACTGCAATTCCCTCTACCAGCCCGACTATTAATCCGCCCAGCTTGTCTGCCTGTTTTATTACCGGAAGTCTTCTTATTAACCCTGTCGCTGCAACTACAACTCTAAGTACTATCGATACCACCACCATTATGACTAAATACGCAATAGCTGTCAACACTATATCCGCTAACCTGAATGCAATTAATCTTATAGTAATTTCTTTAACAGATGCTTCTCCATATTCTCTGATTACAGACATAAGTTCAGAGTCTGGCATTGCCTTAACTGCTTCCGTAAGACTCTCTGGCAGATTAATCTTATCCCCGACCTCAGCCACCACATCCGTTACTGTCTGTATATGTGATTCTACCTGACTTATATCAATGCCACCCGTAAGAACCTGTTTATCTTCAAAATACTCATCTACTTCTTTATTCTCATAAAGAACTGTATATATTGACTGAGCTATATTTTCATCTATATTAGTATTATTTTTTATTGCCGTAGTCGCCAACGGTGCTATTACCACCGCTGCCATTATCGTTATTATCATTGATACCAGCGACAAAACAAGTCTTATTACACCTTTTCTCCAGCCTATAAGTGCAAATATTACCAGTATAAGTATTACTCCTGCTAACAGCATTTCGCCGTCCTCCTTATCATTTCAGTTTTATTGACTGTATGTATTTTGAATTAACTATTGTATAGCTGCCTCTTGCTCCAGTTGGCAAAACATTTATCACTGGCATATCAAAACTAATATCTGCCAGCTTCTTACCGCTCATATTCAGGAGCACAAATGTTGATGCATTACTCATTACAACGCTCTTGCCGTCAAACTGCATATCTGTATACTGTATGCCAAATGTTGTGTCAAATATATGTTTTCCTGATATATTATAGACAACAAGCTTATATGGATCTCCCGATTCTGAATTATCAAGAACAAGACCTATGTACTGGTCGCTGCAAAATATTTTTTGTATTTCATTATCTATATTAATAGTATGTTCCAGACTTGGATATTCTTTTATCTTATAAATGCTCACTACATTTTCACCAACCGCAACTGCTGTTGTGTCATTTACAAATTTTACATCTCCAACTATAATATCGTCATAATTAAAGCCACCAACAACTCTTTCTGTTTCGTTTTTTCCAACATCAGAGAAATTGTAAAACACTACATTTGTTTTAATCTCATCTCCGCTCACTTTTATAAACGAAGCTATTAGTTTCTTCGCATCTGATGATATACTTATATCTATAGGATAACCATCTCCCGACAATGTCGTTTTAACACTGTATATCTTCTCACCATTTGTGTCATACATATTAATATAATTGGCATTATTATCCTCAAGGACCGCTGCCATCTTTCCACTGTCTGATACTTCTATCTGAAGTATCGGCATTGATGTATCTGCTTTACCAACCTGTCCACTCGTATTAAATGAATACGCACTGCTTCCATTGATATCTGCAACAGCTATAGAATTACCGCATATGCTGACCTTTGGATTCTGCATCGAATACGTCTGGTTCCATATCACCTTACCACTGTTCTTATAATAGGAAATTCCATCATTACTATATCTTACATATCCATCTGCAAATGCTATATATTTCGAAGATTCTATATCCTCTCGATTTACCGAATTGGTTATTTCATAAGATGAGTAATCATAGTTATCTATTACTCTTGATACTATGTAAACTGCAGCCAGAATAACTACGATTATAATAGTAACAACAACTGCAACCCTGCTCTTATGTCTCCTTATTTTTCTTTTTACAGTAGCTTCATCCAGAACATCTTCATTATCTTCTGTTGATGCTGCCATTTCCCTGTTAATACTAATCACTTTCTTTACGGGAGCATTTCGGTCCCCGTTAAATCTGGATTTACCAGATATTATATCTGCCATATATTTCCCCTTTTCTATTGCATCTCGCATTAAATTAATTATACAATATTGGGGAATTTAATCAAGGAAGTTTTATCTGCTGACCTATATATAAAAAATTCTCATCTTTTATATTATTATATGTAATAACTTCATTGCATTTAGATGTATCACCATAATATTTTTTACATATTCCCATAATTGTGTCGCCAGCTTTAACTGTATATGTCTTTACTTCATTTGCCGTTGCAGCTACAGTCTGCTCTTCCACCGGCTGAGCAGCCGTTACCGTAACATTCTCAGTAGAAACTACACTTGTAACAGCTGTCTGGCTTGTTGTCTCCGCTTCTGTAGGATATACCCCACCTTCAAGCTTATTAACAGGAACTACCTCCTCTTGTGTTGCTGTATCATTTCCTGACATCTGAACCATCAGACTGCTTATTGACTTGTCAAATTTTTTCATTTTCTGATAATTGTTCATCAGATTAATTCCAATGACAAGAATAACAATTACCATAAAAGTACTTACTCCATACATAAATCTTGCATTCTTTTTCTGTTCATGTAATTCCTCTTTTTCTCTTATTATATTACGGATTGATTTCATAACCTTATCCGGTCCGTCTTCACTTGACTTTCTTTCACGCCGCTCAAGCATATATTCCTGCATTTCATAATTTCTTTCATAAAAGCATACATATCCTTTCTGCTTCTTTAGTTCACCATTTTCATATAAATAGAAATTTTCTTCTTTCTCAACCGTATCAATCAGATAAAATGTTTTCATTGTACCTGCAAAATTATCAAGATGTATTTTCTTTAATTTCATCATTCTTTCAGGTGTAACCTCTGGAATTGCTGCAAACCATCCAACTACTGCTAAATCTGGAAAATATTTTTCAACATCTGAATATATCCCATTCCATACACTTTCGTTAAAATATACTCCTTTTTCTTCAACTTCTGTCCCCAGCTTTGCTTTTATTATCCCCTTAATAAAAACACATTTTTCATCTCCATCAGTCTGATTTTCGCCCAAGAGTACTCCCGCCTGTGAGTCTGACGGATTATTGTAAGCAATTGAATTTATATATGTAAAAGCATAATCCTCTATATATATTTTCTTATCAGAACTCACTTCGCCTATCTGTTTAATATTTTTCGGTCTCCTTATGGCCGCACCTCTTGTAACTTGTTTTGACTTGTCCGAATTTTCTTCATTACATATTATTTCTATCATGGTGCCTCCTTATATTATTACTCTTTTGAATAATATCACTACATAACGAAAAAATTTATCAGATTTTGTCATTCATTTAAAAAATATCAGAAACATTTTTGGTAATATTTAATCTCTTTTTCGCGTACACATTATAAAGAGCCTGTCTAAGCTACTAAAATGACCTGGAGGCAAACTCATGATTTATTATTTTGATTCAAAAAACCCTAAAGCTCCCGCTCAAATGGGAAGACTACTCACCGATATGGTTACCCAAAAAATTCTTCCTCACCAGGAAATTGTAATTCTGTGTATTGGAAGCGACCGCTCTACTGGTGACAGTCTAGGTCCTATAATAGGTCATCAGTTTAGAAATTTCATTTCTCCTGGTATCTATCTGCTTGGCGACCTTAACCAGCCTGTTCATGCTGCAAATCTTAATTACTGTATTAAATCTATGCAAAAAACATTTGATAATCCTTTTATAATTGCAATTGATGCATCTCTTGGAAAAGAAGACCATATTGGCATGATGACTCTGGGAAGCGGACCGCTTAAGCCCGGTCTTGGAGTGAAAAAAAAGTTGCCTGAAGTTGGAGATCTTCATATCACAGGAATAGTTAACTCTTCCCATGACATGGAATCATCCACACTTCAGACAACCCGTTTGTCAATTATATTCCAGATAGCTGATGCTATCGTTCTGGCATTAAGAACATTTAATGACGATTATTATATACAGCAAGAGCCTGAGCTATCGTATCTGCTGAGTCAGACTTCATAATAGAATTAAGTTCTGAAAGCTTATCTACATTAATAAATTCTTTACCAAGATACGCTTCATAATTAGATGATATGTATATTCTCTGCTTCTTAACCAAATCATCAAGTTCATCATACTCCACTTTTTTCTTTTCAAGCTCAGTTTCCATATTGCATATTTTGTCTGCATAGCGTTCATTAATCTCCGAGATAATATCAGCCTTGGTATTCTTTTCAAAATCCTCCAGGGCTGACTGTTTCTCATTTTCAATCTCCGCTATGTCATCATACAATGCTTTAATCTGAGAATCAAATGGTTCAAGCCCATACATATCTTCATTCTTATCTTTTCTGATGTTCTTCTCAATCTTCTTAATACGCTTATTGTTATCTTTTATCTGCGTTCTTGTACTCTGGGCAGCCATTATAGTTTCAGAATGTTTCAGCACAATCTTTCTAAAGACAGCCTTTACAACAACAATACATATAAATGATACAGCTATACAATATATAAGAAGAATCCATTGCGGAATCACCGGCAATAAGAATAAAACTATTGGAACAGCCACAAACAATCCCACCATGACAGCTATATCAATCACATAATCCAAAAGCTGCTTGGGATTAAACACCGATATAAATAACTGACTGTTATATATTTTAGAGATATTCTCATGTATAAACGCTTCATTAATCTGATCTTTAAGATCTTCATTCTGCGCTCTTAAAGATGCTGTCTCTGCGCTTATTCTTTCTTTAACGCCTGCCATCTTGGCTTTATCTCTTTCAGCAGAAACAGTCTTAATTTTTTCTTTATCAGCTTCTATTGACTTATCATACCCGGCACATATAGCATCTGTACTCGCTTTAATTTTGGAATCTGTTTCATTCTGTTTTTCTTTTCTCGCGTTATCTAATTCCTTAGAAATATCTTTAACGCTTTCCGCAAGCTTTTCAAGTCTGTCTTTCTTCGTATTATGTTCCTTAACGTCGCCAATAATCTGTTCAAGCTTCTTCTGATTACCATTCAGTATATTCTGTTCTGCCATCTGCTCACCAACTTCCGTATACACTAATATTTCATCTTATTATTTGTTCTCACGATAATAATTAATAAGACATCCATCAAGAATTATCTGTCTCTCATCATCTGTAAGTTCATCCAGCTTAAGTTCGAACTCTTTCATATCTTTATTAACAACAAAAGCCTTGATTGTAGATACTTTATTCTTAATTGCATCCTGAATCTCTGGAATAAAGATATAATCTCCATTCTCAAACGGAAGCTCTCCCTTATCAATTATGAATGGAAGCATACCCCAGTTGATAAGATTTGAACGGTATCTCTTAGTTGCATACTCATTAGCAATGTTAGCCCATCCGCCAAGTACCTTCTGGCATGATGCTGCCTGCTCTCTTGCTGAACCATCACCCGGTTTAACTGCAAATATAGTACTTCCAACACCAACATTAGACTTATGCACATCATATGTTTCTTTAATCTTATGCATAATGTCTCTCAGCTCTGGTAAAGCTTCTCCCATGCACTGTCCTGCTTCTCTTGCCTTCTCTGCCTTCTGTACTTCCTTAGCACGTCCTACATATGCAGGATCCTTTCTTGAAAGTGCAAATTCAGCAAGACCAAGAGGATTAGATCTGAATGATGATGTCTCTCCCGATGGAATAAGCTCATCTGTTGTTGTAACAGGATCATGTATCTCAGATACAACCTTAATAATAAGATTCTCTGGAAGTGCAACCATCTCTGGCCAATCCTTGATATTAGGTCCAAACTGGATTTCCTGTTCCGGATCTGCAACACCCTTGCTGTCAAATACTCTGTTAGCATAGATTGAACTATCAAAATGATATGCTGGTCCTGTGAACTCTACATCCATGTCTGTTGCTGCTGTAAGGTATCCCTTATTAGCTGCTGTTGCTGCAATAGAACGTGCATCCATAAGTGCAACAGATGATATCTGTCCATTCTGTAATTTAGAACCTTCTCTGTTAGGGAAGTTTCTTGTTGAATGTCTGATTGAGAAAGCATTATTAGCAGGTGTATCTCCTGCACCAAAACATGGTCCGCAGAATGCGGTCTTAACGATTGCACCTGTCTCCATAAGATCTGCAAGTCTTCCATTTCTTGCAAGTTCAACATAAATTGGTGTACTTGCAGGATATACGCTAAGTGTAAATTCATCTGCACCAATTGACTTTCCTTTAAGAATGTCTGCTGCTGCACATATGTTTTCAAAACCACCACCGGCACATCCGGCAATAATTCCCTGATCAACATAAAGTCTGCCATTCTTAATCTTATCTGTAAGCTTATATTCAACCTGTCCATCAAGGCTTACAAGAGCCTTCTTCTCTACATCATGAAGAATATCCTCGAGGTTAGCATTAAGTTCTTCAATTGTATATGTATTACTTGGATGGAATGGCATAGCAATCATTGGCTTGATTGTGCTTAAATCGACATATACAACACCATCGTAATAAGCAACATTTCCAGGATTAAGTTCCTTGTAACTCTCACTTCTTCCGTGAATATCATAGAATTCCTTAACCAAATCATCTGTTCTCCATATAGATGAAAGACATGTTGTCTCTGTTGTCATAACATCTACGCCAATTCTGAAATCAGCACTAAGTGATGAAACACCAGGTCCAACGAACTCCATAACTTTATTCTTAACATAACCATTACCAAATACTGCACCTATAATAGCAAGTGCAACATCCTGAGGACCAACCCCCTTTGCCGGTTCTCCTGTCATATAGATAGCAACTACTCCTGGTCTGTTAATATCATAAGTCTTATTAAGAAGCTGCTTAACAAGCTCTGGACCACCTTCACCCATAGCCATTGTTCCAAGAGCTCCATAACGTGTATGACTATCTGATCCAAGAATCATCTTTCCACCTTCAGCCAGCATCTCTCTTGCAAACTGGTGGATTACAGCCTGATGCGGTGGTACATATATTCCGCCATATTTCTTTGCACATGTAAGGCCAAACATATGGTCATCTTCATTAATAGTTCCGCCAACTGCACAGAGACTGTTATGGCAGTTAGTAAGTACATAAGGAATTGGAAATTTCTCAAGACCTGAAGCTCTTGCTGTCTGTATAATTCCAACAAATGTAATATCATGTGAAGTCATCTTATCAAACTTAATCTTTAACTTCTCCATGTTTCCAGATGTGTTATGGTTTTCAAGAATTCCATATGCAATAGTATTCTTAGCAGCCTCTTCCTTTGTTACTGAACATCCTGTCTTGGCAGCTACTTCATTCACAGCCGAAGCACTATCCTCAACAATATCGACACCGTTGATAAGATATGCTCCTCCATCACTTAATTTAATCATGCTTTCTCCTCTTTCTATATATCATTACGGTTTCCCGCTTAATATCCGTTATTCATATCCTCATTATATAACATATACAAACATTAAAGATAAGGTGTAACTTTTTCTACTATTGATGCTATAGTGTCATTATCTGCAGTTCCCGGAACCCATCCAACATTAACTGTATCACCTTTAATTCTAGGAATAATATGCATATGGAAATGAAATACTGTCTGCCCTGCTACTTCTCCATTGTTCTGAACAATATTAAGTCCATCAAAATCCAATGCTTTCTTATACGCTTTAGAAATCTTAGCTGCTACTTTAAATACATGTGCGGCAGTGTCATCATCAAGTTCATATATATTGTCAAAATGTTCCTTCGGCAATATAAGTACATGTCCTTTAGCGGCAGGACTTGCATCGAAAATAACTTTTACAATATCATCCTCATAAAGAGCATTTGTTGGAATCTCGCCGTTTGCCAGCTTGCAAAAAATACAATCATCCTTTTTCATACCATTTCCTCACTTTGCGCGAAATTTGTCGAAATACTTTTGTTTACATGTATTTCGAATACGTATATACTTTTATATGATAACTTAAAGAAGGTTCAATTACAACCTCATAGAAAAAAACTTATTAAATTAATGTTCGAAAGGAATTCTTATAAAATGTTAAACTATGATGAATATAGAAATCTATGTTGCTTAATAAACGAAAATCCCGACATAATTTCTGTCTTTGACAACATGTCTATGTTTTCTATTGATGAATTATCCATTGATTCCCATGATATAAAGAATCATCTGGCATATTTAAAAACCAGTTTCCAACTTTTAAAAAAGAAATCTCCTGAACTGTCTGAAAACAAATATATAATACGTATGGAAGATGTCCTGTCACAGCTTATATATCACATGGAAAGAACAACTCTTTACAGATACAGCATGAAAAAAGCTGACAAAAAACCAGTTAATATCAACGATATTATGTATGAAGTTCCAGACATAATTGATGACGTAATCGATAATACATGTACATTTACCTTCTGTCTTGATAATATTCCCGATATTCTCATAAATCCTGACCAGCTCAAAACCCTGCTTACAGAAGCTGTCCAGAATGCGTGCGAAGCATCAGACTGCACTGGTGAAATCACCCTTATAACCAGAAAGAGTAACAATTATGTAATCACAGAAATTATTAATAATGGTGGTCTGCCATCACACGATGATTCTTCATACCTATCTGATTACATTAAACTATCCAGACCTTTCTATTCAACAAAATCTGGTCATATAGGAGTTGGTCTGTCAATAATACATCAGATATGCCTCTCAGGTAACGGTTATGCCAGACTCACTGAATCAGACGGAAAAACAATATTATGCATACGTTTTCCTATTATTTCTGAAAATTAAATATTTCATCTAACATCCTGAGAGTCTTAAGGTTTCCCCGTGCTGTCATTGCTCCTGTCATAAATGCACGATGGAATGTCTCTCTCCCTTCCACTATCTGGTCAAATGTTTCTTTTGAAAGCTTTCCTATGACATCAGCACCCTTATTCTCTCCGAATGTTACTTTTATGTCTCTTCCATCTACATAAATACTTATAAGCTTATCTTTATCACTTATTGATATCATATATGTACTCTTATATCCTGTTGTAGGATTAAAATTATCTCTAAAAACATTAAGATAATAATCATCTCCACCATTCTGTTCATCACTAAGAAGTTCTTTATATATGCTTGCAAGTGACTCTATATCCTCTTTCTGTGTCTTAACAAATTCATCATCAGATGCATACTTAGATAGCTGTTCACTCTCCTGAGGTGTGAAATTAACAACCTCTTTAATAACATTCTTTCTTATAGTCTGACTGCTTGAAGGAAGATTTCTTAAGCCCTTTGATATGGTTCTGTATATATTTTCAGCATATTTTTCGATTATCTCTTTATATTCGTTATTAAATTCAAAATCTGTTGTATCGTCTACATAAGCACTTAATGACTCGCCTACAACTCCACCTATTATCTCCCACGAATTGCTGAGTGCTGTAACCACTTCACGTTCTCCATATGCTCTTGACATAACCACCGGAAACATATACGTAGATGATGTTCTGCTCTTGTCTGCATATAGCCAGCAGGAGTCAAGAAGTGTCTGCATATAGCCTCCCATACCAACCCACTCAACTGTAGTAGCAAACACAACTCCGTCTGCCTCAACTACTGACTGCGAAAGAGTTGTAATTGTATTCTTTATCTCATAAAGATTATACCTTGTAACGTGAACATTAAGTTCCTCTAACACTTCCTGGATTCTGTTAATAACGACAATTGTCGGGTCATCTACAAGACCTCGTCCACCATAATATATGTTTACATTCATATAATTAATATCCTCCCAAATATACCTGTTATCAATTAAGCTTTCCGATAATTGTAACACAAGTATTAGATTTTGGCGACATTTACTGTACTGACTTTATACACTTACTTTATACTATACTTACTTTGAACTCATACGCCGCAAACTTTAATATATCTCCATTATTAATATTAACTCTTGTATGCACCTTCAGTCTCTCACCATTAATATAAGTACCATTAGTCGAATTCATATCCTCTACAAAGAAACCTTTATCGCCATACGAAAAACAGGCGTGAAGCTTACTTATAACCGGATTGTCTATGTATACATCAGAAGCTTCCCTGATGCTTCCAACTGTGCAGGGAAACTTACACAGACCAATGGTATTATTAACATTATCATATTCTCCATTATCAGGTCTTACATCAGGAAACAAATCATCTGTCAGACCTTGAAGGCAAAGCTTATTATTCTTATTATCTTCTTCTGCCAGTGATTTAAGATAGTCACTTAAAAGAATTGTATGCTCACATTCTTCTGCCCTATTATCTACATTTCCCTCATTATCTTTAATAACCTCTGCCGTTACAAGCTTATTATCAATCTCCTCGTTAAGGTCAAAACGATACGGAATTTCGTTGACATTTTCTGACTTCGCCTGCTTTAAATCTCCAACA
>ERZ780195.2823-NODE-2823-length-11232-cov-7.429632_pt1 | contig 11232 bp, 8 predicted proteins | sample MGYA00511017_ERZ780195 | MGnify/ENA primary metagenome ERZ780195 (study PRJEB29588, sample SAMEA2159974) | human gut metagenome | biome: human gut; feature: human-associated habitat; material: faeces | place: Denmark | collected 2008/2010 ...
CCAGGTATTCATTATACATACGCAGGCGGCTCATATCCACCGTATTGTAATCACGTCCTGATTCGGACGCTCCATAAAGTGCGAAGTGTTTCACACAGGCAAGGATTTCATCATTTCCTTGCAGGCTGTTTCCCTGATAACCACGCACATATGCTCTGGCCATCAAGGAGCCCAAGTAAGGATCTTCTCCACTCCCTTCCGCAATACGTCCCCAACGGGCATCCCGACAGATATCAACCATCGGACTGAATGTCCAGTTGATGCCATCCGCACTGGCTTCAATGGCAGAGATACGTGCCATGCGTTCGATGGCCAGCGTGTCCCAACTACAGGAAAGCGCCAATGGGATCGGGAAAATCGTTTCATAACCGTGAATGACGTCCGCACCCACAAGCAAAGGTATTTTCAACCGACTTTCCTCCACTGCAAGACGTTGCAGAGCGTTGATTCTCCGGACACCTTTCACATTGAAGAAGCCGCCGATCTCCTGCTTACGGATCATATCGCTCAACTCTCCATTCATTACCGTACCTGTTACCATGTCGCCGCCCGAAGGTAGATTCAGTTGACCGAGTTTCTCATGGAGAGTCATTTTCCCCATAAGCTCCGTCACAAAACGATCCATCTCTGCCGCCTCATCGCGGCTGACATCCGAACATGAGCCCCCTAATAATATGCAAAGAAAGACATAACACAATCTGGCTTTTTTCACTGTAATCATTTCGCAATATATAAAAAAATAGTCAAAGATTATCATTTTAATAAAGAAAGGCCGGTACTTCTACATTTCCGACCTTTCTATTTCTGTATAAAAATTCCTACTCTATAGTTTTGTAACGGTACACGTATTTGTATTCATATCCCACTTCAGATGATATACTCCATATTGGCTATCTATGTTATTAATTGTAGCTCCAAAATTAACATCATTCCCTCCGTCAGCATCATATCCCCATGCACGTCCAAAGGAGCCATCTGTTGAAATAATATTTACTTCGGAAGATTTGATAGCATAATACCAGGCTCCAGTCACATGTTTTCCCTGATAGAAAGCCACACATCCCCAATTAGCGTGAAAATAGAAGGTTGTTTCAAAGATTCCGTCACCTGTTTTAGCACAACAAAGATATTGCCCGGGAGTAGCAAATCCCCATCCGGTATCATCCACACTCAGATAACTCCATATACTACCGTCTGTTTTGGGATGCCCGAAACCATTTCCGGTAAGCCACATCGCATCCGGATAGTTTGTCTTGTCTGTTCTTTCTACATAAATAAATTCTCTATCCGAGCGATAACTGATGCGATAAGTTCCACTGACAGCTCTAAACTTATATTGTCCGTCGACCCGTTCGAAGAACTCCGGCTGAAGCATATATCCCAAATAGGAGAATCCTTCAAACGTAACTGTTTGCCCCTGTGTCAAAGCGAGTTCCACTTCCAATAAATCAGAGGCTCCGTTTGGCTGCATCAGTTTACCATTCACTTTAAATTCAAGTGATTTAACGTCGCCTTCGTTCATCTTATTGACTGCTGCAATAACCTTTTTATTGATGTCGATACGAAGACGATACACTCCGGGAGTAAAATCCTTACCAGGAATAAGGTCACCAGTAAAATGTCCATTGCCTATGCTACTCAAATTTGAAACCTGATAATGCTTATCCAGCAGATTAGCCGGTAACGGATCGAGTATCTGGGTTCCAATGCCTGTACCCCAGTCCGCACGCTTCTTAAAGAATAACAGATGAAAATCATTATCCAGAAATAAGGTTGTTTCGAAAATACCATCCCCCACTTTCACACACTGATAGGAGTCACCTGTATTGAATTGCCAACCATGAGCTGTTACGCTTTCAGCAGCCGGATGGCCGTATCCGCTTCCACAAGTCCACAGAGCATCGGGAAATTCCGACTGGATATTTTCAACATAAATCAATCTATTACCCGGATCATAGTATAGATTATATTCTCCACTCATTCCCCGGAAAACGGCTTGGTCTTCAGTAGCATTTTCAAAGAAATCAGGTTGAATCATTGCGCTGATATCACCGAAATTCTCAAAACTCAGTACATTTCCTTTTTGTAAATTCAGCTTCACTCCCAGAAAAGAAGGGACTCCGGGCAGAATACCCATTTCCTGACCATTAACAATGAAGTTCATGTCAGAAGACTACCCACTTTGCGGTTGCATGGAGAAGGTGCGAGTACCCATATCTATCGTCAAACGATAGATACCTGATTAGAATAACGGCCCCGCCACAAAATCACCGGAAGATAGTCCCTGAACCAATGTCGGCTTATCTAAAGTAAGGTCTTGAGCCCAAATCTCAATCTCTGGATGAGTGCCCCAGCCATGATGTCTGAAAAGTTTAAAACCAAAATTCTCTGCCAGATAGATTGATATTTCAAACACATTGTCTGACACACGGCAGCAAGTCATCCCATTATCGGGTGTATCCAGATTCCATGTAGCAGAAATGACTCTGCCAGCACCGGGATGTCCCAGATTAGCGCCTATCAGGTAGAGAGCGTCGGGATATTCTTTCTCCGGTTGTTCTACATAAAGCAATTCATTAGTCGCATCATAGATTAAATCATATTCCCCGGTTTCGCCTTTAAAACGTGCTTTCGTATCCGACATAAATTCCCAGAACTGGGGTTGTAAAGCAAACTCTAACGCGTCGAATCCTGTAAAATCGACTTCCGCCGCCTTTGTCAAATGAAGTTTTTTCCCTACATAATGAGTATAATATGTCTCGGTCATTTTTTCTCCGGCCACTGTGACCGGGTCTTGTGTTTTCCATTCAGGCCAGTTATCATATTTCTCCACACTGTCCGTACAGGATACAACGAAGACTGAAATAAGTAATAATATTACAATATAATAGTTCTTCATAATATATTTGTCCTTTTTATTTCTTGTAAGCCTTTAAAATAGCTTGATAAACCTTCTCATTCACTCGAACAATGCATCCGTGACGGGCATCGGGACCTTGAAAATAACATTCAGTCCAAGGACCGTCTATCGAAGAAGCTTTAAACATGTCATATTGCTTCGGATAGCGCTCTGCATAGAGAAAAAATCCTTCACCATCTACTGTAGGAACGAGTATAGGGGCCTCGTGCCACACACTTAATGAAGTAATCGGAGCTCCCGGATTGGTGTATGGTCCTGTCAATGTCTTCGACTTTGCCATACGAATCGTTTTAGCTACTTCCGGAGCATCTTCCGGCCAGCGTTCATCTTTGATGAGAGCACAATACTCATCACCCACTTTACGAATAATCACATCAATGGTTGCCATGTCTTCGTCACTACCCGTAAAATTGAACAAATGTTTCGGGTCGGTGAAAGTCTTGAAATCCGATGTCAAAATATAAAAGGTACGTTTCGTCTTCCATTCTGATGGCTCCCCGTCATTGCCTGTTTTACCGGCATGCCAGGTAATGATATATTGTCCACTAGTCTCGTCATAAAACATTTTTGGAGCTCCGTAATAGGTTTCTTCATTTTTATACCCCAAATCTGATATTTTATTAAATATAGACTTTTTCAATTTATCACTCTTCCAGATTACCAGATCAGAAGATGACCACAATATAGGTATCCCCGTGTTAGGCTGTACACCAATCATATAAAAGACACCGTCTTTCCCCTGGCAAATATCCGGATGGCCGCAATAGTCCGGCAACACGATTCGCTTTTTATTCAATGTTTCCCAATGAAACGCATCACGTGACACTGAATAAAATAAACGGGCATAATTTTCATCAGTCATATGAGCAAACAAGTATCCGCCATCAGTAGCTACCATCGGTTCTTTATTTTCTTGTATCGTATCGTCCGAACATCCCCATCCGGCAAATATCATTAGCATACATATTAGACAATTCATATATTTCATGTTATTTGTTATTTAATTGAATAAAAATCATTTTCTTAGATTCCACCAGCTGCATTTTTGTCTGTTTTCCAATCTGGTCTTTCATAGTTTTGGACGAGATTCTTGCCATTCTCCGCTGCTTGGTCTACGGCATAATTGGGTAGAGGCATATACTGCTTAGTAGGTACAGTACCTTTCATTCCGGCTGTCTCACGTGCATAACGATTGAAACGAATCAAATCAATCTTACGACATCCTTCATAAAATAGTTCGTGTCCACGCTCTTTCAGTATGGCAGTCAGAAATGCATCTGCAGATGATATATCGTCAGATGATAAATTACCTAGTCCGGCACGATTACGTACCTCATTCACTGCTGATATCGCACTTGCTGTGGGTGCTGCTTTCGATAGGCGAACTTCCGCCTCGGCATACATCAGCAACACATCCGCCCACCGAGCCAAAGGAATATCCGTTCCCTGAAAAGTGCCAGGCGTTTCCACTGGAAATTTATTGCAGATAAACCCATCCCATTTCACCCCAATATCATTTTTTGTCACCTTTATTCCATCTTTTGTCCAGTATTCTGTAAGGATGGCCTCTTTGCGTAAGTCGTCCTTTTCAAAAGTGTTATAGAACTTAGGAGCTACATTGTAAAAAGCATTCCAACCGCCATTTTGTGGATAGAAAGGAGTACGGTTTCCTGTCGGGTCCATTGCAGATGCTTCATTAGGAACCACCAGCCAAGAAAGAACATTCGCATTTCCGTTCTTGGGATTTCCATCAGCATTTGGATCACAACTCACTGCCATTATAATTTCGTTATTAAATTTATTGGCATTTTTAAACAGGTCTGTATATGGATTGCTTCCCGATTTAAACAAGGAATATTTTCCTTTCAAAGCCTCATACATATCCAACGCTTTTTGATAGTAACCATCCATATATCCTCCTTCATTCAGGCAATGACGCATCAGACAGAAACGAGCGTAATCACGAGTATACCGTCCCTTCTCCAACGTAGTTTCCGGAGCATTATTGGCAGCAAAATCCAAATCGTCTGTGATCCATTCGCACATTTCGGTCAATGTGGGGCGAACCGTATTTCCCAATGCTTCTTCATTAAACACATCCTCCGGATTGATTATCACCGGCACCGGACCATAAATATGCATTAAGTAGTAAAGCATCATCCCCCGGCACAGACGGGCTTCTCCCAACAGACTATTCTTTTTTTCTTTAGACAGTACGTCTTCAGAAGCTTTTTCCAACGTACCAATAATCTCTGTAAAACGAGTTACCTCTGCCGTTTTAGGAAAATGATTCAGGTTATTGGCATCGTCTACCCAACCTCTCCAATAATAATAACAATTTTCATAATTAGCCTGAGAAAGGCGGAGCCATTCATCACTACATTTCACTACGGCCGGTGCCATTATATCCGACGTAGAGTCGAACATACGAATATTGCCCCCGGTAGCGATATAGAAACCATGCTGTCCTGTGCCACTGTTGATCTGATAGGTAAATACCGATGTGAACGGAATATAACAAGTCATCATATAAGAAACATATTCATCTTCTGTGGACGGATATTTTCCCTGTATGAGATCGCCATAGATATGTGCATCGAAATTATTCTCACAACTTCCAAACAGAAGAAATAAGGAAGACAGTATTGGAAATAATATTTTCTTTTTCATCATAAATTATTTCTTGTTCAGAACTATCAAAATCAAGTTTGCCTTGATTAACTTTATTTTTATTTATTTTTGATGTAAGTTCATAAGCTGTTTTTAAATCATTTTCAAAAGGTTCATAACCATTTGGAATAATGTTTTCTTCGAGAATTTTATTAACGTTAGAATAAGTCATTTTCTTTTTAGAGTTAATAACTGCTTTTACAATTCTATAATCTATTTGATTTCCATTTTCATCATATTCCATAATAACTGTTCTAGTTAATCTATCAACGCCTTCATTAAGAGAACATATTCCATTTGAAAGTTCTTTTGGAAGCATTGGAAATACTTTGTTAAGTAGATAATAACTTGTTCCTCTTTCAAAAGCATCTTTAAATATAGCACTATCATATTTAACATAATGACTTACATGGGCAATATTAACATATAAAAGATAATGACCATTTTCAAGCTTTTCTACTAAAACAGCATCATCTAAATCCTTTGCAGTATCACAATCTATTGTAACAATTCTTTTATCTCTAAGATCAAGTCTTCCTTTTATTTCATCCTCACTAACAGTGGTAGGAATATGTTTTAATTCTTCATAAGTTTCTTGGCTAAAATTTGGGTTTGTTCCATTAGCAAGAGCAATTTCTTCGATTTTAGATACATTTCCAAGTACAGTATCTATTTCTGCATCATAATATTCATCATACCTTGTTGTATATAAATTAACTAAAAATTTTTGACCTAAATTATATTTTCTAAGAATTTTCTTACTTATACCAATTTTATATTCACCTTTAGAGTGGGTATCTTTTAAATATAGGTTATTATTTTCATCCATTTTAAGTTCACAAAGAATTTTACATTTGGCTCTTTTAAGTATTTTTATGACTTCATAAGTTTTACTTTTCTTAACTTTTTTTACAATAACTTTATCACCGTTTAAAGCGGAATTTAATTTATTATCTTTGATTTCGTGAAAGTTATTTCCGATTCTAACAAAACTTTTTCCATTATTATCTTGGACTATGGTTGCAACTCTATAATTTTTGGGAAATTTATGATACATAAAATCATCATCTTCGTATATTTTTCCTTCACACTCAAGTTCGAATAATATATGTTTAAGTTCTTCATCAATCTTTTTCTTCGAGGAATTTAAAAGTTTTTTAATACCGTGGTACGTAACATTTAACTCTTTTTCATTTTCTATAATTTTTAATAACTCCTCTTTCACAAAACCCTCCACTAAAATAACTAATTTTATAGTATCATACTTTTTTTATGATGTAAATTGTGTTATGATTAAATTATGAAAAAAGTAGTTGTTTTTATTTTAAGTTTGTTAATTTTTAATGCTGTTAATGCTGAAAGTGAGAAAGCATTATTTTCAAAATGTGTAGATGGAGATACGGCTTATTTTTTAGTTAATGAAAATGAAATTAAAGTAAGATTTTTAGCAATTGATACTCCAGAAAGTGTAAGTACAAATGTAAGTGAGCAGCCTTTTGGGAAAGAGGCTAGTGATTATACTTGTAATAAAATATCAAATGCAAATGAAATTGTTTTAGAGTATGAAAAAAATAAAACAGATAAATATGGAAGAACCCTTGCTTGGGTATGGGTAGATGGCTCATTACTTCAGGAAGAACTTATTAAAAATGGTTATGGACAAGTTGCTTACATATATGGAAAATATAAATATACTGATAGTCTTTGTAAAGTTCAAAAATATGCAATAAATAATTTATTAAATGTATGGAGTAATACTTCTTATGAAGAAGGTTATTGTAAAAATAAGGATGTTGAAAATACTGAAAATAATATTATATATGATAATCTTAATAAAGAAGATGAAAAAACTAAAGATACTATTGATAAACTTGATAAAGTATCTGATAAAATAGATGATGTTATGAATTCTCCAAAATTTGAAAATGTTTTACTTTATGTAATTTTAATAGGTTCTGTAGTATCTTTAATTTTTAAGGAAACAAAAAAGAAAAAATAATTAGGCTTTTTAATTAACTAATGCATCTTATAGAAAATATAATGCTATGAGGTGTATTTTTAATATGATTAATTATCTTTCAAATTATAATAATATTTTTTTAGCTTTTATTGCTTGCTTATTTACATGGCTAATTACCATTTTAGGGGCAATGGTTGTGTTTTTGTTTAAAAAGGTTAATAAAACGCTACTTGATGCAATGCTTGGTTTTGCCGCAGGCGTAATGATATCGGCATCGTTTTTCTCACTTATTTCACCAGCACTATCTATGTCTGAGAATTTAAATATTAATGGACCCATTATAGTTACAATAGGTTTCATATGCGGAGGCCTTTTACTTTTTATCGGTGATAAAATATTTCCTAAAATAATTAAAAAAAATGAAAAAGCAAAAAACTTTAAAAGAACATTTATGTTAATTTTTTCAATAACCCTTCACAATATTCCTGAAGGCCTTGCAGTAGGGGTGGCCTTTGGATCACTTCGATATAATTTACATGGAGCTTCATTAATATCAGCAATAATACTTGCATTTGGAATAGGACTTCAGAACTTCCCTGAAGGTACAGCAGTATCTTTACCACTTAAAAGAGATGGTATGAGTTCTAAAAAAGCATTTTTAATTGGTAGTTTAACTGGAATTGTCGAACCAATTGCAAGTGTTATCGGAGCATTACTTGTTTTAAAAGTTAGAACTATTTTACCATTTTTACTTGCATTTGCCGCAGGAGCGATGATATATGTTGTAGTAGAGGAACTCATACCAGAAAGTCAAACTAATAAATCAAAGGATTTAATGGCTATTTTTACAATTCTAGGTTTTGCTGTGATGATGTTTTTAGATGTATTTTTTGGATAATATATAAATTAACTAGAGAAACAACTCTAGGTTTATTGTGTAAATATATTTACACTTTTTTATATGTCAATTAATGTAAAATAAATTAATAAAAAATGTAAATAATTTGTAAAATTTTATCTTTTTTGAAAAAAATTATCAAAAAAAGGAGGAAATCAGAAATTTTTCGGTAATAAATATATATGAAGGGAGAAAAATACAAAGTTATCAAAAAAAGTATAAAATGTAAACTATTGTAAATTAGAAAGTGAGGTAAAAAATGAACGAATTAGAAAAAATAAATGAAACTATATTTGAAAGTATTAAACATGTAGATGAAGATGGTAACGAATATTGGTATGCAAGGGAACTGCAAAAGGTTTTAGAGTATACCGAATGGAGAAAATTTGTTGGTGTAATAAAAAAAGCAATAAACTCTTGCAAAGCCAGTAATTATGTGGCATCCGACCATTTTGTCGGCACCGACAAAATGATAAATTTAGGTAAAGGTGGTCAAAGAAAAGTTCCTGATTATAAACTATCCAGATATGCATGCTATCTTATCGCTCAAAATGGTGATAGTAGGAAAAAAGTCATAGCTCTTGCTCAAACATATTTTGCTATTCAAACTAGGAAACAAGAATTATTAGAGCAAGAATATAATAGTTTAACCGAAGATGAAAAAAGAATATATCAAAGAAATCAAGCAAGAAAAGGAAACTATAATTTAAATAAGACTGCTATTAATAGTGGAGTAAAAGATTTAGCAAGATTTCATAATGCAGGTTATAAAGGATTATATAATGGAGAAACAGCTAATGATATTGCTAAAAGAAAGGGATTACGGTATAGGGAAGATATTTTAGATAATATGGGAAGTGATGAACTGATAGCTAATTTATTTAGAATATCCCAGACTAATCAAAAATTAATTAATGATAACGTTCAAGGTGAAGGTAATGCAAATGATGTCCACTACAATGTTGGTAGAGAAGTTCGAAATACTATTAAAAGAATTGGTGGAACTATGCCTGAGGATTTACCAACACCAGATAAAAGTTTAAAAGAATTAGAAAAAGAAAACAATTTAATTATAAAAAATAGAAATGGAGGTAACTAAAATGAATGAATTAGCAAAAATAAATGAAACGATTTTTGAAAATATTAAACATATTGATAATGACGGTAATGAATATTGGTATGCAAGGGAACTTCAACAAATACTCGGTTATAAAGAATGGAGGTATTTTTCTGCAGTTATAGAAAAAGCACAAATTGCTTGTTCTCAAAGCAATAACAATATTAATTCCCATTTTGGTGTAAACACCAAAATCGTATCTGCAGGTAAAGCTACAAAACCAATAATTGACTATAGATTAAGTAGATATGCCTGCTACTTAATTGTCCAAAATGCAAACCCTAAATATGAAGCCGTATCTTTAGGACAGACATATTTTGCTGTACAAACGAGAAAAATGGAATTAACTGAAGAAGAATATGGCAGATTAACAGAAGATGAAAAAAGATTATATAGGAGGAGGCAAACAAGAGACGGCAATAAAATTTTATATAAAATTGCTAAAGAAAAAGGAGTTAAAAACTTTGATAAGTTTACTAATGCAGGTTATAAAGGATTATATAATGGAGAAACAGCAAACGATATTGCAAAACGAAAAGGTTTAAGATATCGAGAAGATATACTAGATAATATGGGTAGTGAGGAATTAATTGCTAATTTGTTTAGAATATCTCAAACGGAACAAAAATTAAAAAGAGATGATGTTAATTCTGAAAGTAAAGCAAATAAAACTCATTATGAAGTTGGAAGCAAGATAAGAAATACTATTAAAGAATTAGGAGGTACTATGCCAGAAGATTTACCAACACCGGATAAAAGTTTAAAAGAATTAGAAAAAGAAAATAAAAAATTAAAGATTGATGATTGTAAATATAATATAAAGTAGTAATAAAGGAGGATATTATGACTAAGAAAATAGTGGCTATAGGTGGAGGAGAAAATGGTAGATATTTAGGTAATGGTAAATATCGTGAATATGAAACTGAACCTATGGATAAGGAAATAATAAGATTAACAGGTAAAGAAAACCCTAATTATTTATTTATGGTTCATGCACAACCATTTAATAATGCTATCGAAGATGGTTATTTTGAAACGATGAAAAAAATATATGGTGATATGTTTGGCTGTAGGTGCAGAAATTTAAAAAGTACTGAATTAGATGATATGGAAGTAGTAAATGAAAAAATAGCATGGGCTGATATTATTTATGAAGGTGGCGGTGATACTTTAGAGATGATTAATTTATGGAAGAAAACAGGATTTGATAAAGTATTACTTGATGCATATAATGATGGTAAAGTATTATGTGGAGTATCTGCTGGAGCAGTGTGCTGGTTTAATTCTTGTAATTCAGACTCGGTAACTAGTGATAATGATGTAACTTTTAGTAGTGTAGATTGTCTAAATTTTATTGATGCTTACATTACTCCTCATACTGATGAAAATGGAAGATATGAATCTACTAAAGAAGAATTAAAAAATAAAGATAAAGTAGGTATAATGTTAAGTAATTGTTCTTGTGTTGAGATAGTAGATAATGAATATAGAATAATTACTAGTGAAGTAAAAGCCCATAATATTAAAGAAGCATATGCTTTGAAAGGCTTCTACCAAGATGGTAAATATTATGAAGAAAAATTAGAAGAATCTACTGAGTTTAAGTCATTAGAAAAACTATTAAGTAAAAATTAATATAAAACTATTGACAAAGTATTTTAAATATT
>ERZ780195.2829-NODE-2829-length-11210-cov-3.612013_pt1 | contig 11210 bp, 2 predicted proteins | sample MGYA00511017_ERZ780195 | MGnify/ENA primary metagenome ERZ780195 (study PRJEB29588, sample SAMEA2159974) | human gut metagenome | biome: human gut; feature: human-associated habitat; material: faeces | place: Denmark | collected 2008/2010 ...
AAATAGAAAAAACATATATTGACAATAATTGCAAAAAATGTGAGAATAATGCTATATAAATATAAATAAAGAAAGAAAAAAATACAAAAATAAAATCAGGGGGAGAAAAACATGTTTAAAAATCTAAAAAAATCAAGCGATGGAAAAATCAGCACAAAAATTTTAGCAACACTTTTAGTTTTAACTTTAACCTTATCAAACTTTGTACTACTTCGGTTCATATTTAGGAAGCGGTTTAATTTCATATGCAGCAGATGAACAAAATGGTAATACCAATATAAGCAATGTAACATTTGAAGCATATTTCAAAGGTGATAATGATCAAAAAGTATATAGCAAAGAAGCGGATACAACTTCTGAACTAACGCTATATTTAGCAATAGGCGTAAAAGAAGGAACGCTAAAGAATTTTAAAATAGATTTTGAAAACACTAACTTTAAATTAAAAGACGGAAGAACAAAAATAGAAGCTACTCAAATAAATGCAACAGAAACAAAAGAAATTTCCGTACCAATAGTTGCAAAAAATAATAGTACTTTTAATTTAGATTTATTAAACATGGATAATAAAATAAAAATAACAGGAAAATACATAAGCAACAATAACGAAACAACAGATTTAAACACAGAAAAAACAATATCAATAAAATGGAATTCTTCAAATCTTACTTCAATGACTGAAGAAGAAAGAAAAGAAACAAAAGTATTAAGTACAGAAATTATAACAAATAAAACATATACAATAGGCGAAACACAAAAAAGATTAATACAAGTAAAAGTAAAATCAGGAATAAAAAATAATATATATCCAATAGAAAAAACAATAATAACAGTAAATCCATTAGAAGCAGGAGAAATGAACGAAAAGGAATTTACTAATGGAACAAAACTAACAGCAGAAGAAGTTAATGTTGCAGCATATTCAACAAAAGCAACAAACGGAAAAGATGGTTCAGCAAATTTTGGAAAGGCAGAAGAAAACAAATTAGGTTCATGGCAATACAATAGTGAAACAGGAATAACAACAATTACAATAAATAACAGTAAAGATGAAAGCAATAATGTTGCATGGGCAAAAAATGCAGTAGACGAATTTGTAGTTACATATATATATAATGAAGAAAGTGTAAAAAATGTAAAAGCATTTAGAACAGTAGCAGAAAACAACCTTAAACTTTATACAGACGAAGGAGAACATAAAAAAACATCAAGATATTGGGAAACAAATACAGAAAAAGCTATGCCAATAGAACTAAATATACAAGCACCAGAAAGCCTAAGCAAAAAATATATTTCAACAGGAAAAGACTTTAAAGAAACATTAACATTAAATATAAGTACAACAAAATTAGAAAAGAATCTATTTGTAGTTTCTAGTATAGACAGATTAAACATATCAGATGAGGACGAAACAAAAGTAAAACCAAGTACAACATATAAAACTACATATATAAATAAAGAAGATTTTATGAACATATTAGGCGAAAATGGAGAAGTAGCCATATTAAATATGTCAACAGAAGAAGAACTTGGAAAAATAACAAAAGATAGTGTAGATTCAAATAATACAGAAATGCTTTCTTTCACATATCCAAGTAATGTAAGCCTAATAGGAATACAATTAAGCAACCCAGTAAAAGAAGGAAAACTAAATATAGAAAATAATAAAAACTTAAATATTGCAAATGTAACAGAATATACAAGCAATATAGATAAAATTGAAAAATTAACATTAAGCTCATTAGCAGCAATACAAAATATAGATGAAGAAAATTCTGTATATGATACAGATGCACAAATAAAAGAAATAACATTAACTAATCCAGAAACAAATATAGAACTAGGTGTTGATTTAGGACAAGATAAAACTACATTACCAGTAGGAACAAAAAATACAGTAGGATTTACAGTTTCATTAAAAACATCAGGAGAAAATGATAAATTATATAATAATCCTACAGTACAAATAAAACTACCAGAAGAAGCAAAAGAAGTAGCTATTGTAAAAGATAGTGAAGATTTAGCACATGCAAATGGATTAGAATTTGAAAGCTGGAAAGTAAATGGCAATACAATAGAAATAAAATTAAAAGGAAATCAAGCACAAACTTCAAATTACGATGGACAAGATACAACAATAACATTTTCAGCAGAATTTTCAACACAAAAACTATTACCAACAATTACAAGAAACATAGATCTAACAGTTACAAATGGAGAAGATCAAAAAACAAATTCAAAACAAGTAATTTTCTCTGCAGATAAAGGAATATTACTTGTAAATAGTATTTCAAATTATAATGGAACAGAACCTAGTATTTCTGCATTTAAAAATGAAGAAAAATCAGGTTTATTAAACTCGGCATCAGACAAAGCTATAACAGCAACAGGTGAAGCAACAATAATAAACAATACAGGAAATAAATTAGAAAATACAGAAATTATAGGAAAAGGAAATATAAAAGTTGCAATGGAAGGTGCAACAATAGCATATACAAAAGACCAAGAAGTAACAAAAAATAGTAATTGGAATGTTACAGAATATGCACAAGATGTAACAGGATATAAAATAACAGTACCAACAATAGAAAATGCAAAAACAGTAAAATTCACATACGAATTAACAATACCAGCAAACTTGGGAGCAAACAAAACAATAGAGTTACAATATACAGTGTATAGTGGAACAATACAAACACTTTCTCCAAAAATTACGTTAGCAACAAATCCAGCAACTGATAAACCAGGAGAAAATACAGGGGATAATACTGGAGATAACACAGGAGATAATACAAGTTCAGAGTATAAATTAGAATTAACAATGGAATCAAGTGTACCAACAACACAAACTTTATTACCAGGACAAGAAATTACATATACAATAAATATTAAGAATGCAAATAAAGAGGACCATAGAGTCATAGTACAAGGAAAAATTCCAAAGGGCTTAATTATAGATGAATCCATAAAGAAAATAGAAGAAACAAGTGAAAGCATGCAGTTATTAACTGAAACAGAATACGAAGATGAGATAGAGCTTTTATCAAATCAAATAGTAAACATAGTAATAAAGGCACATGTTTCTCAAGAGGTAGATGTTAAGGAATTTGAAAACAAAATATCTGCTATAATAAAACTTCCAAATCAATCTGGATTGGCAGAAGACGAAGAAAAATGTTATGTAGGAAAAGTGGAAAAATCTTTAAAACATAATGTAAAACCTAATATTCCACTAAAAGAAATAGAAATACCAGAAGAAATTACATTAAAAATTGGAGAAAAGAAAACATTAGATATAAAACTAACTCCAACAGATGCTTCAACAGAGAATTTAAAAATAACCGTTGATGACTCTAAAATTGCAACAGTAACAAATGCAGGAGTAGTAGAAGGAATATCAGAAGGAGAAACAGTAGTTTCAGTATTTACAGAGGATAAAGTTATAGGCGAGAATTGTAAAATAAAAGTTGTAAGCAACACAAAACCAGATGATCCAGCAAAACCAGACGACCCAACAAAACCGAATGATCCAGTAACACCAAACGATCCAACAGAAAAAATATATTCAATATCTGGTGTGGCGTGGTTAGATGAAAATGAAAATGGTCAAAAAGAATCTGGTGAAAGATTACTAAAAGGAATTTTAGTAAAAATAAAACAAATAAATAAAGACAAAGTAGCCGAATACTTAAAAGATGAGAATGGAGAGGAATTAACGGCAATTACAAATAATGATGGTGAATATGCATTTAAAAACCTAGAACCAGGACAATATATATTAGAATTTAAATATAATACAAAAACATATAAACTTACACAAGTAGCAAACAAAGACTCTATACCATATGAGTCAAAAACATCAGAGGGAACAACAGTAAAAACAGATACAATTAAAATAAAAAATAGCAATATAGGCAATATAGATATAGGTTTAGTTTTAAATTCAACATTTGATTTAGAATTAAACAAATATATAACAAGAGCAGTTGTTCAAAATAATGCAGGAACAACAGAGTATAAATACAACAATGAACAATTAGCAAAACTAGAAATAAAAGCAAAACAAATGGCAAGTTCAACTGTATTTGTAGAATATGTAATAGAAGTTAAAAACAATGGAGCAGTTCCAGGGTCTGCACAAGTAATAGCAGATTATTTACCAAAAGAATTAAAATTTAATTCAGAAATGAATACAGACTGGTACCAGGGAACAGATGGCAACTTGTATACAGAAAAACTAAAAGATGTAACAATAGAACCAGGAGAAACAAAACAAGTTAGCTTAATTTTAACAAAAGCAATGACAGAAAATAATACAGGTACATTTGTAAATGCAGCAGAAATATATGAGGATAAAAACGATTTTGGATTAGTAGATACAAACTCTACACCAGCAAACCAAGAAGAAAAAGAAAATGACTACAGCACAGCAGAAATAATGATAAGTACATCAACAGGTAGTCCAGCAATGTATATTGGCATAATAATAGCATGTATGTTAATCCTAGGAGGAGGAGTATACATGATAAATAAAAAAGTAATAAACGGAAAGAAATCTATATAGGAAGGAGGGAAAAAAGTGAAAGAATTTATAAAAACTAGAAAAATATCAAAAAAGATTTCATTAATATTAATGTCTATACTTCTTTTCTTATTAGGAATTATGATAACAAATGAGTCAAAAGCAGTGTATGTAAATGAACTTTGGGATCAATCTACAATAAATGGAAAGCCATATGATATCTATTGTATAGAGCCTACAAATCCATTGAGCAATGATTCTAGTAATTATAGAGTAACTACAACGTGGACTGTTAATGGAAATTCAGTTAAGAAGAATAATGTAGCGGTGAATTCGAATACAAGTGAATACAAACTTGCGTTAAAACGTGCTTATATTTTATCTACCAGTGATACACTTTTTACAAGGAATCAGATGGATACGGTTTTGAAGAGTTGGAAAAATCCATATCCTTCTACAGCAAAACGTGCACTTTTCAATGGAATTTATGATGTGACGTCAGTTAAACAGGCTGCTGTTTGGAAACTTAGTGGATTTAACAAATGGAAAAATTTTGGAAGTTATTTAAAGTATGAATGGGATGTAGGTGGAACTGTAGTTAATTTTGTGATTAGAAGAAGCAAAATAGGAAGCCAATGGCATTATACATATACAACAGATAATGGAGGATATTCAGAAGGTGCTTTTAAAGGCGTAGGTGGAAATTATGGAATGACCGCTTTGAATTTTAAAAGTGAAATAGATTATTATACAAGAGCTGAGAATTTGTATAATGCAGCTATATCATATAAGGGAGAACCAACAGTAAGTTTAAAAACAGAAGGAATGTCTTCAATTCAACCAGATTATACTTCAGATAGTTCATATGTGAAAATAGGGCCATATGTTTTAGAACACAATTCGAGAGTAACTATACAAACAACAGTTGATTCAGCAACAGACTTAGAAGGGCGTAATATAAAAGATAAGATAATATTAAGTACAGAGACAATTAAAGATAAACTTGGAAATATAACTGGAACTAAAATAACAATAAAAATATCAAAAAATAATATGCCAACTAGCATTGGAAAAATAAAAATAAAATACACTGCAAAAAATGTAGTAACAAATGCTACTATTTATGAAGTAAAAAACACAATAGATGGGGGACAAAATTTACTTAGTGGTGGAGGAACTTTGCAAAATATTGATAGAACAATTGAAATACCTTCAGAACTAACTTTAATTCCACCAATTAAATTAAATTTAACTAAAAAAAGCAGTTTGGGAAGCAACTTAAGTGGAGTTAAATTTAAAATAGAAGCTAAACAAAATGGTAGTGTTATAGCAGAAAAAAACGGAATAACTTCATTTACTACTGTAAGTGGAGGAAAAACTTTAAATTGGCAACCAACAAGTAGAGATTACCCAATAATAATAACAATAACAGAAACTGACGTTCCAACAGGATACAAGGTTGCTGAACCTATTGTAATAACACTAACGTATGATACAACAACAAATAAATGGAAAGCAACAAAGACCACAGACAAAGAAAATATTTTGACCATTACAAAGGATACAAATATAGATATAACAATAACAAACCAATACATTTCCCCAATAAAAATTGGTGGAGATATAGATGGATTTGGAGGCTTTGATAAAGTTGACCAAGCGGAACACGCAGTTATAGGAGCAGAATTTAAAGCAGTATTTGAACAAGATGGTGAAAAATTAGCAACAAAAACTGCAACTTCTAATACAGCAGGAAAACTTGATTTTGAAGCAGTACAACCAAAAACAACAAGTAATGTAAGAGTTACAATAACAGAAGAAACAGCACCAGCAGGGTATGAAAACAGTAATTATAATAAAACTATAGAATTTAAATATAATACAAAAGAACATAGATGGGAACCACTTACTAATGATGTTCATGCAAAAGTACAATATAAAAATAAAACAACATATGTAGATATAGATAATGTTGTAAACAAGTCACAAATAGACAAATTAACATTAATAAAAAGAGATTCACAAGATTCAAGCAAATTAACAGGAGCTAAATTCAGAATAACTTTAAGTAATATAGAAAAAATTAAAAAATATAACATAGCTACTGATCCAGCAAATATTGAAGTGGAAATTCAAAATGGAGAACTTACACTAGAAGAATTAGTTATAAAAGATGTAAACAAGCCAGTTATAATAACTCTAGAAGAAACACTTGCACCAAAAGGATACAAAAAGATAGATGGAAAAATTACAGTAAAAATAACACGTGTAGGTACAGAATATACAATAACAACATCTAGCGAAGAAGGTGTTACATCTAGTGAATTCTTTGCAGATACTGTTACAATTAAAGGAAATAAAGGCGATGTAAATAGAGACGGAGATATAGCAGTTAATGATGCATTATTAGTATTGCAATATTCAACAGGCGAAATTACTTTAGATGAAGATCAAAAAAATAGAGCAGATACAAACGGAGATGGAAGAATAAATAGTGCAGATGCTTTATGGATATTACAACACAAAACTAAATCAGTAACCGTTAGTGCTGAAATAATAAATGCAATAGAAAAAAACGGAAAAGGCGATATAAACGACGATAAAAGTATAACTACAGAAGATGCTTTACTAGCTCTAGAAATAGCAGTTGGAAAATCAGATCCAAATATAAAGAAACCAGAAAACGGTGATGTAGATGGTAATGGAAAAGTAAATTCGGCAGATGCATTAGCAATATTACAATATTTAGCTAGAGGAAAAGAAGATGAAGATACTACAACAGGCGTAACAGAAAACAATCATAAAATAGAAATAAGAATGAACGATATTCCAATTATGAACTTAGGTGGAATAGTATGGGCAGAAAAGATAAAAACAGGTAAAGAACAAGCTGATATAAATAATACATATAGTGAAAGTGACGATGAAGCTTTAGGTGGAGTTACAGTAAGATTGCTTGACGAAAATTATAAAACTGTAGCAACAACAAAAACTGCAGGAAAAGATGGCAAAGAGGTAACTTATTTAAACAATTTAGGAAAAGAAAGCACAGTAAAATTAAAACAAGGTCAGTATTTATTTACAAAATTAGATGACGGAACAAACTATATACCAGTTGGAACAGATTATAAAGTAGAAATTGATTATGACGGTATTACATATAATGCTTTAAAGAATACAGACAAAAACATACTTTATAATAAAAATGCATATTCAAAAATAACATCAGAAGATGACCACGGATTAGCTGATGGTACAAAAACAATATTTGGAACAGAAAATGAAAACCAAAGTAAAACAGATCGTGGCTACACAATTAACTATATACTTCAAGATGAGGAGAACATACCAGACAAAGCAATATATTCAAATGTAGAAAAAGATGGAAAACAAGCTTTTGTAACAGCAAGAAGTGAAAAATACTTACAAAAAACAGAAGATTGGAAATCTACATGGAAAGATAATAACGGCGTTGGAGAAATTAATCTAGATAGTTATGCATTTGACATTAACTTTGGATTATATAAAAAGTTCTTTGACTTAAACTTAGGAACAGACGTAGACTCAGCCGAAGTTTTAATTAATGGACAAACAAGTACATATACTTATGACCAAATACTAGATGGAGAATTAGATAGAGCTTTAAGAAACGAATCACAAAGAACAACAGATGACGCTATAGACTATAATTTATATTTAGCTTATTCAGATTATAATTACAGAATTGCTGATTATAAAGTACCAGGAGACGAAGGCAGCTTAGGAAATCCTTATGGAGACAGTATAACTTCTAAAAAAGATAAGGATACAGAACTAGAAGTATATGTTACATATAATTTGCAAATAAATAACCAAAGTACACAACATAATGCTGAAAGAGTTAAAGTTAAATACAGCTATGATGAGGGATATAAATATGTGGAAAGCAACGGGGAAGTTGAAGATATTGGAAAAAATATGTTAGAAATAAGCAATATTAATGTAGCACCAGGAGAAAAGAAAACAATACAATTAACATTTAAAGTAAAGAAAAATGAAAATGATGGTACATTTGTTAAAGATCCAAAAGCTGAAGAAACATATACAAATATGGCAGAAATTATTGAATATTCTACAAAAGAAGGAAGACTAGTAGATGCAGATTCTGCACCAGGAAATACTTTCTTAGGAGAAAACAAACCAACAACTAGACGTGAAGATGATACAGATACAGCAAATGGAATTGTTATTAGATTCAAAGAAAATGCAGAAAGAAGTATTTCTGGAAAAGTATTTGATGCTAGTAATAATAATGGCGTTAGTGACGTAATAGTTCAACTTATAGAACTTGTAGAAATTAATAACCAACAATACGAATACATTTGGCAAGAAACAGTAGCCGGAAGCGATACAGTAAAAACAACAGCAAGAAATGGATATTCAGGGGACAGTTACAATGTTACAAATGAGGCTGGAGAATACAAATTTACAGAAAGAATTATCCCAGGAAATTACATAGTAAGATTTATATATGGCGATGGAAGCACTTACGATATAACAAATAATACATTAAAATATAACGGTGAAGACTACAAATCTACTTATGTTAATTATAACTATAATGCAGATTGGTACAACGATACATCTCTAAATGGAGAAAACTCAAAAGCAGTAGATAACGAAGCAAGAAGATTAAAAGTAATGAGCTATGCAGTAGATGTGGATGGTGCAAAAGGCAAAAAATTAGCATTGCTAAACAAGCAAGCAAACAATTTAACGGAGGCAGAAAAAGCAAGCTTGAAAGATGATGTATTAGCCAACACTTGGATGTGTGCAGAAACACTAAAAATAAAAGTACCAGTAGATGCAGACACACAAAAAAATACAAATGCTGACACAACAGTAGCTGATGGAAGTAATCCAAATATTGGAAATACTCAATTCACAAATGTAAACTTTGGTTTAATGGAAAGACCTAAAACAAAATTAGTACTAGAAAAACACATAACAGGTTTAACAATAAAACCAGTAGAGAGTGGAGTAAGGCTAATAGCAGATGCCAGAGCAAATATTGAAGATATCCTAAATAATGTTACTGAAGGACAAATAAGGCTAGAAGGAGAACAAACAGGATTATTAGCAATAAAATCAACAAGATCAAATAGAGGCTATTGGTACTTACAAACAGATACAACAGAATTAGCTCAAGGTGCAGATGCATATATAACATATACTTATGTAATAACTAACAAAGGTGATAAAGATTACTTATCTAATGGCTTAATTGAAGCATATAGAGAAAACGAAGGAACAATTGATGGTACACAATATAATTATCAAAATTATTTAGAAAATCTAGAAACACTTGTTAAAGACAAAATAAAAGCAAAAGGATTTACAAAAGGCGAATATTTAAGCAAATTCTATTACACAAGAGATGAAACAGAAGCAACTCCAGTACTAGCATCAGTAGAAAGCATGCAAGAATTTCTAAATCCAAAAGTAAGCTTTGTAAGTGGTGACAATATGATGAATAATACTACTGGGGAATCAAAACCATATTATACTACAAATGGAACCCTAGAGAATCAAAATATTACTGAAAAAGTAACAAGCAATAGTTCTACAGGTAAATTGGTTCGAAAAGGTGACGACGACTATAATGTGACAGAGACAGAGACAAAGAATAAGAATACGGATTGGAGCAAAAAGGCAGTAGTTTCAAAAGCATTATCAGCGTCAGAAATAGAAACTGGTGGAGTATATGATAGTTATTTAGCAGAAATCACACACTATACAAATGCAGCAGGAAGAAGAGACCAAAGTACACCAGCAAACTTAAGCTATGTACACAGTGAAGACAAAAACATGAACATGGAATCTTACAAGGATTCAAATGGAAATATGATTACTGCAGAAACAACTATTACTGTAGCTGGAAGTACTATAACTGAAGAAACAAATTATTATCTTTACGGAGCAACTGTTAAGGCTGAAGGTGTGGAAGTAAGCTCGTCTGACATAAAACTTGAAAAAGATAAACTAACCTATGTGGGAAGAACGTTTAATGATTTAAATAATACAACTTTTGAAAAATTAAATGAAGAAGACGAATTCTGGGCAGAGACATTTAGAATTACAAAACCAACAGGTGAAGACAAACTAACACCAGTACAAATAGCAATAATAACAATATCATCAGTAGCAGTATTAGGAGTAGGAATTATCCTAATCAAAAAATTTGTACTTAAAAAATAATAACAAATAAAAACCAATAAAAGGCAAAACCTTTTATTGGTTTTTTAATTGTAGGGGCGAACTGCGTTCGCCTGAAAACATATTTGCATTAATCTGTTTTTATTTCATCCTCTGTTAATCCTGTTATTTCAATTATTGTTTCAAGTGCAATATTTTCTTGTAGCATTTTTTTAGCAATTTCTTTTTTTCCGCTTTTAATTCCTTCTTCTAACCCTTTTTTTAGTCCCTCTTTTATTCCTTTTTTTAACCCTTTTTCTTCTGCTGTTCTTAACTGCGATTTCGTATCCATTATATATTTTTGCCTTAATTCTGCTATTCTTTCCTTTGCTTCATCACTGCTTATATCTTCTAATGTTTCTATTGCCTCTTTTATTTCTTTTTCTTTCTCTGCCATTTTTTTTGTTTCCTCCCCTTCAGGATTTTCCAAAAATAATATCCACTTTTTTAGTTT
>ERZ780195.2834-NODE-2834-length-11201-cov-3.636551_pt1 | contig 11201 bp, 9 predicted proteins | sample MGYA00511017_ERZ780195 | MGnify/ENA primary metagenome ERZ780195 (study PRJEB29588, sample SAMEA2159974) | human gut metagenome | biome: human gut; feature: human-associated habitat; material: faeces | place: Denmark | collected 2008/2010 ...
CCGCCGCGACGAACCGGTAGAAGAACGACATCAGCACGCCCGCCACGACGGCCAGTATGATGCCTTTGCGGTTCTGGGCCGCCGAGTCGCCGCTCTTGCGCATGCGCCCCGAGGCGATGCCGTTGCAGATGATTGCGACAACGATGAGCGCAACGCCCAGGAAAAGCACGACGGGATCGCCTTTCGGCGCTCCGACGTAGTTGACGATGACGCCCAGCACCAGCGCGAGTCCCACGCCCAGCGGGAAGGCCACCGAAAGCCCGGCCAGCGATACCGAGGCCGAGAGCAGGATGTTCGAGGCGTTGAAGATCACGCCGCCCAGCACGACGCTGCCGATGCCTCCCCATTCGGCCTGCGCGAGGTCTTCGAGGAAGGGACGGCCCTCGGTCCCGATGCTTCCCATCGTGAAGCCCAGGAGAATGGCGAAGAGCACCATGCCGATCACGTAGTCCCAGTAGAAAAGCTCGTAACGCCAGGTCTTGCCGGCGAGTTTCTGGGTGTTTCCCCACGAGCCCCAGCAGAGCATCGTGATGAAGCAGAAGATGACTGCCAAAGAGTAGCTGTTAACAACGAACATAGTATTTGAGTTTTAAGGTTTTCGTTCGGTTCAGGCGAGGGTCTCCAGCTCCCCGCGCCACGGTATCGAGGCCTGTGCGCCCATGCGGGTCACCGAGACCGAGGCGCTGTGTGCGGCGAACCGCACGGCGTCGGCCAGACTGCGGCCTTCGGAGAGCGCCACCAGCAGGGCGCCGTTGAAGACGTCGCCGGCGGCGGTCGTGTCTACGGGCGTGACCGTGCGCGCCGGGATCAGTAGCTCCTCCGCGGGGGTCCGGATCAGCGCGCCTTCGCTGCCCAGCGTGACGATGACGTTGCCGACGCCTTCAAGCTGCATGAGTTTCTTGCCGACGCCTTTCGCCAGCAGCGCCCCGGCCGCTTTCGAGGCGTCCTGCACGGTGTGCACGGGGATTCCCGTCAGCGTTTCGCTTTCCGTGCGGTTGGGGGTGATCAGGTAGACCTTGCGCAGCAGTTCGTCGGCGAGCGGCATGGCCGGGGCCGGGTTGAGCACTACGCGGGTTCCTGCCGCATATGCCTTTTCGATGGCGCAGGCCACCGTTTCCATCGGGATTTCGAGCTGTACGAGCAGGTATTCGGCTCCGGCGATGCGGTCCGCCACGGCGTCGATCGCCTCGCACGTGAGGCTGTGGTTGGCGCCGGGAGCCACGGCGATGCAGTTCTCGCCGTCCTGCGAGACGAAGATCAGCGCCGTACCGGTCGGGGTGTCCTTGGCCGTGAAGAGGGCTTCGGTGTTGATGCCGTCGGCGGCGAACTGCTGCCGGAGGGCTGCGGCGCCGGCGTCGTCGCCCAGACACGAGACGAAGGCCACGTCGCCGCCCAGGCGTGCGGCCGCGACGGCCTGGTTGGCCCCTTTGCCGCCGTTGGACTGCATGAAGCGCGCCTCGCCGACGGTCTCGCCCGGGCGGGGCAGGTGTTTGACGCGGGCAATCATGTCGATGTTGGTACTGCCTATTACCAGAATCTTGTTCATGTTCGGTTATCGTTGGTTAATTTCTGTCGTTTTTTCGCCCTGCGGGGTCCGGATGCGGCTCAACCCCGCGGAGATGCGGTTTTTCGGTTTTCAGGTCGTCCGCCGATTGTCCCCGATGCCGTTTCTTGCCGTTTTGCGCCCGTTGTTTTCATAAGGTGTCTTTGCAGAATACGGTTCTTATGGGGCCTGTAGCAGATGTTCGGTTTTCGGATGCTATCTTTTTAGCTCTGTTTGCGCTTATCGTTTGCGCAAATATAATTACTTTTTGGAAACCTCCAAAATTATTTTATCGTTTTTCTTTTCTTTTTCGATATTTTTCATATATTTGTCATGGGTGAACTGAAAATAAAGCAATGAAAAAAGAAACTCTCGTTAGCATCGCCGAACGTTCCGGATGTTCGATTTCCACTGTTTCGCGCGTTTTGAGCGGCAATGCGGCCAAATACCGCATCAGTCAGCGTACCGTGGCGCGCGTGACAGAGGAGGTCAAACGCTGCAACTATACGCCCAGCCTGCTGGCAAAGGGTTTACGCACAAATCGTACCGATACGATCGGGCTGCTGATTCCGAACATCGAGAATTCGTTTTTCGCCGGCGTTGCGGGCGTGGTGATCCGCGAGTCGCGCAATTATAATTATAAGGTGGTGGTGGTCGACACGCAGGAGGACGAGCGCAACGAGCAGGACGGACTGTCGGCGCTGCTGGCGCGGCGGGTGGACGGCATCGTCGCCGCGCCGTGCGGCAGCAATTCGGAGCTGTTCGCCAGTGTGCAGGAGGGCGGCATGCCGCTGGTGCTGATCGACCGCTATCTGCCCGACGCCGGGATGCTCTCCTATGTCACGACGGACAATTACCGCGGTGCGGTGATGGCGACCGAGTACCTGCTCGAAAACGGACACCGCCGCATCGCCTGCATCCAGGGCACGCCCCATTCGATGCCTGTGCGGGACCGCGTGCGGGGATTCGGCGACACGCTGCGGGCGCACGGCCTCGGGGACCGGATCGTGGTGACGGGCGAGGATTTCTCGGTGCAGAACGGTTATCTGGAGACCAAGCTGGCGCTGGCCCGGGAGGAGCGGCCCACGGCGATCTTCGCCTTGAGCAACCTAATTCTGCTCGGGGTGGTGAAGGCGGTGCACGAGTCGGGCCTGCGGATTCCCGACGACATTTCGGTCGTTTCGTTCGACGACAACATGCTTTTCAACTACCTCGATCCGGCGATCACCTGCATCGGCCAGCCGACGGACGAGATCGGCACGCTGGCCGTGAAGCTGCTCATTCGCGCCGTCCGCGAGCCCGGCGCGGCGCCTTCGCACCTGCACCTGCCGCCGTCGCTGATCATCCGCCGCTCGGTGCGCAACCTGCTGCTGTGAGAAAACGAAAAGCGCACCGTATTTATCCGGGTTATTGTTTGATAAGGGTATGCCTTATGCCAGAACCGGCATGCCGCATTTTTCAGGATCAATTCATTTTCGGTCAATTCAATATAAAATAAAGCGCTGGCCGATGCCGCTAACAGTATGATCAGCGGGATAAACGGGATGAGCAATAAGGAGCTTTTTTCCGGAACATAAAGGATTGTTAATGGAATTATGCATACAAACATCAAAATAGGCATAAAACAAGCCCAGATCGTTACCGAACTCCAAATCGAACGCTTATAAGTTTTCATGTTTATTGAGGATATGATGCAATCCGGGAGTTTCCACCGTGAAGCCCTTCTCGCGTAATGTTTGAATTAAATCCGGATAATCTCGTTCATCGACCAAATCGGTCACATAACGCCATGATTTCTTCGCCGGCGTCATCACCTGAATATAAGGCCGCGATAATCCGCCCTTATAGCCGATTTCAATTTTTTCAATAGTATTGAATTGAAATTCAGCATACCAGAAGCGATATGCCGGATTTTGGACAATCAATGAATTCTCCGTTAAAACAACATAAAATAATTGAGTTGCAGTACACGCTACAATAAAAGACAGGACACAAAGTTCAATAACAAGAAAAACAAGAAAGCCTTTCAGATTTCCAATCGTCATCAATAAAAACAGGGCCAATATAACAACGATCGGTTTCAAAGTGTACATTGAAGTAGACTTTTTGATGGAACGGCGGTAAATTTTCATAACTGTCATTATCTAACTCTATGTCTTTTTTATTGAGATTTACGGATTGATAGAATTTGTTCGGAGCTTAATTTCCCGTCAAGGAAAAGACGCTGCTCTTCAGTCAAATTCGCTCCCGGGAATTTTTTAGGTTTCAATGTCTTTAAGAATTCATACCTATATCGCAATTCCAATTGGGAATAAATCTCTATATCGGAATTCCCTTTGCGATAGTCGGCTGTGAAATTCCCGCCGGCCGTCGAAAATACCCCATAGGAATTCGAATAAAGTCCGCTTGCAAACTTTCCGTCAACAAACAGTCCTTCCATAAAATAATATTTACGTCCTGAAGCCTTGTGGATATATAATATGCCGTCTCCGTTCGGTTTGCCTTTTACGCAGACTCTGACATAGATAGACTTTTTGTACCAGATCGTATCCGTTCCAAAACAGTGTCCGTTTTTGAAATCACCGACGCATACCACTCCCGATTTCCAGAACTGTATACCCCGCCCGGAATACTCGCCATCCTTGAATTCGCCGTAGTAGCGGTGCCCGTTCTTTTTGTAATGCGTGCATACTCCGTTGGGGATGCCCCGCTCGAAATGGCCGATATAAATGCCCAGCGAATCGGAATAAAGCACCCCTTCGCCGCAAGGGTATTGACCCTCGTAGCGGATTCCGTTTCCAACGATGACCGTGTCACACACGGCGCCGAAGGAAAAATTCGCATACAGCGAAACGAGACTGAAAATAAATAATTTATACATATCCGTATATTTTTAGGATTCGTATTATTGAGATGCTATTATTACCCCCCCCCTCCCCCATGTTCCGATGCAAGTCCTGCCACAAAATGGACAGGCGGAATTATGACATTGGCGAGGGACGTTATGACACGCAGACTGTAAGATAATGATAAATGTTGCTATCTGCAATATATGGTCAAAAAATGTAAATTGAAAAATGATCTGATTTGTTTGGAATCAGTGCTGAATCAGTATCCGTCAGTCTCGTTTGGTAAATTGGGCAATACGATATTGCAATGCTCGTTTGCTGATGAAAGGGCGGGGTCGGACCCTGAAAAGCAGTATCCCGGAGATATGGGATGACTCTCTGCCGCCTTTGCGATTGATTGTTCCGCTCCTATTTATAGCATGACGGACATCAAATGACGAGGCGCAGCGTAAATGCGGATAGACCTGGATTTGCGTTGTTTGCGGCGCGCGTCCCGATCTGTCAGGATCCGGGCGAAAAATCGTCCCGAATCGGGCCTTTTTGCCCTATGTGCATGAAAAAAGCGGCTGCCCTGTTCGGTAACCGCTTGATTCCTCGAGCTGACACCGGGACTTGAACCCGGGACCTCTTCCTTACCAAGGAAGTGCTCTACCACTGAGCTATGTCAGCAACATTTCTCTTTCGAGTGGTGCAAAAGTACATAAGAAAAATGAAAAGACCAAAAATTTGTACACTTTTCATAATTATTTTCTACCTTTACTACCAAATCATAATAAAAACCAGATGAAACGCATCTTAATAGTAGGCGCAGGCGGTCAGATCGGTTCCGAACTAACCGTTTACCTGCGCAGTATCTACGGCGGCTCGAACGTCGTCGCTACCGACATGCGCGAGTGCCGGTCGCTGGCCGGGGACGGTCCTTTCGAGGTGCTCAACGCCCTCGACGCAACGGCCATGGCCTCGGTCGTGGCCCGTCACCGCATCGACACGATCTTCAACCTCGTGGCCCTGCTGTCGGCCGTCGGCGAACGCAATCCCCAGATGGCCTGGAACGTCAACATGGGGGCGCTCAACAATTCGCTCGAAGTGGCCCGGCAGCACCATTGCGCGCTGTTCACCCCCTCGTCGATCGGCGCCTTCGGGCCGTCGTCGCCCAAGGACAAAACCCCGCAGGACACGATCATGCAGCCGACGACGATCTACGGCATCTGCAAGGTCACGGGCGAACTGCTCGGGAACTACTACCACCACAAATACGGCGTCGACACCCGTTCGGTGCGTTTCCCGGGCATCATATCGAGCGTCACGCTGCCCGGCGGCGGTACGACCGACTACGCCGTGGAGATTTATTACGAGGCGATCCGGAGCGGCAAATTCACCTGTCCCGTTCCGTCGGACGTCTACATGGATATGATCTACATGCCCGACGCCCTGCGCGCCTGCGTCGAACTGATGGAGGCCGACCCTGCGAAATTGATCCACCGCAACAGCTTCAACCTCGCGTCGATGAGCTTCACGCCCGAGATCATCTGCGCCGAGATCAAAAAGCGTCTGCCCGCCTTCACGATGGACTACAACGTCGATCCCGTGAAGAAGGAGATCGCCGAGAGCTGGCCCAATTCGCTGGACGACACCTGCGCCCGCGAGGAGTGGGGCTGGCGGCCCGAGTGGGACCTCTCGCGCATGACCGACGACATGCTGGCGCACATCCGCGCGAAGCTGGGTGCGGAATAAGTGAAAAGAGGCGGCGATTTCGGCCGCTTCGGCAACTGAACAGCCTATGAAACGAATTGTCCGGATCGTCGTTGTCTCTGTGCTGTTGCTTGCGGCAATTGTCGCGGGCGGCAGTCTCTACATGCTCTCCTATTCGCTCCGGCCCGATGCGACGATGCGGGCCAAGAACGCTTCGTCGTATGAATATATGTACGGCGAATATCCTTTCCTGCGGCCGTGGGTCGACAGTCTGGAGCGCACCGGGGCCTTGCGCGACACGGTGATTCTCGGTTCGGAAGGCGAACGGCTGCACGCGATCTATGCGGCGGCTCCCCGTCCGACGGACCGGACGGCGGTGATCGTCCACGGCTATACGGACAACGCCGTGCGGATGCTGATGATCGGCTATCTCTACAACCGCGACCTGGGCTGCAACATCCTGCTGCCGGACCTTTATTACCACGGGCAGAGCGAAGGCCGTGCCATCCGGATGGGGTGGAAGGACCGCTTCGACGTGCTGCGGTGGATGGACATTGCCAACGACATCTTCGGCGGCGACACCCGGATGGTGGTCCACGGGATTTCGATGGGCGCGGCGACGACCATGATGGTCTCGGGCGAGGAGCAGCAGCCCTATGTGAAATGTTTCGTCGAGGATTGCGGCTATACGAGCGTCCGGGACCAGTTTTCGAAAGAGCTTAAAGAGCAGTTCGGGCTTCCGGCCTTTCCGCTGCTCGACGCGGCGAGCTGGCTGTGCGGCCTGAAATACGGCTGGACTTTCGGCGAGGCTTCGTCGCTGGAGCAGGTGAAGAAGAGCCGGCTGCCGATGCTGTTCATCCACGGCGACGCCGACGATTACGTGCCGACGCGGATGGTCTATCCGCTTTACGGGGCCAAGCCCGGCGACAAGGAGCTGTGGGTGGTTCCGGGAGCGTCGCATGCCAATTCGTACCGCGACAACCGGGAGGAGTACACGCGCCGCGTCGGGGCGTTCGTGGGGCGGTATATCGGCGGCCGGCCGGAGTGAATTGAGCCGCCCTCGATGTGGAAGCGTGTGATTTGCAGCAGGCGCAGGCCTTCTGCCGGATTCTGGCGGAGACCGTCGGGAAACTCCCGGCCGAAGTGCGCGGGCGGCTTTACCGCCCGGCCGCCGAGAACTGCGTGAAAGGGACGGTCCTGACGGGAGCCGTTGGACGAACGAAAAAACCGGAGGTCTGAACCTCCGGTTTTTTCGTTTGTCGGAAGGAACGCTCCTTCCGGCGGGAATCTCTTATTCGGCTTTGCCGTCCGAACCGAGAACCTCCTTGATCTTGTGGATGTAGAGCTTCTTCATGTTGTCGCGGGCGGGACCCAGGTACTTGCGGGGGTCGAACTCGGCGGGTTTGGTGGCGAAGACCTCGCGGATGGCGGCGGTCATGGCCAGACGCGAGTCGGAGTCGATGTTGATCTTGCAGACGGCGCTCTTGGCGGCCTTGCGGAGCTGCTCTTCGGGAATGCCTACGGCATCCTTCAGCGCACCGCCGTGCGTGTTGATGATCTTCACGTACTCCTGCGGAACTGACGACGATCCGTGCAGCACGATGGGGAAGCCCGGAAGCTCCTTTTCGATGGCGGCCAGTACGTCGAAAGCCAGGGGAGGCGGAACCAGACGGCCCGTCTTGGGATCTACGGTGCACTGCTCGGGGGTGAACTTGTAGGCTCCGTGCGAGGTGCCGATCGAGATGGCCAGCGAATCGACGCCCGTCTTGGTCACGAAGTCAACGACCTCTTCGGGCTTGGTGTAGTGGCTGACCTCGGAAGCTACCTCGTCCTCGACGCCGGCCAGCACGCCCAGTTCGCCTTCGACCGTCACGTCGTGCTGGTGAGCGTACTCCACGACCCGCTTCGTCAGGGCGACGTTCTCGTCGTAGGGGAGCGCCGAGCCGTCGATCATCACCGACGAGAATCCCATGTCCACGCAGCTCTTGCACAGTTCGAACGAATCTCCGTGGTCGAGGTGCAGTACGATCTGGGGTTTGGCCCAGCCCAGTTCCTTGGCGTACTCCACGGCTCCTTCGGCCATGTAGCGCAGCAGGGTCTGGTTGGCGTAGTTGCGCGCACCCTTCGATACCTGGAGGATGACGGGCGACTTGGTCTCGGCGGCAGCCATGACGATAGCCTGGAGCTGCTCCATGTTGTTGAAGTTGAATGCCGGAACGGCGTAACCTCCTTTGATGGCCTTGGCGAACATCTCGCGCGTGTTCACAAGACCCAGATCTTTGTACGATACCATAGTATTTGAAATATTAGTGAATTTGTTGCACTCAAAAAACCGCACAAATTTACTAAAAATTCTAAATAACAGGCCTTTTTTGTGAAAAAAATAACAGACGAACCGGGAAATCGTTGTACAATCCGGATTGTTTTTCGTAAATTTGCAGGGATTTTCGGATGGGCGGGACATGCGACCGCATTTTCCGGCCGCATGCGGCAAGTCCTTCCCGGGAACGGGTTTCGGGCGGGCCGGATTTGCAGGCGCGGCTGAAGGCCGCGAATGGACGGCGGTCCGCGGCGGGCAGACAGGAAGCAACATACAAACATTATAAATACTATGGCAGATTTCATCTATCAGGAGCCGTTCCCCGTGGGGGAAGACAAAACCAAGTACCGTCTTTTGACGAAGGAGTACGTGAAGGTCGTGGAGTGCGACGGACGCAAGATCCTCAAGGTCGATCCCAAGGGCCTCGAACTGCTTTCGAAGGAGGCTTATGCCGACGTGTCGTTCTACCTGCGCGCCGCGCATCTCCAGAAACTGCGCAACATTCTCGAAGACCCCGAAGCCACCGACAACGACAAGTTCGTGGCCTACACGATGCTGCTGAACCAGACCGTCTCGGCCGAAGGCGAACTGCCCACCTGCCAGGACACCGGCACGGCCATCTGCATCGGCCACAAGGGCGAGGATGTCTGGACGGGGGCCGACGACGCCGAGTGCATCGCCCGGGGCGTTTACGAGACCTACAAGGACCGTAACCTGCGCTATTCGCAGGTGGTTCCCTTTACGATGACCGACGAGAAGAACTCGGGCACGAACCTTCCGGCGCAGATCGACATCTACGGCGGCAAGCCCGGCATGGAGTACGAGTTCCTCTTCATCACCAAGGGCGGCGGCTCGGCCAACAAGACCTTCCTCTACCAGCAGACCAAAGCGTTGCTGAACGAGGAGTCGCTCACGAAATTCATCCAACAGCATATCTTCGACCTCGGCACGTCGGCCTGCCCGCCCTACCACCTGGCCATCTGCATCGGCGGCACGTCGGCCGAGATGTGCCTTTCGACGGTGAAGAAGGCTTCGGCCGGCTACCTCGACGAGCTGCCCACCTCGGGCAACGAGGGCGGCCGCTGCTTCCGCGACCTGGAATGGGAGGAGAAGGTGCTGAAAATCTGCCGCGAGAGCGGCGTCGGCGCCCAGTTCGGCGGCAAGTACCTCGTGCACGACGTGCGGGTGATCCGCGCTCCGCGCCATGCGGCTTCGTGCCCCGTGGCCATCGGCGTGAGCTGCTCGGCAGACCGTAATATCAAGGCCAAGATCACCCCGGAGGGCATCTTCCTCGAGCAGCTGGAGAAGAATCCCGCGCGTTTCCTGCCCAAGGAGGCGCCAGGCATGTCGCCCGCCGTGGACATCGACCTCGACGAAGGCATGGACAAGGTCCGCGAAATACTTACCAAATATCCGATCAAGACGCGCCTGAACCTGAAGGGCACGCTGATCGTGGCGCGCGACATCGCCCACGCCCGCATCAAGCAGATGCTCGACGAGGGCAAGCCGATGCCCGAATACTTCAAGAAGCATCCGGTTTACTACGCCGGTCCGGCCAAGACGCCGCAGGGCATGGCTTCGGGTTCGTTCGGCCCCACGACGGCCGGGCGCATGGATCCCTACGTCGACCTGTTCCAGTCGCAGGGCGGTTCGCTGGTGATGGTGGCCAAGGGCAACCGCTCGCAGCAGGTGACCGACGCCTGCAAGAAGTACGGCGGTTTCTACCTTGGTTCGATCGGCGGCCCGGCAGCGATCCTGGCGAAGAACTCCATCAAGTCGGTCGAGGTCGTGGACTTCCCCGAACTGGGCATGGAGGCCGTGCGCAAGATCTATGTCGAGAACTTCCCGGCGTTCATCATCGTCGATGACAAGGGGAACGACTTTTTCGCCGATTTCAAGCATTAAGAACGGTCGTTTATACCATGCACTGTTTCCCGCTCCCGATTGGTGTTGTCGCCGCCTGCGGCGCCGTTTGCCAATCCGACCTCACCCCAAACCCCTCCTTCAGGGAGGGGCTTGGTGGCGCAAGCGGCAAAATTGGCGTTTCGGACGGCAGGTGTAAATTAGTTGCATGAAAAAATACTAACGCGCAAAACTTTGCGTTGTAAAATTGTAAAAAAGACCGTCGTAAGGTATGAAATCCGGCAGATAATCCGGGCGAAATTCCGGTCGCGCCGCGACAAGCCCCTCCCTGTGGCCGTTTGAGAGACGGCTTTCGGAAGAGGGTGCGTGGAGCCGGGTCCGTATCCCGGCGGACCGGGCGCCGCCCCTTGGTTCCGGCTTTTGGCCGTGCGGAGCCGGATCGGCAAACGCCGGCGGCGACAGCGGCCGGCCGGTACGGGGTGCGGTGCGAATTGACAGACATATCGTTTTGTGATGAGAGACTTTGTTGCAAAAATATCCCTGACAGCACTCTTCGTGCTGGCGATCTTCTCGGCATCCGCTGCCGAGAAGGTCACTTTTGAAGCCAACTCGCCGCTGACGGTCGCCGTCGGCGAGGCGTTCCGCGTGGAGTTCGCGCTCAACGCCTATCCCGACAAGGGGACGTTCAAGGCGCCTTCGTTCGAAGGATTCGACGTGATCGCCGGCCCGGCCGAAGCGCAGGGACAGTCGATCCAGATCGTGAACAATTCGATGACGCGGGTTATCAACTACACGATCACCTACGTGCTCGTGCCGCAGGGCGCTGGGAACGTTACCGTCGGTGCGGCCGAGGTGACGGTCGAGGGGACTACCTACCGTACCAAGCCGCTGGCGATCGAGGTGGTGGATGAGGGCAAGGCGCCGGGAGGCGGCG
>ERZ780195.2855-NODE-2855-length-11138-cov-20.602093_pt1 | contig 11138 bp, 8 predicted proteins | sample MGYA00511017_ERZ780195 | MGnify/ENA primary metagenome ERZ780195 (study PRJEB29588, sample SAMEA2159974) | human gut metagenome | biome: human gut; feature: human-associated habitat; material: faeces | place: Denmark | collected 2008/2010 ...
GGTCATCCGCCAGCGCGCTCGCGCCGAGCAGCAAAACCAGAGCCAGCAACAGGGTGATGATGTTCTTCATGAAAAGCCTCCGATTGGGTACGCCGGGGTTATGTCGGGGCTCTGCCCCAATCCTCGCCAAGAACCTGAGGTTCTTGGATTTCCCACATACAAATTCAAGAACTATAAGCGCGAAGCGAAGAAGGGAGTCCGAGGAATATACTCCCTCAGGCAGGTACGGGCGGAAGCCCGTCGTAACCCTCGACGCTTAAACTTAAAGAAAAAGTAGTTTCAAAGTGCAGCCGCCTCTTATACGCCTCTCAAACGCACTTCCATCATATATACGAATAGGCTCCGCCTTTTCTTCCCGCTCACAGGCAGATTTTACTTTCTTTTGTCCAAATCTCCGCGTCAAACCGTTTCCACGGCTGCGCGTCCATCGGCGGAAGCGCGTCAAAGTGCATTTCTTCCTTCTTCGTCGGGTGAATCAGCCCCAGATGCGCACCCCAGAGGGCGATCTGTTCGCCGGGCTTGCCGCCGCCATAGCGCGCGTCGCCCCAGATCGGCAAACCGGCATGAGAAAGCTGCACGCGGATTTGATGGCTTCTGCCCGTAAACAGGCGGACGCGCACCAGCGTCAGGCCGCCGGCGCTGTCCACGGTGTCGTAGGACAGGCGGGCCTCCCGGGTGTCCGGAGAGGGAACGTCCGCCACATAGGTGGTCCGGTGCTGAGTGTCCCGCGCCAGCAGATCCGCCAGCGTATCGACGGGGCGGGGCGGCGCGCCGCACAGGACGGCCAGATATTCCTTGATGAAGCGGTGGTCCCGCAGCTGCTGGGACAGCAGGGAGGCGGCCATGCGGCTGCGGGCAAAGACCATGATCCCGGCCACCTGGGCGTCCAGCCGGTGGACGGTGCGGATGCAGTCGGTGTGCAGCTGGGTGCGGAGCAGCTCCGGCATGCCGCCGGGCTCATCGGTGGACAGCACACCGGCGGGCTTGACGGCCACCACGATCCGCGGGTCCTCATAGAGAATTTCCAACAGCGTCACCTCCTTCGTGAGGCCAGTATAGCATAAGGCGGCGGAGGATGCAAATTCTGCTTGACAAGAGAGGTCTAATACGTTAGACTGAGCGCAAGAGGACTAATGGAGTAGACCTGCGGAAGGAGGAGATGCGGGTGGAAACGCCGAAGATATTTGACAGTGAGCTGCGGCTGTGCGAGATCCTGTGGGAGCATCAGCCGGTGAAGAGCAGCGAGCTGGCGCACCTGTGCGCCGAGAAGCTGGGGTGGAAGAAATCCACCACCTATACGGTGATCAAGCGGCTGACGGAACGGGGCGTCGTGAAAACGGAGGACGCGGTGGTGACGGCGCTGGTATCCCGGGACGAGGTGCAGCGGGCGGAGAGCCGCGCGTTCGTGGAGCGGAACTTCAGCGGGAGCCTGCCGGGCTTTTTGAATGCCTTTGTGGGCGGGCGCGGACTGTCGGCGGAGGAAGCGGAGGAGCTGCGGCGCATGATCGCCGCCTTTGAGGAGAAGCACGATGAGTGATATTTTTCTGCGGATCGTGGAGCTGTCGTGGCAGGCGGGCGTGCTGGCGCTGGTGGTGATGGCGGCGCGGCTGGTGCTGCGGCGGGCGCCCAAGTGGGCGATATGCATGCTGTGGGCACTGGTGGCGGTGCGGCTGGTGCTGCCGTTCTCCCTGCAAAGCCCGGTGAGCCTCCAGGCGGAGCAAAGCCCCGTGACGGCGGCGCTGTATGAGCTGCCCCAGACCCGGACGGAGCAGGCGGCGGACGTGTCCGTTCTGCCCTCCGCTGCGCCGGCAGAACCGTTGCCGGCCGTGACGCCGGCGGAGCCGGTGACGGCACAGCCGACGGTACAGGCGGCGCGGCCCGTGGTGACGCTGGAGCTGCTGGCGGCGGTGTGGCTGGCGGGCGTGGTGATGATGCTGACGTATATGCTGGCCAGCTATCTGCGCATCTATCACCGGGTGCGCACGGCGGTGCGGCTGGAGGATAACGTGTACCGCTGCGGCCAGTGGGGCACACCCTTCGTGCTGGGATTGTTCCGCCCCCGCATCTATGTGCCGGAGGGCATGGACGAGGCAGATCTGCCCCAGGTGCTGGCCCACGAGCGGTGCCACATCCGACGGGGCGACCACGCGGTGAAGCCGCTGGCGTTCCTGCTGCTGGCGGTGCACTGGTTCAACCCGGTGCTGTGGGCGGCGTATATCCTGCTGGGACGGGATATGGAGAACGCCTGCGACGAGCGGGTGCTGCGGGGGCTGGACGACCCGGGACGGGCGGCCTACTCCCGGGCGCTGGTGTCCTGCGCCGTGCGGGAGCGTCCGGCGGCGGTGTGCCCGCTGGCCTTTGGCGAGACGGCGGTGAAGGAAAGGGTGAAAAACGCCTTGAGCTATAAGAAACCGGCTATCTGGGCGGCGGTGCTGCTGGCCGTCGCGGCGGCCAGCATCGCCGTGTGCTTCCTCACCAGCCCCGACCGGCAGGAGGAGCCGGTGTCCAGCGGCGATTGGAACGCGGAGACGCTGTACGCCATGCGGACGCCCTATGTGGGCGACAACTCCGCCGTCAGCGGGATTCTGGGCGCTATCGGACTGGATAAGATGGGCGAGGGCGTGTGGAGCTTCGTGCTGCGGCTGGATACCAAGCAGGAGCCGTACGGCCTGACGCTGTGCTACACCAGCGAGTATGAGACGGTGGTGGGCGCCGGCGGCGCGTGGACCCAGCAGATGAAGGCCGGCAGCTATCTGGCCATGGCGCTCATCGACAATCTGGAGTGGGTGGCATGGCAGGTAGACGGCGCGGCACTGGGCAAGGTGTCCGATGACGGCGTCTATGACATCGCGGCGGCGCGGCAGAGCGTGGACGGCCTGCGGCAGCTGATCGGACAGCTGGAGGCCGATCTGGTCAGCGGCACCGTGGGCGGCGGGCGGCAGATCTATTACAGCCCCGCCGGCGTCACCCGGGAGGACGGCGTATCCGCCCGCCTGGCGAACGTGACCTATCAGGGCGACTGGCTTACCGGCGAGCTGCGGGTCACGGTGCCGCCGGAGTTGACGGCGCAGTACGACTGGCCGGGGCGTTCAGGCACCTATACAGAGGTCACGGTGCTGCGGGAACTGGTGGCGCAGGGCGAGGGCGGCGCGGCCGCCATGCTGCAGGAATTCCTGCTGTATGCGCAGGTGGACGATGGCGAGAAGCAGACCATGGGCGGAGATGTCCGGGTGGAGAGCGGCGCCGACGGCCTGACGCTGTACCAACCGTTTGAGCTGGGGATCCAGGCGCCGGACAGCCAGGGCTTCGCGGTGCGGTTCTGGGCCGGGGACATGGGCCCCCTGCTGGTGGAGTTCACCGCCGCGGGGCCTGCGTATCAGGAGATCACGCCGTGGCCCAGTGAGATGGAGAACGACCCGGTGAGCATCGACCCGACGGACTACGGCATCGTGTACGACACGGCGCACTGGCCGGACTGGGAGACGTGCCCGCTGAGCTATCTGTGCGCCTACTTCCTGGGCGGGGACGGCGCCTACAGCGAGGGCGCCATCGACACGCTGGTCCAGCGGTACCGACAGGCGCCCAACACGGTGCAGAACTATCTGAACAAGCTGGCGGCAAAGTATGAGGGTGTGGATCAGCAGATCTTGTCCCATATCCAGCTGGCCGCCGGGAGCCTGTACGGCGTCGAGCCGACGGTGGACATACAGGGCAGCGCCGCCGCGTCTCTGGATGAGCGGGTGGCGGAGACGGTGACAGGCTACTTCCTCATGCGGGCCAACGCCATTGCCGGCAACACCGTGGGCACGGCTTACTGCGTGGAGAAGCTGCGGCAGGATGCGGTGAGCCGCGCACAGGCCGCCGTGTGGCCCTATGTGTTCGCAGGTGACCTCCGGGCCGTACACATCACGCTGGACGTGACGGAGGTGCGGGCACTGGAGGACGGCGGCACGCGGCTGATGCTGACGGAGACCACCATGCTGGACTACGGCGCAGGCAGCGACCAGTACGGCTGGGGCACCACCCATCAGCTGGAGGTCCATGAGGACCGCGTGGAGGTGCCCCGGGTGACGTGGGATGCCTACGACGAACACGATCTGGGCGACGGCCACGTCTCCCAGGATCAGCGGGAGGACGTGTCAGCGGCCATCAGCGCCATGGCGATCACCGACCCGTGGACGGGACTTGTCACGGACACCCGGACGGAGCAGGCGGGCGGCAATGAGTTCCGTGTCATCTGCATTGCCGGACGCTGGTATGGCGGCACGGCGCAGGAGTTCCCACAGCTGGAGACGATGCAGGTGGGCGACCTGGTGAGCGTGCGGAACTACGCGGCGGCGGGCGGCGATTTTGAGCCGCTGTACTGTATGGAGGTGCTGGAGCGGGGCAGCGGCGTCGGCGCCGAGCACGCCTATGTGCTGAGGTTCGCGTGGTAAAGGCATAAAAGGGAGGTCTGCCGGGCGGCAGACCTCCCTTTTGCGGTGTATCATTTTGCGCGGCGCTGTGGTACAATAGCCCCATAACAGGGCGGGCACAGGCCCGCCGGGACAGGAGGAGCGATACCATGGAGCATCTGTACGAAAAGGCGCTGGAGAGCGCGGACTATATCCGGGCGCACACCGCGGCGCGGCCGAAGATCGCGGTGGTGCTTGGCTCCGGGCTGGGCGATCTCACCGCCGGCTTTACGGAGACGGAGGAGCTGCCCTACCGGGACATCCCCCACTTTCCGGTGTCCACAGTGGCGGGGCACAAGGGCGCGCTGCTGGCGGGACGGCTGGGGGCGCGGGAGGTGTACGCGCTGGAGGGGCGTTTCCATTTCTACGAGGGCTACACCATGAAGGAGGTGTGCTACCCCTTTTACACCCTGAAGTTGCTGGGAGTGGAGCAGGTGATCCTGACCAACGCCGCCGGCGGCGTGAACCGCAGCTTTGTGCCGGGGACGCTGATGCTTATCACCGATTTTATCAACATGATGGGCACCAATCCGCTGATCGGGCCCAATGATGAGAGGTTCGGGCCGCGTTTTCCGGACATGACCGAGGTGTTCGATCCCGGCCTGCGGGCGCTGGCCGGGCAGACCGCCGATGAGCTGGGCATTGCCTACCGGGAGGGCGTCTATCTGGGGTTCATGGGCCCCTGCTACGAGACGGCGGCGGAGATCCGGGCCTTTGCGGGCATGGGCGCCGACGCCGTGGGCATGAGCACCGTGCCGGACGCCATGGTGTGCAGCTATCTGGGCATGAAGGTGCTGGCGGTCAGCTGCATCACCAACATGGCCACCGGCATCCAGACCGTGAAGCACAGCCACGCCCGGGTGGTGGAGATCGCTAACCGGACGGGGGACACCATGTGCCGCTGGCTGGGGGAGGTCATCCAGCGGATGTGATGCCGCGCGGAATGTACCTGTGCCTTTAGCTTACGGATAAGCCAGAGGTTTTGATTTTAAGGCTTGCCGCCGTTATGCAGCCTTCGTATTTTGACTATTACCATTTAACGGCTGGTAAAAAAAGGCTGTGGGCCACCCAGATGGGCTCCGCTTTCTGGATCAGCTCCGTGGTCGGAGGCCACCATAATCTCATGCTCAGACGCCAACAGCCGGGAGAGCACCCTATCATCGACCCGGCGCAGGAAAGTCTCCTTTTCCGCCGAATCGTGGCGATGGGCCGCTTCATCCGCCCCGTTGATATGCAGCAGCAGCACAAAGGGGTAGCGTTCCGCCGCTCGCAGGGCTGCCTCTGTCTTGGCGTCCAGATCCGTATCCACATCGCCAGTAGCCCCCTTTACCGGGAAAAGCTCCATGTGCAGCAGCCGGGCAATCCCCTTTACCAACTCCTTGCCGCAGATCACGGCGCTCTTCTGGGGAAATGGCGGCAGTGCTACCGGAACAGACTGTCCCCACAGAAGCATACATCGTTCTTTCGTCAGCAGTCTTTCAAAGGCATGGCGCAGTACCAAGCTTCCCTGCGGGCACAGTGCCCGCTGCCCGCCGGAAGGAATCTGCGTTACAATGTTATTCACAGTATGCGCCATGTGGGGAAATACCAGCAGTGCCTGATAGCCGCCCAGCCGGTAATAGGTAAATGCAGGATCCTCTACCTTTGCCGGGGCACAGCAAGGCATGGTACAGCAGCCCTCTCCATCCAGCGTGTAGCAGCTGCCCCGCAGTAGCAGGTCATCGGGCCGGACGGGGATTCCGGCCCCCAGCGCCTCTACATAGCCTCGGAGATGTACCGGCAGATCCGTTGCCCCCAACAGGCGCAGTACGCAGTGCAGTGTTTCCGGTGGGAAGCCGCCGCAGGTATCCACATACCGCACCGAACCCATGGACGCCAGATGGCTATATCGCTCCACCTGAAAGTGGGGATCCGTCATGCCGTCAATCACGCATAATATCCTGCGCAAGTCTCTCCCCCTTTTTCCATCGGAACTTGTTTCGTTATACTTCCCGGCGCAGCACCCGGTAGACAAAGGACATATCCAGTCCGCCGCGTACCACGTCCGCCAGCAGGTCGTACTGCCGTTCCTTGTAGCCGCAGGCGTCAAAGGTTGCCAGCGCGTCAAAGGACACGCCCTTTCTGGCGCACAGTGCTTTCAGGATCGTATCCGTGATGCCCGGCGCGTCAAAAATACCGTGGACATAGCTGCCGTATACGTTTCTGCTGCCGGTGAGGGCGGGCATCTGCTGCTGACTGCGGCCCATGTGGATCTCGTACCCCTCGTAGGCCAGGCCGTTCAGGCCGGAGAGCATTCCCTCCACACCGTGAAAGACGCCTTGCGTCTGGGTCTGCACCTTTTCACCCCGGAATTCGGTGTCCATCTCCAGCAGGCCCAAACCGTTGATCTCCGTGACACCGGCGGCCTCCACCTGCTCCAGGTCGGACACGGTGCGCCCCAGCATCTGATAGCCGCCGCAGATGCCGAAAACCAGCGTGCCGGCGTCAGCCGCCTTCAAAATGGCCGCCTCCAGACCGGACTGCCGCAGCCAGCGCAGGTCGGCAATGGTGCTCTTGGTACCCGGCAGCAGGATCATGTCCGGCTGGTGCAGGTCACTCACCTGATCCACATAGCGCAGCGACACGTTTCCGTAATGTTCGAAGGGGCTGAAATCCGTGAAATTGGAGATGCGCGGCACACGGATTACCGCGATATCCAAGAGCTTTCGCTCTTTGGAGCGGTCAAACCGCTCGGTCAGGCTGTCTTCATCGTCGATGTCTATATGGGCGTAGGGGATGACCCCCGCCACCGGGATGCCGCACAGTTGCTCCAGCGTCTTCAGTCCCGGCTCCAGAATGGCCCGGTCGCCCCGGAATTTGTTGACCACCACGCCCTTGATGCGGCGGCGCTCGTCCTCCTCCAGCAGTGCCACCGTACCGTAGAGCTGGGCGAACACGCCGCCCCGGTCGATGTCGCCTACCAGCAGCACCGGCGCGTCCACCAGCTTGGCAAGGCCCATATTGACGATATCATCCTGCTTGAGATTGATCTCCGCGGGACTGCCTGCCCCCTCAATGACGATCACGTCATACTCTGAGTTCAGACTGTTGTAGGCCTCCAGCACAGCGGGGATGTAGTCCCGCTTGCGGTGGAAGTACTCCATGGCCTGCATATTGCCCCGCACCTGTCCGTTGACGATGACCTGACTGCCCACGTCGGTGGTGGGCTTGAGCAGGATGGGATTCATGCGGGTGTCCGGCTCGATCCCGGCGGCCTCTGCCTGCACTACCTGCGCCCGGCCCATCTCGCCGCCGTCCCTGGTGATGAAGGAGTTCAGCGCCATGTTCTGGCTCTTGAACGGTGCCACGCGGTAGCCGTCCTGCTTCAAAACGCGGCAGAGTCCTGCCGCCAGCAGGCTCTTTCCAGCATTGGACATGGTCCCCTGAATCATAATATTCATTGCCATAGTGATTTCTCCTTGCAGAATTGCCGGATGGCCGTTATCAATGCTTCATTTTCCCCGTGAGGCCGCACCGCAATGCGATACCACCCATCGCCCAGCCCGTTGTAATTCCCACAGCCACGGATGGCGATACCTTGCTGCAGCAGGCCCTCCCGCAGCCCCAGCGGCCCACGGAACAGCAGGTAATTGGCATGGGACGGGCATACCCAGAAGCCCAGCGCCGTCAGGTTATCCGTGAGCCACCGCCGCTCCGTGCGGACGAGGGACAGCGTCCTTTGCAGGAAGTCCCGCTCCGCCAGCGCCGCCACACCGGCACTCTGGGCCGGTGAGGATACGTTCCACGGCGGGGACGCGGCCGCCATGCGGTGCAGCAGCGCATTGTCGGCGCACAGGCAGTACCCCAGCCGGATGCCCGCCATGCCGTAGCTCTTGGTGAATGCCTTCAGGATCAGCAGCTCCGGGTGCGCTGCCAGAAGGGACTTGGCGCTGACGCCGTCCTCCGTGAGATCGAGAAAGCACTCATCCAGAAACAGCCGCGCCTCTTGTGCCGCGCAGTATTGCAGGATCTGCTCCAGCAGAGGGAGCGGGATCAGCCGCCCGGTGGGGTTGTTGGGGTTACAGAGGAATACCACCTCCGGTTTTTTTTCCTCTAAGAAGGACAGAAACCTCTCGTCCAAATCGAAATTCTGCGCCTGATGCAGGAAATACCGCTCTACGCGGCAACCCACCTGCGCCAGTCCCGCCCCATATTCCACAAAGGTGGGGGCCAGCTCCACCGCCGTCCGGGGCCGCAGGGCGGCGCAGTATGTGTAGATCAGGTCTGCCGCGCCGTTTCCGCAGAGAATATAGGACGCCGGCACCTGCTCATGGCCCGCGATAGCCTGCACCAGCCGGCGGCAGTAGGGGTCGGGGTAGCGGTGCAGCCGGGGCAGAGCCCGGCACACCGCCTCCAGTACGCCGGGAGGCGTACCCAGGGGGTTGGTGTTGGCGGAAAAATCCAACGTGATACCGCCGCCGTATACATCGCCGCCGTGTTGATTTTCTGTTTGATACAGCATCTATGTCTCCTTTATAGCGCAAAGGACAGCTTGACCCCGCAGCTCAAAAGCAGGGTGAGGACCGCTGTGACGGTCATCAGGCGGCACACACGGGGGATGTCCTCGTGGGTGATCTCCCGCAATGCGTCGCCGATATACTCCTTTTTGTGCAGTACACCGTGGTACCACGCATCCCCGGCCAAACGCAGGCCCAGAAGCCCGGCGCAGACAGATTCCGTCTGCGCCGAGTTGGGACTGGCGTGCTTCCGGCGGTCGCGGCGGAAGATCCGCCAGCCCGCTGAAATATCCAGTCCCATCAGGCCGCCCGCCGTCAGCATCAGCAGGGCGGACAGCCGCGCCGGGATATAATTCACCACATCGTCTGCCTTGGCGGGTACAAGACCGATGTTCTTATAGGGCGGCTCCACATACCCCAGCATGGAGTCCATGGTGTTCACCGCCTTATAGAAAAATCCCAGCGGTGCGCCGCCGATGGCCAGGAACAGCAGCGGCGCCACCACGCCGTCGGAGGTGTTTTCCGCCACCGTTTCCACGGCGGCACGGGTCACGGCGGCATCGTCCAGCCGGTCGGTATCCCGCCCCACGATCATGGAAACAGCATGGCGGGAGGCGGCCAAATCCCCGCTCTCCAGCGCGTCATAGACCTTCATGCTCTCGTCCCGCAGGGACTTGACGGCCAAGATCTGCCAGCACATCACGCTTTCCAGCGCCAGACGCAGCCACGGGCTGAGCAGACCGCTCAGCCACAGCAGCAGAGCCGGAACGGCGGTGGATACGATGACCACCGCGCCCCACAGGATGGCACCCGCCGCCCGCTCGCCGGAGGGCGTTTTGGGGCATATGCACCGCAGCCCCCGCTCCAACACACTGATACATTTTCCAATCAGAACTACCGGATGGGGAAAGCCATGGGGGTCGCCCACCAGAAGGTCTATGCAAAAGCCGATAACAAGTGCCGCAAGCGACCACATCATGCCGTTTCTCCTCCGCCCTGCATCGTAAAAATATAAATGGGATTCTGTCCGCTCATCAGGTGGTAGCTTCCGGCTTTTCTGTCCCGCGCCGCTTGCAGGGATACCACCTCCGTCTCCGCAAAGAGGAACGCCGTCAGGCAGTCCGTCAGCTCAGCCACGGACTCCAGCGAAACGGCCGTGGCCACGATGCGGACATGGGGATTTTTTGCCAGCAGCAGCGCCACGATCTCGTGCATATTGCCGGCACTGCCGCCAATGAATGCGTGAGTGGGGGCTGGCAGACCGACGCAGGCCTCCGGCGCGCTGCCGCAGACCACCTGTAAGTTTTCCAATGCAAACCGATTACGGTTTTGCCCCAGCAGCGCTGCGGCATCCTCTCGCCGCTCTACGGCGCAGACAAGCCCTTGCTTTGCCTGTAAGGCCATTTCCACCGACACTGAGCCGGTACCGGCGCCGATGTCCCAGCAGACGCTCCGCTCCGTCAGCTGCAGCTTGGAAAGGCACACCGCCCGCACCTCGCTTTTGGTCATGGGAACCACGGGCATTCCCTCCGCACTGCGGAGAAAGGCGTCATCCGGCAGACCCGGTGTGACCACCGCGTCGGGATGGGGGTTTTCGATAAGCGCCACGCTCAGAGGGGCATAGACACCATCCGTCAGCTCCGCCGCCGTGCCGCGCACGATGCGCTCATCCGGGTAGCCCAGCCGCTGGCCCACATACACAGAGACGTGGCCCAGGTCACCCTCTGTCAGCGTACGGCACAGATCGTTAATGCCGCGCTCGCCGCCTACCAGCGCAAAGAGGCGGCTGGTTGCCCGCACCTCCGGCAGAATGTTGTGCTGCCGCCCGTGGAGACTCACCACCCGGACATCCTCATAGGAGGTCCGGAGCCGGGCGCACAGATAGGACAACGAGCTCAAACCCGGCAGCACCGCCGTGTCGCAGCCCTCCAGCAGGGGCAGCAGCTTTTTCGTGCCGCTGAAGAAGCCGGTATCGCCGGACATGACCACCGCGAAGCGGCGGTACTCCCAGTGGGTGCGGATAAAGTCCGCAATATCCTGCGGCGCAATGGCGTCGCAGGTGTGCTGTCCCGGCCGCGCCACAGCCTCCAGCATCCGTTTTGCGCCGATGAGACAGTCCGCCGCCTCAATGGTTTCACTGACCTCACGGGTCATAGCCTCCCGGCTGCCGGGGCCGATGCCGACGATC
>ERZ780195.2859-NODE-2859-length-11130-cov-8.204334_pt1 | contig 11130 bp, 8 predicted proteins | sample MGYA00511017_ERZ780195 | MGnify/ENA primary metagenome ERZ780195 (study PRJEB29588, sample SAMEA2159974) | human gut metagenome | biome: human gut; feature: human-associated habitat; material: faeces | place: Denmark | collected 2008/2010 ...
GTTTTTTTCCCGCCACAGGCGGGCCGTTCCCTTCTCATCCCTCCTTCTTTTATGCAGCACGAAAAAGAGACCGCAAATGCGATCTCTTTTTCGTGGCGGAGAAGGAGGGATTCGAACCCTCGCGCCAGTCACCCCAGCCTACTCCCTTAGCAGGGGAGCCCCTTACAGCCACTTGGGTACTTCTCCACGGATATATTGCCGGCGTTATGTTGAATTATATGGCGGAGAGAGAGGGATTCGAACCCCCGGTGCCTTGCGGCATCACTGGTTTTCAAGACCAGCTCCATAAACCACTCGGACATCTCTCCATATTCAAGCTTTATAATTATAGCAAAGGTTTTTCCCACTGTCAAGCGGGGAGATTTTCGAAGAAATGGCTAAAGCCATTTCTTCGAGTTTTTTCGGATTTTGCCTCTCGCGTGCGCTCCCGGGCGGCAAAACCCGCAAAGTACGAAAACCTCTGGTTTTCATCCGTTTTGCCGCACATGTCGTCAAAGCCGGAATAAATTTAAGGGGCTGCGGCCCCTTAACAGCCCCAAGGTTATTCATTTGAATATGGTCGTTCAGGTATATTTCCCAGCGGTGCAGGGAATTACTACCTTATAGCACGATAATGCGGGCGGCAAGGCCGCCAATTTGCGCAAAAGGAGCGATTTCCATGACTGACGAAAACAGAAGCCTAAAGGATAAGATCAGGGATTTTTTAGAGGAAAAGGGCGTTTATGTCGTGCTGCTTTCCTCGGTGGCCATAGTCGGCATCGCTGCGGCGGCAGCCTATTGGCCAAAGCAGCAGCCTCAGCCCTCCATAGAGCCTTCTCCCGCCCCCGTTTCTCAAAACGAGGACCAGACACTCAGTGAAGCGCTGCTCTCCACACCTGTCCCTACACCCACCGCTTCACCCTCGGCGCTGCCCGACATAACTCCCAATCCTTCCCCCGGGCCATCGGCTACCCATGCCCCCGCCTATGACAAGGCCCCCGCGCCGCTCAAGGGCAAGGTGCAGTGGCGCTTTGCCGTGGATGAGCTGATCTACTCCCGCACTCTGGATCACTGGACCACACACCGGGGAATCGACATATCCTGCGCAAAGGGGGCGGAGGTGCATTGCCCATGGAACGGCAAGGTGGAGGAGATATACGAGGACGACAGCCTCGGCATCACCGTTCGGGTAAGTCACAGCGACGGCCTTGAATCCCTCTACTCAAACCTGCGCACAGGCTGCCCCGTAAAGGCTGGGCAGAGGCTCAACGCCGGCGACCTTATAGGCTATGTGGGTGAAACCGCCGTTGCGGAGTGCGGCGACGGAGCCCACCTTCACTTTGAGGTGCGCAAGGACGGCAGATCCGTAGATCCCGCGGAGTACGTGACGGTGACGGAGTAGGGAAACGGCTTCACTTTCCGTTTGAAAAAGAGAATCACCACAGAAATACCGGGAGAGTCGCAAGGCTCTCTTTTTGCGTGCTTGTTTTTTATGGCGTTTAACGTTACCATCAGTTTACAAGAACGCAGGAGCGTCCCAAAACAAGCCTTTAGGGCTTGTGTGCTCTTGTCAACTGATGGTACTATATACCCATGAAAGTCACTGAAGATCTGCAATGCAACGGCCTGTCCATAGTAGTGGACAAGGCGGGCTTCACATACGGCAGCGACGCGGTGCTGCTGGCTAACTTTGCAAATCCCAGACGGGGGGACAGCTGTCTCGACCTGGGGGCGGGCACGGGCATTTTATCTATACTGGTAAACGGCAAGACCGGCGCCCGCTTCACCGCCGTCGAGATACAGCAGGCCGCCTGCCGGCTTATGGAGGAATCCATCGCGCTCAACGGCCAGGGCGGGGACATAACCGTGCTGCATGCCGACATACGCAAGCTGGGTGAGCTTTTGCCGGCCGGCAGCTTCGACGGGGCAGTTTGCAACCCCCCGTACTTTTCCGGCGGCACGCGAAGCGAAAATCCCGCCGTGGCCCTTTGTGTCCATCAGGACGAATGCGGCATTTACGACGTGGCCCGGTGCGCAGGGCGGCTGCTGAAAAACGGCGGCAGGCTATGGCTGTGCTATCCCGCCTCCCGCCTTGCGGAGTGCTTCCACGCCATGGTGGAAAGCAGGCTTCAGCCAAAGCGGCTGCGGCTCATCGATGGAAAAAACGGCCCCTACCTCGCCCTTATGGAATGCGTAAAGGGCGGCAAGACCGGCCTTATTATAGAAAGGAATTGACGAAAAACCCACATGCTTCAGCCCAAGCTTTACCTTTGCCCAACCCCCATAGGAAACATGGAGGACATGACGCTGCGCGCCCTCAGGGTACTGAGGGAGTGCCATAGGATATACTGCGAGGACACCCGCAACACCGGGGCCATGCTGTCAAGGCTGGGGATATCCAAGCCCCTCATATCCTGCCACGAGCACAACGAGGAGGGCAGGGCGGAGGAGATCGCAGGGCGGGTGGCGGAGGGCGAGGCTATCGCCTTCGTATCCGACGCCGGGCTGCCCGGCATATCCGACCCTGGGGAGCGGCTGGTGGCCGCCTTCATACAAAGGGGGCTGCCCTTTGAGGTGCTGCCCGGGCCCTCCGCGTCCCTTACTGCGCTGGTTCTTAGCGGGCTGCCCGCGAAGGAAGCCTGTTTCGTGGGTTTTTTGCCCCGATCCGGCAAGGAGCGCCGGGAGGCGGTGGCCCGTCTGGCACGGCACAGGGGTACGCTGATAGTGTACGAAAGTCCTCTGAGAGTTGCCGAAACCGCCGCCGAGCTTGCCGCCGCATGGGGCGACCGGGAGGCGGTGCTGTGCCGGGAGCTTACCAAATTATACGAGGAGACGGTGCGCTCCACCCTTTGTGGACTTGCCGGCACGTATGCTCATAAGCCCCCAAAGGGCGAGACGGTGCTGGTCATCGCAGGGGCGGGAGATGAAAGCTCCGGAGCGAGCCTTGAAGATACGCTGAAGCGGCTGCTGGGGGAGGGCGTCAGCGCCAAGGACGCGGCTAAGCAGGCCAGCGCCCTGCTGGACGTTCCCCGGAACGAGGCGTACAGGATGGCGATGAGGATAAAAGAGGATTCAGACGATTGATCTTTATCTTTGTCACTTTTCTTTTGAAAAAGAAAAGTAACCAAAAGAAAACCAACGAAAAAATTAAAAACCTTTATCCATACTCCGATCGACCCTCGCCAGCCGGAATTCTTGATAGGACGGCGCAAGCAGAATGAAGCAGGGAGCTTGAGGAGCGAAGGCGCACCATAGGGCGGCGTAAGCGACGATGAGCGACCCATGCTGAATTCTGAGTAGCGACGGGAAAGAGATACCGAAGGATGTAAAACCGCAGCAGATACTTTTTGGTTCTTTGGGAGCTTTCTTCCAAGAAAGCGGGGGCCTTTGGGTACTTTCGGCCCACGAAAGTACCGCGCCGCAGGCAAAGAAAAGCAGGATATGATTCCATAGTTAGAGTTTAACAGCAAAAGCAGGTATCCCTACATTTCCCAAAAACAAACCATCTTATCTGCTTGCGCCGTCCTTTCAAGGTTTCCATCTGGCGGGAATCCGGCGGTAATAGTTAAACTCCAACACAAACAAAACCCTGCCGGTGAAGCTCCGACAGGGATTTTTCATCTGCAATTGTATTTTCCGTAAGGCTTTTCTTTTCTCTTTGCTTCTTTCTCTTTTCTTTTCTCCCGAAAAGAAAAGAGAAAGAAGAACAGGCTTTTCTTTAATACGCCACCCTTTCGCTCTCGGTGCCGTTTCGCCTGGTGACGCGTATATTGTCCAGGTACTCGAGGAGCGGCTTGGCGCTCTTGCGGCTGGTGCCTATCATGTCGCGTATCATGGCGATGGAGATCTTGCCCTCGGCAGCCAGTATTTCCCTTGCCTTTGCCGCAACCATGTCGGTATACTTGGGCAGGGTAATAAGGTCGTCCGACAGCAGCACCACCTTTCCCTCGGCGGCTAAAAGCTGCAAAAGATCCTCCGCCATGGCGGGCTGTATGCCGGGCAGCTGTATATCGGCAAGCCTTATAAACTCAAAGCCCGCCTTGTCCAGCATGGCGGTCAGGGCGCTTTCGAATTGCTTATATACCTCGTCGTGGGGTATCTCGTAGCCCCCCTCGCAGATAAACTCGCCGCTGCGCTTTATGCGGCCCGAGTCCTCAAGGCGCTGCATGAATTCGTCAAATACGTTCTGCTTGAGCTTGCTCAAAAACCGCACCCTAAGCTCCGCCTTGCGGCTGCCCAGCCTGTACGGGTTCTTTTTGTGGAAATCCTCCAGGTATGCCACCATATCGTCAGCCACCTTGTCCCGGTAGGAGGCGTGCATCAGGTATACGTCCTTCTTCATGGGGAAGGTGGCGACAAGCCCCTGCTCCGCGAGCTTTTCCACCTCCGCCATGGTCTCCTCGGCGGTAAGGCCGGTGAGCTTTGCCACCTCCGCTGCGGTTATGGCGGAATCGCTGTGCTGCTTTATTATCAGCTCTATCATATCCCCGTGGCCGCCCTCTTCCTTGACGGTCATCTCGGATATGGCCCTTTCGTCAAACCGCTTCTTCTTTGCGGGGTTGGCCTCTATGACTACGCCGCCGCCGATGGTTTCCATGGGCGAATAAAAGCGCACTATGAACCTGTCCCCACGGCGCACGGCTATCTCCCCCTCAAGGCGGAGCTGGGCAAGGCCGCTCTCGCCCGGGCCTATCTCGTCCTTATCGAGAAGCACCGCACGGCAGAGCACCTCGCTGGTGCCGGTAAAAAGGTGCAGACGGGTGCGGTTGTCTATTACCCTGTTTGAGGAGGGCAGCACCCGCAGCCGCACGTCCAGCATCATTGTGTTCTTCATGCTGTTGACGGGGGCCAGCACGCAGCCCCGGTGTATTTCGTTCTTCTTGATATTGGAAAGGTTTATGGCTACCCGCTGGCCCGCGAAGCACTCCTCCGCATCCTTGCCGTGTACCTGTATGCTGCGTATCTTGCAGGTCTTGTCCACCGGGTATATTTCAAGCTGATCCTCCTTGCGTATTCGGCCGGAAATAAGTGTGCCTGTAACTATGGTGCCGAATCCGGATATGGAGAATGCCCTGTCTATGGGCAGGCGGGGTATGGTGTCTATGTCCTTGGGGGTGACCTCCTCCTCTGCCATGTGCTCGATCAGGCTCACCAGGTTGTCCAGACCCGCCCCGGTGACGCTGGAAACCTCCGCCATGGGCGCGCTTTCGCAGAAGCTGCCCTTCAGCTCCTCCCGTATGTCCTCCTTTACCATCTCTAACCAGTCCTCGTCCACAAGGTCGCACTTGTTCAGCACTATTATGCACTTTTCTATGCCCAAAAGCCCCAGTATATCCACGTGCTCCCGGGTCTGGGGCATTATGCCCTCGTCCGCGGCGATGACCAGCAGCACAAGATCCATGCCCACTACTCCCGCCACCATGTTGTTTACGAACTTCTCATGCCCCGGCACGTCTATTATGCCCACCCTGTTGCCGCTGGGCAGGTCGAACCAGGTAAAGCCCAGGTCTATGGTTATGCCCCTGCGCTGCTCCTCCTCCCAGCGGTCGGTATTGCGGCCGGTGAGCGCCCTTATGAGGGTGGTCTTGCCGTGGTCTATGTGTCCGGCTGTGCCTACTATTATATTCTTCATATTTTATTTTACCCCCAGTATCCCGGCGACCTCCGCCGCGATAAGCTCTGTCTCGCCCGGCTGCACCGTGCGCATATCCATTAGCGCCCTGTCCTCCTGCACCCGGCATATAACCGGCCTTTCCGCACGCCTGAGCGCCTCCTCAAAGGCCGCGGTGGTCATGCCGTTGGGCTTTATGGCAACGGCGCTGCTCCTGAGCCTTTCAAGGGGCATGGAGCCGCCCCCCACCTGTGATTCGCAATCCACGACCTCCACCCGGGCATTGACGTTTTTCAGCATGGCGGCAAGCTTTTCCGCCCGCTCCCGAATTTCCATGGGCGGCTGTGTGAGCATGCGCAGCACGGGTATGTTCCGTATGGCATTTTCCTCCGACAGGTACTCCTGAAGAGTAAGCTCCAATGCGGCTGCCGTGAACTTGTCTATCCGAAACGCCCGGGTCAGGGGGTGCTTCTTTATCTTTTTGATGTAATCCCTTCGGCCCACTATTATGCCTGCCTGAGGCCCGCCCAGCAGCTTGTCGCCAGAGAAGCAGACTATGGCCGCCCCCGCCCTTATGGATTCCTGCACAGTAGGCTCATAGGTGAGGCCGTATTTGGAAAGGTCTATCAGTACGCCGCTGCCTATGTCCTCTATCACCGGCAGGCCGTGCTTATCGCCCAGCTCCACAAGCTCCGCCACGCTTACGCTCTCGGTAAAGCCCACCACCCGGAAATTGCTGGTATGAACCTTCAGCAGCGCCGCGGTGTTCTCGTTTATTGCATCCTCGTAATCGGAAAGGTGGGTCTTGTTGGTGGTGCCCAGGTCTACCATTATTGCGCCGCTCTGGGCCATAACGTCCGGCACCCGGAACTTGCCGCCTATCTCCACCAGCTCCCCCCGGGATACCGGCACCTCGCCTCCGCGGCAGAGGGCGGACAGGGTGAGCATTACGGCCGCCGCGTTGTTGTTTACCGCCATGGCTGCCTCCGCGCCGGTTATTTTACAGAGCAGCTTTTCAAAGTGGGAATACCTCTCCCCCCTGGCCCCCGCCTCAAGGTCGTATTCCAGATTGGAATAGCCGGAGACTATCGCCATGAGGTGTTCGGCGTGCTTTTTGGATATGAGGGCGCGCCCAAGGTTGGTGTGCAGCACGGTTCCCGTGGCGTTGACGACGGGCTTCAGGTTGGGGGAAAAGAGCTTTTCCGCCGCCGACGCTATGTCGGGCAGGAGGCTTTCCGTGCGGCGGATAATCTCCGTCTCGTCCTCGGACTTTCCTATGAGCTCTCTGAGGGCCTCGGTGCGCTCGCGAATGCAGTCCACCACTATCTCCCGGCCGTAGCGGTCAAAAAGCCCCGCTTCCTCGCACTGCTCTATCAATGTATCCACCTTGGGTATGGCTCTGAAAAAACGGTTTTTATCCATAGCAGGGGTCTCCTTCAAAAAAACGTACAGTATTAAGGATATTTTACCATAATAAGGGCAAAGATAAAAGCGGAAAGGGCGGTAATGATTTTGTCCCGGTTTGGCCCTGAAATATTGACAAAGCCCGCCTGAGTCAATAAACTATAATAGATTATGCAATAATATAAATAAGAAAAAATCAGGCGACCCACTAAGGAGAAAATACATGGCAGAGAAAAAGACCTTCTACATCACCACCCCCATATACTACCCCAGCGACAAGCTGCACATAGGCCACAGCTACACCACCGTGGCGGCAGACGCCATCGCCCGCTATAAGCGCATGACGGGCTACGACGTATACTTCCTCACCGGAAGCGACGAGCACGGCCAGAAGATAGAGCGCAAGGCAAAGGCCAAGGGCATTACCCCCAAGCAGTATGTGGACGAGATAGTAGCTTCCTTCAAGGATCTCTGGAAGCTCATGTGCATATCCAACGACGGCTTTGTCCGCACCACCGACGATTACCACGTAAAGGCCGTTCAGAAGATATTCCGCAGGCTGTACGAGCAGGGCGACATATATAAGTCCGCCTACGAGGGCTGGTACTGCACCCCCTGCGAGAGCTTCTGGCTGGAGCGCCAGCTCAAGGACGGCTGCTGCCCGGATTGCGGCAGGCCGGTGGAGAAGGTCAAGGAGGAGAGCTACTTCTTTAAGATGAGCAAGTACGCCCCCCGCCTCATACAGTACATAAAGGATCACCCGGACTTCATACAGCCCCCCGCCCGCACCAACGAGATGCTGAACAACTTCCTGCTGCCGGGCCTTGAGGACCTTTGCGTATCCCGCACCAGCTTCACCTGGGGCATACCCGTGGACTTTGACGAGAAGCACGTGGTATACGTATGGCTGGACGCCCTCTCCAACTACATAACAAAGCTGGGCTACGGCTCGGACGACGACAGCCTGTATAAAAAATACTGGCCCGCCGACGTCCACCTGGTCGGCAAGGAGATCGTCAGGTTCCATACCATAATCTGGCCCATAATGCTCATGGCGCTGGGCGAGCCCTTGCCAAAGCAGGTGTTCGGCCACGGCTGGCTGATACTTGAGGGCGGCAAGATGAGCAAGTCCAAGGGCAACGTGGTGGACCCCGTCAAGCTCTGCAACCGCTACGGCGTGGACGCCATACGCTACTTCCTGCTTCGGGAGGTGCCCTTCGGCAGCGACGGCGTATTCTCCAATGAGGCGCTTATTTACCGCATAAATTCCGACCTGGCAAACGACCTTGGCAACCTGCTCTCCCGCACGGTGAGCATGATAGACAAGTACTTCGGCGGCGTTGTCCCCGCCCCCACCTGCCCCGTGCCGGAGGAGGACGAGCCCATAATCGCCCTTGCCGATGGCCTGCCTGAAAAGGTGGAGCGGTACATGACCGAGTTCAAGGCCCCCGAGGCGCTGGAATCCATATGGGCCCTCATAGGCGCCTGCAACAAGTACATAGACGTGACCGCGCCATGGATACTGGCAAAGGACGAGGCCAAAAAGGACAGGCTGGCCACCGTCATGTACAACCTTGCGGAAAGCCTGCGCATAGTGGGCATATTCCTTCAGCCCTACCTTCCCAACACCGCGCCTAAGCTCTTTGAGCAGCTGGGCGTTTCCGGCGAACCCACCGCCTACGAAGCCCGCGGGTTCGGCAAGCTGCCCGCCGGCACTAAGGTTCACAAGGGGGAGGCCCTGTTCCCCCGCATAGACGTTAAGAAGGAGCTTGAGGAGCTGGAAAAGGAGAACGCAGCCTCCCACGCCGCCGAAGCCTCCGCCAGCGCAGCCCCCGCGCCCAAGGCAGAGGAGGCCAAGGACGAGGAGCCTCAGGAGCTTATAGACTTTGACACCTTCTGCAAGGTAAAGATGAAGACCGCCAGGGTCATAGACTGCAAGTTCGTAGAGAAGAGCAAGAAGCTTCTGCAGTTCACGCTGGACTGCGGCGAAGCCCGGCCCCGCACCATACTTTCCGGCATTCGCAAGTGGTATTCCGAGCCTGAAAAGCTCATAGGCCGCACGGTGGTCATTGCGGCGAACCTTGCCCCCCGGAAGATAGCCGGCATAGAAAGCCAGGGCATGATACTTTCCTCCATAACCGATGATGGCGAGGGGGAGACCCTCTCCATGCTCACCGTAATGGAGCCGGCAAGTATCCCCGGCGGCAGCGAGGTGGGTTAAGAAACTTACAGCACGCAAAAAGGAGCGGCATTCACCGCTCCTTTTGCGATCCTTGGGGTTGTTAAGGGGCCGCAGTCCCTTAAATTTATTCCGGCTTTGACGGCGTGTACGTCAAAACGGATGAAAACCGGAGGTTTTCGTACTCTGCGGGTTTTGCCGCCCGGGAACGCAGTGAGAGGCAAAAACCGAAAAAAAACTCGCGGAAGTGACCGAAGTCACTTCCGCGAAACGAAGTTATTTGATTGCGTCTACAAGCACATATCCGACGGTGTTGGAGATGTCGCTCCTCAGCACCTGAACGTATGCCCAGGAGCTGCCGGGGGTGTAGCTCCTAACCATCACCCTGTCGCCGGGGTACAGGTCAAAGATCTGTGTGCTGGAGGTGCTGGGAGAGGAGTAGATCCCCGTCTTGTAGTTGGGTGAATACTGGCCGCCCACGGTGAGCTCCGCGTTGGGCAGGCAGCTTCCGCCGCTGTAGTCGATCCTCGCGCCGCAGTTGGGGCAGTAGGAGTTGCCGTAGGTTATCTCCTTGCCGCACCTGCCGCAGTAATACTTATTGCCCTGGCTGCTGCCGCCGGGATTGTAGCTGCCGCCCTTCTGGGTGAGGTACAGGCTGCTGCAATAGCCCTGCACGCCGGTGCGGGTCTTTACGGAGATCCACTTGCCGCTGGTCTGGCCGGTGAAGGTCACAGCCTCGCCCCTGTCAAGGGTGTATACCACGCGGTACTTGGTGCTGGGGCCCTGGCGGACGTTAAGGCCGGTGGTGGCGTAGTAGGTGCCGTAGTTGCCGTTGGGGTAGCTGGGGGTGCTGGGAGTACTGGGGGTGCTGCCGTTCTGCCTTGCGTAGAGCTTCAGGTACTTTGCGCTTGCGTAAGCGTCGGAGCCGTCGGCGGTGAGAAGCTTATACCAGTTGCCGCTCTTGCCTACGACGGTACACTTCTGACCCCTGTTCAAGGAGCCCACGATGGAGTACTTGGTGCTGGGGCCGCGGCGCACGTTCAGCGCGGTGGTGGAGTAATAGGTGTCGCCGCAATCCGGGCATACCTTGAGGGTGACGCCGCGGTTGTTGGGATAGCAGTAGTCGGGCTCATACTTGGAATAGGAGAGATAGTTGCCCGCTACATAGGCGTAGCCGTAGCTGCCCCACTTTATCTCATACCATCCGTCGTATACGCGCCCGGTAGCCATTACCATCTCATTCTGCTCCAGGGAACCTAAGATGTAATAGCTTGTGCTGGGGCCGCTGCGGACATTCACCGCACGGGTGGCGTACATTCTGGTCTCTGCGGAAGCGACCGCGGTAAAGCTAAGCATGAGCGCCGCTATCAGCAGGACCGAAAGGACCTTAGAAACGTTTCTTTTCATTTTATTCATACCTCCCGATAGAATAGTCCGGCGATGCTCTTTTCGCTCGCCCTTTGTGTACCCTTATTATAGCCAATAATCAAGAAAAAATGTCGTGTTTATCTTTAAGAATTTGTTAACGATCAATAAACTTGTGGGCGCGCCGCCCTGCCCATACAATATATTGCGGCGGCATAAAGCCCCATTTATGCCTATATTATTCACAAATCCCGCCTTGTACGGCCATAACCCCGATGATATAATAAACCAGTAAATAAAACCGAAAGCATTGGAGAACGCTATGGACGAAAATAAGAACAGCACCCCGGAAAGCACTCCGGAAGAAAATAATATAAATCCAGCGCAACCGGAAGCCAACACCGCCGGGCCCGGAGAGGGCAAAAACAAAAGGAGCCTCCGCAACACCATACTGACCTGCATAAGCATCGCTCTGGTATTATTTGCGGCCATAATAGTGCTGCGCCAGTACGTATACCTGCCCGGCCAGTACGAGGCGCCCCCCCCCCCCGCCGTTACAGAGACCCCCGCGGCCACGCCCCAGCCCACCCCC
>ERZ780195.2863-NODE-2863-length-11110-cov-3.953143_pt1 | contig 11110 bp, 9 predicted proteins | sample MGYA00511017_ERZ780195 | MGnify/ENA primary metagenome ERZ780195 (study PRJEB29588, sample SAMEA2159974) | human gut metagenome | biome: human gut; feature: human-associated habitat; material: faeces | place: Denmark | collected 2008/2010 ...
CTCATTAACTTTGCCCACGGCGATGTCTTTATGGTGGCAGGCCTGATCATGGTCTACACCACCGCGTCCATGCCCATGTACATTTCAATCCCGCTGGTGCTCATCTTCACCGTCATTCTCGGCTTTGCCATCGAGCGCGTGGCCTATAAGCCGCTGCGCACGGCGCCGCGTATGTCGCTGATGATCAGCGCCATCGGTGTGAGCTATCTCATTCAGAACCTTGCGTTCTATCTGACCGGCGGCCTTCCCCAGCCGGTCAAGACGCCCATTCCGTGGATCTCCGACACCGTGACGCTCTTCGGCGCGTCCACCAAGCGCGTCACGGTCGTGACGCCCGTTCTGACCATCGCGCTCGTCTTTGCGCTCGTCGCGCTTATCAAAAAGACCAAGATCGGCATGGGAATGCGTGCCGCCGCCAAGGACTTTGAGACGGCGCAGCTCATGGGCGTGAAGATCAATTCCGTCATTTCCATGACCTTTGTCATCGGCTCGTTCCTCGCCGCGGTCGGCGCGATGCTCTACTTTACGAACTATCCCACGGTGGCGATCACCTCCGGCGGTATGCCCGGCCTGAAGGCCTTCGTCGCGGCGGTGTTCGGCGGCATCGGCTCCATTCCCGGCGCGGTGGTCGGCGCGTTCCTGATCGGCCTTTGCGAGGAGATCATCAAGGGCCTCGGTCAGTCCACCTTCTCCGATGCGTTCACCTTTGCGCTGCTGATCATCGTGCTGTGCGTCAAGCCCACGGGACTGTTCGGCGAAAAGGTCACGGACAAGGTGTAAGGAGGGGTGAAGATGAAAAAGAAAACGATCGGCAAAGAGTATATCTTCACCGCGCTCATCCTGTTCGTCGTGCTGGCGGTCACGATGGTCCTCGACTCCCAGCTCCCGGGCTATCACATTGTGATCAAGGTCATCAAAAAGGCGTCGGTCTATTCCCTCGTCGCCGTTTCGATGAACCTGCTCAACGGCTTTACGGGCCTTTTCTCCCTCGGTCAGGCGGGCTTTATGCTCCTCGGCGCGTATTCCTACGCGGTGCTGTGCATCCCGGTCGCCAAGCGCGCGGGCGTATACCAGTATTTTGACGGCGGTATCGTGAAGTTCTCCCTGCCGGAGATCTTCGCGAGCTTCCTCGGTGACAAGGTCGGCTCGGCGGTCGGCATGATCCTCGCGCTGCTTGTCGGCGGTCTGATCGCGGCGTTCTTCGCCTATCTGATCGGTCTGCCCGTGCTGCGTCTGAAGAGCGACTACCTCGCTATTGCGACCCTCGGCTTTGCCGAGATCATGCGCACCATTATCCAATGGAACGCCATCGGTCCGCTGACCAACGCCTCGAACCTTCTCAAGGGCTATCCCGATTTCAGCAGCGCGACCGCGTACCTGCTGCTCATCGGCGTGTTCATCGCGTGCGTTGTGCTGCTGGTGAACTCCACCTACGGCCGCGCGTTCAAGGCCATCCGCGACGACGAGGTCGCCGCCGAGGCGATGGGCATCAATCTTGCCCACCACAAGCGCCTTGCCTTCGTCATTTCCTCGTTCTTCGCGGGCGTCGGCGGCGGTATGCTGGCGATGTACATGGGCGCGGTGCAGGCGATGTCGTTCCGAAGCAGCATGACCTATGAGATCTTGCTGCTGGTCGTCATCGGTGGCATCGGCTCCATCACCGGCAGCGTGCTCACGAGCTTCCTCTACATCGCGGCGCTCGAGTGGCTGCTGCGCGGTCTGGATACCGGCGAGTTCCTCGGCATCACGGCGCCGGGCCTCTTCAAGAACGGCTTCCGCATGGCGGTCATCTCCGTCATCATCATGGTCGTCGTGCTCTTCTTCCGCAAGGGCATCATGGGCGATAAGGAGCTGCCCGATCTCCTGCGACGTCATACAAAGAAGGGAGGCGGCGAGAAATGAGCCAAAACGTTCTGCGTCTCGACAATATTACGATGCAGTTCGGCGGCGTCGTCGCCGTCGACAACCTGAGCCTTGAGGTCAACGAGGGCGAGATCGTCGCGCTCATCGGTCCCAACGGCGCGGGCAAGACCACCGCGTTCAACACCATCACCGGCGTGTATGAGCCGACGAACGGTCAGGTCAGCTTCATGGGCGAGCCGATCGTCCGCAACCATCCGCAGGGCAAGATGAAGCAGAATTACAAGGGCAAGGAGGCCGGGAAATTCGTTCAGATGCCCGTGCTCGACCCTACGCCCGACCGGATCACCAAGCTCGGCATGGCGCGCACGTTCCAGAACATCCGCCTGTTCAAGAGCGAAACGGTCTACAACAACGTTCTCACCGCGTGCCACGCGGAGGCGGATTACAACATCTTCCAGTCGCTCTGGCGCCTCAAGGTCGGTCCCAAATGGCTGACGAAGTACTATTACCAGGAAAAGGCTCTGCGCGAAAAGACCGAGGAGCTATTGAAGATCATGGGCATCTGGGAGCAGCGCGACATGATCGCCGTCAACCTGCCCTACGGCCAGCAGCGCAAGCTGGAGATCGCCCGCGCGCTTGCGACCGATCCCAAGCTGCTGCTGCTCGACGAGCCCGCCGCCGGCATGAATCCGGAGGAGACGCTTGCCCTGATGGACCTCATCCGCGAGATCCGCGACCGCTTCGACCTGACCGTGCTCATCATCGAGCATCACATGGACCTCGTGATGAACGTCTCCGACCGCATCTTCGTGCTCAACTTCGGCAAGCCTCTTGCCGAGGGAACGCCCGCGGAGATCCAGAGCAACCCCGAGGTCATCGAGGCCTATCTCGGAAAGGAGGACGACGGCGATGGCGATGCTTGAAATTCGTGACCTGAACGTTTACTACGGCGGCATCCACGCCCTCAAGGGCATCTCGCTCGAGGTCGAGGAGGGGCAGATCGTCTCGATGATCGGCTCCAACGGCGCGGGCAAATCGTCCATGATGAACGCCATCTCCGGCATTGTGAAGTACAAGTCCGGCGAGATCCTCTACAAGGGTCAGCCGCTGCCGACCGCCGCGAACAAGGTCGTCCGGCTCGGCGTGTGTCAGGTGCCGGAGGGCCGCCTGATCTTCGCGAACCTCACCGTTTACGAAAACCTGAAGGTCGGCGCGTATCTGCGCAGCGACAAGGACGGCATCGAGCGCGACCTCAAGCGCGTGTATGAGATTTTCCCGCGCTTGGAGGAGCGCAAAAATCAGATCGCCGGCACGCTCTCCGGCGGCGAGCAGCAGATGCTGGCGATGGGCCGCGGCATCATGTCCGCGCCCGACCTCATCATGCTCGACGAGCCGTCCCTCGGCCTCGCGCCGCTGCTGGTCAACACCATTTTTGATACCATCCGCGAGATCAAGGCCATGGGCAAGACCATTCTGCTCGTGGAGCAGAACGCGCTCAAGGCGCTCTCCGTCGCGGACAACGCCTATGTTCTCGAGCAGGGCCGCATCACCAAGTCCGGCCCGGGCAAAGAACTGCTCAAGGACCCCGCCATCGCGGAGGCCTATCTCGGCAAGGCGGCTCGCTGAGCCGAACCATAAATTTTGGAGGTAATTCCCAATGGCTAAAACGGCACAGGATGTCATGCAGCTCATTCGTGAGCAGGGCATCAAGATGGTCGATTTCAAAATGGTCGATATCAACGGCCAGTACCGCCATGTGACCATTCCCGCCCAGAATTTTACCGAAGCGACCATGACCGACGGCATCGGCTTCGACGCCTCGAACTACGGCTATGCCGTGGTCGAAAAGAGCGACATGGTCTTTATTCCCGACCCCGCCACCGCACAGATCGACCCGTTCTGTGAGGTCTCCACCCTGTCGATGACCGGCAACGCCATGATCATCGACTACCCCCACAACCGCCCGCTCGACCAGTATCCGCGCAACATCGTGCTGGCAGCGGAGCAGTATATGCATGATACCGGCATCGCCGACACGATGCTCATTCTGCCGGAGTTTGAGTTCTATCTCTTCGACGATGTAGCATGGAAGGTCGCGCCGAACGAGATCGGCATGAGCCTCGACGCCGAGCAGGCGCATTGGAACGGCGACATCAACGGACGCGGCGTCATCGTCCCGCGGCAGGGCCACTACCACATTGCCAAGCCGCTCGACCGCACCTACGAGTGCCGCAGCGAGATGTGCCTGCGCATGGAGGAGGCCGGCATCCCCATCAAATATCACCACCCCGAGGTCGGCGGCGCGGGTCAGTTCGAGATCGAGCCGAAGCTCGGCGAGATGAGCAAAATGGCCGACGCGACCATGCTCATCAAGTACATCATCCACAACACCGCCCTCAAGTACGGCAAGAGTGCCACGTTCATGCCCAAGCCCGTCTACGGCGAGGCCGGCAGCGGAATGCACGTCCATATGCTGCTCTTAAAGGACGGCGAGCCGGTGTTCTCCGACGACAACGGCTACTCGCATCTCAGTCAGGAGGCCCACTGGTTCATGGGCGGCCTTCTCAAGCACATCCATTCCCTCTGCGCCATCACGAATCCCAGCACCAACTCCTTCAAGCGTCTGGTGCCGGGCTTTGAGGCGCCCGTCACCGTCGGATACGCCACGAGCAACCGCAGCGCGGTCATCCGCATCCCCGCCTACGCCAAGACGCCGAATATGCGCCGCTTTGAGCTGCGCAATCCGGACGCCACCTGCAACCCGTACTTCTGCTACGCGGCGCTGCTGATGGCCGGTCTTGACGGCATTGAAAACAAGATCGACCCGCACAAAAACGGCTGGGGTCCCTACGACGTCAACCTCTACACTCTCTCCGACGAGGAGAAGGCCAAGCTGCAGGGTCTGCCCACCTCGCTTGACGCGGCGCTTGACGCGCTCGAGGCCGACCACGACTATCTCACGAAGGGCGGCGTGTTCCCCGAAGCGCTGCTCCGCAGCTTCATTGCCGCCAAGCGCAGGGAATGCGCGGCCATGGCCGCCATCCCGCATCCCGCGGAATTCGAACGCTACTACAACCTGTAAAAAACTGCGCGCATCCATCGGGGGACCGCCTTCCGGCGGCTCCCCCCCTTTGCGCGCCCGAAACCACGCTCCGCGCCGCGCGGAGAGCAAAGGAGAACGATCATGGAACAAGTCCTGCTGGATCAGATCATCGCCCTGCGTGCACAGCTCCACGCCTGCGCGGAGGTCTCCGGCCGCGAGGTCGTGACAAAGCACACCCTGCTGACCTTCCTGCGCGAGCATACCTCGCTGGAGCTTCATGAGCTTGCGGGCGGCTTCTACGCCGCGCACCGTGAGCCGGAGGGCACAAAGCCCCCGGTCGCGCTGCGCGCGGATTACGACGCGCTGGCGACGCCCGAGGGCGGCGCGGCGCACCTGTGCGGTCACGACGGACATGCCGCGGCGCTGTGCGGCGTCGCGCTGATGCTCGAGGGGCAGTCCATCGGGCGCAGCGTGTTTCTGCTCTTTCAGGGCGCGGAGGAGACCGGTGCGGGCGCGGCGCTGTGCTGTGAGCTTTTTGACCGCGAGAAGGTCGACGAGATCTACGGCGCGCACAACCTGCCGGGCTTTCCGTTCGGCGCGGTGCTCACCCGCGCGGGCACCTTTGCCTGCGCCAGCCGCGGCGTGACTATTCATTTTGTTGGTAAGCCCGCCCACGCCGCCTATCCCGAGACCGGCATCTCCCCCGCTCCCGCAGTCGGACAGCTGTTGGTCGATCTGCCCGCGCTCGCCGCGCCCGAGCAGTACCGCGGCATCACGCTCTGCACCGTCATCGGCGCGCAGATGGGCGAAAAGGCCTTCGGCGCGGCGGCGGAGTCTGCCGAGCTGTGGCTGACGCTTCGCGGCGAGCACGACGACGATCTCGCGCGGCTCCGCCGCAGTGTGCTCACCCGCGCGCAGGAGCTGGCCCACAAGAACCATCTGGAGTTTTCCTTTGAAGAACAGGACATTTTTCCCGCCACGGAAAATGACGCGCTCTGCGCCAGCCGCGTCATGCGCGTGTGCCGCGGCACGCTCCTGCATGACCCGATGCGCTGGAGCGAGGATTTCGGCCACTATCTGCACCGCTGCCGCGGCGCGTTCTTCGGCGTGGGCGCGGGCGAGGATCACCCGCAGATCCACACCGAGCACTACGAATACCCCGACACGCTTCTGGAGCCGACCGTCGAGGCGTTCCGGGCGTTGCTCACCAGCGAATAAGAAAGGACCTGCGCCGCGCGGCGCAGGTCCTTTCTTTTGTTTGTTAAGGCAATACCGCATAATGGTACAAGCGCGATTTGCTCGCAAAGCGCCGCGGCTTTCATTGTGCGGTGTTGCCTTAAGCCTTTTTGCGGATGAGGATGAACGGGGTGCATTGCCCCTCCTGCCCCGCGGGATTGTCGCGCACGATCTCACAGAGCTGCTCGTCCGTCAGCGTGACGTTGCGGCACTTGCCGAGGATCACGCAGTCGATGTCGCTCGCATCGATGATCATGGCCTTCACGCCGGTCTTTTCGTAGATCTCATCGCAGACGCCGGAGGGGTTTTCGGGATTGAGAATACCGTAGTCCACATACTCCTTGAACGAAATATCGTAGTCGATCAGACCGTCGATGCCGTCCACCTCGTGTCCGCAGACCTTGTAGAACACGCCCTTCTTGCCGAAGAGCTTTGTCACCGCCGAGCAGAAGGCCGCCAGCAGCACGCGCGGCAGGCCGCAGATCATAATGATGAGCTGCATCTTGTGCGGCGTGCCCGCGCCGGGACCCGCGGGCGTGACGTGTACGAAGCGGCACAGCAGCTTCGCCCAGAAGCCGGGGTGGATGTCCTTGCGGTAGACGATGCGCTTCTGGCACAGGGCGATGACCTTCTCGCTGATGCTCAGCAGGTCGCCCTCCTCATAGAGCGGCTTGACGTAGCGCTCGATCAGGTCGATATAGTTCTCGCCGATCTGGACGAAATGCGTCTGAATGGCGTGGCGCTGATAGACGCCGGTCGAGGTCTCGATCTCGACCTTTTTGGACTCATTTGCAACAAATTCCATGAAAAATGCCTCTTTCGTGCAGGATGATCAAGTGTGCATTTATTGTACCACAAAATCCGTAAAAAGCTACTGTTATTTGCAAAAAGATGAAAATCCGGAAAAGCGCGGCGTTCGCCGCGCTTTTCGTTTGCTTATTGCCCTCTCTGTGCTTGCGGCATCTCCCATGCCAGATGGTCAGTGTGGAGCAGATGATGCGATTTCTCTCCGAGGGGCTTGCCGAGATAGTCGCGATAGAGCGCCTGCACGTCGGGATTTTCGTGCGAGAAGCGCAGCGCTTCGCCCTTGTCGAGCCGCCAGAGCACGCCGCCGCGTGCCTCCGCCAGCTCCTGCCCGTCATGAATGGGCTGACCGCCTCCGCCCGCGCAGCCGCCGGGACAGGCCATGACCTCGACAAAGTCATAGCTGACCTCGCCCCGCTCAAGGGCATAGAGCAGCTTCCGCGCGTTGCCGAGTCCGCTCACCACCGCGACCTTTACCTCGCCCGCCGTAGGAATGGTAAAGCTCGCCTCCTTCCAGCCGTCCATGCCGCGCACGGCGGTGAAGGCGTCGGGATCGGGGTTCTCGCCGGTCACGAGGTAGTACGCCGAGCGGAGCGCGGCGTCCATCACGCCGCCGGTCGCGCCGAACACGACCGCCGCGCCCGTGCCGCTGCCGAGCGGGGAGTCGAACTCCTCCTCCGGCAGATAGACGGGGGAAATGTGGTTCGCGCGGAGCATGATGTCCAGCTCGCGCGTGGTGATGCTCACGTCAACGTCGGGAATACCGTCCTCGCCGCGCATGGTCGGAAGCGCACACTCGCTCTTCTTTGCGACGCACGGCATGATGGACACGACGAACAGCCGCTTGGGATCAATGCCGATCTTCTCGGCAAAGTAGGTCTTGGCAATGGCGCCGAACATCTGCTGCGGGGATTTCGCGGTGGAAAGCTCCTCCGTCCGCTCGGGATACTGCGACTTGAGAAAGCGCACCCAGCCCGGGCAGCAGGAGGTGAACATCGGCCAGCGGTAGTCCTTTTTGTGCGTGAAACGCTCAAGAAACTCGCTGCCCTCCTCCATGATGGTGAGGTCGGCGGCAAAGTCGGTGTCGAACACATAGTTGAAGCCCAGCTCGCGCAGAGCAGCCGCCATGCGCTTGGGCGTGGCAAACTCCGGTGAAAGGTTGAACTGCTCCGCCCAGGACGCGCGCACCGCCGGCGCGACCTGCACGACCGTGACGGTGTTGGGGTCGTCGATGGCGTCAAAGACGATTCCCGTGTCGTCGCGCTCCCGCAGCGCCGCCGTGGGGCAATGCGTGATGCACTGGCCGCAGTAGGTACATTCCGTATCCTGGATGCGGCGATTGCGCGAGGCGTCCACCGTCGCGCGGGAGCCGGTGCCGAGCAGATCCCATATCTTCACGGTCTGTACGTTCTCGCAGATCTGGATGCAGCGCATACACTTCACGCACTTGTCGTTCTCGCGGATGAGCGGCGTGGAGTAGTCCACCGCCTCCCGGCGCAGCTTGGTGGGATAGTGCTCGCCGCGCATATTGAAGTCGTTCGCGAGCGACTGCAGCGTGCAGTTGCCGCTGCGCGAGCAGCTCGTGCAGCTCGTGTCGTGCTCGGAGAGGATCAGCCGCAGGTTGGCGCGGCGCGCCTCGCGCGCCATGGGGCTGTTGGTAAAGACCTCCATGCCGTCCGCCACCACATTGTCGCACGCGGGGACAAGGCGCTCCATGCCCTTGACCTCCACGCAGCACAGACGGCAGGCAGCGATCTCGTTGACGTCCTTTAAGTAGCAGAGCGTCGGAATGTTGATGTTGAGCATCCGCGCGGCCTCGAGGATCGTGGTCGTCTCGGGCACCGTGATGCTCTTATGGTCGATGGTCAGCGTCACATTCTTTACCATTTGCCCTTCCTCCCTCCGCGGAAAATGCCGTAGCCGAAGTGGTCGCAGCGCAGGCAGCGGGACGCCTCGGCGTAAGCCTCCTCGTCCGTCAGGCCGCACTCGATGCACTTGAAGTCGCGCTTGCGCTCGTCGGCCTCGCGCTCGGTGGTGTTGATGCGGCCATGGGGCGGCTTGTTGTTCAGCCGTGCAGTTGGGACCTCCACACCCACGTCGATGACATGGTGATAGCCGAGGTATTCGTCGATGTTCGCCGCCGCGACCTTGCCCGCCGCGATGGCGCGGATGACGGTGGCCGGACCCGTGACGCAGTCGCCGCCGGCAAATACGCCGTCCATGTTGTCGATCTGGCCGCTGGCCTCGGCAACAAAGGCGCCGCGCTTGATGGTGATCTTACTCTGCTCGAAGCCGTGTGTTTCCACGCCCTGTCCGATGGCGACTACGATCCCATCCGCCGCGATGCGCTTTTCAAAGAGCTTTGCCTTCTCCGGCTTGGGCCGGCCCTTATCATCCATCTCGCCGATAATCTGCGGCTGCGTCCAGAGCGCGACCGCATGGCCCTGCCCGTTCGTCTCGATGCGCACGGGGGCCTGCAATGTGACCAGCTCCACGCCCTCGGCGACCGCGCCCTCGACCTCCTCGGGCAGCGCGGTCATATCCTCCCGGCGGCGGCGATAGACGCAACTCACCTTACGCGCGCCGAGGCGCACTGCGCTGCGGCATACATCCATCGCGACGTTGCCGCCGCCGATGACCACGATCTCCTTGCCGCGGAAATCGGGCATGTGATCGTCGCCGATCTCGCGCAGCATCTCGACCGCGGACATGACGCCCTCGGCGTCCTCGCCTTCGATGCCGGTCTTTTTATCCGTGTGTGCGCCGAGTGCAAGATAGAGCGCGTCGTACCGGCTGCGCAGCTCGTCGAAGGTGATCTCGTCTCCGATGTCCACATTGACCTTCGCATCAATGCCGACGGAGAGGAGCGACGCGATCTCCGCGTCCAGGATCTCGCGCGGCAGACGGTAGGCGGGAATGCCGTAGCGCAGCATACCGCCGAGCTTCGCCCGCTTTTCATACACCGTAACCTTGTGGCCCATCAGCGCGAGGTAGTACGCCGCGGAAAGACCGCTCGGCCCGCCGCCGACGATGGCGACCGTCTTGCCGGTCTCCTCAGCGCAGGCGGGATGGGGCACATAGCCCGCGTGGTCCACCGCGTAGCGCTTGAGCCCTCGGATATTCACCGCGTCGTCGATCATGTTGCGGCGGCAGCGCGCCTCACAGGGATGCTCGCAGATGTACGCGCAGGCGGAGGGGAAGGGGTTATCCTGCCGGATGAGCCGCACAGCGTCCGCGTAGCGGCCGTACTTCACCAGCACGGTGTAGCCCGGAATGTCCACGCCCGCAGGGCACAGCGCCACGCAGGGGACAGGATTCTGCATCCCGCCGAGGCAGCGGTGGCGCAGAACGTGCTCTTCATAGTCGTCGCGGAAGCCCTGGATGCCGTCGAGCACCAGCCGCGCCGCGTCGCGCCCGATGGCGCAGTCCGCGCTGTTGACGATCACGCGCGCCGTGCGCTCGATGAGCGCGATGGTCTCCATCGTCGCCTTGCCGTCGAGCACGCTCTCCATCAAATCGGAGAGCTGACCGAGGCCGACGCGGCAGGGCACGCACTTGCCGCAGGTCTGCGCGTGGCAGAGGTTCAAAAAGTTCATCGCAAGATCCACCGGGCACAGTCCCGGAGGGCTGGCGGCAATGCGCCGCTCCACATCGCGGTACAGTCCGTCGATCACGGTCTGGGCGCGCGACGGCGTCATAATGTCAAGTCTCGACAAAACCTTCACACCTTTCCGAATCGCAAAACGCGGGCACATCCTACGGCGTGCCCGCTGTCTTTTAATTATAGAACATTTCTATAGGTGATGTAAAGATAAATTTTTTGTACAAATCGCCAAAAATGTAGGCTGTCTCTGCCTTTCTCCGCGCAAAAAGGAGGGCTGCCCTTCGGCAGCCCTCCTGAATGGGACCTTGCTTACTTCTTGTCGTACATATCAATGAGCTTGACGAGGTGCTCGTAGCGCTCCTTGGCGGCTTCCTCGTTGCGGGCAAACAGGGTGTCGGCACGCTCGGGGAACTCGCGGGTCAGACGGCTGTAACGGGCCTCGTTCATCAGGAACTCCTGATAGCCGCCCGCAGGCGCCTTGGAGTCGAGGGTGAACTTCTGCTCGGCAGCGGGGTTGAAGCGGAACAGGTTCCAGTAGCCGCACTCGACGGCCTTCTTCA
>ERZ780195.2868-NODE-2868-length-11094-cov-5.985144_pt1 | contig 11094 bp, 9 predicted proteins | sample MGYA00511017_ERZ780195 | MGnify/ENA primary metagenome ERZ780195 (study PRJEB29588, sample SAMEA2159974) | human gut metagenome | biome: human gut; feature: human-associated habitat; material: faeces | place: Denmark | collected 2008/2010 ...
GGCCCCATCCACCGGCCGGCTTCTGCGGGCAGGCCCCCCGGCGTTGCCGCCGCTGTGATCACCTGGTGTCTGGAGCACTGCGAGAGCCTGCGGGCCGACACCCACGCCGACAACAAGATCATGCAGCACCTGCTGGAAGAAAACGGCTTTACCAAGTGCGGCATCATCCATGTGGAGGATGGCACGCCCCGCATTGCCTACCAGAAAATGTCCCTTACCCTGCCTTTGCGCCGGGATTGAACCGCAAAAATGCGCCGCCCCACCAAACGATGGAGCGGCGCTGTTTTTATGTGGAGCTGTCAGGCGTGGAAGGGAGCGGGTGCGCCTGCGTTCAGGAAGCGGCAGCTGCTGCCGGAGCTTCCGGGGCGGGCTGCTCTGCCGCAGTTTCTTCCGGCGTGGGCTGGAAATACTTCTCGTACAGCTCCATGCCGATGCGGTAGCCCTGCCACACGATGACCGCCGTGCCTGCACCGGCCACGCCGATGATGGCGGCAGTGCCCAGAATGCTGGGCTCGCTCTCGATGGTGGCATCCCGGTACTGGGCTTCCACGGTCACGGTGCTGCCCTTGGCCACGCTGCCCGCCGGGATGGTAAAGCTCTCCTCGTTGTAGGCGACCGCCGGGTTGCCCAGCAGGCTGGCTTCATCCATGGCCCACAGGTCAAACACCATGCCCTCGGGCACGGCGCTCTGGTTCAGCGTCACCTTGACCTCGGCATCCACCGGCACGCTGGCGCTGGTCATGGCTTCGCTGCCGTTGTAGCTGAACGTGCCGCCCTTCACCGTCAGGGTGTAGGTGGGGGCTTCGGGTTCGGGCTCGGGTTTGGGTTCGGGCTTCGGGTCGGGCTTGGGGTCATCCTTACCCGGTACAGGAGCGGCGTTCAGCACAACATCTTCATTATCGTTTTCCACGGTGAAAATGTAGCCGACCGGATAATCTTCTATTAACCCGCCATAATTGAGCTTCTGATTGATGGAAGTGACGGGTTTGACATTGCCATTCTTTACCAGGTTTACACGAAGCTTTGGAGTGCCAGTAAAATAAAACTTGGTTTGCATTGCCTGATAGGCAATGCCATCTAGTTCAGCAGAAATAAAATAGTCTTCCACTTCGGTTATGGTGTGAGACTCAATACCTTCAGGTGCATTCTCAAATAGGCAGTCAAGCATTGTACCGCCATGGTTTGTGACTGCTATGCTGGAAGAAGAGTTGAAGAAATACGAATTCTTGACGGTATTGCGATTCTCGAAAATGTTGTTAATAACAGCCTTTTCTACAGTGCCATGATTTGTTACTTTTTTGGAGAACATGCCGCCAATTGTAGTGACCCCGTCTTTAATGATGACAGGACAGTTGACTTCTGGTTGTTCCCAAAAAGAATAATCTCCGCTTTCCAGCGTCAGCGTGCCATTCTCAAACTTCCAGCCGTTGCCGCTGTAATCCTGGGTGCCGCCCTTGGTGCCAACGGGGTAGCCGTCTTTATCGATCACCAGCCGGGTCAGCTTGCTCAGGGTAACGGTGCCCGCATTGGCGGGTGGTGCGGTAAAAGTGACATAAACATGATCAGCATTATAGTGATAGCGTGCACTTGGTGCCCAATCTTTTAACAAACAATGTGTGTTGTTTGTGTTTCCGAATGTAACATCAATAGGAAATAATGTTTCTGGCCAGCTATCGAAAAAACCATATAGGATGGTGACACTGGTATTATAGTAGGAATTGGGAATGACATAAACGCTTGAGCCGAGATCCTTGATTTCTGCATAAAAACTCTCATAGCTGCCATTCTGCTGGGAATTCACATTCAAGGTATAGCCGTTATCGACATTGCCACCTGTTGGTTTTTTACGAAAAATGCCGCCGGTAATAGTACCATGATTTATAACGGGCATTGAGTAAGTGCCACTCGTTATAGTGCCATGATTGGTAATACTGGAACCAGGATTCTTGATGTCCAAAAAACTACCATTTACAATCGTTGCGTTTTTCTCTATGATGGTAGAACATGCAATACTGTTATAATCCTTACGGATGCTTCCGTAATCTTTCAAATCATAGGTAGTAGGGCTTTCGGGGGCGATGGTCAAAACTTTAGCCGTAGCATCATAGCTCCAGCCATCACCGGTATAAATTTTGTGCCCATCAGAATTGATTGTAGGAGTTATATCATCGTGAACCGGATAACCTTGCCTAAATCGCAAAGGTTTCAAGGGGGAGCCGCCTCCCTCCGCCCACGCTGTGATTGCCGACACAGGCAGAAGCGTTACCGCCATGCACAGCGCCACCAGAAGGCTGATAAGTCGTTTCTTCATAGGGGGTCCCTCACTTTCTTTGGGCCGGAAGTGGAGCTCCGGCAAAAATGGATGCTCTCACTTCCTTAAATACACGCCGCGCGGAATCCTTTCACCCTTTTTCAAAAAAAATTGAAAAAAAAAAAAACGAACTGCAAAACAGTCCGTTTTCGGGTCATCTTTCGTAATGTGTCCAAAGGCTTAAAATCTTGATGGCTGCCATTCCACAGCCGATTCGTCAACACAATCTTCCAGTGGTTCGGCCTTGGCCGCCATGAGCTTTTCCCGCATTCCCGGCATGGAGACGAGGTAAAGCGTTTCCATGGTACCGCTGTAATCCTCCTCGGGAAGCAGGACAGCGTTGCCATCCTTGGTGGTCGTCATCGTGCATCACCTCTTATATACATGATAACGTACCTGCTGCTAGAGGTCAAGCCTTTTCCGCTGAACTGGGGGCTTGTGGAACAAAAAAGACGGCAGTCTGACAGTGGTGGATAATCCCTTGACAAATCGTTTAAAATTGACTATACTACAAATAGAAAAGGTGCTGACGAGCAATGTTTGGTCAGCTTCCCGTTTCTAGTGGATCAAAAAAGATTGACCGTTTGAGTTGGGGAACTGTGGCGGTCAATCTTCTTTGTTTTTATCGCTCTTCTCGTGAGAAATCTTCCAGCCAGCATCAAATGCGGCTTTCGCGACCGTGACAAGCAGAGCCAGCAAACTGATCACTACCGTCAACAGAGCACAAACTTCTGTCAGAGACATTCGACATCCCTCCCTTCGCCTGAAAGGCTCCGGGAAAGGGCACAAAATCAAAAAAGTTCCGTTTCCCGGAGCAACGTTGCCGCTTGCGCGGCGTTGTAAGCACACCAGGAGCGAGAAGCATGACCACCTGCATTGCAGACAGCACCTTTTTTCCTGCTGTTACCAGCATTAAAAACAGTATATCATAGGATTTGACAATTTTCAATTGAAACCGAGCGCTCCCGGATACTTCTGATGAAGTATGCGGGGGCGTTTTTTCGTGGAACTGGGGGCTTGTGGAGCGGGGGCAATCGTTCTATAATACAAGCTGTGAAATGAATCACAAAAGGGGTGGAACGTATGGACAAAAAACTGAACGAGGCCGTGGCGGCGCTGCGGCCCCAGATGGTGGCGGCGATCCAGCGGCTGGTGCGCAGGCGCAGTGTGGAGGCCGACCCGCTGCCGGGCAAGCCCTTTGGCGAGGAGGTGGATGCCTGCTTTGCCGAGGCGCTGACCCTCTGCCATGAGCTGGGCTTTGAGACCACCGACATGGATCGGTACATCGGCTGGTGCGAGATCGGCACCGGGGACGAGATGGTGGCGGTGCTGGGGCATCTGGACGTGGTGCCCGAGGGCGAGGGCTGGCATCACCCGCCCTACGCCGCCGAGATCGAGGGCGGCAGGCTGTATGGCCGGGGTTCCATTGACGACAAAGGCCCGGTGGTGGCCAGCCTGTTCGCGCTGAAAGCCATCCGGGATCTGGGCATTCCGCTCAACCGCCGTGTCCGGCTGCTGTTCGGCCTGAACGAGGAGACCAACGACCGGGACGTGCTGTACTACAAGGCCCACGGCGGGGAGATCCCGGTGCTGGGCTTCACCCCGGACGGCGAGTATCCGCTCATCAACGGCGAAAAGGGCATCCTGAACGAAAGCTATGCTGTGCAGCTGCACCAGACCGGGGCCTGGCAGCTGAGCAGGGTGCAGGGCGGCGTGGCCGGCAATGTGGTGCCGGACTACGCCTGCGCTGTGCTGACCGCCCCGGCGGGGGCCGCCCTGCCGGATGCGGAGCACATCACCGTGACAGCCATCCCCGGCGGCTATCAGGTGGAAGCGGTGGGCGTTTCGGCCCACGGCAGCCACCCGGAGCAGGGCGAAAACGCCATTGGGCGGCTGGTGTGCTACCTCGACCGGCTGCCGCTGGAGGGGGATGCCAAACAGGCCGTGCACTTTCTGGCCGAGAAGCTGGGCACCGATCCCTACGGCGAGCGCCTGCTGGGCCACCGGCTGGAGGATGCGCTCTCCGGCCCCATGAGCTGCAACTGGGGGCTGATCGAGGGCGACACGCAGCATCTGTGGGTCAAGCTGAACTACCGCTATCCTGTGACCATGGAACGGGCAGACTGCCAGCCCGCTGTGCAGGCCGCCTTTGAGGCCGCAGGCTGGGCGCTGGATGGGCAGGTGCACAAGGAAAAGCTCTACTACCCTGCCGAGGCCCCGCTGGTCAGCGCCCTGCTGGAGGTTTACCGGGATGCCACCGGCGACAATGCCCCGCCCAAGTGCATCGGCGGCGGAACCTACGCCAAGATGCTGCCCAATGTGGTGGCCTTTGGCCCCCTGTTCGCGGGTGACCCGGTCACAGAGCATCAGCCCGATGAATGCATCGATCTGGAACGTCTGGTGCAGAACGCCCAGATCATTGCAAACGCCATTGTCAAGCTGGCAAACCTGCCGCTGGAATAAGAAGGAGGACGGGACTATGAAGATCACACAGGTGCGGCTGGGCCGCATTTCCACCCCGCTGCGGGTGCCGTTCAAAACGGCACTGCGCACTGTGAACAGCGTTGAGGATGTTATCGTGGAGCTCCACACCGATACCGGTGCGGTGGGCTACGGCGAAGCACCCCCGACCGGTGTCATCACCGGCGACACCACCGGGGCCATCCTCGGTGCCATTCAGGATCATATCGCCCCTGCCCTGCTGGGCCGCGACCTCGATGAATTTGAGGATCTGACCGCCGCCGTGCAGAAGGCGCTTGTCCACAACACCAGCGCCAAGGCCGCTGTGGACATGGCCCTGTGGGATCTGCTGGGCCAGAAGTACAGCGCCCCTGTTTACCGGATGCTGGGCGGTGCCCGCAAAAACATCGTGACCGATATCACCATCAGTGTCAACCCGCCGGAGGAGATGGCCCGGGATGCCCGCACCGCCGTCCAGCGCGGCTACGACTGCCTGAAGGTCAAGGTTGGTATCGACCCTGAGCTGGATGTGGCCCGCCTTGCCGCGGTGCGGCAGGCCGTGGGCCGGGACATCAAGCTCCGCATCGATGCCAACCAGGCCTGGAACGCCAAGCAGGCGGTCCGCATCCTGAACCAGATGCAGGAGAAGGGGCTGGACATTGAGTTCGTGGAGCAGCCCGTGCCCGCCGCAGACCTTGAGGGGATGCAGTATGTCACCCGCCATGCCGATGTGCCCGTGCTGGCCGACGAGAGCGTGTTCAGCCCGGCAGATGCCCTGCGGATCATGCAGACCGGCGCGGCCGACCTTGTGAACATCAAGCTGATGAAGTGCGGCGGCATCACCAATGCCCTGCGCATTGCCGCCGCCGCTGAGGTGTACGGCGTGGAGTGCATGATCGGCTGTATGCTGGAAGCAAAGATCTCGGTCAACGCCGCTGTGGAGCTGGCCTGCGCCAAGAAGATCATCACCAAGATCGATCTCGACGGCCCGGTGCTCTGCAGCGAGGACCACATCCTCGGCGGTGCCGTGTTCAACGAAAAGAACATCACCGTCTCCGACGCGCCCGGCATGGGCATTCAGGGCTTTGTGCCCGGCAAGGTGTCCTATCTCGACTAAAACAGGAACAGACCGCATCCCGAAACACACGGGGTGCGGTCTCTTTTTGTGAATCTGTATTTCATATACGGACAGTGAAAAAAGCTCGTGTCTGTATATGTTGAAATGAAAAACAAAAAAAGCGGGTAAAATCTTTGACTTTTCGGTCAGCGAGGCGTATAATCGTACTTGTTCCGTGTAGAGGAATGGGAAAACTGTGCGCAATAGGCGCACAATCTGGATAGGGGAGTAGAAAAGTTATGAAAACGTTGAAAGCGGTTGCGGCAAGGTACAACGCCACCAGCCTGATCCTGCGCATCGTCATCGGCCTTGTGGTCGGTGCGGTGCTGGCACTGGCGGTGCCCGGTGCGGGCTGGGTGGAAGAGTTCGGCAGCCTGTTCGTGGGTGCCCTGAAGGGCATTGCCCCGGTGCTGGTGTTCGTTATCGTGGCCAGTGCGCTGGCGCAGGGCACGTCCAGGCTGGACCGGCGCTTTGGCACGGTCATCTGGCTGTACATGCTCACCACCTTCCTGGCCGCCGCCATTGCGGCGGCGACCAGCTTCCTGTTCCCTCAGACCGTCGTTCTGGCTGAGGCGGCAGAATCCGAGGTGGTGCCCCAGGGTCTGGGCGAGGTGATGAACACCCTGCTCACCAACTTTGTGGCAAACCCCGTCAGTGCCCTGCTGAACGGCAATTACATCGGCATCCTGTTCTGGGCCTGCCTGTTCGGTCTGGCCATGAAGAAGTACGGCGCGGACAGCACCAAGCTGTTCCTGGCGAACACAGCGGATGCAGTCTCCCAGATCGTCCGCTGGATCATCAATCTGGCACCCTTCGGCATCATGGGCCTTGTGTACACCAACGTGTCCAGCAACGGCCTGTCCATCTTTACCCAGTACGGCAGACTGCTGCTCCTGCTGGTGGGCACCATGCTCTTTATGGCACTGGTCGTCTCGCCCGTTATCATTTTTGTGTACCTGCACTGCAACCCGTATCCGCTGGTGTTCCGCTGCCTGCGTGAATCCGGCCTGACCGCCTTCTTCACCCGCAGCTCTGCCGCCAACATCCCGGTCAATATGGATCTGTGCGAAAAGCTGGGGCTGGATAAGGATATGTATTCCGTCTCCATCCCCCTGGGCGCTACCATCAATATGGATGGTGCCGCCATCACCATTACCATTATGACGCTGGCTGCGGCCAATACGCTGGGCATTCAGGTGTCCCTGCCCGCCGCCATCCTTCTTTCGGTGATGAGCGCTCTGGGTGCCTGCGGCGCTTCCGGCGTGGCTGGCGGCTCCCTGCTGCTGATCCCCATGGCCTGCTCCCTGTTCGGCATCTCCAATGATATCGCCATGCAGGTGGTCGGTGTCGGCTTTATCATCGGCGTGGTGCAGGATTCCGTGGAAACTGCCCTGAACTCCGCCGGTGACGTGGAATTTGCCGCCACAGCGGAATATCACCAGTGGCGCAAGGAGGGCAAGCCCTTGCCGGCGTTCCTGTGCAAGTGATGCAAAACTGAAATGGCTTTTCAAAGGCTGCTGTGCTGCTGGCACGGCGGCCTTTTTGTTTGGAACTTTTTTCTGGGCATTTTGCACAGGAAAGCCCTCGTCCTGTTTGAAATTGACGGATTCTGACGGATTTTGCATGAGAGTATCCCCTTTTACAGAAGAAATTCTGGGCAAAACGGAGAGAAAATCTGAAAAAACTTTCCAAACAAGGTTTCAATCGTCCATGTATACAAGAACTTTATTTTTCATAAAAAACGTTTTGTGCTAGTTGCGCAAAGGACGAAAGAACGTTAAAAATGTATCACTAAATTCATAGTTTGTTCATAGAATTTATAAAACGATTTCATAATTGAGTGGCATAATATGGCCATCCTCAGAGAGGAGAACAAAAGAACAAAGGGTTCTGAACGGTTCCGCTCTGAGGATGCAGGGAGATAGAGGCCCTGCCAAAAAACACAATGACATTTACCGATATACGGAGGATATTTATTATGATGAACAAGAACACTGCTATTCTGGACAACACTATGATGGACGCTTACCTGACTGTCACCGAGGGCGTGTCCGATAACTGCGGCATTGGCCTGGCTTTTGCAAGCCTGCTCGAGAGCGCAAAGAAGAACTTTGTCAACCAGAGCAACCGCCGCGCTGTCAATGCAAGCTTTGCCGGCTGATCTTCTCCAATTTGCCGGTTGAAGATTCTCCTTCTTTTTTTGTTACAGCTGCTGCCACACTGTAATATGAACTGAAAAGCCCGGAACCACCTGCCGCCATAGCAGGTACGGTTCCGGGCTTTTTTGCTGTGTGGGTTCGGCCAGCGCAGGGGTTTTAAGCCGTCAGCTTTGCTTTCTGCAGCGCGGCCACGATCAGCGGAATGAGGATGAGCTGCGCCACGATGCCGGGCACGGCAGTGAGCACTGCACCGGACAGGAACGCGCTGAACGGGAAGCTGGAGCCGGACAGACCGGCCAGCACAAAGCGCACTGCACCCCAGACAAGGCGGCCTGCCACCATTGAGGTGACAAGGGCGGCGTAGATCATGGGCAGGGTGTGCTGCACCTTGCGGTACATGAAACCGGCCACAGCGCCGTATGTGGCCAGCTCAAAGGCCATGGCGATGGCAATGGGGTACATCGGGGGCATCCCGAACAGCACCGAGCGGAGCAGCGGGGCGGCAAAGCCCAGTGCCAGGCCCCAGGGGCCGCCCAGCACGAAGCCAGCCAGCAGCACCGGGAAGTGCATGGGGCAGAGCATGTTGCCGATCTGAGGCACATGGCCGGTGATCATGGGCAGCACAAAGGCCAGTGCCAGAAACAGTGCGGCCAGCACCAGATCACGGGTCGCGGAACGGGTCTTGGTATTCATCAATGATTCCTCCTGAAAATGCGCAGACAAAAAGGGCCTGCCGCCAGCACGCGCGCCAGCGGCAGACCCCTTCATGGTGTCTGTTTCAAAATAATGTTTGCGGGGAGAAACACGGGCTTCGGCCCGCAAAGCCCCGGCTTCAGCCGGGAATTGTGCAAAAAGTATAGCAGATGCAAAGCCGCCTTGTCAAGCTCAGCGGATGAGGATGGTTACGGGGCGGTGTTTGCGGATTTTTGAAATTTGTAGATGTAATAAAAGGAATCTTCACCGGGGCCTTCTGCAAATGTACTGTTACAGACATTGGTGTGAGAATAACCATTGTCGGAGGCTGCATTCAATTCGGCATCAGAAAGCGCATGTTCCATAAAGAGCCAGATCTCAGGATCGGAAGAAGTGAAGCACTGAGAAGTATTGGAGGATTCGATTTGAGCATGGACACGTCCCGGAAAGTAATAATCAAAGAGTGTCCAGTCTAGGAAGTAGTTCGTTGTATAAAGAACTGCATCCTGAGAGGGGGTAATAACTTCCAGACACTGGGTGGTCGCAAGGTCGATGCGCTTTTCCCGCTGATAGGTTTGGTAGAAATCTGGTAGACTGCACACCAGCGTTCCCAAAATCAGAATACTGGACAGAATGGTTCTCCAACGGACTTTAGATAGAAGAAAGCCAAAAACCAGGTAAACGACTGCGGTGAGCGGATAAAGGTATCGAACGAGAAAAAGCGGGCGAAAGGCATGTGAAACGATCAGCCCGACTGCGGAGGTGCCGGCAGCAGAAAGCAAGCCGGTCAAAAGCCAGATCGTATCAGGGGCGAAGAGCCATTTAGAGGACGACTTGGCCTGTGCTGTGAAATAAAGAAGGAATGCAAGACCGAAAATGAGGACTGTCCAAGAAGGATTGAAGAAGAATCCGATACAATTGATCGGAGAAGGAATGAAGGTGGACCACCAGTCTGCCGCAGCACGTTTGAAAGTGGGAAGCAATACCAGAAGCCAGGGAAGGTAGACGACCACTGCGACACAATAAGTGATAAGGATTTTTTTGAAGCTGCTCTTATCCTGCGGAAGCAGAGAAAGCAGAGCCAGATAGAAGAATGCAACGGAAATCAGGGCATAGTAGTGCGTATAAGCGGCACAAAGAGAGGCGACGCTGAAAATGACCCAATCGGAGGTTTTACCGGAATGAAGAATGTTATGGAGTGCCAGATAGGCCGCTAACACAAAGAAAGCGCCGAGTGAATACATTCGGGCCTCGACATTGAACATGATAGCGGTATCAGTCAAAGAGGCAAAAGTGGAAACAACAACTGCGGGAATCAATCCGAACTGTCTGAAAATCACTGTACAGGCAAGAATCAGAATGAGTCCATAGGGAATCAGAGCCGACAGATGATAGACATATCCGTGATTGCCCAGAAGATGATATAGGAGCTGTGTGAAAAGATAGTACAGCGGCGGATGGTTATCTGCCGCTGTGACTTGGAGCATTTCAAAAACATTCATTTGAGCAAGGCCGATGCTGAACCCTTCATCTCCCCAGAAGGAGTTGTCAAAAATGCGGACAAAGTGCAGGGCGAACAGCACAAGGGCATACAGATACAGCAGCCAGGGCAAAATCCTGCGGCTGCGCTGTGCCCGGGATGTGGGTGCGGAAAAAGACATAGGAACCTCCCAAAATGATAAAAAAGCAAACAAATTCATCTTATTATATCATACAGCGGCAAAAGATGATATTGCAAAGCGGCCAAAAGCTGCAAAAATGTTTTGCGGGGGCAAAATGGCCCTGCATTTTCAACAAAAACGGGAACATTTACAAGCGATTTTGCCAAGGGATGTACATTTTGACGAAAGAACCTTGACGTTTTTGCATAGAATAGATAATATAGACTTGAGAAATAGCGCATCAGGGCGTACGGCCCGGGTGCGTACCATATCCGATGCAAACGCTGAGGTTCATACGGGAGGACCAAAGATGACAAATGCAGAAAAGCTTACCCTGGCAAAACACGCCTGCCACATCCGCATGGGCGTGATCGAGGGCACTCACAGCGCCAAGTGCGGCCATCCGGGCGGCAGCCTGGATATCGCCGAGGTGCTGGCGTACCTCTATTTCGTAGAGATGAAGGTGGATCCGAAGGATCCCAAGAACCCTGACCGCGACCGTCTGGTGCTCTCCAAGGGCCATGCGGCCCCGGCGCTGTACGCCGCGCTGGCTGAGCGTGGGTTCTTCCCGGTGGAGGACCTCAAGACCCTGCGCAAGATCGGCAGCTACCTGCAGGGCCACCCCAACATGAACAGTGTACCGGGTGTTGATATGTCCACCGGCAGTCTGGGTCAGGGCGTGAGCGCCGCCTG
>ERZ780195.2869-NODE-2869-length-11088-cov-9.054745_pt1 | contig 11088 bp, 10 predicted proteins | sample MGYA00511017_ERZ780195 | MGnify/ENA primary metagenome ERZ780195 (study PRJEB29588, sample SAMEA2159974) | human gut metagenome | biome: human gut; feature: human-associated habitat; material: faeces | place: Denmark | collected 2008/2010 ...
CAAAGGGAAAGCGTCGTAAGGCACAGAGAAACCGACGAAGAGTTAGCAAAAGCAATCATCAAGCGGCGCGGGCTGAAATAAGCCCGCCGCCACTTGACAACAATATAGGAGGTACGGACAATGAAATTCAAAAAGCAAGCGAATGTCGCGTTCTTTTCAAAGTATGTCCGCGAAGATGGAAAGTTCACGATTACAAGTGTTGATCGCCGCGTCAACGGGACTTTGAAAAACGTGTTCGAGGTAACAGACGAAGCCGGAAGCGTGATCGACACATTGCCGCGCCTTAAAGACGCAAAAGCAAAATACGCGGAGATTTGAAGGAGGTATTCAGAATGAAAAACGCATATCCTATCGTTATGACGCAAGGAAAAGAGTTCATCGTGGTATTTGTCCCCGATTTCAATATCAATACGCAGGGCAAGGACGTTCCGGACGCGATCGAGATGGCGCGGGACGCAATCGGGCTTATGGGAATTGATATGCAGGACGACGGCGAAGCATTGCCGGAAGCGTCGAGCATTGCAAGCGCACAAGCCGAAGCGCCGTCCGGCGCGATCGTTTCGCTGGTTGACGTTGATTTCGCGGAGTACCGCAGAAAGAACGATATGCGCGTCGTGAAGAAGAATTGCACCATTCCTTCATGGCTTAACTTTGAAGCGGAGCGGGCTGGCGTGAATTTTTCCGCCGTCCTGCAAGCGGCGCTTAAAAGCGAATTGCATATCACAAGCAGATAATCAGAGAGGGCGAAGGGCGGCAGAAATGCCGCCCTTTTGTCATATTCGGAAGCTGGAGGAAGGAAGAATGCACAAACACTTGACTTGGACAGACCGCCTAAAAATCGAAAAAGGCTTGAAAGAGGGCTTGAAGCCTTGCGCGATTGCCGACCGTCTGCACGTCCACAATACAACGATATACAGGGAGTTGAAGCGCGGACGCTATACGCATTTGAATTCCGACTTGACGACCGAAGAACGCTATTCGCCGGAGATCGCGCAACAGCGCTATGAAGAGAACCTAAAAGCCAAAGGCGGCGAATTGAAGATCGGCAACGATTACGAATTATCCGCCTTCATCGAAAAGAAGATCGGTGAAGAAGGCTATTCCCCCGCCGCCGTCGTCGGAGAAATCAGACGGCTGGGGCTGACCTTCAAAACGGAGATCAGCGAAAAGACGATCTATAATTACATCGACAAAGGCATATTCTACGGGATCAGCCGCGAGAGCTTGCCGGAACACGGGGAGCGGAAGCGGAAGTATGACAAGGTGGAGCGGAAGAAAGCCGCCCGCGCGCCGCAGGGCGAAAGCATAGAGGAACGCCCGCAGGAAATCAACGATCGGCAAACCTTCGGACATTGGGAAGGCGATTGCGTATGCGGGAAGAAGCGGACGAAGGAAACCTTGTTCGTTCTTTCGGAGCGCTTGACGCGGAACGAAATTATTATCAAAATGCCGGATCAGACCGCCGCCAGCGTCGTGGCGGCGCTGAACAAATTAGAACGCCGCTTCGGGAAGAAGTTTTCACAGATATTCAAAAGCATTACGTTTGACAACGGATCGGAATTCATGGATTGCGCCGGAATTGAAAAATCCGTCTACGGCAAAGACCGGAAGCGCACGAAGGTTTACTATTGCCACCCGTACAGCGCATACGAACGCGGCACGAATGAGAACATAAACAAAATGATACGGCGGTTCTTGCCGAAAGGAACAGACTTCCGGAAAGTAACCGCCGCATATATTCAGCGCGTCGAAACGTGGATCAACAATTACCCGCGCGAGATTTTAGGCTTTGAAACGTCCGGATCGCTCTTTGAAAGATACGTCGCCGAAGCCGCTTGAAACCTTCTGAAAAAATATTTTAGTTTTTTCTGCTTTTACTCTTGACTTTTGCGTAGAGCCGGCGATTTTTCGCCGGCTCTGCGTTTTGCTTATTCTGCAAGCACCTTTTTCAGCCGTGCATAGCGGGGGAGGCCGTTTTCCAGCGGGATCTCCGGCACGCCCTGAATGAGCGGCAGGGCATAGTCAATAAAGTCCTGCGTGACGTTGTTGCCCTCCGGCACGATCCACTCCACCGGGACCTTCTTCTCGTAGTTTGCGACATCGGAGAGCGGAATGAGCTTCATGCGGCAGGTATACTGACCGTCTGCCATCACACGTTCAAATGCGACCATCTTGCCGGTCTCGCCGGAAAGCGCAGCCTCGACGGCCATCTTACCGGCGGCAAACGCCTCGTCGATATCCGTCTGGGAGGCGAGGTGCGCGCCCGCGCGCTGCAGCAGCGACAGTTCAATGCCACGCACCTTGGCGTGTTCGTGTTCTTTGATTACCTGCGCCAGTCGTGCCGCCAGACCGCCGAGCTGCGCATGGCCAAAGCCGTCGGTCGCGGAGGCCTTGGCCTCGGAAACGAATGAGCCGTCCGCATAGTGGATGCCCTCGGAAACGGCGATGAGCACATTGTTTTTCTCCTGATAGATGCGGTGCACATCCGCGAGAAACTGCTCCATGTCAAAGTCCACTTCCGGCAGGTAGATCAGATCCGGCCCGGAACCGCAGGCTGACGCCAGCGCGGCGCTGCCGGCCAGCCAGCCGGCGTGGCGGCCCATGATCTCCACGACCGTGATCGTGCCGGTATCATACACACGGCAGTCCTTGGACACTTCCATGCAGGAGGTCGCTATGTACTTGGCGGCGCTGGCGAAGCCGGGGCAGTGATCGGTGCCGAAGAGGTCGTTGTCAATGGTCTTGGGCACGCCCATCACGCGGCAGTCCCAATCATGCGCCTGCATGTAACGGCTGATCTTGTTGCAGGTGTCCATGGAGTCGTTGCCGCCGTTATAGAAGAAGTAGCGCACGTTGTATTTCCGGAAAATCTCCAGAATCCGCCGGTAATCCGTATCGTCCGTATCCGGGTCTGCCATTTTGTAGCGGCAGGAGCCCAGCTCAGACGACGGCGTGTGCAGAAGCAGGCGGAGCTCGTCCGGATCCTCCTGGCCGATATCATACAGGCGATCATCCAGAACGCCGCGGATGCCGTGGGCCGCACCGTAAACGTTGGTTATGACATCGGATTCCAACGCAGTCTTGAGTACTCCGTAGGCGCTGGCGTTGATGACTGCAGTCGGCCCGCCGGACTGCCCAAAGATACACGCGCCTTTCAATTCACCGGACATAACGTACCTCCATAAATTCAAAGAATTGATAGATTTTACTGAAACATTGAATTCCGCTATTGATATTATCTAAAAACATGTGTAAAATAAATTGAATCGATTATCTGTTTTGGATCATATTGCTGTTCTATATATTATATGAAAGTGAGTTGACTTGTCAATGTCGATTGTAACTTCTCAGGAAATGTTTGCAAAAGCGTATGCGGGCGGCTATGCCATCGGCGCCTTCAACGTGAACAATATGGAGATCATTCAGGGCATCACGGAGGCTGCCAAGGAGTGCAATGCGCCGGTAATCCTGCAGGTATCTTCCGGTGCGCGCAAGTATGCCAACCGTACGTACCTGGTCAAGCTGGTGGAAGCTGCCGTGATCGAGACCGGCCTGCCGATCTGTCTCCATCTGGACCATGGAGACTCGTTCGAGCTGTGCAAGGCCTGTGTCGATGACGGTTTTTCTTCCGTCATGATTGACGCTTCCTCCAAGCCGTTTGAGGAAAATGTCGCGCTGACGCGTCAGGTCGTGGAATACGCGCATGCGCATGGCGCCGTCGTGGAGGCGGAGCTCGGCACGCTGGCCGGCATCGAGGATGATGTCAAGGTCAAGGCAGAGGATTCGTCCTATACGCGCCCGGAGGACGTGCAGGAATTCGTCGAGCGCACCGGCTGTGATTCGCTCGCGATCGCCATCGGCACAAGCCACGGTGCCTATAAGTTCAAGCCCGGCACGAAGCCGCAGCTCCGGTTCGACATTCTCGAGGAAGTTTCCGAGCGTCTGCCCGGTTTCCCGATCGTGCTGCACGGTTCGTCGTCCGTGCCGCAGGAATACGTACAGATGATCAACACGTTCGGCGGCGATATGCCCGGCGCGATCGGCGTGCCGGAGGATCAGCTGCGTCAGGCGGCACGTCTGTCCGTGTGCAAGATCAATATTGATTCTGACCTGCGTCTGGCCATGACCGGCACGATCCGCAAATATCTGGCGGAGCACCCGGCAGAGTTTGACCCGAGAAAGTATCTCGGCCCTGCGCGCGAAAACATCAAGCAGCTCGTCAAGCACAAGATCGTCGATGTGCTCGGCTGCGACGGAAAAGCCTGAGCTGCCATCTGACACACTGCTCAGTCTGAACAGGGGGGAACACCCATGAATTTTCAGGAACTTCTGACACGGCTGTCTGCAAGCTGCTTTGCTGCCGACCGGCCGGATTATGATTGGAAAACGCTGCGCCTGTTTCCGGAAACGGGACTGGATCTGGTGCTGATTGTGCGTCTTGCGGCGGCATTGATCCTGTGCGTCATCGGCGCGCTTGTACACAGCACCGTGCTGCGGTACGTGCTTTTGGTCCTGTCTGTGCTTGCTGCCGGATATGACTACCTTGCGGCTGCGATCGCGTGCATTCTCGACCGGCAGGTGTTCCGGCCCGCAGTGATCGTGGTCGTGTGCGTGATCGGCACCATGGCAGTCGGACAGCCGGTGGACGCCGCTGTTTTTCTGCTCGTGTACCGGGTCGTGTCGATCCTGATCGCGGTCGTCACAGTCCATGCGAAAAAAACGCTGGCGGCCGCCGTCGGCGGTGAGATCCATTCTCCGGCCGAATTTACCGCTCCCAAGTGGATCAGCTATCTTGCACCGGCCGGTCTGTGCATCGCAGTGCTCGTTGCCGTGCTGGAGATCGTGCTCAAGATTGCGACGGTTTCCCGGGCAATTCACGCCGCCATGATCGTGCTCTTCCTTTCCACACCGTGCGCGCTGCTCATTTCCGTGCCGCTGGTGTGGTACAGTGCCATCAACGGCGCTTATCACTGCGACGTGCTGTTTCGCAGCTGCCGCAGCATGCGCGCGCTCAACGCCGTGCGTGCAGTCGCGGTCGACGAGGGGGAGGGGGACAGCCAGCTCCCGAAGGTGGTCAGTGTGAAATCCAGTCAGCTGACGCCGGAAGCGCTGCTGCAGCTGGCGGCCAACGCGGAGTCCTGCTCGAACAGCCGCACGGCGCGCGCGATCTGCGCTGCGTACAGCGGCCCCATTCACACGGAGTATCTCTCCCGAGCGGTCGATATTCCCGAGAGCGGTGTGGAGGTTTATATTGAATCTACCCGCGTTTGCGTCGGCACGCGCGAGCTGATGATCCTCAAGGGTGTGGACATTCCGGACGCAGACCTGACGGACGGTTATGCGGTCTATGTATCCGTCGGTGAGCAGTATGCGGGTAAGATCCTGCTGCAGGAAGTTGTGCAGTCGGACACGAAACCCGCGCTCAAAGAGCTGCGTGCGCTGGGTGTGCATACGATCACGCTCTTCAGCAACGCCAACAATGACTCGGTTTCCGAAAACGCAAAAGCGCTCAAGGCGGACCATCTTTACTGCAAGCGCAGCGGAGCGGAAAAGGAGCAGATCCTGGCACAGCAGGTGGAGAACCTGAGCGACGGGGAATTGCTGCTGTATTATGACCGTCGCTGCACGGCACATCCGGAGCATTCATCTGCAGATCTGGACGCCTGTGTGATTCCGGAAGAGAGCGACGAGCGGTTTGACGCCGACATCCTGCTCACGAGCCAGGATCCGTACCTGCTGCCGGAGGCGATCGAGACGGCCGGCTGGGTCGAGGGCATCTGCCGTGAGCATCTGGCAATCGGCGTGATTGTGAAGGTCCTGCTGCTGGTGATGGCGGAGCTCGGCTACTGCACGCTGTGGTTTGCCGCCGTTCTGGACGGCGCCGCTGCGCTTGGCACGCTGCTGATGGCGATCCGTGCGTTCGGCTTTGATAAGCCGCATCATCGCGTCCGCGATTACCTGCCGAAGGTGAAATCCAAATAAGAAAGCGAATCTCCGGTTCCTGTTTTCAGGAATCGGAGATTTTTTTTATCGTATTCTCGCCGGGGGAGAATTCGCCAAGCGGGTTGGCCGCCGCCGCCGTGCGCAGTTGATCGTTGTCCACGTGCGTGTAGATCTGCGTGGTGTTCAGGTGCTCATGGCCGAGCACCTCCTGCAGCGTGCGTACATCCACACCGTTTTGCAGCATGAGTGTGGCCGCCGTGTGCCGCAGTTTGTGCGTGGAGTACTGGCTGGCGTCCAGCCCCGCGCGGGTCAGATTTTTCTTGACCATGACCTGTACGGAATCACAGCTGATGCGCGTGCGCCGGTTGGAGAGAAACATGGCCGTCGTGCGCGGCGGCGCGATCTCGCTGCGCACGGCCAGATACCGGTCGAGCGCTTCGCGGCAGGCGTCGTTGAGGTAGACAACACGCTCTTTGCTGCCCTTGCCGAGGATGCGCAGGCTATCGCCGTGGTCATCCTGCAGGTTCAAACCAACCAGCTCCGAGATACGCAGACCACAGTTGAGAAAAATACACAAGATACAGTAATCGCGTTCCTTATTTTTCCCATCCACAACGGACAGCAGCCGCTTGCTCTCTTCCAGTGTGAGATAGTGGGGGAGCGTCTTGGGGATCTTCGGGGAGTCGAGGTCCTGCACCGGGTTTTCCTCCAGCAGCTTTGCTTTCACGGTCAGGTATTTGAAAAAGCTGCGGATCGCGGCGATCTTGCGCGCACGGGAGCTGGCGCTCAGACCGTATTCCAGCTCGTGCGCATTCGGCTGCTTGACGCGGTCGCGCGACAGATAGGCCAGAAAACTGTAAACCTCCGTGAGTGTCACTGTGCGCAGAAAGGAAATATCGACATCCGCGATGGAGATCTCGTCCAATTCCGCCGTGCGCGGTGCGAGTCTGCGGTCGAGCTTCAGAAATCGCAGGAACATCCGCAGATCAAGATAATACTGATCGACCGTCGCCTTGGAGTGTCCGCAGATCGTTTCATGATAGATCAAAAAGTCGCGCAGCACCTGCGGCGCATCCGCATAATCCATATCCAACACCTCAATTTCTGATATGAGCATACCAGAAGTACGGGGCAGTGTCTATTGACGAAATCCACAAATAATTCGGCAAAATAAAAATTTTGCCGAATTTGGAGGAGGAGAAAACGGCCGAAACGCCACAAATGGGCCTTCCGGCCGTTTTCCTTGTCAGTTTCACAATTTCCTCAGCGCATGCTTTCTCACAGCAGGAATCAAAAGATTTATGCACCGAACACGGCCTTGAGCGCTTCGCGAATGTTCTTGACCGGGATCGTCTGCAGGCCGTTTTGCTTCTGCACATCATCGCGCACGTGCGCCGGGATAATGCAGCGCCGGAATCCCAGCCGCGCGATCTCGGACAGGCGCTGGTTCAAATGGCTCACGGAGCGTATCTCACCGGACAGACCAACCTCGCCGACGGCAGCCAGGTCGCTGCCGACCGGCAGATCCTTGTAGCTCGACGCGATCGCCAGAATGACCGCCAGATCCGTAGCCGGCTCCTCCAGACGCAGACCGCCGACCACGTTGATGTACGCATCACAGCTCGACAGCGAAAAACCGGCGCGCTTTTCCAGCACGGCCAGCAGCAGCATGGCACGGTTATAGTCAATGCCGTTGGCGTTCCGGCGCGCGCCGCTGTAGCCCGACGGCGTGACCAGCGCCTGCACCTCGGCCAACACCGTGCGCGAGCCCTCCATGACGCCGACAACGCAGGTGCCGGGGGTGTTGGTCGGGCGTCCGGATAGTAACATTTCCGACGGATTTGTCACCTCACGAAGCCCGGAATCTTCCATTTCAAAGACGCCGATCTCGTTTGTTGACCCGAATCTGTTTTTTGCCGCGCGCAAAATACGGTAGGACATGCTCTGGTCGCCCTCAAAATACAGAACGCAGTCGACCATATGCTCGAGCACTTTCGGGCCGGCAATGCTGCCCTCTTTGTTGATGTGACCGACAACAAACGCCGTATAGCCGCTGTCTTTGGCTGAGCGCATGATGCGCATCGTGCACTCGCGCACCTGGCTGATGCTGCCGGGCGTCGACGCCGTTTCAGCGTCGTACATGGTTTGAATAGAGTCGACGATCAGGACGGTCGGCTGCAGGTCAGCGATCGTAGACAGAACGGTGTTCAGATCCGTTTCGGCCAGCACATAAATGCTGCCATGATCAACGCCGAGGCGCTGCGCGCGCATTTTCAGCTGGCGCTGACTCTCTTCGCCGGAGACGTAAAGGATCGTCTCCTGCTCGCTGATGCGGCCGCAGAGCTGCAGCAGCAGCGTGGATTTGCCGATACCGGGCGCGCCACCGACCAGAACCAATGAGCCGCGCACGGCACCGCCGCCGAGCACGCGGTCAAATTCACCGATCCCGGTGGAAAACCGCAGCTCTTCCTCGGCATCCAGCTCCGAGATCAGCTTTGGCTGTGCGATGCGTTTTGCACGTGCGCCAAGCGCCATTTTGGGCTCCTTCGGTGCCTCGACCAGCGTGTTCCATGCGCCGCACGCCGGGCACTGACCCATCCATTTTGCCGTTTCATTGCCACATTCCGAGCAATAAAAGACGGTTTTCGCACTCGATTTTGCTTTCATGTAACCATTCCTGTTTGCGGCAGTGACTGCCGGTATTGTAAGTAGGACGCGATGATTACAGCCGCCAGTTTTGTCTGGTAGCCGCTGTCCTTGAGTTTTGCACACTCGGATTCATTGGATAGAAAGCCGCACTCGACCAGCACTGCGGGGCATTTCACCTCACGCATCAGATAGATCTTATCCGAGATTGGTGCTGCGACGCGCCGGTTTTGCGGGTCAAGGTATGCGACGAGATTGTCATGCATCGCCGTGCCAAGCGCGTCGCTGCCGTTGCTCTCTGCATATAGCACCTGCGCACCCGACGGCTTCCGATCCGGGTAGCAGTTCTGGTGGATGCTGATGAGCACGGCGTTGTCCGTTTTGCGAATGAGCTCTGCCCGCTGGTGCTGGTCAGCTTTTTTTCGCTCGGCGATCGTCGTGGCATTGTCCGGGTAGGCAATCTCCGGGCTGTCGCGCGTCATGACGACTTCAATGCCGGTCAGTTCCGCGATAGCGCGGGCGCGCAGCGCGATCTGCAGGTTAATATCTGCCTCAACGGTCCCGTTTGGCGCCACTGCCCCGCCGTCCTCCCCGCCGTGACCAGCGTCAAGGATCAGGACTTGCTTTTGATCGGTCCAGTTTGCGGCCGCTTCCGCGCGCCGGAGTTGCCAGTCGGCAGCGAACCAGCCGCCAAACACCACGATCAGCGCCAACAGCACGACCAGAATCCGCTGATAGAGTAACTTTGTCACGGCACTCCCCCCTCCTGCTATGGTATGCAGTGGGGACGGGCACTTATGACATGCTCTCAGGATACCATTTTGTGCCCGGCGCGTCAACCAAGGCACAGAAAAAGAGGCGCGTGGTCAACCCACGCGCCTCACAAATATCGGTTTACTGAAGCTGCTTCAGGAACGCTTCCAGACGATCCATGCCGGTCTCGATGTTTTCCGTCGAGATCGCATAGCTCAGGCGCACAAAATTCGGCACGCCAAAGCCGCTGCCCGGCACGACCGCGACCAGGCTCTTTTCCAGCAGCAGCTTTGCAAAGTCATCACCGCTGCCGATGACCTGACCATCGATCTGCTTGCCGATGATCTGCTCCAGATTCATCATGACGTAGAACGCGCCGCTCGGCTTCAGGCAGCTGACACCGGGCATGGCATTGATGCGGCGCACGATCAGGTCACGGCGCTGCTCAAACACCTGACGCATCTGCTCCGCCTCGTCCTGCGGGCCGGAGAGCGCCTCGATGGCCGCACACTGGCACATGGTGCCCGGTGCGCCGGTCGAATGGCTGAGGTAGTTGGTCATGGCCTTGGCCACCGGCGCCGGGGACAGCGCATAGCCGATGCGCCAGCCGGTCATGGCATAGGTCTTGGAGACGCCGTTGATGAGGATCGTGTGTGCCTTGATCTCGTCACTGAGCGCGGCGACGCTGGTGAACGGCACGCCGTCATATACAAGCTTGTCATAGATCTCATCTGAGATGATATACAGGTCATGCTTGACACAGACATCGGCGACGGCTTTGAGCGCCTCTTTCGGATAGACAGCGCCGGTCGGGTTGGAGGGGTTATTGAGGATGATGGCCTTGGTCTTGTCCGTGATGGCCTGCTCGAGCTGCTCCGGCGTGAGCTGGAAGCCCTGCTCCTCGCTGACATTGACAACCACGGGCACTCCGCCGAACAGACGCACCATCTCATAATAGCTGACCCAGTACGGGGCCGGAACGATCACTTCGTCGCCCGGGTCGACCAGCGCGGCCAGCGCAATGTAGACCGTGTGCTTGGCACCACTGGCGACGACCGCCTGCGCAGTCTCGTATTCCAGACCGTAGTCCGCCTTGGCGCGGTCGCAGATCGCCTGGCGCAGCTCGATCATACCGGCGGCCGGGGTATAGCGTGTCTTTCCGTCGCAGATTGCACGCACACCGGCATAACTGATGCGGTCGGGCGTGGCAAAATCGGGTTCACCGGCGCCAAAGCCGATAACGTCCTTCCCTTCTGCTTTCATCTTCTTCGCCAGTGCGCTGACAGCCAGCGTCGCGGACGGGCTTACGCCGGCAGCAATTTTGGAAAGTGCCTTCATAAACATCCCTCGTTTTCTTTAGAATTCTTGCCCATAGTTTACCACAGCATTGTGAAGAAAACAACGCAAACCTTACACAAAACACAAGCCGGAATCCCCGTCGTTTTTGCCGGTTTGAGAAAAAATCTACTGCACCGTCCGCCGATATACACAAAGACGCAGCGTGATGCAGCAGGCAACGATGATGATTTATGGTTGTGTGCTGACGGTTGTACGCATCATAGTGACCACTTATCCATTTTCCTGCGGGCGGTGCTGGTGCGCCGCCGGGCGTGGTGTAGCTCTTGAGGCGCTGGGAGTCGGCAAAGAACTCGCTGGCCGTCTTGGCGTTGCCGTCCGTCGCCGCGATGGGGTTGCCCTTGCTGTCATAGCTGTAGGTCTCCGCCGGTTCGAGCACGAGGCTGATGT
>ERZ780195.2871-NODE-2871-length-11083-cov-2.642728_pt1 | contig 11083 bp, 9 predicted proteins | sample MGYA00511017_ERZ780195 | MGnify/ENA primary metagenome ERZ780195 (study PRJEB29588, sample SAMEA2159974) | human gut metagenome | biome: human gut; feature: human-associated habitat; material: faeces | place: Denmark | collected 2008/2010 ...
TAGATAAATGCAAGGTTGCCAGGCGGGAACCATCCGGCATCAGGTCCGATACCACTTGGAAAGTGTTTTCATCAATGAAAGCGACAGCCTCGTCTACGGTGGCGAAGTTATCTAGCATATATTGCACCCATGCAGTAATGGCAAGTCCCGGTTTACTTTGATCTCTGACCGGATACTCCGTCTCGGGCAACCATAACAGATTGGCAACCAACCCTTTTTCATTCATCCCGTCTGTACTGGCAATCTCGAAAGCTGAAGTCACCACGCTGCCATACTTGGACGTCCATTGCAGGGAGTTGGCTCCCGTTTCTCCATTTCTTTCCATACCTTTGGGAAATACCCAAAGATTGCTGTGCATTTCTGTTTTCCAGTCCATAGACCGGCCGGTTACCACCATTCCATTTTTTCCCGAATAAACGACTCTTGTACACATAATTTTAATTTCTAGTTAAAGGTTTATTATAAGCTGCTTTCACGAGGTATTCAACCGATGCGGATTCATCTCGCAAAAGCATATTCTCAAAACAATAACGTTTCATTTATGTTTTAGATACATATCAGATATTAATAAAGTATCAAAAAACAGGTATTATGTCATTAAGTAATCTTCTCATCATATTTTCGTCATCGTTTATGGCGCTGTTTCCGGTGATAAATCCTTTGGGGAATGGTTTTGTCGTCAATGGATTCTTTACAGACCTTGATCCTCAACAGCGGAAAGCGGCTATTCAGAAGCTGACGCTCAATTTTATAATGATCGGTGTAGGGACATTGGTGATAGGGCATTTGTTTCTGTTGATTTTCGGTTTGGCTATTCCTGTTATTCAGTTGGGAGGTGGAATATTGATTTGTAAGACGGCAATGGAGCTGTTGGGCGATTCAGGTTCGTCTGATAAAGAAGAAGCCAGTAAGAATGTAGACGGTTTCAGATGGAAGAATATCGAACAGAAGATTTTTTATCCCATCACGTTTCCTATCAGTATCGGACCGGGCAGTATATCGGTTATCTTTACTTTGATGGCGTCTGCCAGTGTTAAAGGTAAATTGTTGCAAACTGGGATTAATTATTTAGTCATTGCGCTTGTTATTATTTGTATGGCGGCCATCTTTTATGTATTCCTTTCACAAGGGCAGAGGTTTATTCAGAGGTTGGGACCGGTGGGAAATCAAATTATTAATAAGCTTGTTGCTTTTTTCACTTTCTGCATCGGTATTCAGATTTCGGTGACGGGTATATCCCAGATATTCCATCTGAATATACTCTAATTGAACGGTGAGATAAAAGCGATAGAAATTATCTGTTTTTCTTTGCTTTCATGGCTTTCAGGGTGTTTTTTCGTACGGAACGGATAGCGGGAACCAGTAAGTCGGGCTCCATGATTTCCAGTATTGTGCGTAGTTCCTGTTGTAGTTCCGGGATGGAGCGTGTCAGTTGATAAGCCAGTTTCATGCAGAGCGATTGTACGCCCGGTGGTTCCTCGCGGGATATCATGCGTTCCATGCAAAAATCGAGGAAATCCACTCGTGGCGGATCAGCGGCAGGTTGCTGGCATATCAGGTTCAGGATCATTCTCCGTTTTCCCGAGTGTGGGCAGGTCATGGCAGCGTCGATCAATTCTTCTTGTTTCCGGCTCAACCATGCTACATCTGCCTTTGAGAAATGAGTACATACCCACAATGCCTGATAGGAGACGATAGCGTCTTCGTCGAATATCAGTTGGTAGATTTCTTCTCTAAGCCGTTCATCATCCTGTATAAAGTGGAGTACCTCTCTGATATCTTCAATGTGTACTCGTTCGGATAATCTTGCACGTAGGTTCATGTAGCTTTCGTTTTTGGGAAATTAATCTCTATTAGCGGAATCAGCTTCCGGCAGTTGCAAATGGAGAATGGGGAAAGGTTTGCCCATGCTGTCCGTTTCATCTCTGCCGATGACTTGGAATCCCAAATGGAGATAGAACTGGAGTGCTTTTTCATTCTGCTCGTTTACGTCCACCTTATCCATCTGCTTTTTGTCTCTTGCATATTCCATTAATCGTTTGCCATATCCTTTTCCTTGTTCGTCGGGGTGTACGAATAACATTTCGATCAGTTCGTCGCTCAATCCCATGAAGGCGGCAATCTTTCCGTTGGCATTCCGGATGACAAAAAGTTCAACAGCGGGTAGATAATGCTTCCGCACCAGTGGTTTATAAAATTGGATATGCTCTTCCGTCAGGAAATCATGCGTGTGGCGAACGGACATTTCCCATACATGGAGGATTTCATCATAGTCTTCCGGAGTAGGTTGGGAGATGCCGGGCAGGTAGTAGCACTGGTGGTCGTAGATGTTTCCGTTGTAAGTCAGTTCTGCCTGATGAAGTGTACCTTCGTAGATGAAACCGTTCTTTTTCAGTACTTTCTGCGAACGTTTATTGTGCGGATAACAGGTAGCTGTGATGAGGCTAAGCCGCAATTCTTCAAAGCCATAGTTGAGGACACCCTGCACTGCTTCGGTCATGTATCCTTTGCCCCAATAAGATTCGTCGAGCCAGTAACCCAACATTCTCACTTGCGGATTTTCGCGTTTAGGATCGGGGATAATTCCTACGGAACCGATTAGCTGTTTTGTATCTTTTAGTATCACTGCCCATATCCCCTCCTGATTGATAAATGTGGAATGAAGTATCCGGCGGGATTCATCCAATGTGCGATGGGGCGGCCATCCAGCATTGTTTCCCAGATTCGGGTTCTGGCAGCAAGCGAAAAATGTTTCTGCATCTCTTTCTTCGAAAGGGCGGAGAAATAAACGTTCTGTATGGAGCGTCACGGGGGGAATATTTTCTGTTTCAGTTTCCTGTCTTGCTTTGTTTTTCGATTCGTTTGCAGTTCTCCGATATACGCACTCAATCCGGTTTCCGTCAGGATCGAGGACTACACTTTCAAAGTATCCGTCTCCCGAAGTACGCGGTTCGCCGGCGATGGTATATCCTTCCGAACGCATTTGTTCGGTGAAGCGTAATACTTCTTCCTGGCTGGGAAAGGTGAAAGCAAAGTGTGTCAGTCCAACCCTGTTTTCTTCAATGGGAGTGTTCTGTACATCTGTACGACTCATCAGTTCCAAGTCTGTTCCCTCTCCAAAAGAGATAAAATAGGACTCGAATCCTTTCTTGGGATTGATATATTTTTCGTTGCTTTTTCCTCCGAAGAAGCGGACATAGAACTCTTTTAGTTCTTCCAGACGAAAAGTCCAGATAGCGATATGGTGTAGTTTCATATAAATGAATTTTCTAATTTCTATTACTTTGTTTCTATCTTCATTTGTACCGAACGTACTTTGTCTCCATCTTAATGCTGCATTATATATTCGTAAACGATACGGGAAATATTAGCGATAATCTTACTGTTCGCCTGATTATTTTCTTCAGAATCCTTCACGAAGACAGCTATACTATAAGTACGTCCACCGGGCAAAAGAACGAAACCGATGTCATTACAACCGATTTGTTGTCCTTTCGCATTAAGATCTCCCGTTCCGGTTTTATGGCCTACGGTTACTTTTTTGTCGAGCAACGGAGCAACCAGACGGTCTTGTCCGGTTTGACACTCCACCATTGTTTGAAATATGAAGTCTTTGTACACTTTGGGAAACAATGGCTTCTTACGGAATATTTCCACTAATTCGGCTGCGGCTAACGGAGTAGTCCAATTTTCATAACATAGGTTCAAGTCTTCGTGCATGGCAGTTTCCGTACCGGCAATGGCACATTCCCGAATTCCCAGTGAATGGATATACTTGTTTACGGCATCCGGACCTCCCTGATAATCAAAAAGAATATCGCAGGCATTGTTGTCACTCTGCTGAAGTGTGTATCTTAGCAGGTCGGCAATGCTCATCTCAATTCCCCCTTGCGGATATTTATCTCGCAGCGGACTGTAAGTATCCGGCTTTAAATCCGATTTTTTAATGGGTAACCGGGTTTCCAGCGATTGCTTCTGTTTTCCCATATAATCGGCCAATGCTAATGCCTGATGAAACTTGAATACGCTCATCAGTGGATAGTGAATGTCATTATTGACAGTTACCGTATCTTTTCCATTAATAATAACGGCAATCCCTATTTCAGCTTTCTTATCTTTGATTGCCTGTTTCAACTGTGTTTCAAGTTTGCTTTGTTGGGCAAGCAGGAGGGTGGGTACTAAACAAAGAAGTACTATGAATGAACGCATAATCAATTTCTCTTTTAACGGGTTACTAATTCTCTATTGAAATCATATTTTCTGTTGAAGTCACAAAGGTATAAATAGTAATTGCCTTTGCAAATTCTTACTTGAAATTTATAGTTGTATAATGAATATGTAGAGTTAGTTTCTTAATTTTTGTAGTAATAAAAATATTGATACAGAAATTAGGTTTACTATTTCATTTATGTTATTTTTGTGATATCTTATTACTGAAATATATACTATGTAAATATTTGGAAGTAGTAACACACCATTAAAAGACAAAACTAATATGAGCACTTTTCGTTCCATAGAAGAACTTGTCAAAAGTCTGGACCGGGAGAAAGAACTCTTGAAAGAAATGTTTGCTAAACGGAAATCTCTTTCGTTCCGTTATGATTATGCGCTTGAAATGACGGAGTACAAAGAAGAGCGTATCCGCTATCTGATAGACTATGGAGTCATCCGGGACACTGGCGACTTCCTTGAAATGGAGGATATTTATCTGAAATTCTTTGAAGATGTGCTCGAAGTAAATGAAGAAATCAATGTATCTTTCGTGCAGGATTACCTGACACGACTGAATGAAAACATTGACTATTACTTGAAAGAGAATAACGAACAACGTAAATACAACTACCAGCGTGAAGTGAAACGCTGCCTGAAAAACATCGCTCTGACTACAGTCCGCAATGTGATGGATCTGAAAAGAAACATGGATAATACCTATAAGAACGAACCTAATTATAAGATAAAAAAGACTAAACTTGTCCGCCTCGATGAGAAACGGAATAATATTGCTCTGCTGATTCGTAAAAGTGAGGAATTGATAGACTACGGACAGCCTGTTTTCTTCCGGGTGGCGATGGACGTACAAATGCGGAATGTAGTTAGTGACGTGAAACTTCAGCTAAATGATTCGTACCATAACCTGATTGAAATCCAGAAACAAATCATCCATTATCTGAATCTGATAGATTATCAGAACCGTATCTTTGAGAAAGTAAAGAAGTTGAAGTACTTGAAAGACCAGTTCTTGTTGGAAGAACATACAAGTATCCGTTCTGTTGCCGCACAAAAAAATCCTGTCTGGATGGAGCCGCAGGTCGGTTATCGCATCAAGCTTTCCATTGATAATCTACGGACTTCCGATGAGGCTTTTCAGATTTTGAAGAAACTTGTCGCGCGGCAGAGAAATTCTCCGAAAGGAATGAAACAACTGGCAGATGCCATTCCGGAAGGATACCTGGATGGGCAGTCGCAAATGATAGATACCGTAAACTTGCAGGAGGTGCATAATTCATTTATGGCGTCCAGCACCCATCTGTTCTCTTTTGTGATGAACTATCGCTACCGGAAAGAGGTGACACGTGGAGAGAAATTAATCTTTTTCTGCCAATTGGCGTCACAGTATGCCGACGAACTTCGCTTTACGGATACTTATGAAATCTCCGATGAGGTGGAATACCCTTTAATATATGCCAAATGATGTATGCTGAATGCTAAAAACAGATGACTATGAAATATACTGAAGAGATATTTAATATACTTAGCAAAGGGGGATTCATTTCTTCCAATAGTGTCTCTACCCAAGTAAAACGCTTGTATGATGCCATTGAGGAAGATTTACCCGATTATTATGATTATTACAAAGGTATCGGCTTCTATCTGGAAGGCGGTGACGGTTATTACTACTTTACCCGCAAGGAATCGAAAGTCGATTTGGAACGTAAACTGGAAGCAATTCAGAAGTGGATTGATTACCTGAGTTTCCTGAAAACCTATCATTCGGCATTCGGTCCGGGCTTTTTATTTCGTGCCGCTGATATTGAGATTCAGATAGGATGCGATATCGAACTGAAAGAAAAGGCAACCAAACTGTTTTCGGATAAGAAGAAATATGATGAGGTAGTCGGCAAACTGCTGAAAGAACTGGAGAGCATAGGACTGATAGAGAAAGAAAACGAACTCGACGGGACGTATAAAGTATTGTCGGCTTTTCATTATATGGAGGACTTGGTTGATTGTATCACAATTTCAGAGGAGGTGCAAGATGAGATACCTGAATAAGATTATTTTTCTGAACAGTGCCCATATTCCGTATGCGGAAGTGAAGTTGGATGGGAACGTACATTTTATAGGTACGCAAGGTGTCGGTAAGAGTACGCTGCTTCGTGCCATCCTATTCTTTTATAATGCTGACAAACTAAGACTGGGCATTCCGAAGGAGAAGAAAAGCTTCGATGCTTTTTACTTTCCATACGCCAATTCTTACATTATCTATGAGGTGATGCGGGAGAATGGGGCATATTGTGTGGTAGCTGCCAAATCCCAGGGACGGGTGTTTTTCCGTTTTATTGATGCGCCATTCCAACAGGACTGGTTCATTGACGAACACAATGTGGTACATTCTGAGTGGGGACGCATCCGCGAACATATCGGTTCGAAGATTCAGATTACTGCACAAGTGACTAGCTATGAAATGTATCGGGACATTATTTTCGGTAATAACCGCAAGCATGAAATGATACCCTACCGCAAGTTTGCCATTGTGGAAAGTGCAAAATATCAGAATATTCCCCGTACGATACAGAACGTCTTTTTAAATTCCAAACTGGATGCTGACTTTATAAAAGATACCATTATCCGTTCGATGAGTGATGAGGATATCTCTGTCGATTTGGACTTCTATCGTAGCCAGATAAAGGAATTCGAGCAGGAATACAGGGACGTGATGCTTTGGTTTACAAAGAACAAGAATGGAGAAGTGCCTGTCCGGAAGATGGCGGAGAAAGTAATGAACGCCTATCGTGACTTGATTTATACTCAAAAGCAGATTGGTGAAGGGCGTGCGGAGCTTAACTTTGCAGAGAAACAGGCTTTGCATGAGATTCCGTTAGTGAAGGAAGAACAGGCTAAAGCGGAGACGGAACGTGAACGGTTGCTGCGGCTTATGGGTGAACTGCAACAAAAGTACACCAATGAGCGTGATGGCTTGATTAGGGATATAGGTATAATAAACGATTTGCTCAAAAAGATACGTGAGAAACGTCTGCATTACGAGCAGATGCAGATTGAAGAAATCATCAAACGGGTATCTTGCGAAGAATTACTGATTCAGGAACTTGAACAAGTCCGGAATATGAAATCGGAACTGACAAGAGCTTATGAGGACGTATTGAGTAAGTACCGATTGCTGTTTGAGAAACTGGAAGCTGATTTCCGTACTTTTGAGAATAGCCAGCAAGCACGGATAAATGCTCGGAATGCGGAGATTGCCGGCAAGCAGGAGGAATTGATGCAACAGCTTCGTGTGGAAGAAGAAAAAATAAGGGCAACGCAAGAAGAGAAAGTGCAGACTGTGAATAATCGTATCCGGCAGTTGCGCGATGAACAGGCACAGTGTAACCTGAAACTTCAAAAGGTGAAATACGAACATCCCCATCAAAAGGAAATGTCCGATTGTGAAGACGGTATCAACGAACTGCGCAAAAAGGACAAGGAACTGGAACTTGGCATCCGTCAGCAGCAAGGAGAAATAAAGCAGTTGAGACAGGAGTGTGAATGGAAAGTGAAAGAATTGAAATGGGAATTTCAGACAAAGATGGAGACCGTTCGTAAAGAACGGAGCACGATTGAAGAACAGTTGCAAACATTGGACGCCTTGATTGAGAAACGAAAAGGTTCTTTGTGTGAATGGCTGGAGAAGAACAAACCGGATTGGCAGGAGACGATAGGCAAGGTGGCGGATGAGGAACTGGTGTTGTACAACAATGAACTGCAACCTCAATTAGTGAATAAGGAAGCTACTTTGTTCGGCGTTTCACTCAATCTGACAGCAATCGAGCGTTCTGTCCGCACTCCCGAGGAAATGAAGCAGGAGCGCGATAGGCAACAAGCAGCCCGGCAACTCTGTACCGACCGTCTCACCCGACTGACGGAAGAAGAGGGGGAAGCTGTTTCTTCTTTGGAGAAGAAGTATTCGAAGCAAATACATAGTATTTTGGAAGAACAACATCTGATGGAAGCCGAGCGAATGCAGATTCCTGCAAAATTGAAGAATTTGCAGGCTGATTACGCCTCATGGAAGACGAAGGAAGAGGAATGGAAAAGAGGATGTACCGAAGAATTACAGGCGCAACTGAATGATATCGGTCATCGTCTTTATGTGGCGGAAGGCGAGAAGGAGAAGCATTTGGCGGAACGGGAAAAACTGTTGAAAGCTTGCCGGAAAGTGTATAATGATAGCAGGACGGAACTCCGGAAGGAACTGGAGGAGTTTGTTGCCAGCGTTCAGCAAGAGATAGAGCGGATGAAACAGCAAACTGCGGAGCGGAAAAAGGAATTGAAGCAGGCGCAGGAGAATGAATTGAATGGAAAGGGTGCTGATACGGTCACTATCCGCAAGTATGATGATAGGCTTGCCGAAATAAATAAAGAATTGGATTATATTGGCAAATCCCGTTCGCAAGTTCTTTATTATGAAAAAGACAAAGAGGAACTGTTTGATAAAGAACCTGCTACGCGAAGCAGGAAGAAAGAACTGGATGCGAAGCTAGTTGCATTGGACGAACGTTTCGCTCTGAAAAAGGAGAAGTTGCAGGTTCAGAAAAAAGGGGCGGACGAGCATCTCGAGCGGATTGGCAAAGAATTGCACTTATTGGAGGACGGATTGAAAAAAGTGGATATGTTCCGGAAAGATGAAACTTTCTGTCCGCCTTCTATGACGGAAATAGGAGAGAAGCCTACCCGGAAAAATTGCGATGTTATAGTGGAAGAATTGAAGTCTCTCATCGTATCCACCATCAAAAAAACAGACGAATTCAAGAAAGCGGTGACGCAGTTCAATGGAAACTTCTCGTCAAAAAACACATTTCATTTCCGTACGGAACTGGTTGGAGAACAGGATTACTATGATTTCGCTTCCAATCTGTGCGAGTTTGTGGATAATGATAAGATTTCCGATTATCAGAAACATATCAGTGAACGGTATACGGATATAATCCGCCGGATTTCGCAGGAAGTGGGAGGACTGACCCGTAATGAAAGCGAGATACACAGAACAATAAAGGATATCAACGACGATTTTGTCAAGCGGAATTTTGCCGGAGTAATAAAGGAAATAGCTCTTCGTCCGCTTCAGAGCAGCGATAAACTGATGCAGTTATTGCTGGAAATTAAGAGGTTTTGTGATGAGAACCAATATAATATGGGAAAGGTTGACTTGTTCTCGCAGGATTCCCGTGAAGATGTCAATGCGATGGCTGTCCGGCATTTGTTGTCGTTTATGAAATTCCTGCTTGACGAGCCGGGACGCAGGCGGTTGGCGCTTGCCGATACATTCAAACTGGAGTTCCGCGTGAAAGAGAATGATAATGATACGGGATGGGTGGAGAAGATTGCCAATGTAGGTTCCGACGGTACGGACATTCTGGTGAAAGCCATGGTCAATATCATGCTGATTAATGTATTCAAAGAAAAGGCATCACGTAAGTTTGGTGACTTTAAAATCCATTGTATGATGGATGAAATAGGCAAGTTACACCCCAACAATGTGAAAGGCATTCTGGATTTTGCCAATTGCCGGAATATATTGTTGGTAAATAGTTCTCCCACTACTTACAATGTGGAAGATTATCGTTATACCTATTTATTGAGTAAGGACGGGCGGTCAAATACACAGGTTGTCCCATTGTTAACCTATAATAAGATAGAAAAATGAGTGGCAGTTTATTTACATTGGCAATGGCGAGGCTGGTTCTGAAAATGCTGGGCGGCGAGCTCATACCTTACACAAAGTTTGATGGACTGATAGCAAATAGATTAATGGATGAGGGAATCATCACTATTGTTCCCCGAGGGAGTAAGCGTAGTTTTCGTATGATTGATCCGGAAGGATGCCGTATCTACATCTCCCAGAATTATACTTCCGGCATGGAGCTGGAAGATTGGATTGAGATGAAGAACTGTCCGGATGAAGTGTCGCGTTCGGAGCAAGTGGCGAAGGCGGGGGACTCTAAACTGAGATATACCCGTACGTTCAAAGGTTTTCTCCTCAATTGTTATATGCCTATAGAAGCTACGTTTCATGGCGAACCATGTGTGCTTTCTCCCTTGCAAGGCACTTCTATTTTCATGCAGGATTACGAATATTTCCGTATTCCTGAAGATGTTGTAGTAGTGGGTATAGAGAATGGAGAGAATTTCCAGCATATCCGTGCCCAAAAATACTTGTTTGAAGGAATGAAAGTTCTTTTCGTGTCCCGTTATCCGCAATCGAAGGATTTGTGTAACTGGCTAAAGATAATTCCCAATCGCTATATTCATTTCGGAGACATAGATTTGGCTGGCATTTCTATCTTTTTAAATGAATTCTATGTCAAATTGGGCAACCGTGCGGAATTTTTCATTCCTGCGGATGTGAAGAAACGCCTCAAGGACGGAAACCGGCAGCTTTATGATAATCAGTATTTGCGTTATAGGGCTATGTTGGTTTCTGACGAACGTTTAAGGCCATTGGTGGCAATGATTCATAAATATGGGAAAGCGTATGAACAAGAAGGATATATAAAGTATTAAATTAGTCATATCAGCATCTCTATGAAATAAAAAATAAAATATATCTGTCATCTGTCACGGATTATAATCTAACTTGCAGAGTATAAGTATTTAATAGTGTGACAGCACAGTGTGACAGCAGTGTGATGGCAATAATGCTGTCACCTAGAAAACAAAGACAAAATAAAGACGCTGCTCGAAAATAAATAGTATCTGCCATCAATGGATTAGTAGTTCAATTTATTATCCTCGTACTTATGAGTTGTGCCCTGCCTTTAAACTAACAGTTTCAAGGCGTGAAACTGTTGGTTCTGCGGTTTGA
>ERZ780195.2873-NODE-2873-length-11072-cov-27.701461_pt1 | contig 11072 bp, 8 predicted proteins | sample MGYA00511017_ERZ780195 | MGnify/ENA primary metagenome ERZ780195 (study PRJEB29588, sample SAMEA2159974) | human gut metagenome | biome: human gut; feature: human-associated habitat; material: faeces | place: Denmark | collected 2008/2010 ...
GTCGAACTCATATCGGCTTCCCTCCATGTCCCGCATCACCGTGGCCCGCAGATACCTGATCTGAGCCTCCGCCGGCAGCGCCGTCAGCGGGATGCGGTAGGAAATGCCGCCCACCCCGCCGCGGCCGGTTTCATCGGTTGATTCTGCGTCCAACGCTCCCAACCGAACGTTTTTGCAGATCGCCTGCTTTGACTTTCCGGTCAGTTGAGCAGCCGTTGCGGAGTCTATGTAGATTGTGTCATTCATTGCACGCCCTCCGTTCAGCTGCAACGGCTTTCTTCGTTGACACCGTTGTAGAGCATTTCCCACATTTCGGCGACAGTAAGGCCGAGCACGTGGGCTATCTTCATAGCAACGATAGGTGACGGCTTTCTTGCACCTGCTTCGTAACTTGAGATTGCCCTTTGAGAGACTCCCACGGCTTCGCCAAGCGCAGTCTGCGTCAGCTTGTGCTTTTTGCGAGCTTCGTCTAATCTCATTTTATCGCCTCCACTTTAGCTCAAACTGAGCTTATAACATCATTATAGTGCAAGACGAGCTAAAAGTCAACACAAATTAGCTCGAAATGCTCTTTTATTTTTAGCTCGCTCTGTGCTATTATATAAGCAGGTGATTTTATGATTTGTGATCGTATTCGGAAGATTCGCACTGATGCCGGAGAATCCCAGGCTCTCATGGGGGAACGCTTAGGGGTGGCACAGCGAACCGTTGCAGGCTGGGAGACGGGGACTCGCCAACCTAACATTGAAATGCTGATAAAAATCGCGGAAACATACCACGTTACTTCGGACTATATTTTGGGATTGAGCGATGTTCCCAATATGTCCGCACAGCCTGCCATGACGATTGGCGATAGCGAATGGGAAATATACTCAAATAAAGACCTGTCCCCGAAAGATCGGGAACAGGTTGCCTATCATATTCAAAGTGCCATGGAAGATGAGGCTTCACTCACTTTGCAGAGCAGCTCTCAGTTTGATCTGGAACGATTTGTCCGCAGGATTGTCGAACAGATTCGTCAGGAGGAACGAGACAAGCAAAATGACGGTCACCAATGATTAGTACAACACGAATACCACCTCGATTACCAGGGGATCGAAGAATGGCCACGACTTGGCTGCTGCAAACAGATTCCATAAAGACTCCCTTTCTCTTATCCGGGAGCCGGCTATCCGATGTATTTGTCCACGCGTTGACATCCATATTATAGCATAATGCATCGGTTTTGTCGCCGGAAATTTACAAATGTATTTTTATGCGCATCATTCATGCTTTATGCGCACAGCGATTTTTTTGACGCTTTTCGATGGCATAAAATAGGAAGCGATTTTGCAAAACATCGGTTTCCCAATGGTTTCCCAATAATGCCACAATCTGGCGCACGGCAGGCGGGAATTCTCCACGCTTCTCCATGCTCTCCAAACGCCGAAACTCGCTGCGCCCCAGGCATTCTAACGCTTTGAACACCAATCGCCGAACGCGTTTAACGCCATACCCAGTTTCCCTCCCAAAACAGAGAAAAACGCCCGTTCAGGACGTTTTCCCGCAACCCCGGTAACACTTATCGCGTGCACACCCACTCCAATCTACACCACCTCAAACCCACCGAAACCCCTTCTCCCATCGGCCTTTTCCCACCTTTTCCCCCCTAAACCCGTCCTATCCCACAGTTCACAAATAATCCACGTGGTTACAGAAACGCATGATGAGAGCCGTGATGGATAGATTTGGGCGGAATGTTGTGGTCTTGAAGGAGGACGAAAGGCATTTCAGAATCACCGTGCCCGTGGCTGTCAGTCAGCAGTTCTTTGGATGGGTGTTCAGCCTTGGCAAGGCCGTCAGGGTTATCAGTCTCGAGGGCATTAAGGAAGCCATGAAAAAGAGCCTTGCAGACATCGCCGCAAGGTATGAATAGATTGCATTTTTGACCAGCCATCAAGGCTGGTCTTTTCCTTTTGAGTAATAAAGAACAGCACCTTCCACGCCAGGAAGGTGCTGTGGTGATATTGCTTCTTCTGCCTGATTGTGTTGCCTGAGATGGTTTAAGCCACGGACTCAACATCCCTGAGAAGCCTTGGAAATCAGGCGCTTCATCGTGGGAAAACAGTCCGCCGCGCTGTACCGGCAATGCCGGGGGCACTCAGTACAGCTTCGCGCCGGCGGGGATGTGGGGATCGACCATCAGCAGGTGCAGCTTTTCCTCGCCGTTTTCGTGATGCACGGCGGAGATGAGCATTCCCGCGGATTCGATGCCCATCATGGGGCGGGGCGGCAGGTTCGTGATGGCGATGCAGGTCTTTCCAACCAGCTCCTCCGGCTCATAATACTCGTGAATGCCGCTCAGGATGACCCGATCTGTGCCGCTTCCGTCGTCCAGAACGAACTTCAACAGCTTCTTGGACTTCTTCACGGCTTCGCAGGCCTTGACCTTCACGGCGCGGTAATCGGACTTGGCGAAGGTGTCAAAATCCACGAAATCCTTGAACAGCGGCTCGATCTCCACATTGGAAAAATCAATTTTTTCCTCCACGACCGGAGCCTCCTGAGCCGCTTCCGCAGGCACGGAAACTTCCTTGACGGCCTTCTTGTCAGCGTCCAGCGACTTCATGGTCGGGAACAGCAGCACGTCGCGGATGGCCGCGGAGTCGGTCAGCAGCATGCACATGCGGTCGATGCCGAAGCCGATACCGCCCGTAGGGGGCATGCCGATTTCCAGCGCGTATAGGAAGTCCTCGTCGGTGCGGTTGGCCTCCTCGTCGCCGTGGGCCAGCAGCTCTTCCTGCGCCTTGAAGCGCGCGCGCTGGTCGATGGGGTCGTTCAGCTCGGAATAGGCGTTAGCCATCTCCCAGCCGTTCATGAAGAACTCGAAGCGCTCCACGTAGTCGGGGTTGCCGGGCTTCTTCTTGGTCAGCGGGGAAATTTCGACGGGGTGATCCATCACGAAGGTGGGCTGAATCAGGTGCTCCTCGACGAACTCCTCGAAGAACAGGTTCAGAATGTCGCCCTTCTTGTGGATGGGCTTGAACTCGATATTATGCGCCTTCGCGGCCTCGCGGGCCTCGTCCAGCGTGTGGATTTCGTTGAAGTCCACGCCGGAGTACTTCTTCACCGCGTCCACCATGGTGATGCGCTCGAAGGGCTTGCCCAGATCCATCTCGACGCCGTTGTAGACGATGGTCGTTTTGCCCAGCACGGTCTGCGCCACGTGGCGATAGAGGTTCTCGGTCAGATCCATCATGCCGTGGTAATCGGTGTAGGCCTGATACAGCTCCATCAGCGTGAACTCGGGGTTGTGGCGGGTGTCCAGACCCTCGTTGCGGAACACGCGGCCGATTTCGTAGACCTTCTCCAAACCGCCGACGATCAGGCGCTTGAGGTAGAGCTCCAGCGAAATGCGCAGCTTCAGATCCTCGTCCAGGGCGTTGAAGTGGGTCTCGAACGGGCGGGCCGCCGCGCCGCCGGCGTTGGCCACCAGCATGGGGGTCTCCACCTCCATGAAGCCCTGCGCGTTCAGATAGCTGCGGATGGTCGCCAGAATGGCGCTGCGCTTGACGAAGGTGTCGCGCACCTCGGGATTGACGATCAGGTCGAGATAGCGCTGGCGATAGCGCGTGTCGGTGTTGGTCAGGCCGTGGAACTTCTCCGGCAGCGGATGCAGCGCCTTGGTCAGCAGCACGATCTCCTGGGCGTGGACGCTGATTTCGCCGGACTTGGTCTTGAACACGAAGCCCTTCACGCCGATCACGTCGCCCAGATCGTAGTTTTTGAAGTCCCTGTACGCGTCCTCGCCCACGTCGTCCCGGCGGACGTAGATCTGAATCTCGCCGTCCCGGTCCAGCAGATGGGCGAAGGAGGCCTTGCCCATGACGCGGCGGGACATCATGCGCCCGGCGATGGACACGGTCTGGTTCTCCAGCGCGTCGTAATTGCTCAGAATCTCGCCGGAGAGATGGGTGCGGTCGTAGCGGACGATCTCATAGGGGTTCCTGCCCTCTTCCACGAGCCTGTTCAGCTTTTCCAGACGGATGCGGCTCTGCTCGGACACGTCCGCCTGCTCGGCGGTGCGGATTTCTTCTGCCATGGGGATTGCTCCTCTCCGTAAATTACCTTCTGCGAATGTTCAGCACCTTCAGCTGCACGACGCCGCCGGGGGTCTTGACGTCCACCACGTCGCCCACGTGCGCGCCGATCAGCGCGCCGCCGATGGGCGAATCCTGAGAGATGAACAGCTTCATCGGGTCGGCCTCGGTGAAGCCAACGATGGTGTACTCCTCCTGCTCGTCGAACTCGGTGTCCAGCACGGTCACGACGGTGCCCACGGCCACGGCCTCGGTGGAGACCTTGGTGTCGTCGACAAAGGTGGCGGTGCGCAGCAGCTCCTCCAGCTCGTTCAGACGGCCGTAGACCCGCGCCTCCTCCTTCTTCGCCGCGTCATATTCCGCGTTCTCGCTCAGATCGCCGAAGCCGCGGGCAATCTTGATCTCCTCGGCCACCTGCTTCTTCGCTTCAATCAGCTGCTCCAGCTCTTCTTCCAGCTTTTTCTTATCGGTTAAAGTAAGTTCGCGCGTATCAGCCATTGCGAAACCCTCCTAAATCCATTTGGGCATAAATTGAGCCGAATAACAAAGAACACTGCACAGCTGTGCGCAGTGTGTCTGAGATTCGGTACTGAGAGAAATTATACACCCAAAGGGCGGAAAAGTCAAGAAAAACCGGAAAAATTGCGGTGTTGACAGACCCTTCCCGCCGTGGTATAATAACGGCAGGAAGGGATGACGCTTTCGTGATGGCTTCTCCCCTCCAAGGGTGGATGCCGCCTACCAGTCAGCGCTGGATGGCAGCTTACTTTTTCTTCTTCTTGTTCTTCGTGTCGCGACCAAATTTGATCGCTTTGAGCACAAAAGGTCGGAAACCTTTGGTTTCCGAGTTTTCGCAAAGCGAAAACCGCTGACGGCTCAAATCAGAGATTTGAGGCGCAGCGCCGCGAGGCGACCATAATGACCACAGAGACAATCTCGAAGTCAGACATGATCTCACCTCCTTCAACTTTCGTATTCAGAGGTGAAAAGCCAAGCGCCATCTGTTTCCTTCCTGCCGGAAGCCCGTGGGGCTTCATGGATATTATAGCATATGGATGAGAAATGTTGATATATTAAATATAATTTTACACATACACGACAAAAGGGAAGCGGAAAAGCGCTTCCCTTTCGTTTTCCAGCCCTCAGTTTCCGAAGTCCGTGTCCGACGAGCGATCTGCGTCGCCGTGGTGGAGGGGCGGGTCGAGGAGATAGTCGAACAGCTCCGCGCCGATGAACTCCCGGGCGCGAAGAATGCACTCCGGCTCGCGGTCGGTGTCCATGTCGCGGATGGTCTCGTAGATGGGCTTGCGCTCGCCCACGTGGTCGCTCACCGCCGGGTCGTAGCGGCGAATGCCCAGATTCAGGCCGAACTCATGGGGATTGTCCAGATAGGAATGGTGGGTGAACAGATCCAGCGTGGGAATCTTCCGCGCCTTCAGATAGGCCAGACAGTAGGCCGCCGCGGCCTGCTTTTCCGTCACGCCCTGCAGCGGGCCCTGCTGAGAATTGAAGCCCTGCTCGGAGAAGATGATCCGCCGCGGCGCGCCCTCGTAGAGCAGCTCGGGCTTTGACAGATAGTCCGGCAGCACCTCCATGTTCTTGAACGTGATCTTCGGCGTGGAGTGGTTGAACTCCGGCGCGCGATCATTCCAGAAGTCCGGATAGCGCAGATCCTCGGGATAGGGATGGTAGGCGATTCCCCAGCCGAAATTGCCCTCGCGCAGACAGTGGGCGTTCATCCGGTCGATCACCTCGCGGCCCGGATAGGTGTGCAGCGGCTCCAGCGGACGGAAGCGCACGCCGCTGAAGAACTGATCCAGCGACATGTACACCCGGAAATTGGCGAAGTGCTTGCGGCCCAGCAGCCATGCCAGACGGCAGGCCTCGGAATACTCGTGGGTGAACTCCTCGCAGGACATCTCGCCCGCGTTGCTCCAGACGCACTGGCTGTCCACCTCGTTGGAGATGATCGCGCCCATGGCGCGGCCATATTCCCGGTCGGCCCGGGTGTAGCGCGCGGCCAGAAACTCCACAAACGCGCGATAGTATCCCTGCCCCTCCTCGCGCTCCATGTCGAAGGCGCTCAGGAACGCGTCCTTCGCGTCCCATTCGTAGCGCGGATGAATCGCCTTTTCCAGGAGCGCCGGCTCCTGCGTGCTGTCGAACATCCGGGGCGAATTCAGCAGAATCATCGTGACCAGGAAGCCGTTTTCGTCCATTTCACGCATGTAGCGGTCCAGCCGGTCGATCTTCTCCTTCAGAAAATGATAGACCCTGCCGTCGGACACGAAGTCGATGACCTCGGCGTCGCCCGGCTCCACCGCCAGCAGCGCCGGCAGATTGATGTTGATGAGCGTCTGGGTCAGCCCCAGATCCTTCATGTCCTCCAGACGGCCGTGCAGCGCCTTGATGCGCGCCGGCTGTGGATACGCTTCGTTGTTGACGCTGCATCCGTGAAGCAGATCGGAAACATACACCGCGCCGCCCAAAGTCGTCTCGAACCGGCTCGCCAGTCGATCGCGCCCGCCGTCGAAGCGCGGAATGCGCATTTCGCCCGCCTCCGCGCGCGCGGAAACCCGGCTCAGCTCGCGCCCGCCCGGAATCGGAACCAGCTCGCGCACAACCGCCTCGCCTTCAAAGCCCTCCACAGAAAAAATCAGCTCGTCCAAAGAAGCCATAATCTTCAAAACGCTCATAAAAAGCCCTCCTGTAAGGAAAATCCATGAGCATATTTTAACATAAGCCCCTCCCGCGTGCAAGAGAAAAACGCAGGAAACTTTATCATATGAAAAACAAGGCTCAGCCTGCCCGCCCGTTTCCCGGGAACAAAGGAAGCCCCTGTTGAGCTGGAATCAGTGGCTCAACAGGGGCGGGATTATGGGAACAAACCTCCGCCTACCGCCATCGCAGCTCCGAGCCGCCACCAAGGCGGCGTGGGGGCGGTGTGATATGCGCGGCAGCAGTTGAGTGCAGGCTCAGCCTGCCCGCCCGTTTCCCGGGAACAAAGGAAGCCCCTGTTGAGCTTGAATCAGTGGCTCAACAGGGGCGGTGTCATGGGAACAAACCTCCACCCACCGCTATCGCAGCCCCGAGCCGCCACCAAGGCGGCGTGGGGGCGGTGCGATCAAGCGCGGCAGCAGTTGCATGCGGACTCAGTCCGCGAGGCGCTTGTAGGAGGCGAGGCGGGCGGCCGCGTCTTCCTGAGCGTCCTTGAACAGTTCGGGAGCGACGTCCGGGAACTGACGGAGCAGGGAGGCGTAGCGGTTCTCGCCCTTGATGAAGTCGAGGTAGGACTCGGTGGGATCCTTGGAGTCAAGAGTGAACTTCTTCTCGGCCTCGGGGTTGTAGCGGTAGGTCTGCCAGTAGCCGGCCGCGACAGCCTTCTTGATCTCGAGCTGAGCCTGATTCATCTTGATGCCGTGGTTGATGCAGGGCGCGTAGGCGATGATGAGGGACGGGCCGTGATAGGCCTCGGCCTCGGTCATGGCCTTGAGCACCTGCGCGGGATCGGACATGGCCACCTGAGCGACGTAGACGTAGCCGTAGGACATGGCCATCATGCCGAGATCCTTCTTCTTGGTGCGCTTGCCGGCGGCGGCGAACTTCGCCACGGCGGCATGCGGGGAGGACTTGGAGGCCTGTCCGCCGGTGTTGGAGTAGACCTCAGTGTCGAGGACGAGGACGTTGACGTCCTGATCCTGCGCCAGAACGTGATCCAGTCCGCCGTAGCCGATGTCGTAGGCCCAGCCGTCGCCGCCGAAGATCCAGAAGGACTTCTTGGTCAGCAGATCGGCGTTCTCGATGACCTTGCGGGCCAGCGTGCAGGCTTCGCACTTGCAGACCTTGCCGTTGGCGAGCCACTCGTCCTCATAGGGAGCGCCCACGCCGGTCAGGTCGATGCCGTCCTTGCAGGCGGCCAGCAGCTTCGCGCCGGCTTCCTTGGAGCCTTCCGCGTCGTTCATCTTCTCGAGCCACTCAGCGCCGGCTTCCTTGATGGCGGGCTGGCAGTACTCCACGGCGATCAGCGCGCGGACGGTGTCAGCCAGCTTCTCGCGGCGCTGCGTGATGCCCAGCTGCATGCCGAAGCCGAACTCGGCGTTGTCCTCGAAGAGGCTGTTGGCCCAGGCGGGACCATGGCCGTCCTCGTTGACGGTGTAGGGGCAGGTGGGCGCGGAGCCGCCGTAGATGGAGGAGCAGCCGGTGGCGTTGGCGATGATCATGCGGTCGCCGAACAGCTGGGTAACCAGCTTGACGTAGGGCGTTTCGCCGCAGCCCGCGCATGCGCCGGAGAACTCGAACAGGGGCTTCTTGAACTGGCTGTCCTTGACGGTCTTGACGTTCAGCTCACCCTTGAATTCAGGCAGCTTCTGGGCGAACTCCCAGTTGGCTTCCTGAGCGGTCTGGGTCTCGAGGGGCTTCATTTCCAGAGCCACCTTGGCGCCCTTCTGGTTGACGGGGCAGACCTGGGTGCAGTTCTCGCAGCCGGTGCAGTCCAGCGGAGAAACCTGCATGCGGTACTGATAGCCCTTGAACTTGGGGCCGATGGCGGGCTTGGTCTCGAAGGACGCGGGCGCGTTCTTCATGTCCTCCTCGGAGACGAGGTAGGGGCGGATGCAGGCGTGCGGGCAGACGATGGCGCAGTTGCCGCACTGGATGCACGCGTCGATGTTCCACTGGGGAACGGCGACGGCGATGCCGCGCTTTTCGAACTTGGTGGTGCCGGTGGGCACGCGGCCCGCGGCGTCGACCATGGAGACGGGCAGCTTGTCGCCGGCCTGCGCCAGGATCGGAGCGATGAAGGTGTCGAAGTACTCGGTGGTGCCCTCAACCTTGACGGGAACCGCGCCCTCGGTGCAGGTCGCCCACTCGGCGGGAACCTTCACTTCGTTCAGGCCGGAGATGGCGATGTCGATGGCGTCCCAGTTCTTCTTGACGACCTCGTCGCCCTTCTTGCCGTAGGTCTTCTTGGCATACGCCTTCATGTACTCATCCGCCTTCTCGTAGGGGATGATCTCGGCCAGCTTGAAGAACGCGGCCTGCATGATGGTGTTGATACGTCCGCCCATGCCGACCTGCTTGGCCAGCTTGATGGCGTCGATGGTGTAGAGCTTGGCGTTCTTCTTGGCCAGAGCCTGCTTCATGGAGGCGGGCAGCTGCTCGCTGAGCTCCTCGGCCGTCCAGTGGCAGTTCAGCAGGAAGGTGCCGCCGTCCTTCAGCGCGGAGACCATGTCGTACTTGGTCACGTAGCTGGGGTTGTGGCAGGCGATGAAGTCCGCGGAGTCGATCAGATAGGTCGACTGGATGGGCGTGTCGCCGAAGCGCAGATGGCTGATGGTGATGCCGCCGGACTTCTTGGAGTCGTAGGCGAAGTAGGCCTGCGCGTACTTGTCGGTGTGGTCGCCGATGATCTTGATGGAATTCTTGTTCGCGCCGACGGTGCCGTCAGAGCCGAGGCCGTAGAACATGCAGGAGACGGTGCCCTTGGGAGCGACGTCCAGCGTCTCGCCCAGCTCCAGAGAGGTGTGGGTCACGTCGTCGTTGATGCCGACGGTGAAGTGGTTCTTGGGCGCGTCCTTGGTCAGGTTGTCGTAGACGGCCTTGACCATGGTGGGGTTGAACTCCTTGGAGCCCAGACCGTAGCGTCCGCCGACGACCTTGATGTCGCCGCGGCCGGCCTCAAGCAGCGCGGAGCACACGTCCAGATACAGAGGCTCGCCCAGAGAGCCGGACTCCTTGGTGCGGTCCAGCACGGCGATCTTCTTGCAGGTCGCGGGGATGGCGGCCAGGAAGTGCTTGATGGAGAAGGGACGATACAGATGCACCTTGATCAGGCCGACCTTCTCGCCCTTGCCGGTGAGGTAGTTGATGGTCTCTTCGATGGCGTCGCAGCCGGAGCCCATGCAGATGATGACGCGCTCGGCGTCGGGCGCGCCGACGTAGTCGAACAGCTTGTAGCTGCGGCCGGTGAGCTCGGCAACCTGCTTCATCACGCCCTCCACGATCTCGGGAGTCGCCTCATAGTACTTGTTGGCGGCTTCACGGCCCTGGAAGTAGATGTCGGGGTTCTGCGCGGTGCCCTGCTGATGCGGATGCTCGGGGTTCAGGCCGCCCTCGCGGAAGGCCTTGACCTTGTCCCAGTCCACCAGAGAGGCGATCTCGGCGTAGTTGTCCTTGGGATCGATGGCGTCGAACTTCTGGATTTCGTGAGAAGTGCGGAAGCCGTCGAAGAAGTGCAGGAAGGGCACGCTCGCTTTGATGGCGGACAGATGAGCCACCAGCGCCATGTCGTGGGCTTCCTGAACGGAGTTGGAGGCCAGCATCGCAAAGCCGGTCTGACGGCAGGCCATGACGTCGGAATGGTCTCCGAAGATGTTCAGAGCGTGGTAGGCCAGCGCGCGGGCCGAGACGTGGAACACGGTCGGCAGCAGCTCGCCGGAAATCTTGTACATATTGGGAATCATCAGCAGCAGACCCTGGGACGCGGTGAACGTGGTGGTCATCGCGCCGGCGGCGAGGGAGCCGTGAACGGCGCCCGCGGCGCCCGCCTCGGACTGCATCTCGGCGATGCGGACCTTCTGGCCGAACAGGTTGGTGCGGCCGTGGGCCGCCCACTCGTCGGCGACTTCAGCCATCGGCGAGGAGGGAGTGATGGGGTAAATGGCGGCCACATCGCTGAACGCATAAGCGATATGGCTGACGGCGGTATTGCCGTCCACAGTGAGTTTGATGCTCAATGGAATGACCTCCTTCATTGAATCTCTGGTTGGAGACAGAAACCATCATCCTATATTATAAGGTTTATATAAGGTAAAGTCAAGCACAAACGGGCGCGCTTTCGTCAACTCTTCGTCAAGTTTTGCGAAGAGAGGACGACTCTGCAAAAAAAATTTCTCCCACCGAAGGATGGGAGAAATTGCAGGCTGTCAAAAAACCCACGGAGAGCTCGAGAGGGCCGAAGCCCTCTCGAATTTAAATCGAGCCCGGCGGCGTGTA
>ERZ780195.2876-NODE-2876-length-11051-cov-4.146690_pt1 | contig 11051 bp, 10 predicted proteins | sample MGYA00511017_ERZ780195 | MGnify/ENA primary metagenome ERZ780195 (study PRJEB29588, sample SAMEA2159974) | human gut metagenome | biome: human gut; feature: human-associated habitat; material: faeces | place: Denmark | collected 2008/2010 ...
CATTTATTCAGACAGAACTGTAGTTGAAGAAGTAGAAGTTCCAGAGTTCCTTGATACTAAGAAAGGAAAGTATGTATCTGGTACAGAAATCGCACTTGCAGATGCAAGAAAGATTAAGCCGGCCTGTCAGCTTGGTGATGTTATTACTATAGAAGTAAAGTCAGAAGAATTCTCAAGAAAGGCAGCTAAGAATGCCAAGAATACAATTGTCCAGACTATAAGAGAACAGGAAAAGAATGCACTCTACAACGAGCTTCACGCTAAGGAGAAGGAAATCGTTACAGGTGTTGTACAGAGAATTAACGACAATGGTGATATGACTATTGATATTGGAAGAACACAGGCGGTTCTTAAGGCAGATGATAACTTTAAGGATAAGCAGTTCAAATGCGGAGACAGAATTAAGGTATATGTTGCAAGCGTAAGCAACAGAGAAAGAAGCGGTTTATCAGTTAAGATTTCAAGAAAGTCACAGGAACTTGTAAAAAAGCTTTTTGAAGAAGAAGTTACAGAGATTAAAGATGGCACAGTTGAGATTATGGCTATCGCAAGAGAAGCAGGTTCAAGAACTAAGATGGCTGTAAGAGCTAATGTTCCTCATGTAGATCCAGTTGGTGCGTGCGTAGGTATTAACGGTGCGAGGGTTAAGAATATTGTTAATGAACTTGGCAATGAACAGATTGATATTGTTGAGTGGGATGACAATCCAGCACAGTTAATCGTTAATGCTTTAAGCCCGGCAAAGGTTGTATCAGCAGTAGCAGATGAAGAAGAGAAGAAGGCTAAGATAATTGTTTCAGAACAGCAGTTATCACTTGCAATCGGTAAGTCAGGACAGAATGTAAGACTTGCAGCTAAGCTTACAGGTTATGGAATTGATATTAAGAGCGAAGCCGATCCAGAAGCATTTGCTGATATGGATAAAGACAACGCAGAAATCGTATATGGTGAAGACAGCGAAGGATATAATGACAATCAGGCAGATGATGTAATGCCATTAGATGAAGACTATAACGAAGATGCAGCCTCTGACACAGAAGTTGTAGAAGAATAATATTATTGGAGAGTGATAGTTTGGCAGCAGTAAAGAAGATTCCACAAAGACAGTGTATAGGCTGTAATGAGATGAAAGACAAAAAGCAGCTTATACGGATATTAAAGACTCAGGATGAACAGATAATAATAGATACAACAGGCAAGAAGAACGGAAGAGGGGCGTATATATGTCCTGATGCAGAGTGTCTTAAGAAAGCAAGGAAGTCAAGAGGACTTGAAAGAGCTTTTAAGATGGCTGTTGATGCATCTGTTTATGATGAGTTAGAAAAGGAGATGAATCATCGTTGAGAACGAACCGATGGAAAAGACTTGCGAACGCTTTATCGAGTATGTGATTAAAGTAGCAAGCGGTGAGTTCTCTACTGAAAAGGCTGTAAAAGAGCATAAGGCATATATGGTAATAGTAGCAGATGATTCATCTGATAATACCAAAAAGAATTTTAAGAATATGTGTGAATATTATAAAGTGCCAGTGTATTTCTTTAGCAATAAGGATGACTTAGGGCATGCTATAGGTAAAGAATTCAGAGCATCACTCGCAATCCTTGATGAAGGGTTTAAGAATAGTATTGAGAAACATTTTAAACAAGATTAGAGATAATCGGTGTAAATAATACAGAAATATTATTCCTGTATTGGAAAAGAGGTTAAATGGCAAATATGAGAGTTCATGAGTTGGCGAAAGAATTAAATATTTCATCAAAAGCAATAACTGATATGTTAAGCAATGCTGACAAGAAATATACAGCTATGAGCGGACTTGGTGAAAGTGAAATAAACAGTGTAAAGAGCAAGTTTACAAAAGCAGCTGGAAATACAGCTAATAAATCAGGACCTAAAAAGGCAGAAGAAAAACAAGTGAAATCAGAGGAGAATAAGAATATTAAGGCACAGGATAAGACTGGTAATAAGTCAGAACAGAATACACAGGATACTAAAGCAGCAAACACATCTAAGGATGTAGATAAGAAGCACATTTCTCAGGTGTACTTCCCACAGAACAGCCAGAAGTCTGATAACAGAGACAGAAATAATAACCGCAGAGATAACAACGGCGGCTATAGAAACAATGACCGCAACAATAACGGCGGTTTCAGAAATGACAGAAACGGACAGTCTGGAAATGGCGGCTTCAGAAAGGATAATGACCAGAACCGTGGAGGATTTAACGGAGGTCAGAGAAGAAATAATGACAGAAGAGATTCTGCACCTAAGGAAGAGTTTGATTTTTCAGCTAAGCCAGATTCAAGAAGACATGATTCAAGAATAGACAGCAAGAAGAATGACAGAAAGAGAGATAATGAGGCTAAGGAAAATCTTAAGTTCGCTAACAGCAGATTTGATAAGAAGCCTATGACAAAGCCTGAGAAGAAGGAAAAGGAAGAAGAGACAATCAAGCAGCTTGTTCTTCCAGATACTCTTACTATCAAGGAACTTGCAGATAAGATGAAGGTAGCTCCTGCAGCACTTGTTAAGAAGTTGTTCTTACAGGGTAAGGTTGTTACTATTAACGAAGAGATAGATTACGATGCAGCAGAAGAGATTGCTCTCGAGTTCAACTGCATATGTGAGCATGAAGAGAAGGTTGATGTTATTGCAGAACTTCTTAAGGAAGATGAAGAACCAGAGGATAAGCTTGTTCCAAGACCACCAGTTGTCTGCGTTATGGGACACGTTGATCATGGTAAGACTTCATTACTTGATGCAATCAGAGAAACTCATGTGACAGCTAAGGAGTCAGGCGGAATCACACAGAAGATAGGTGCTTACCAGGTAAATGTAAATGGTAATCTTATTACATTCCTTGATACTCCGGGTCATGAAGCATTTACAGCTATGAGAATGCGTGGTGCTCAGGCTACAGATATTGCTATTCTTGTTGTAGCTGCAGATGATGGTGTAATGCCACAGACAATAGAGGCTATTAACCATGCAAAGGCAGCAGGTGTTGAGATTATTGTTGCTGTCAATAAGATTGATAAGCCTAATGCTAATATCGAGAAGGTTAAGCAGGAGCTTACTGAGTATGGTCTTATTGCAGAAGACTGGGGTGGTTCTACTACATTTGTTCCAGTATCAGCACATACTAAGCAGGGTATTGATGAGCTTCTTGATATGATTCTTCTTACAGCAGAGGTTAATGAACTTAAGGCTAACCCTGACAGAAAGGCAAGAGGTATTGTTATTGAGGCTGAGCTTGATAAGGGACGCGGTCCTGTAGCATCTATTCTTGTACAGAAGGGTACTCTTCATGTGGGAGATGCTGTATCAGCAGGCTCATGCTATGGTAAGATAAGAGCCATGATTGATGATAAGGGTAACAGAGTAAAGGTTGCCGGACCATCTACTCCGGTTGAGATTCTTGGTCTTAATGATGTTCCTAATGCAGGTGAAATCATTATGGCTGCTGATTCAGAGAAGGAAGCAAGAAGTACAGCAGAGACATTTATCAGCGAGGGAAGAAAGAAGCTTCTTGATGATACTAAGCATAAGGTATCTCTTGATGCACTCTTTGAACAGATTCAGGCTGGTAATATGAAGGAACTTAATATTATCATCAAGGCTGATGTACAGGGTTCTGTTGAGGCTGTTAAGTCAAGTCTTGTAAGACTTTCTAATGATGAGGTTGTTGTTAAGGTAATTCATGGTGGTGTTGGTAATGTTAATGAATCCGATGTAGTACTTGCATCAGCTTCTAATGCTATCATCATTGCATTTAACGTTAAGCCTGATAATCAGGCAAGAATTGTTGCAGAGAGAGAAAAGGTAGATTTAAGACTTTACAGCGTTATCTACAATGCTATTGAAGATGTTGAGGCAGCCCTTAAGGGTATGCTTGAGCCTATCTATGAAGAAAAGATTATCGGTCATGCAAGAATCATGCAGATATTCAAGGCTTCAGGAGTTGGTAATATTGCCGGCTGTATCGTTGAAGAGGGAAGAATTACAAGAGATTCTGTTGTCCGTATAACAAGAGGAAGTGAGAAGGTTTATGAAGGACCTATCGCATCTCTTAAGCACTTCAAGGATGAGGTTAAGGAAATCAAGGCAGGTACTGAGTGTGGTATGGTATTTGAAAAGTTCAATGATATCCAGCCAGAGGATATGATTGAAGCACATATCATGGTTGAAGTGCCAAGATAGGATTTAGTTTTTATTTGGAGAATATATGCGTAAAAATAGTGTAAAGAATACCCGTATTAACGGCGAGGTATTGAAAGAATTAAGTAATATAATCAGAAGTGAGATTAAAGACCCTAGAATCAACCCTATGACTTCGGTTGTAGCGGTTGAGGTCGCTCCTGACCTTAAGACATGTAAGGCATATATAAGTGTTCTTGGTGATGAAAAGTCACAGAAGGATACGATTACAGGTCTTAAGAGTGCAGAAGGATATATAAGAAGACAGCTTGCAAGAACTGTCAATTTAAGAAATACTCCTGAAATAAGATTCATTCTTGATCAGTCAATTGAGTATGGTATTAATATGTCTAAGCTTATTGATGAAGTTACAGAACATGATAATAAGATGCACGTTGAGGTTGAAGACGAGACAGAATAAAGAGGTTAGTCATGAATATTATTGAAGAAATCGGACATGCAAAGGTTATAGGTATCACAGGACATATCCGTCCTGATGGTGACTGTGTTGGTTCAACATTAGGTTTATATAATTATATTAGGAAGAATCTTCCTGAGTGCGAGGTTACTGTTTATCTTGAAAAGCCGTCAGATGAATTTAATTATCTATCTGGTATTAATGATATTAAGCATGAGGCCGAGGATAAGCATTTTGATTTATTCGTAGTACTTGACTGCAGTTCAATGGATAGAATTGAACCATTTATGAGCTGCTTTGAAAATGCTGATAAGACTATCTGCATAGATCATCATATAAGCAATAATTCATTTGCTGATGTTAATTATGTAGAGCCACAGTCAAGTTCGGCATGTGAAGTTCTCTATACAACATTTGACGAGGATAAGGTCGATAAAAATGTTGCAGAGTGCATATATACAGGAATAATCCATGATACAGGTGTGTTTAAGTACAGCTGTACATCAAGAAGGACAATGGATATAGCTGGAAAGATGATGGAGATGGGAATTGATTATTCTGACATTATCGATAACAGCTTTTATAAGAAGAGTTATATCCAGAACCAGATTCTTGGAAGAGCTTTGCTTGAAAGTGTGTTGTTTTATGATGGTAGATGTATATTTTCAAGTGTATCTATTGAAGAAATGAATTTCTATGGTGTCACTGGCAAAGAACTTGGTGGAATTATTGAGCAGTTACGCTTAACAGACGGAGTTGAAGTGGCTATATTCCTTTATGAAACAGATAAGGACGAATACAAAGTAAGTCTTCGTTCAAAGAAAATGATTGATGTTGCAAGAATCGCCACAGCATTTGGCGGTGGAGGACATGTGAGGGCAGCAGGATTCTCTGCTAAGGGCAATGTCCACAGTATCGTTAATAAGATTGGCGAAATGATTGAGCAGCAGTATAATGAGGATAATGCATGAATGGTGTTTTAAATGTATATAAGGAGCAGGGATTTACATCTCATGATGTAGTTGCAAAGCTTCGGGGAATACTTAAAACTAAAAAAATTGGTCACACAGGCACACTTGACCCTGATGCGGTCGGGGTGCTTCCTGTGTGCATCGGTAAGGCTACAAAGCTGTGTGACCTTATAACTGACTGGGGAAAGACTTATGAGGCTGTAATGCTTCTTGGCACAATGACAGATACTCTTGATATATCAGGAAAAATTGTTGCCCAGTCAGAGGTTAATGTGAGTGAAGTGGATGTCCTTAAAGCATGTAATGAATTCATAGGTGAGTATGAACAGATACCGCCTATGTATTCAGCTTTAAAGCATAATGGACAGAAGCTTTATGAGCTTGCAAGAAAAGGTATTGAGATTGAAAGAAAACCAAGAACTGTCCATATTAATACATTAAGGGTGAATGATATCAATCTTTCAGATAAACAGAAAACAGTTACTATTACTGTTGACTGCTCAAAGGGAACTTATATCAGGTCATTATGTGATGATATAGGTAAGAAGCTTGGGTGTGGCGCATGTATGATGAAGCTTACAAGAACGCGTGTAGGTGAATTCATGCTTGATGATACACTTACACTTAACCAGATATCGGCTCTTGTGTTAAAGGGTGAAATAGAAGACAGGATAACTGGCATAGATAAGATATTCAGTGATTATCAGGAGATAACATTTGCAGAAGAATACAGCCGGTATCTTCACAATGGCAATAAGCTGTCAAGAGAACAGATACCTGTAGATGCTGCAATCAGTGATAATGAGAAATACAGAGTGTACGATTCTGATAAATGCTTTATCGGTGTATATGAATTTCGAGATGAAGTGCTTTATCCGGTTAAGATATTTTACGAAGACAACAAGTAAAGGGGTGTGATCATCTTTGGAATATATTCATGGAACAGATGATTTTCAATTAAATAAGAAAAGTGCAGTTACATTAGGAAAATTCGATGGAATTCATACAGGACATCAGAAGCTTATTGAGATTGTAAGGCAGAAAGCAGATGAGGAGAATCTGCTTGCAGTTCTGTTCACATTTGACAGCCTGCCGCTTTCAATATGTCCACAGAAGTATCAGCATTTTATATCTACAAGCAGTGAAAGACGCAGACTGTGTGAGAATTTTGGCATAGATGTTGAGATTGAATATCCGTTTACGGAAGAATTCATGAATATGGAGCCTGAAGATTTTATATGCAGGATTCTTATTGATAAACTGCATGCAAAGTATGTTGTTGTAGGTACTGATTACCGTTTTGGAAAAGACAGGGCAGGTGATGCAGCAATGCTTGTGGAAGCAGGAGAAGAACTTGGATTTACAACTATTATTGTTGAAAAGGAAAAATATCAGGATAAGGAAATCAGCAGTACATATATAAGAGAAGAATTAAAGGTTGGCCATATGGAAACGGTAAATGTTCTTCTTAACAGACCGTTTAATGTTACAGGTGTGGTTTCGATAGGAAACCAGCTTGGACGGAAGCTTGATTTCCCTACTATTAACATATATCCGACGGAGTATAAGCTCCTGCCACCTAATGGAGTATATGCTACCCAGACGACTATTGATGGTGAAAAATTCTACGGGGTTACTAACTTAGGAACTAAGCCTACAGTAAGTGATGCACCGGAGATAAGTGTTGAGACATTTCTTTTTGATTTTGACAAGGATGTGTATGGCAAGAAGGTTGATGTTGAATTCATACATTTTATAAGACCAGAGATGAAGTTTGAAGATGTAGAAGGGTTGAAGAGACAGATTGCGGCAGATTCGGATTTTGCAAGAAATATGTTTCTTATTGGATAATTAATACTTGCAAAGGTTTAATGCCTGTGTTACAATAATCGAGTATGAGCCGTCACCCAGCTGTAGGACACTCCGACCTGAAGCTTAGTGGCAGGAGATTAATATTTAGGAGGATTTAGACATGATATCTAAGGAAAAGAAAGCAGAAATCATTGCTACTTATGGAAGAAAGCCAGGAGACACAGGTTCTCCAGAAGTTCAGGTAGCTATCTTAACAGAAAGAATCGCTGAGTTAACAGAACATCTTAAGGTTAACCAGAAGGATCACCACTCAAGAAGAGGTCTTCTTAAGATGGTTGGTAAGAGAAGAGCTTTACTTGCATATCTTAAGGATACAGATATTGAATCTTACAGAAATCTTATTGAGCGTTTAGGCTTAAGAAAGTAATTAATCAGGGCGGAGTGTATAACTCCGCCCTATTGCGTTGTTAATGGCAGAAGGGATACCCCGAGACCACTGAAATGTATATCATGGTGGTAGTCTATGGTGTGTTTTTCAGTTGTTTCGGACCTTCTGTTAAATATATATTTTTTATGGAAGGAGTTCATATGTTTAAACAGTATGAAATGGAACTCGCCGGAAGAACTTTAAGAGTTGATATCGGCAGAGTGTGTGCACAGGCTAACGGTGCTGCATTAATGCATTATGGTGATACTGTTGTTCTTTCAACAGCAACAGCATCTAAAGAACCAAGAGAAGGAATTGATTTCTTCCCATTAAGCGTTGAATATGAAGAGAAGATGTATGCCGCAGGAAAGATTCCTGGTGGATTTAACAAGAGAGAGGGTAAGGCATCTGAGAATGCTATCCTTACATCAAGAGTTATCGACAGACCTATGAGACCATTATTCCCTAAGGACTATCGTAACGATGTTACTCTTAATAACATGGTTATGTCAGTTGATGAGAATTGCAGACCAGAATTACTTGCTATGATTGGTTCTGCTATTGCAACATCTATTTCTGATATTCCATTTGACGGTCCATGTGCTACAACACAGATTGGTATGATTGATGGAGAATTTATCGTTAACCCATCTCAGGCACAGTGGCAGGATGGAGATCTTCAGCTTACAGTTGCTTCAACTAAGCAGAAGGTTATCATGATTGAAGCAGGAGCTAATGAGATTCCAGAAGATAAGATGATTGAGGCTATATATAAGGCTCATGATATCAACCAGACAATCATTGCATTTATTGATAAGATTGTTGCTGAGGTTGGCAAGGAAAAGCATTCTTATGTAAGCTGTGCTGTTCCTGCAGAGATGTTTGAGGCTATGAAGCAGGTTGTATCTCCAGAAGAGATGGAAGTTGCTGTATTCACAGATGACAAGCAGACAAGAGAGAAGAATATTGATGCTGTAACAGAGAAGATGAAGGAAGCATTTGCAGATAATGAGGAATGGCTTGCAGTTCTTGGTGAAGCTGTTTACCAGTACCAGAAGAAGACTGTTCGTAAGATGATCTTAAAGGATCACAAGAGACCGGACGGAAGAGCTATTAACCAGATCAGACCACTTGCAGCTGAGGTTGATATTATTCCTAGAGTTCATGGTTCTGCAATGTTTACAAGAGGACAGACACAGATCTGTGATGTTGTTACTCTTGCACCTTTATCAGAGGCACAGAAGGTTGATGGTCTTGATGAGAATGTAACTACTAAGAGATACATACATCACTATAATTTTCCTTCATACTCTGTAGGTGAGACTAAGCCATCAAGAGGACCAGGACGTCGTGAAATCGGACATGGAGCATTAGCTGAGAAGGCACTTGTTCCTGTTCTTCCATCAGAGGAAGAGTTCCCATATGCAATCCGTGCCGTTTCTGAGACATTTGAATCTAATGGTTCTACATCAATGGCTTCAACATGTGCATCTTGTATGTCACTTATGGCAGCAGGTGTTCCTATTAAGAGAATGGTAGCCGGTATTTCATGTGGTCTTGTTACAGGCGAGACAGATGATGATTATATTGTACTTACTGATATCCAGGGACTTGAAGATTTCTTCGGAGATATGGATTTCAAGGTAACAGGTACAACAGAAGGTATTACAGCTATCCAGATGGATATTAAGATTCACGGTCTTACAAGACCAATCGTTGAAGAGGCTATAAGAAGAACAAGAGAAGCAAGACTTTTCATCATGGATACATGTATGAAGCCTGCTATTGCTGAGCCTAGAAAGACTGTTGGTGAGTATGCGCCTAAGATTATCCAGACATCTATTGACCCTGCTAAGATTGGCGAAGTAGTTGGACAGCGTGGTAAGACAATCAACGCAATCATAGATGAGTGCGGTGTTAAGATTGATATTACTGATGATGGATTCGTTTCTGTATGTGGTGTTGAGCAGGCAGGAATGGATAAGGCTATGAAGTATATCAAGACTATTGTAGAAGACTTCGAAGAAGGCAAGATATATGAAGGTAAGGTTGTAAGCATTAAGGAATTTGGTGCATTCGTAGAGTTTGCTCCTGGCAAGGAAGGAATGGTTCACATTTCTAAGATTTCTAATGAGAGAATCAACCATGTTGAAGATGTTCTTACACTTGGCGATCATGTAAAGTGCAAGTGTATGGGTAAGGATAAGATGGGAAGAATCAGCTTCTCTATCAAGGACGCAATGTAATGTGGAATTATATTTGGTTATAGAAAAGAGGATATAATTATGGTAGATCAGAATTGTGCATATTGTGTAGAGGGTGACCTCGTAGCTAAGTTTGGTATTAAGATATGTGAGCTTGAGACATCAAAGGTATATCTGTTCAAGGAGCAGAGTCATCCTGGAAGATGTATCGTAGCACATAAGAAGCATGTTGGTGATATGAACGAGTTAACTGCAGAAGAGAGAGCTGCTTACTTTGAGGATGTTGCAAGAGTAGCAAGAGCTATCATGGCTGCTTTCCACCCAGATAAGGTTAACTATGGTGCATATGGTGATACAGGTCATCACCTTCATTTCCATCTCTGCCCTAAGTATAAGGACGAGTTTGAATGGGGTGGCGTATTCCTTATGAACCCAGATAAGAAGTATCTTACAGATGCTGAATATGCAGAGATGATTGAGAAGATTAAAGCTAATCTTTAAGATTAAGTGGTGTTTTAACATATAATTCTGCTGCTTTTGCAGAAAATATAAGAATGCATACAAAATATTGTGATATTGGTATAAAATTTATGCAATATCACAATATTTTTTGCTTTTTTTAATGTAATATGATATAATTTGCAATAAGTAATCTTGATATACATTTATAGAAAGATGTAGGAACGGAGATTAATATGGGAAATGCGGGAGATAATACTAAAGATAATACTACAAATTCTAAGATTGTGAGTGATGAATTATATCTTTATTCGTTGAAGAAGATGGCTGATCTTAACGCTAAGAAGAATGAATCGCCGCTTACAGGTCTATATGGAATTAAGGCATTCTTTTATGAAGCTAATGAACTTATGAAGAATAACAGTGATAAGAAGTTCGCTGTTATAAGAATGGATATATACCATTTTAAGACAGTTAATGAGTTCTGTGGACGTGAAGAAGCGGATAAGCTGCTTAAGTACATATCAGGATTGTTTTGTGATTATGAGGGGGAATTCTGTGTT
>ERZ780195.2877-NODE-2877-length-11051-cov-3.378047_pt1 | contig 11051 bp, 10 predicted proteins | sample MGYA00511017_ERZ780195 | MGnify/ENA primary metagenome ERZ780195 (study PRJEB29588, sample SAMEA2159974) | human gut metagenome | biome: human gut; feature: human-associated habitat; material: faeces | place: Denmark | collected 2008/2010 ...
TGCGCTCTCAGCCGCAGAGGAATCAGCTACGGAGGAATCAGCGGAGCTGTCAGCCGCGGAGGAAGAGCCGGAGGAAGTGTTGCCGCTGCAAGCGGTCAGGGATACTGCTGCAAGAACTGCTGCGAGGGAAAATGCGAATTTATTTCTGATAGACATGGTGTTTGTTCTCCTTTGAACTTGATTTGTTTAGTTGTATTATCCGGTGTTGTCTTATTTGTCTTACCGGTTTATTTCTCTGTTTTCTTTGCGATGATGTTGCCGATTATCTGGATAACCTGGACGATGAGCACCAGAACGATAACTGCGGCAACGATAATGTCGTAGTAGTTGCGCTGAACGCCCTGAACGTACGCGAAGTTTCCGAGGCCGCCAGCGCCGACTGCGCCAGCCATCGCGGTGAGTCCGACGAGGTTTATCAGGGTGATCGTAATACCGCGGGAAAGAGCCGGAATGCTCTCGCGGATGTACACTCTGAAAATGATCCCGAGCTTGGAGCAGCCCATCGACTGCGCCGCTTCGATAACGCCGACGTTCACCTCGTTGAGAGAGCTTTCCACCATGCGCGCGACGTACGGCGCGGCGGCGACTATCAGCATCACGATAACGGCCTTGTTGCCGATCATCGTGCCGACAAGGAATTTTGCTACCGGAAGCATCGCGACCATCAGGATGATGAACGGAATGCTGCGGAAGAAGTTGACCACGAAGCCGAGTACGCTGTTGAGCTTCGGGTGCGGGGCGATACCCTTCTTATCGGTGACGTTCAGTATCACGCCGAGGGGCAGACCTATCAGATAGGCAAACGCGGAGGAGATGAGGGTCATATATACGGTTTCCCATATTCCAAGCTGTATGAGACCATTGTTCCACAGCTTATAAAACATTTCAGAAAACATCGCTTATATCTCCTCCTTCCAGTTCACACTGCTGCTGGACAGCCATGTGATTATTTTGTCCGCTTCCCTCTTGTCGTTCGGAAGCTCTATGACCATGTGTCCATGAAGGACGCCTTCAAAAATCCTTGTATCCGCGAACAGGATGTTGACCGGTGCGCCGCACTCCAGAACCATTCGGGAGATCAGCGGGTCGTTGGTCTTGTCCTTGCCGTCAAAGATGAGCCTTATGCGGCGGCCGCCGGCGGTGCTGATGACGGTGCTGTCCTTCGGGACTATCAGATCGCGCGCGATCTGCGACTGCGGGTTCGAGAACACCGCACTGACCTTGCCGACCTCGGCGATATGGCTGGAATCTATGACCGCGACGCTGTCGCATATCCTGTCGATGACACGCATCTCGTGGGTGATGACGACTATCGTGACGCCGAGCTTCTCGTTTATCTCCTTCAGCAGGTCGAGTATCTGGCGGGTGGTGTTCGGGTCAAGCGCGGAGGTCGCCTCGTCGCAGAGGAGGTATTTCGGCTTCGTCGCGAGCGCTCTCGCGATCGCCACGCGCTGCTTCTGTCCGCCGGAGAGCTGGGACGGATAGGAGGACGCCCTGTCCTCAAGTCCGACCAGCTTCAGAAGCTCCAGAGCGCGCGCCTGCGCGTCCTCCTTCTTGACCCCCGCAAGCTCCAGTGGGAAGCAGATGTTCTTTATAACATTGCGCTGCTCCAGAAGGTTGAAGCCTTGGAATATCATGCCAATCTGCTGGCGGAGCTTCAGAAGCTCCCTGCGGGGCAGCTCCGTGAGGCTCTTGCCGTCGATTATCACCTCGCCGCCGGTCGGGCGTTCGAGGAGGTTTATGCAGCGCACCAAGGTGCTCTTTCCTGCGCCGCTGAGACCGATGATGCCGAATATCTCGCCGTCCTGAATTGTGAGGTTTATGCCGTCAAGCGCGACAATCTCTCTCTCCGATGTTTTATAGACCTTGCTGAGATTCTTCAGTTCTATCATATCAACACTCCAAAAATAAAACAGACCCGAAAGCTCGTTGCTTTCAGGCCTGTTGTGAATACATTTTCCGCATCAGATCGACAGGTTTATGAAGCAAGCGAGCAATTTTTGGCGCACATCATCATGCACATGCTCATCATGCGCATCATACCCATCATCATGCTGTCAAAACGGACGTTAAACATGTGCTGCTCGCTCCTTCTTTCAAGAATGGCATGATTGTACGACCGTGTTTCTCATTTGTCAAGAGGGGCATCAATGAATAAATGTAATGTTATACATGCATAAACAAAATGGTTATGTGCAAGCTGCAACGCGAATATTATTCATCTGCAATGTATATTGAGCGGACGTACAAAATTGACGGAAACGTGCGGAAAATTTTTATGCCGGAGCAAAAAGCCGTTCCCGGCCTTGTCCAAAAGGGCGCGGCCGGGAACGCGTCATTCAGCCGACGATGAAGTACAGCACCATGAGGGCGCAGAGCACATACATGATGGGGTGGACATCTTTGGCGCGGCCCTTGACGAGCTTGACAAGGACGTGAACGATTATGCCCGCGCCGAGACCATTCGTGATGCTGCCGGTGAAGGCGGTGAACATGAGCATGACGCAGGGAGCTATGCACTCGTCGAAGCTGGAGAAGTCGATATCTACAAAGCCCTTGAGCATGAGGAAGCCGACGTATATGAGCGCGGGGCCGGTCGCGCAGTAGGGGATGGCGACGAACAGGGGAGCAAGAAACACGGTAAGGAGGAACATGACGCCCGTGACAAGGGAGGTCAGACCGGTGCGGCCGCCGGCTTCGACGCCGGAGGTAGACTCAACATAGGTGGTGACGGTGGTGTTGCCGGTGAGAGCGCCGACACAAGTGCCTATGGCATCAACGAGGAAGGGGCGCTCAATGCCGGGGAGGTTGCCGTTTTCGTCAAGCATGTTTGCGCGGCCCGCGACGGCCAGAACGGTGCCGAGGGTGGAGAAGAAGTCGCCGAAGAAGCAGACGAAAACAAGGATAAGACCGCTTGCGGTGAACACGTTGCTGAGGTCAAAATTGAGCATGACGTTGCTGAGATCGGAGAAATCGGGGACGGCGGCGACGCCGGAGATTTGGGTCACGCCGCAGGGGATGCCGATGAGAGTGATAGCGAGGATGCTGATGAGTATCGCGCCCTTGACGTTGAGAGCGTTGAGAACGATCATGAGGAGTAGGCCGCCGATGGAGAGGAGAACCGCGGGGGCGGTGATGTCGCCGAGCGCAATGCCATTGGCGAAGCTGCCGATGCCGGAGTTTTTGAAGCCGAGATACGCAATGAAGAAGCCGATGGATGCGGATATCGCGATCTTGAGGTTCTTCGGAATGACGCGGACGATCAGATCACGGAGTCCGAACACGGTAAGAGCAACGAAAATGATGCCGGATACGAGGGTTATCAGCATCGCGGAACCGAAGCTGATCGCCTGCGACTGGATCATTGCGCCGAGGATGAAATTGGAGCCCATACCGGTGGACAGTGCGAAGGGAAGGTTGGTGTAGAATGCCATGAGCATAGTGATAAGGCCGGAAACGAGGGCGCAGCTTATCATTATTGCAGATTTGCTGATGACGACGCCGTTGACATCAACGACCGCCGCATCGCCTCCGCAGATAGCCGCGGGCTGTACCGCCAAAACGTATGCCATGGTCATAAAGGTCGTAAGGCCGGCAATAACCTCTGTTTTGACATCGGTACCGCGCTGGCTGAGCTTGAAAAGTTTCTCCATGATCTTCTCCTTTTCTCTTTCTGGTTTGATTTCTGCTTACATATCTGCAAATACGGGGACAAAGGACTGGGTAGTGCCGTCCACAAGCCCCATATCTGTGATAACAACGCTGGGAAGAACGGGCAGAGCGATGATCGCACTGGCGAGCAGTGTGAGTGCGCCGCCGCTTATGACATCGACCGCCTTCTGAACCTCCGCAATATCCTGCGCGACCTCGGCGCAGGGCTTCTGACTCATCAGCCCTGCCGCAGGAAGCTCAATGTGCGTTTCGCTGCCGTTGTTTGCCGCGCACACGCCGCCTCCGCAGTTTCTGAGCGTTTCCGCGGCCAGCCACGCGTCGTCCGCGCTGCGGTAGCACACGGTGAGGTTGTGGCTGTCGTGAGAAATGGTCGAGGCAAGCGCGCCGGTGAGCAGGCCAAAATTCCTGTACACGGCGATGGTCTTGCTGCCTAGGCCGTAGCGGTTGGCACAGCATACAAAGCATAGCGACGCGTCGCCGCTGATATCCACGGCACCGTCTTTCACGGGAAGCTCGGTGGGCACCACATGGCGCAGTATGCGGCTGCCGGGGACGGGAGTCATAACGTTCACGGTCACGGTGCTGCCGCTGTACCCTTCGGGTACGCGCAGCCTGAAGGAGTCGGAGCCGCTGAGCTGCGGGATGTTGACAGTATTGGGAAGGTCGTAAGCCTCGCCCATGCTGTCGCTGCCGAGATACTTTCCGTCCTCGGCGACCAACTCGCCTTCGACGAATACGGCCTTGGGGCGGCTGCCGTCCAGCGCATCGACAAGCTGGATATCGGCGATATAGCCCGGCGCGATCGCGCCGAGATCCGCAAAGCCGTATTCACGTGCGGCGTTCAGCGTAGCAAGCTTTATGACCTCTTTCCCGTCGAGACCGGCAGCGATCGCCTTGCCGACGACCTTGTTGATATGGCCGACGGTCAGCAGATCCTTTGCGTGCACATCGTCGGTGCAGACGGATACGAAATCGCGCCACGGCATGTCCTTACAGCCGTCGACGAGGAACGACAGGCTGTCTATAAGAGAGCTTGCGCGGAGGTTGATGTGCATACCGGCTCTGAGCTTTGCGCGGACCTCGTCCTCGGAAATGCTCTCGTGGTCGGATACGGGGCCTCCGATCAGATATGCCGCGAGCTCCTTACCGGTGCAGTAGGGTGCATGCCCCTGCAGGAACATTCCGCGCTTGACGCCCTCCTCGATTATGGAGTGCATACGCTCGGTGTCGTTGATGACGCCGACATAGTCCATTATCTCGGCAATACCGACGACATTATCCATGTCGAGCAGTCTGCCGATCTCGGCCGCGCCGAACTCCGCGCCGGCGTTTTCAAGGCCGGGAACGGACGGCACGCAGGATGGGGCGAGAACGTACTGGCGGAGCTTAGATTTTTTTGCGTTGTCAAGCATAAACTCTACGCCTTCAACGCCCATAACGTTGCCTATCTCGTGGGGGTCTGTGCAGATCGTGGTGGTGCCCCATGGGAGGATGGCGCGGGAGAGATTTTCGGGGATCATCATGGTGCTTTCCACATGTACATGCGTGTCGATGAAGCCGGGGATGAGATATCTGCCGCAGCCGTCGTAGTATTTCTTTGCGGGGAGGACGGGTTCCTGCCCTTCTTCGCGCACTAAAACGACAAATCCAGCCAGTATGTCTACACTGGCCGGATATATTTCACCTGTTATTACATTCAGAAACTGCACGTTGCCTATCGTGAGGTCGCAGGGGATTTTGCCCATGGCTGCCTGAATCAGCTTTGAGCGGTCCTTGGTCTTGATTACGCGCATATCGCTTTCCTCCTGAAAATGAAAATAAAAAACGGCAGAGAGCAAACCTCTCTACCGAAAAGCAAAGCTCACACAGCTGTTTCAGGCTGTGTGTGACTATACTCAACTCGGTAGTCGGGCAATTCAAGGGCTGCCCGGTAGAGACGCGGGGCCCATATGACTTCCCCGCCTATACCTGCTGTTAAATTTCTTTACACGCAGATTATAACATCGCAAGGGTGCGTATTGCAATTATCAAGATGAAACGAAAAATCAGCGCGATATTCCCTGACGAATATTGAAAACGCTGAAAATTTATTTCTTCAGCAGAAGAAAAGCAAAGGATATCCAAAAATGGCAAAAATCGCCGGAAGCGCCGCTCTTCTGACCCAAAAAATTCCAATTATGTTTCTGTTCGCTCGCCCATCTTCACCATGGCGGGCGGCGAAAAAGCCATAAAAAAATCGGTCGGAGCTTCCTCCGGCCGATAAAACTTACACTTTTGCTTTTTCCTCGGATATCACGACGCGGCTGCCGTGGACGGAGAGCCGCCCGCTGCAATACAGCGTCACCGCCTGACTCAGCAGCTTCCATTCCGCCTCCTCCATGACGCGGCGCTGAAGCGTTTCCGGGTCGTCGTCGGGCAGAACCTCAACGGCCTTCTGCAGGATAATGCCGCCCACGCGGCCGTCGCCGTCGGCGAAATACGCCGTCGCGCCCGTGACCTTCACTCCGCGCTCCAGAACGGCGCGGTGAATATCGCCCTCGACGTCCTCAAACGCGGGGTAGATAGCGGGATAGGTGCCGATGATGCGGTTCTTGAACTGATACGGTATCACTCCCAGCGGCAGATCGTAGCCTGCGAGAATGACAAGCTCCACGTCCATGTCCCGCAGCTTGTTCGCAACAGCCATGCTGTGGCTCGTCATCGTCGGGAACAGGTCAGGATCGACAACGTAGGCCGGAACCCCCGCATTCAGGGCGCGGCTCATCGCATATGCGTCCTTCTGCGGCGAAATGACCGCTACCAGCTCAAAATCCGGTATCTCTTTAAAATACATGGAATCCAGTATTGCCTGAAGCTTCGACCCATCGCCGGAAACCAATGCCGCCGCTCTGATCATACTCTCCATCTCTCCCACTAAAACACTTGTTTATTCCGTCGATCCACGCTATAATAAGGCGAGAACTTCTTAAGAATACTTTATTATACTTTATTCCGCGCGTATGGTCAAGATTTTGGAGGCACAGTTATGACGGAAATTTATCTTATTCGGCACGCACAGGCCGAGGGCAACCTCTACCGCATGATGCAGGGGCACTGGGACGGCTCCGTGACGGCGCTCGGCCTGAAGCAGATCGACGCGCTGGCCGAGCGCTTCCGCACGGTGCATGTCGATGCGCTGTACGCAAGCGACCTCTACCGCACCCGCCTGACCGCCTCCGCGATCACGCGGTATCACGACCTGCCCATGCAGCTGCGCCCCGCCCTGCGCGAGATAAATGTCGGCTCGTGGGAGGCCAGATTTTTCGGCGACGTGGCCTACGAGCAGCCGGAGGCCATGCACGATTTCATCTTCGACCCCGAAAAGTGGCAGGCGCCCGGCGCGGAGACCTACGCCGAGGTCGGGCAGCGCGCCTACGCGGAGCTTATCCGCATCGCGGAAGCGAACGACGGGAAGAGCGTCGTTGTCGTGAGTCACGGCGTGACCATTCTGTGCCTGCTGTCGCGGATCCTCGGCATCGGTCTCGGCGACAAAGAGCACCTGCCAATATGCGGCAACACCGGCGTAACGCTGCTGCACTTTGAAAGCGGCGCGTTCAGCCCGGTATTCATCAACGACGTCAGTCACCTGAGCGCGCTCGGCATGAAGCCATGGCAGAAGACGCCCGATATGCGCGGCGAGAGCTTCGATCCACGTGAGGACGCGGGATACTACAAGCGCTGCTACTCCGACGCGTGGCTCGCCGCGCACGGGAATCTCAACGGCTACTCCGCGGAGCCGTATTATGCCGCCGCGGTGCGGCACTATGAGCACGACCACGCGGCTGTGATAAAAATTTACGACAATGACAAGCCCGCCGGGCTTATCGACCTCGACACCGAGCGCGGCGCACACGCTGGCTACGGCTGGATCTCGCTTCTGTACCTCGCGCCGGAGTACCGCGGTATCGGCTGTGGGATACAGCTCCTCGGCCGCGCGATAGTGCACTACGAGGCGCTTGGCCGCCGCGCACTGCGGCTGCACGTCGCGGACGACAATGCCGCCGCGCTCGCGTTCTATCGGCGCTACGGCTTCGATGAACTGAGCTCTGAGCCGGGCAGCAGCGGAAGGCTCCTTCTGATGGAGAAGAAGATCGGAGGCCGCAATGTCTGAATTCGACATGCCCGCGCGGATAAAACGCCTGCGTCTCCCGCCGGGGCGGCGCATCATCGCGGTGTCCGACATTCACGGAAACCTGCCGTATCTCAAAGGTCTATTGAAAAAAATCCGCTTCGACGCGGACGATATTCTCATCATCGACGGCGACTTCCTCGAAAAAGGGCCGGACAGCCTCGGTACGCTCAGATACATCATGCAGCTGAGCGAAGCCGGAAACGTATACACGGTCTGCGGCAACTGCGACGGCTGGGATGACATTTTCCGTATGCCGCCTGAGGCCGACGAGCACCTGCTGCACTACATGATGCACAAGAAATGCGGCCTGCTGTGGGAAATGTGCAACGCCGCCGGTATCGACCCCTTCGAGCTGGAGGGGCTGTCCGAGTGCAAAAAGCAGCTTTTCAACAGCTTCACCGAGGAATGGAAGTTTATCTCCCGCCTGCCGCACGCCATCGAGACGAAAAACTACGTTTTCGCCCACGCCGCCATGCGGGACGACAAGCCCCTCTCCGCGCACACCGCCGGGGAGCTGATGCGCTGTGACGCGTTTATGAACACCGGCCGCAGTTTTGAGAAATGGGTCATCGTCGGGCACTGGCCGGTCGTGCTGTACGGTACGGACAGAGTCTGCGCGAACCCGATAGTTGACCGCGAGCACCATATCGTCAGTATCGACGGCGGCTGTGTGCTCAAGGACGACGGGCAGCTCAACGCCCTGATAATTCCGTGGGACGGAAGCGACAGCTTCGGCTATGTCTACTACGACCCCTTCCCCGTGCGCCGTGTGCTCCGCGATCAGGCCGAGGGCGGGCGCTCGTATTACATCCGTTGGGGCGACAGCCGGGTGCAGGTGCTGGAGCGGGGCGTGGAATTCTCCCACTGCCGCCACGTCCGCACCGGGTATGAGATGGATATTCTCACAAAATATCTCTTTTCCGACGGCGAATTTACCGACTGCAACGACTGCACCGATTACGTCCCGTCGCTCAGGCGCGGCGATCTCGTCAGCATTGTGGAGACCACGAGCCGCGGATATTTCATAAAAAAAGACGGCCTTTCAGGCTGGTATTTCGGAGAACTTGAATGAGTGAGCTTTTTGATTTTTTGCCAGTGTCCAAGGAGGACATGGAGAGCCGCGGCTGGTGGTGGTACGATTTTCTGATTGTCACCGGTGACGCGTACGTTGACCACCCCAGCTTCGGCCCCACGGTGATCGCCCGCGTTCTTGAAGCGGAGGGCTACCGCGTGGCCATCCTCGCCCAGCCGGACTGGCATTCAGCAGACGCGTTTCTCGCCATGGGCAGGCCGCGTCTCGGCGCGATGCTTTGCTCCGGCAATCTCGACTCCATGGTAGCGCATTACACCGCCGCCAAGAAGCCGCGCAGCGAGGATTTCTATTCCCCCGGCAAGAAGGCCGGTCTACGGCCGGATCACGCCGTCATTGTCTACGCCAACCGCGTACGCGAGGCCTTTCCCGGGCTGCCGATAGTCATCGGCGGGCTTGAGGCGTCGCTGCGCCGTTTCGCACATTACGACTATTGGGACGACAAGGTGCGCCGCAGTGCGCTGGCCGACGCCGGAGCCGACATTCTTGTCTATGGAATGGGAGAATACGCCTCGCGCGAGATCGCGCGGCGGCTGAAGAAGAAAGAGCCGGTCGCCTCCCTGATCGACATCCGCGGCACGGCGGTGCTGGTGAACGACCCGTCGGTCTGCGCATATCCGAGCGTGACGCTGCCGTCGTTTGAAGAGGTGCGGACAAATATCCGCGCCTACGCGGACGCAACGCGCATCGAATACGCCGAGCACGATCCGATACGCGGCCGTGCTCTGATACAGCAGCACGATAAACGGTGGCTCATCGTCAACCCGCCCGCAATGCCGCTGACCTCGAAGGAGCTGGACTTCGTCGCGGAGCTGCCCTACACCCGACAGTACCACCCGATGTACGAGCCGATGGGCGGCGTGCCCGGGCTTGAGGAGGTCAAGTTCTCGGTCATCCATAATCGCGGCTGCTTCGGCGGCTGCAACTTCTGCTCTCTGGCCTTCCATCAGGGGCGCATGGTCACGTCGAGGAGCCACGAGAGCGTTATCCGCGAGGTCACGGCGCTGACCAAGCTTCCGGATTTCAAGGGCTATATCAACGACGTCGGCGGCCCCTCGGCGAATTTCCGGCACTATTCCTGCCAGAAGCAGGCCAAGTACGGTATGTGCGCGGAGCGGCGCTGTCTCGCGCCGACCCCGTGTCCGAATCTTGACGCCGACCACTCCGATTATCTCGCGCTGCTGCGTAAGCTCCGCGCTATCCCCGGCATTAAAAAGGTATTCGTCCGCAGCGGCATACGCTACGACTACATGCTTCAGGACAAGAACGACGATTTCTTCGCCGAGCTTGTGAAGTACCACATCTCCGGCCAGCTCAAGGTTGCCCCCGAGCACTGCATAGACTCCGTGCTCGACTATATGGGCAAGCCGCATATTGACGTGTACGAGCGCTTCATGGACAAATACAAGCGTCTCAACAACAAGTTCTGTAAGGAGCAATACATCGTCCCATATCTCATGAGCTCGCACCCCGGCAGCACGCTTCAGGACGCCGTGGCACTCGCGGAGTATCTGAACAAGATGGGACGCCAGCCCGAGCAGGTGCAGGATTTCTACCCCACTCCCGGCACGATATCGACCTGCATGTACTATACCGGCATCGACCCGACCACGATGAAGAGTGTCTATGTCGCCAAGACCTTCCATGAGAAAGCAATGCAGCGCGCGCTCCTGCAGTGGAAGCGGCCGGATAAGCGGCGCCTCGTCATAGAAGCGCTCAAGGAGGCAGGCCGCGAGGATCTGATCGGCTACGGTCCGGAGTGCCTTGTCCGGCCGGATGCGCCGCAGCAGCGCAGGCCCAAGAACGCCGCAGAAAAGCCGCCTGAGCCCAAGAAGCCCCAGAACAAGCAGGGTTGGGCAAAGGCAAAGCCCAAAAAGAATACCCGTCCGGGCAAGGGAAAGCGGTGACGGCATGGGAGAATGTCTGAAGATCGTTATAAAATATCTCCCGGTGCTGCTCGGTGTAATGAGCGTGATCTCATTCACGCTCATGGGCATAGACAAGGCCAAAGCCCGCCGTGGCTCGCGCCGCATCCCTGAAAAAACGCTGTTTCTGTTCACCCTGCTCGGCGGCGGCATTGGCGGCACGCTCGGCATGCATGTCTTCCATCACAAGACC
>ERZ780195.2881-NODE-2881-length-11044-cov-5.979980_pt1 | contig 11044 bp, 10 predicted proteins | sample MGYA00511017_ERZ780195 | MGnify/ENA primary metagenome ERZ780195 (study PRJEB29588, sample SAMEA2159974) | human gut metagenome | biome: human gut; feature: human-associated habitat; material: faeces | place: Denmark | collected 2008/2010 ...
GCGGCTTGGACAGAACCACGTGCGCCACATCGGTCAGCGGCTTGTTTGCTACAACATCCAGAGGAAGCACGCCAGTGCCCACGATTGCGACGCCGCAGTAGAGGAGGATCAGCGTGGGAATGGAGGCGATAATGGCCCAGGGGATATCCCGCTTGGCGTTTTTGGAATCCTTACCATAGCTCATGGTCAAGGCATAACCATAGGTAGAGTACGAGAACAGATAAACGGCCGCGATGAAACCGGAAGCGCCGTTGGAGAAGAAGCCAGGGGACGAAACGGCAAAAACGGGATTTTCAATTTTGGGGATGCCGCAGAAAATGAAGAGAAGAAGCGCTGCCAGAAGGAGCACAGTCATCCATTTCTGCACCTTAGCCATAATATTGACGCCGAACAGGTTCACAATGAAAAAGAAGGTAAGAAAAGCAATACCTACCAACTGGCCATTCAGGCTCGGCCAGAGTGATTCTGCATAGACGCCGATTGAAACGCCAAAGAGCGACATGGTCAGCGGCTGGGTGAGAAACGCCACAGCGTACATACCGGCTGGCTTAACACCAGCGAGTCCGGCGATGATCGAATAATACCCTCCGCCCAAACGCAGTGTGCTTGTCAAAAACAGAATGGGCATGATCAGCAGGAAGCCCAGAAGAATGGCCACAAGATAGGCCAGCCATGTAGATTGTCCGGTCAGCGCTACAGCCGGCCCGATCAGGGTGATGATGCCGGCACCAATGACCTGGCCGATGGACAGAGAATAGAGTTCGGCTTTCCCGAGTTTGCCGGGAGGCGGTGCAGGGACGTGTTTTACTTTTTCGTTAGCATTCATTGTACAAACTCCTCACTTTCCGCTTTCTTTAATTGTAGCCTATAACCTGTGCTACAGGTTACATCTTAATCGAATCGATTGTCGTTTTCAATTCGTGTTTTGCACAAGAATCCGGCTGTTTTTTTTCCGTTCCCTACAAAACAAAAGATTCCGCAAAATGTCTTTGTCGTTGACATTTTGCGGAATGCACTGCTTTTTTCCTCATTTTTCCTGCGGCTTGATCTCCGAAGGCGCCAAAATCAGAGTAGTCAGGCCAACGGCCTTCTTCTCATCCTTCCGTTTCAATGCTTCGACTAGGCGCATATGATTCTTAGCGCTGGTAAGCTGGCCGTTTTCGTTTTCCTCTATAAACGCGGTAATGTTTTCCCTCATGCACTTCAAAAAAAGGCTTTTGATGCTAGCATAAACCATTTCATAAAGCTTATTGTTGGTGCAGGTACACAGATGATAGTGAAACTCATAGTCCCACTTGACAAATTCGTCTACATCTTCGTTTTCCGCGGCGGTGATCAATTTATAGGCATATTCCTCCAGCTTATCCAGCTGCTCTTTGCTGGCGCGGTGCAGCGCCAGTTTAATACAGCTGCGCTCGATATCCGTGCGGAACTCATGGAGTTGAAGCGTCATGGAATCATCCGTGGCCAGTACATCGCTCAAATCCGTCAAATTGGAATAGCTCAATTCCTTGACGAAGCTCCCCTCGCCCATGCGGATATCCAGCAGCCCCAGATGGCTCAAACGCTGCAGTGCGGAACGCACGGAGTTTCTGCCCACGCCATACAACTTTGCCAGTTCATTTTCTGAGGGCAGACGGTCTCCTGCAGTATATTCGCCATCCACCAAAATGCGCTTTTTCAGATCGTCAAAAACGATTTGCGATACTTTCGCCCGATCGATCTTCGTTATGGTGCTTTTATCCATACGTCATCACCTAAAATAGTCACTATCATTTTATGATATATTATGCTTTTCACTCTGTCAAGTATTGATTCATCACTACACGCAAGAGCCGCCGGAGAGTTCTCCGGCGGCTCTGTTTGTTTCTATGGGTTTATTCCTTATCCTCGAGATAGCTGCGCACCAGCTCCTGCAGCAGCTCATCGCGGTCGATGCGGCAGATGAGCGAGCGGGCGTTGTTGTAGTTGGTGATATACGTCGGGTCCTCCGAGAGGATATAGCCGACGAGCTGGTTGATGGGGTTGTACCCTTTGACAACAAGGGAATGATACACGGAAGTGAGGATCTCCTTCATTTCTGTTTTGTTGTCGATCGCATTAAACCGTCTGGTTGCGTCTTCCATGCGAAGCCCTCCCTTATACAAGTTCTTGTGCTCATTATACCAAAAAACACAAGACTGTAAAGTCAATTTCCCAACTGTTTTCAAAAAAAGTTCTGAAATATTTCTTAAAATATTCCAAATCTTGACGCGGCTCAGCGGATGGTCGCGTTAAAGGTTTCCTTGAGCGCCTTGAGGACGCTCTGCATCGTCTCCTCGGCGTGGTCGTCGGTGAGCGTCTGGTCGTCGGCGCGCAGCGTCAGCGAGAAGGCGACGCTCTTGTACCCGGCCGGGATCGGCGCGCCGGTGTACACGTCGAACAGCTCGCAGCCCTTGAGATACTGCCCGCCGGCGGCGAGGATGCACGCCGAGAGCTTGGCGACCGGGATGTCGGCGCTGCAGACGATGGCAATGTCACGCGTCACGGCCGGGAAGCGCGGCAGCGGCGTGTAGACCGGGGTCGCGCCGCGGGCGGCGAGCATGCCGTCAAGCCGGAGTTCGGCCGTATAAAGCTCTGTGTCCACGCCGTAGTTTTCTGCGGCGAGCGGATGGATCTGGCCGAGCACGCCCAGCAGCTTGCCGCCGGCGTAGACCTGCGCGCAGCGGCCGGGGTGATAGGACGGGTTGTCGTGCTCTGCCTCGAACGTCACGTCCGTGATGCGCAGGCCGGCGAGGATGCGCTCGACCGCGCCCTTGAGCTGGAAGAAGTCCATCCCGCCGCCGTAGCCGCCGAGGCACAGCAGCTTCGGCTCGTCGGCCATGCCGTCCGGGCGGGCGAAGTAGACCTTGCCGATCTCGTAGAGACGCACGGCCTTGTTGCGGTAGTTATAGTTGCGCGTGAGGATCTCGAGCATGGACGGCAGGATCGTCGTGCGCATGATGGAGGTGTCCTCACCGAGCGGGTTGAGGATCTTCATGGAGTCGCGCAGCGGGGAGTCCGCCGGCAGACGGATCTTGTCATAGTACGACGGGCTGATGAACGAGTAGGTGATGATCTCGCTGTAGCCGAGCGCGCGGGCCATGGTGCCGATGCTGCGCTCCGCCTTCTGCGCGTCGGTATAGCCGCCGCTGGTGGTTTGGCCGCGCATGAGCGTGCAGGGGATGTTGTTGTAGCCGTAGAAGCGGGCGATCTCTTCGGCAATGTCGGAGTAGTGCTCCACGTCGCCGCGCCAGGACGGGACGATGATCGTGTCGCCGTCGAGTTCGAAGCCGAGCGCGAGCAGGATGCGGCGCATCTCCGCCTCGGACACATCCGTGCCGAGCAGGCCGTTGACTTTGTCCGGCTCGAGCTTCACGGTCTTGGGCACGATGGGTTCGGGCAGCACGTCGATGGTGCCGCGCATGACCTCGCCGCAGCCGAGCAGCTCCACGAGCTCGCACGCGCGATTCACGGCCGCGACGGTGTTCATCGGGTCGAGGCCCTTCTCGAAGCGGCCGGAGGCCTCCGTGCGCATGCCCAGCGCGGCGGCCGTGCGGCGGATGCTCGTGCCGTTGAAGTTTGCGCCCTCAAAGACGACCATGGCCGTGTCACCGACGATCTCGGAGTTGGCGCCGCCCATGACGCCGGCCACCGCGACGGGCTTTTCCTCGTCGCAGATGCACAGCATGTTCGGCGTGAGCTTGCGCGCATTACCGTCGAGCGTCTGGATGGTCTCGCCCTCGCGCGCGGTGCGCACGATGATCTGCTTGCCGCCGATGCACGAGAAGTCGAACGCGTGCATGGGCTGGCCGTACTCGAGCATGACGTAGTTGGTAATATCAACGATGTTGTTGATCGGGCGCACGCCGCTGTTGCGCAGGCGCTCGCGCATCCACGCCGGGGACGGCGCGATCTTGACATTGCGCACCATGCGCGCAGTGTAGCGCGGGCAGAGCGCCGGATCGTCGATGCGGATGCTGACGTGGTCGTGAATGTCCTCGCCGCTGCCGGGCACATTGGGCGTGTGCAGCTTAAGGGGCTTGTCAAACGTCACGGCGGCCTCGCGCGCCAGACCGATCACGGACAGGCAGTCCGGGCGGTTCGGCGTGATCTCGAACTCGACCACGTGGTCGTCCATGCCGATGACGGCGGCAATGTCGTCGCCGGGCTTCACGCCCTCCTCCTGCATGACCCACAGGCCGTCCTCGATGGCGTAGGGGTAGTCATGCAGCGTCAGGCCGAGCTCCTTGAGCGAGCACATCATGCCGTTGGATAGTTCCCCGCGCAGCATGCCGGCGTGGATCTCCTTGCCGTCGGGCAGGAGGGAGCCGTCGAGCGCGACGGGCACCATGTCGCCGACCTTCTGGTTCTGTGCGCCGGTGACGATCTGCAGAGGCTTATCGCCGCCGACGTCGACCTGGCAGACCCACATGTGGTCGGAGTTCGTGTGGCGCACCATCTCCACGATGCGGCCCGCGACGACATTCTGAATGTTCTTGTGCAGATCCGTGAACGTCTCCACCTTGGAGCCGGAGAGGGTCATTGCCTCGGAAAAGTCGTGATCGGCCCAGGCCGAGCAGTCTACGAATTCATTGAGCCATTTTCTGCTTAAAATCATGGTAGCCTCTCCTTTCTCAGAACTGCTGCAGGAAGCGCACGTCGTTTTCGAAGATCAGACGCAGGTCGCTGATCTTGAACCGGCGCATCGCCAGACGCTCCAGGCCCATGCCGAAGGCCCAGCCGGAGTAGACGTCCGTGTCGATGCCGCAGCCCTCGAGCACCTTCGGGTGGATCATGCCGGCGCCGAGAATCTCGATCCAGCCCTCGCCCTTGCAGGTGGGGCAGCCCTTGCCGCCGCACTTGTGGCACTGCACATCCATCTCGCAGCTCGGCTCGGTGAACGGGAAGTGGTGCGGGCGGAAGCGGGTGACGGTGTTTTCACCGTAGAGTTTCTTGACGAGCGTGTTGAGCGTGCCCTTCAGGTCCGCCATCGTGACGCCCTTGTCGATGACCATGCCCTCAATCTGGTGGAACATGGGCGAGTGCGTGGCGTCGACTTCATCCTTGCGGTAGACGCGGCCGGGGGCGACCATGCGGATCGGCAGCGGCTTGCTCTCCATGGCGCGCACCTGCATCGGGGAGGTCTGCGTGCGCAGGAGGATGCTGCTGTCCTCGGTCAGATAGAACGTGTCCGACCACTCGCGGGCGGGGTGGCCCTCGCTGGTGTTGAGCTTGGTGAAGTTATATTCGGCCTCTTCGATCTCGGGGCCTTCGAGGATCTCAAAGCCCATGCCGACGAAGATGTCCTTGATCTCATCGAGTACGATATACATCGGGTGCTGGTGGCCGAGTTCCGGCGCCTTGCCGGGCATGGTCACATCGAGCGTTTCGGCCTTGAGGCGCATCTCGAGCATGCGGGCGTTGAGCGCCTCGCGGCGCTGGTCGAGCGCTTGCTCCAGCTCGGCGCGCACCTGGTTTGCCAGCTGGCCCATAGCCGGGCGCTCCTCCGCCGACAGGCGGCCCATCTGCTTGAGGATGGCGGTCAGCTCACCCTTTTTGCCGAGGTACTTCACGCGCAGGTTTTCCAGCGCGGTGATGTCGTCCGCCTGCAAAATGGCGGCGACGGAAGCCTCGCGCAGCTTCTGCAGCATTTCTTTCATGCAAACAACTCCTCCGTTGCAAGATTTTCGTGGTTCGTTGCGTTCCTTGCCGGATCGCGGACAAAAAAAGATCCTCCCGTCCCGCATACAGGGACGAAAGGAAACTTCCGCGGTACCACCCGAATTCGGCGCGTGTGCGCCGCACTCTGTGCGCGGTAACGGGCGGACCCGCCGGGGATTGGCCGGAGCTCACGGGCGAACAAAGTACATTTCTCGCAGGACGCTCTCAGCCGGCGGCGTCCCTCTCTGGTGCGGAACTTTAGTACTATTTTCCCGATCCAAGCAATAAACTCAATAACAAAGCTATTTATACCACACTTTGTGCCACAAATCAATGTAAAAGGGGAAGAAAATTTGACGCGGCGCGCCGAAAACGTTATAATAATCGGAGAAAATTATCCCTTTTCCGTCCGGGAGGCAGATCATGCACCGCATTGCGTCCTGCGCGCCGTATTTGCCGCGGCGCGCGTCCGATACCAACAAATATGACTATGGCCGCGTGCTCATCGTCGGCGGCTGCGTCGGCTACACCGGCGCGCCGACGCTGTGCGCCCGCGCGGCTCTGCGCTGCGGCGCCGGATTGGTGTCCGTCGGCGTGCCGGAGGCGATCTATGCCGTCACCGCCGTGAAAAACGATGAGGCGATGCCGTTCCCCTTGCCGTCGGCGGAGGGGAAGCTGGCGCGCGACGCCTTGCCGGAGCTGCTCGCGCGGCTGCAAAAGAGCGACGTGTGCGTGCTCGGTCCCGGTCTGGGGCGCAGCGATGCGCTCACGGCGCTGGTGCAGGCGGTCGTTACGCAGTCCGGCACATCGCTCGTGCTGGATGCCGACGCGCTCTTCGCCGTCGCGCAGGACGTGACGGTGCTCGACCGCGCCCGCGCACCCATCGTGCTCACGCCGCACGACGGAGAGTTTGCCCGGCTGGCCGGGCCGGATGCAGCCGGCAGGGCAGAGGCGGCGTCCGATTTTGCCGTCCGGCACGGCTGCACGGTCGTGCGCAAGGGACCGGAGACGGTCTGCGCGTTCCCGGACGGGGACGCGGCGGTGCTGCGTGCCGGCAATCCCGGTATGGCTAAGGGCGGCAGCGGCGACGTGCTGGCGGGCATGCTCGGCGCGCTGCTGTGCCAGATGCCTGCGCGCGACGCGGTGCAGACCGCCGTCTGGCTGCACGGCCGGGCGGGCGACCTCTGCGCCGGGCGCATGGGCGAATATGCGATGAACCCGACCGATGTGATCGCGGCCCTGCCGGAGGTCACAAAACCCATCATCCGATAGGAGGCAGTATGCAGCGCAGAGCAATCGCTGCACTGATGATAAGCCTGCTGCTGTTGTCCGCGTGCGGACACGGCGCGGGAGAGCAGACATTTGAAGCCTTTCGTGACACGCTCACGGGCAAATTCGTCACCACGACGGCGCAGGTGCGCGTCCAGCGCGGCGACACGGTCACGGACTATACGCTCACCTGTCAGGAGCTGCCGGACGGCTATGACCTCACGGTCACGGCGCCGGAACAGGCGACCGGCGTCACGGCCCACCTGCGCGACGGGGCGAGCACGCTCGCCTTTGACGACATCATCCTCCCGGCGGGCGATCTCAACGGCGCGGGCCTGACGCCGCTGACGGCGCTGCCCTATGTGGTGGAGGCCATCCGCAGCGGCTATGTCGACCTGACGTGGACGGAGGACGGGCTGCAGGTCGTGCAGCTCATCACGGACGATCATACCGCCGTGCGTCTGTATCTGGACGGCACGGTGCCGCAGTGCGCGGAGCTGTCGGTTGACGACACGCTCTGTCTGCGCTGCACCATGGAAAACTGGAATCTGGAACAAGGAAGTACGAACGATGAATCGCAAGATCAGAACCTGGGTAGAGATCAGTCTCAATGACTTGGAACACAATTATCGCGAGATCAGCAGCCGCCTGCCGGACGGCTGCCAGATGCTCGGCGTCTGCAAGGCCAATGCCTACGGCCACGGCGCGGTGCGCGTGGCGCAGCGGCTGCAGCGGGCGGGCTGCCAATGGGTGGCCGTCAACTGCTATGACGAGGCCGAGGAGCTGCGCGCCGCCGGCGTGACGATGAACATCCTGCTGCTCGGCCCGCAGTCGGCGAATATCGCGGTCGATCTGGCCACACTTGGCGTGACGCAGGCGGTCGGCAGCATCGAATATGCACGCGAGCTCAACCGCTTTCTCGCCGGCACCGGCCTGCGGCTGGACGCGCACATGAAGCTCGAGACCGGCATGGGCCGCACGGGCTTTGACGTGCATGACGACAGCCACCTCGACGAGATGATCGAGGCGCTCTCGCTGCCGCACCTGAACTTCACGGGCGTGTTCACGCACTTTGCCGTCTCGGACGAAAACGGCGATCCGTATACGCAGCTTCAGTTTTCACGCTTTACGCACGCGATCGAGCGCATGGAACAGGCGACCGGCCACCACTTCGCCATCCGCCATTGCGCCAACAGCGGCGCCGTCATCAACTATCCCGAGATGCACCTCGACATGGTGCGCCCCGGCCTGCTGCTCTACGGCGTGTTTCCGGCCAAAGAGACCGGCGGGCTTGACCTGCGCCCGGCCATGTCGCTCTACAGCCGCGTGTCCGAGGTGACGCATCACCATGCGGGCGACACGATCAGCTACGGCCGCACGTTCACTTGCCCGCACGATATGCGCCTGGCCGTGCTGCCGGTCGGTTACGCCGACGGGCTGCTGCGCAGCCTCTCCGGCAAGGGTGATGTGCTGCTGCACGGTAAGCGCGCGCCGCAGGTCGGCCGCATCTGCATGGATATGTGCATGGTCGATGTTACGGACATCCCCGAGGTGCAGCCCGGCGACGTGGCCACGATCTTTGGCCGTGACCTCTCGGTGGCCGAGCAGGCGGACAAGGCCGGCACCATCCCGTATGAGCTGCTGTGTGCCATGAGTCAGCGCGTGCAGCGCGTGTATATCGACTGAAGTATAAATTTCGCTCCGATGGCGAAAATAACTGTGCCCCTACATATCGACTGGGGCAAATATTCCATCGGAGATGAAATCTATGAATCCAGTTCGACGCGGAGATATTTATTATGCCGACCTCAGTCCGGTGGTCGGCAGCGAGCAGGGCGGCATGCGCCCCGTGCTCATCATTCAGAACGACACCGGCAACCGCCACAGCCCGACGGTGATCGCTGCCGCGATCACGTCGCAGACCGGCAAGGCCAACCTGCCCACGCACATCTCGCTCGCAGCGCGCAGCTGCGGCCTGACGCGCGACAGCGTGATCCTGCTCGAGCAGGTGCGCACGCTCGATAAGTCGCGCCTGCGCGAGCGCATGGGCCGCCTGGACGAGCCTGCGATGCATCAGGTGGACAACGCGATCGCCGTGAGCTTTGGCCTGCCGCAGTAAACACCCACGCCACCAAACGGAGGGACGGTTATGAAGAAAAAGACACTGACCACCATCATCCTCATTGTCGCGCTCGCCATGGTCGCCGCCGTGACCGTGTACGCCGTCGCGAACTACGGCACGAAGGACGACCCGCTTGTCACATCCAGCTACCTGCAGGATGTGGTGCAGCCGCGCATGGAGGATGCCTACCGTTCCACGCTCGACGGCCAGGTCCGCGAGATGGAGGATCAGTTTGCCGATCAGGTCGCCGCCGCGGGCGGGTCGTATGTGCTCGTGGCGCTCGAAAGCGGCCAGACGCTCACCGGCCGCGCCGGCACGGAGATCCTTATGCGCACGGGCACTGCCGCCGTGACGCAGAGCGCCGCCATTGACCTCACGACCGGCGAGACTGCCGCCGTTGGGGCAAAGCTCACGGAAAACCACCTGTACCTCGTGCAGGCGGACGGCGCCGGGATTCAGGTGTCTGCCGACACCACCGTCATGGTGCGCGGCGGCTACAGCGTCGGCTGACCCGGTTCTAAATGCATCACTCCCGCGCATAGTCTGATGCGGGAGTGATTTTTTATGCCTGATTATCCGATCCTGCAGCAAAACAAGCCCATCGGCACGCTGACCGTGACGCAGGAGGGACTGTTCACGGTGTTTTCCGCGCGGGCAAAGACGGACGCCGACCGCCTGCGGCTCGCCGTGTGCGGCGAGCGGTCGCGCGCGTATCTCGGCCTGATGCTGCCGGACGGGAGCGGCTGGCTCACGCTGCGCAGGCGGCTCACGCGGCTCGAGCGCGCGCGCCTGCCGGAGCCGATCCTGTTTGCGGCCGACGAGACATGGGACATTCCGGACGCGCCGGCCCCGGCCAAGGACCCGGCGCAGGCGCAAACGTCTGCGCCGGGCAACGGCCTTGACGTGCTCTGGTATTCCGCGCCGGACGGGGTACTCACCACGTTTGACGGCAAGCGGATGCTCATTGCCATTCCGGCGGACACGCCGAACCTGCCGCGCGGCGCCGAGACCGTGCTGCGCGAGATCGACGGCCGGCCGTACCTCATTTTTCCGCGCTGAATTGCAATTCCGGCGCCGGCGTGGTATACTCATGGCAAGAAAAAGACAAAGGAGCATATCGCGATGAGAATGAGCGATTTGATCGTGAAAAAGCGCGACGGGCAGGCCCTCACGACGGAGGAGATCCGCTATATGATCGACGGCTACAGCCGCGGTGAGATCCCGGATTATCAGATGTCCGCCATGATGATGGCCATCTATTTCCGCGGCATGGACCGGCGCGAGACGCTGGACCTGACCATGGCCATGATGCACAGCGGTGAGACGCTGGATCTGTCGGGCGTGTCCGGCGTCAAGGCGGACAAACACTCGACCGGCGGCGTGGGCGACAAGACCTCGCTCGTACTCGTGCCGATGGTGGCGAGCCTCGGCGTGAAGATGGCGAAGATGTCCGGCCGCGGCCTCGGTCACACGGGCGGCACGCTCGACAAGCTCGAGAGCATTCCGGGCTTCAACATCAACCTGCCCATGGAGCGCTTTCTGGAGAATGTGGACCGCGTCGGCATGGTCATCGCCGGTCAGACGGCGAACCTCGACCCTGCGGATAAGAAGCTCTACGCTCTGCGCGACGTGACCGGCACCGTGGCGAGCATCCCGCTCATCGTCAGCAGCATCATGTCCAAGAAGCTGGCTGCGGGCGCGGATATCATCGTGCTGGACGTCAAGTGCGGCAGCGGTTCATTTATGAAGACGCTGGACGATGCGCGCGAGCTCGCGACCGAGATGGTCGAGATCGGCAAGATGGCCGGCCGCAAGACGGTCGCCGTCATCACGGATATGGACGAGCCGCTCGGCCACGCCGTCGGCAACGCGCTCGAGGTCAAGGAGGCCATTGCGGCGCTGCGCGGGGAGTACAAGAGCGAACTGCTCGAGCTGTGCCTGACGCTCGGCAGCTGCATCCTCACGCAGGCG
>ERZ780195.2883-NODE-2883-length-11033-cov-2.652214_pt1 | contig 11033 bp, 9 predicted proteins | sample MGYA00511017_ERZ780195 | MGnify/ENA primary metagenome ERZ780195 (study PRJEB29588, sample SAMEA2159974) | human gut metagenome | biome: human gut; feature: human-associated habitat; material: faeces | place: Denmark | collected 2008/2010 ...
TTGCAGTGGGAGATCAGGTAAAAGAAGGAGATAATCTCGTGATCCTGGAAGCCATGAAAATGGAAAATGAAATTCTGGCGCCCTGTGATGGCAAAGTGGCTGCCATCCAAACCTCTAAAGGGGCAAGCGTGAATACTGGCGATATCCTCGTTGTTATTGCGTAGTGATGAAAAATACATGAGATAGAAAAAGGAGGAGATTCGCATGTCGGCATCACTTGGTGAGATGTTCACCAACTTTGTGAACTCCATGGGCTTCATGCACGGAGACTGGAGACAATATGTGATGATAGCAATTGCATGTGTATTACTATACCTTGCAATTGTAAAACAATATGAACCGTTGCTATTACTTCCGATTGCATTTGGTATGTTGCTAGTCAACTTACCCGAATCAGGGGTTATGGCAGAACCTGTTTACAATGCAGATGGATCGTTACAGACAGCAGGTGGACTTATTTATTACCTCTACCAAGGTGTAAAATTGGGAATTTATCCACCGCTTATTTTCCTTGGTGTAGGGGCGATGACGGACTTTGGGCCACTCATTGCCAATCCTAAGAGCCTTATTTTAGGCGCAGCAGCACAACTTGGCATCTTCTGTGCCTTTATCTTGGCACTGCTCATTGGATTTGACCCACAAGCAGCTGCATCCATCGGCATCATCGGCGGAGCGGATGGACCGACAGCTATTTTCGTGACATCTAAGTTGAAGCCGGAGATGTTAGGACCAATTGCAGTAGCGGCTTATTCGTATATGGCATTGGTGCCGATTATACAGCCGCCGATTATGAGAGGATTTACCTCCAAGAAAAACAGAATGATCAAAATGGAGCAGCTCCGCGAAGTATCTAAGACAGAAAAGGTGATCTTCCCTATTGCAGTTACCATTTTTGTATCTCTGCTTCTGCCTTCCGCTGCACCGTTGGTGGGAATGCTGATGCTGGGGAACTTGTTTAGAGAATCTGGCGTAGTAGATAGAATTAACAAGACAGCACAAAATGAACTACTCAATATCATTACCATCTTCTTAGGTGTTTCAGTAGGTGCGACAGCGAGTGCTGAAAACTTCCTAAACTGGGAAACGTTGGGGATACTCATGCTGGGATTGATTGCTTTTGCTTTTGGCACCTTTGGTGGAATCATCTTTGGCAACATCATGTGCAAATTGACAAAGGGCAAGGTAAATCCGCTGATTGGCTCGGCAGGGGTATCGGCAGTGCCCATGGCTGCTCGTGTATCTCAGAAGGTAGGTCAGAAGGATAATCCCTCTAACTTCCTACTCATGCATGCGATGGGGCCGAACGTAGCAGGCGTAATTGGTTCAGCGGTGGCAGCTGGTGTGTTGTTAGCACTGTTTGCTGTGTAGTGAAAACTGGAAAGGATTGATATGCAGCCCTGAATGGGCTTTATGGAGGTAACAAATATGGCAAAAGTACATATTACAGATACGATTTTAAGAGACGCTCACCAATCTCAGGCGGCGACTCGTATGACCACAGAGGAAATGCTTCCCGTGGCACAGGTTTTGGATGAAGTGGGATATTGGTCCTTAGAGTGCTGGGGCGGAGCGACATTTGACTCCTGCTTACGGTTTTTAAATGAAGACCCGTGGGAGAGATTGCGCAAACTGAAAAAGGCAATGCCCAACACCAAGTTGCAAATGCTGCTGAGAGGACAGAATTTGCTGGGATATAAACACTATGCGGACGATGTGGTGGATTTATTTGTCAAGAAAGCCATTGAAAACGGCATTGACGTCATCCGGGTATTTGATGCTTTGAACGACGTGGATAATTTAAGAGCTTCCATTCAGGCGATTAACAAATACAACGGTTGGTGTGAAGCGGCGATTTCCTATACCACTAGCCCAGTGCATACCTTTGAGTATTTTGTGAAGCTGGCAAAGCAATTAGAGGAAATGGGCGCCAACTCGATTTGCATCAAAGATATGGCCAACTTGCTCTTGCCCTATGAGGCATATAAGCTGGTTTCTGCTCTGAAAAAAGAGGTAAAGGTTCCCATTCATCTGCACACCCATAACACCAGTGGTACAGGGGATATGACCAACTTAAAGGCCATTGAAGCAGGAGTAGATATTGTAGATACCGCCTTATCTCCACTGGCAAACGGCACATCTCAGCCCTGTACAGAATCCCTCGTTGCGACACTGAGAGGGACAGAATACGATACTGGCCTGGATTTGGAACTGCTCACTAAGGCGGCGAAGCACTTTACCAAAGTGGCACAGCGCCTCAAAGACGATGGATTCTTAGATCCTAAAGTACTGGGTGTGGATATCAACACCTTGCTATACCAAGTGCCGGGTGGCATGCTCTCCAACCTGATCAGCCAGTTAAAACAGGCTGGAAAGGAAGATCAGTTCCTGGCTGTGTTAGAGGAAGTGCCCAGAGTGAGAAAGGACTTTGGCTATCCTCCGCTGGTAACACCTACCAGCCAGATTGTGGGCACACAAGCTGTGTTAAACGTGATTTCCGGCGAGCGGTATAAGATGGTTACCAAAGAGTCCAAGGGACTTTTGAGAGGGGAGTACGGCAAACTGCCCGCTCCTGTGGATGAGGAAGTTCGCAAGAAGTGCATTGGGGATGACGAGATCATCACTTGCCGCCCAGCGGATCTGCTCGAGCCAGAGTTGCCCAAGTACAGAGAGGAAATCAAGGAGTACATGGAGCAGGAAGAGGATATTTTATCCTATGCACTGTTCCCACAGGTAGCAACTAAGTTCTTCGAATATCGCAGAGCGCAGAAGTATAAAGTAGATGCTACTATGCTGGATGAAGAGAACAAAGTGCATCCAGTGTAAAAGCCCATAGATAGAACGGATAAAAACCGAACATAAAGTAAAAGGAAAGGCCGGAGGAAAGAGAGTTCTGAAAGATCGACAGCCGATAAAAAGAACTTTTTTCCAAAGGCCTTTTATCGTTGCAGATGTGTAAGATGCATAGTATAATAAAACTAAGTATACACTGATGTGTGATAATAATCGGCCTTTGTTGCGGCCACAATAAATACTTATGGAGCAGAATAAAATGAAAAAGAAAAAAATGATGGTAATCACGATAATTGTCTGCTCACTGTTGATGTTATTATTTTTGACCATTGGAGTTTTTTCCTTTTTTTATACGACCAGGGGTATATTTTTTCTACCAGTAGGGATTTTAGGCATTTTAATAGCGGGATTGATGTTAGGATGGGCATCCAATAAAATAAAAGAGCTGAAGGAGGAAGAGGAATATGATCCTAGTAAACACTGACTATGTGTCGGGCAGGAAACTGGAGACGCTAGGTCTCGTAATGGGCAGTGTGGTACAGACCAAACACTTTGGCAAGGATTTTATGGCGGGCATGAAGACAATAGTAGGTGGCGAGGTCAAAAGTTATACGGAAATGCTAGAAGAAGCCCGGGGAATTGCCACCAAGAGGATGACCGAGCAGGCAGAACGTCTAGGTGCAGATGCAGTGGTGAATATCCGCTATGTATCCTCAGAGGTGATGAATGGCGCGGCAGAAGTCATGGCCTATGGTACGGCAGTAAAATTCGTCGAATAGGAGCAGCAAGGTTTGAGGGAAATAAAGTCCGGATGGTGTTTGAGTGCCAGCTGGGCTTTTTTTATGATCGAAAAAGGGATGTATCGGTGCGGATTGTGAAAAGGATAACGGGCTGCGAAAACAGGTAAGAGATAGAAGTAGTTTACAAAAATAAAGGCTCCCAATGGAGCCTTGAAACGAAGACGATTGTAAATATTGGAAAGAGATTAATAGCCAAAGTTGCCCTCTAGGATAAAAACGTAGAACTCTCTAGAAGGGTGTGGGGACTGGATGATGCTGATGGTGCGGCATATGCGCTCTGGCTGATTGCAGTCAAAGCACTTGCCAGTCTTAGCACAGGGGAGGTTTAGGCCCAAGCGTCTTGCGTTTTTTGGGCAGGCCTCTTTTTTGATCCGATCGATCGCCGCTTTATAGTCGGGCACGATTTTGTTGGTGCCACAGACGACGATGACTTTATCCGGCCCATAGGTCAGGGCAGCAACCCGGTTGCCGCGGCCGTCAATGTTAATCAGCTCCCCCTCTAGGGTCAGGGCATTGGTGGAGGAGAGATACGCATCTGCTGTGAGCCCTAATTTGGGCACCCCTGCAATATTGCCGTTTTCCTTTTTCTTTTCCAGCGCCAAGCTGTAGAGGGTTTTATCCGTCTGGCACAGGGCATCTAGGATCCCTGTCTGCTCCAGCGTCACGCTACCGCCGAATCCTATGGTGTGATCTTCTTCCAATACTTCCAGCACCTTGCTGCGGAGCTGCTGCACATCCTGATAATAGGCGGCGTGGAACCCTTTGTTCTCCAGTATTTGGACGAGCTTTTCCATATCCATTGTCATTCCTCCTGTATTTGAATCCGATTTAACCTCATGAAGAGCTTACATATTTTACTCTTTCAGTATAACACATTTTCCAGGGTGTGGCGGTATTCTGCTGTTGATTTTTTACAGAGGGCAAGGTATTATATTTTTGTCAGATTAATTTGGAGGCATAGAATGGACCACATTAAGCAAGAAAATATACGAAATTTCTGTATCATTGCCCACATTGACCACGGGAAATCCACCTTGGCAGATCGGCTGATCGAGATGACCGGGACGGTTTCCAAGAGGGATATGGCGGATCAGCTGTTAGATACCATGGACTTAGAGCGGGAGAGGGGAATCACCATCAAGTCCCAGGCCGTTCGCATGTTCTATGAAAAGGATGGACAGGAGTATGTGTTTAACCTGATCGACACTCCGGGTCATGTGGACTTCACCTATGAGGTGTCCAGATCACTGGCTGCCTGTGAGGGCGCTATTTTGGTGGTGGACGCCAGCCAGGGGATTGAAGCCCAGACACTGGCGAACGTGTATCTTGCCATGGATAACGACCTGGAGATCTTGCCGGTGATCAATAAGATCGACCTGCCCAGCGCCAGAATCGAAGAGACCTGCAAGGAGATTGAGGATGTGTTGGGGCTGGATACCTCCTATGCTCCCAGAATCAGCGCAAAATCCGGTGAAGGGGTCAAGGACGTGCTGGATGCCATTGTGGACTACCTGCCCGCACCCAGCGGCGATGAAAGTAAGCCCTTAAAGGCGCTGGTGTTTGACTCGTATTACGACAACTATAAAGGGGCCATCAGCTACGTGCGCATTAAAGAGGGCAAAGTGGAGCAGGGGATGCCCATCCGCTTTATGGCCACTCAAAAGAACTACGAAGTCACAGAAGTGGGGTATTTTAACCCCAATTTGGTGGTGGGCAAGGCACTATACCCGGGTGATGTAGGGTATATTGCCGCCAGCATCAAAAACGTGGAGGATACTCGGGTGGGAGATACCGTAACTTCCGCCGAAAATCCCGCTCAAGAGCCGTTGCCAGGATACAAGGCGGTAACGCCCATGGTGTTTTGTGGAATTTCCCCAGCCGATGGGGCCCGATATGACGATATGAAGGACGCCCTGGAAAAGTTAAAGCTGAACGACGCCTCGTTGATGTTTGAGCCAGAGGTATCGGCAGCGCTGGGATTTGGTTTCCGCTGTGGATTTTTGGGGCTGCTACACATGGAGATCATTCAGGAGCGGCTGGAGCGGGAGTTTGACCTGGACTTAGTGACTACAGCCCCTAGCGTGAGTTACCATGTGATTAAGACGGATGGAACCATGCTCACGGTGACCTCGCCCACTAACTTGCCGGCACCGGCGGAAATCGACTACATGGAGGAGCCGATCGCCAAGGTGAGCGTGATGACGCCGGATACCTATGTAGGGGCGGTGATGGAGCTGTGTCAGGAGAAGCGAGGGGTATTCATCAACATGGAATACCTAGAGGAAACCAGGGTGGTGCTCCACTACGACATCCCACTCAACGAGATCATTTACGATTTCTTTGACATGTTAAAGTCTAGAACCAGAGGATATGCCTCACTGGATTATGAAGTGAAGGGATTCCAGCGCAGCGAGCTGGTGAAGCTGGATATTCTGCTCAACGGAGAGATCTGCGACGCCCTTTCTCTCATTGTCCACGAGGACCGGGCTTACCAGAGAGGACGGAGTATTGCGGAAAAGCTCAAAGAGGTCATCCCACGGCAGATGTTTGAGATCCCCATTCAGGCGGCAATTGGCGGAAAGATCATCGCCCGGGAGACGGTAAAGGCGCTCCGCAAGGACGTGCTGGCCAAGTGCTATGGCGGCGACATTACCCGGAAGAAAAAGCTGCTGGAAAAGCAGAAAGAGGGAAAGAAGAAGATGCGGCAAATTGGCTCGGTGGAATTGCCCTCTGAGGCCTTTATGGCAGTGCTGAAGATGGATTAAATGGGTGTCAGCAAAGAATCCATTTGAGAGGAGAAGGCTTGAGGAACATAGGATTATACATTCACATTCCCTTTTGCCAGAGCAAATGCTACTACTGTGATTTCACCTCTTATGTGGGGCAGATGGAAAAAGCAGAGCGGTATGTGGACTGTGTGGTGAAAGAAGCGAGAGAACAGACCAAAACTTGGGGAGAGATGATGGCGGACACCGTTTATTTGGGCGGTGGAACGCCTTCTTTGCTTTCTGAGAAGTCTTTGGAACGGCTGGTGGAGGGGATTGCCTGCTACATTCCCATAAAACCCGGTGGGGAATTCACCATTGAGGCCAACCCTGGCACACTTACACAGTCCAAAGGGAGGCTCTATGAGAAATTGGGAATCAATCGGGTGAGCCTGGGGATGCAGAGCGCAGATGGGGCGCTGCTTCAACAGCTGGGCAGAAAACACTCTCCAGAGGATGTGAAAATCGCGGTGGATGTGTTACACACAGCGGGAATCCAGAACATCAGCGTAGACATCATGTACGGGCTGCCGGGTCAGACGCTAGAGCAGCTGGAACAAACATTGGAGGAGGCGGTCCATTTAGGTGTGCAGCACGTTTCCGCCTATGGGCTCAAGGTAGAGGAGCAGACGATGTTCGCCAGATGGAAAAAAGAGGGGAAGCTAACTCTGCCAGAGGAAGAACTGGAGCTGCAGATGGAAGAGCTGATCTGCCGCTATTTGGCCGAGCGGGGATTTGCCCGATACGAGATCTCCAACTACGCCCGCCCAGGGTTTGAGAGCCGCCATAATCTCAAGTATTGGGATTTGGAAGACTATTTAGGGCTGGGCGTTGGAGCGCATTCCTATCTGACAGGAGTGCCCAATGTGCGGTTTGCCAACGGAACTCGCCTGGGAGAATATCTGGCTTGTCTAGAGGGAGAAAACGCCGGATATGCGCCGGAGCAGGTAGACCAGCTGACGGAGATGGAGGATGTAGAGGAGTACATCATGCTCCAGCTGCGCAAGACCATGGGGATGGACCTAGGGGATTTCACCAGACGCTTCGGCCGGAGGTATGTGGAGAAAATAATTCCCTCTATGGGGTTACTGAAAAAAAACGGTTTAGCAGTGGAAGAGGGAGACAGATTTTTTCTCACCCGGCGGGGTTTGGCAGTACAAAACGCGGCGGTGGTGGAGCTGATCCGGAATTTTTGACCCGCAATGGCTTTGACTAGCAAAATTTGCTTTGGCAAAAGGAGAGCAGGAAATGCTTTCTCACCCAGCGAAGTTTGAAGGTGCCAATGTAGTAGCGGCAGAATCGAGCATTTGATACACACAAGAGCAAGAGAATCCTCTAAAATTCCCCATGATAATGGGAAAATGATCCAGGATAGATGCCGCACGAAAGGCTGTCTACAGACGGTGCAATGTAAAATTGCGAATAAATTGTAAACATCGCAAATGAGAGGAAAAGTTGCCCAAAACCTATTGACAACTAAAATGGGAAGTGGTATTTTTATAGTATTGAATTAGCACTCGCATGAAGAGAGTGCTAACAAAAATGGAGGCGAGAAGATACAGTGGAACTTACAGACAGAAAACTGAAGATTCTGCGGGCGATTATCGACGACTATATTGCCACGGGAATCCCTGTAGGTTCGAGAACTCTCTCTAAGATGGATGATATCAGCTGTTCTTCGGCTACCATACGAAATGAAATGGCAGACCTAGAAGAGATGGGGTATTTGGTTTCTCCCCACACTTCGGCGGGGCGAATACCATCTGATCAGGCGTATCGCCTATATGTGAACACGCTGATGAACATCAGCAAAATTGGGCCGGAAGATGCGAAGATCATCCGCCAGTATTTTAACAGCAAAATGGGAGAGATTGAGGACATTGTGGAGACCACGGCAAAAGCGCTCTCAGAAGCTACAAAATACGTATCTATGGTGCTTTTACCTCAGTTAAGCGAGGTGCAATTGCGCCGTATCCAAATTGTCAAAATCATGGAGAACAAAGCCATGATCATCTTGGTTACCAACACCGGGATGATAAAGGATATGGTCATCAATATCTCGGCAGATATGGAAGAGGGGCATTTGGATCAACTATCCAATCTGCTGACAGCTCGAGTCCGGGGGCTCACCCTAGAAGAAGCGGTGCAATCTATTGACGATTTGCTGCATAAAGATATGAAGTTACAGCGCTCTCTGATTGACGATGTGATTTCCAGCTTGCAGAAAAACCTCTATTCCAGAGGGAGAAAAGATGTGGTGCTGGGAGGCGCTCAAAATATCTTTTACTATCCTGAATACAAGAATGTGGATAAGGCGAAGAACTTTTTAGAGGCCTTAGAGACCAAAGATGTGCTATTTTCCATGCTAAAAAAGGCCACGAACATGGAGTTTACCATCAGCATCGGCAAGGAAAATGAACAGCAGCCACTTCAGGAATCCAGCATTGTGACGGCTACTTACAAAATAGGGGATAACACGATTGGTTCGTTTGGCGTAATTGGCCCCACCAGGATGAATTATGGGAGGGTGCTCTCGGTCTTAAGTTATGTAGGCAAGAGTATGAACCAAATTCTCTCCTATTATTTGGACCATAACCCTCACGATAATGAATAAATAGACAGGAGTTTGACATGAGCGAAAAAAACGATGAAGTAAAGCAAGAAAATGGCGCCGCGCAAGAGGCGGATACACAGGAAAAGGAAGAGAAAACGCAAGCGGCTGAGCCGGAAGAACAATCCTCACCAGAAGAGACTGACGATGGAAAAGCTGGAGAGGAAAGTGAAAAGCAGCCGGAAAGTGGCAAACAGGCCAAAAAGGGAATTTGGCACGGCAGAGGGAATAAGGAGCTAGAGCAATTAAAACAGCAAAATGAGGAGTACTTAAACGCCCTCAAGAGAGAAAGAGCGGACTTTGAAAATTATAAGCGGAGAAACGCACAGGTATCGGCCAGTTCTTATGCCAACGGAGCTGGCGATGTGATCGCGGCAATTCTGCCCGCCATAGATAACCTGGAGCGAGCAATGGCATCTGAGACAACGGATGAGAACTTTAAGACAGGAGTGGAGATGGTATTGCGCCAGCTGATGGACATTCTAAGCGGACTGGGAGTCAGCGAAATCAAGTGCGATGGCCAGCCCTTTGATCCTGCTTTTCACCACGCTGTGATGCAGGTGGAGAAAGAAGAGGGAGAAGAGAGCGGCATTGTAAAAGAGGTTCTTCAAAAGGGATATCAATTTAAAGACAGAGTGATACGATATGCTCTTGTAAAAGTGACCAATTAATGAAAAGAAGAAAACAACAAAATTTGAAACATTTATTAAGGAGGAATAAAGAATGAGTAAAGTAATTGGTATCGACCTGGGTACGACAAACTCATGTGTAGCAGTAATGGAAGGCGGCGAGCCGGTAGTCATTCCAAACGCTGAAGGCGGACGTACAACCCCTTCGGTAGTGGCTTTTTCAAATACAGGAGAACGTTTAGTAGGGCAGGTGGCAAAGCGTCAGGCGGTTACCAATCCAGAAAACACCATTATCTCCATTAAAAGAGATATGGGTTCGGATAGAAGGGTGAGCGCCAACGGAAAGACCTACTCCCCTCAGGAGATCTCCGCTATGATCTTGCAAAAGCTCAAAGCAGATGCAGAGGCGTATTTGGGAGAGCCGGTTACCCAAGCGGTTATCACAGTGCCAGCGTACTTCAGCGACGCACAGCGTCAGGCTACCAAAGATGCCGGCAAAATTGCAGGTTTGGAAGTGCTGCGTATTGTCAACGAGCCTACAGCAGCGGCACTGGCCTATGGTCTAGAGAAGGGCAATAGCCAGAAGATTATGGTGTATGACCTGGGCGGCGGTACCTTTGACGTCTCCATCTTGGAGATTGGCGACGGCGTTATCGAAGTGTTAGCTACCAGCGGTAACAACCGGTTGGGCGGCGACGACTTTGACCAAAAAGTGATGGATTGGATGGTAAGCGAGTTTAAAAAGTCCAATGGTATCGACCTTTCTGGAGATAAAATGGCGATGCAGCGGCTCAAAGAAGCGGCAGAAAAGGCCAAGATCGAGCTCTCTGGCGTGATGCAGACCAATATCAACCTGCCGTTTATCACCACTGTAAAGGGACAGCCGGTCCACATGGAGATGAACCTCACAAGGGCTGAGTTTAATGAGATAACAAAGGATCTGGTGGAGAGAACGGCCATTCCGGTAAATCAGGCACTTTCAGATGCGGGGATTTCCGCAGCAGAGCTTGGAATGGTGCTGTTGGTAGGAGGCTCTACACGTGTGCCGGCTGTTGTTGAGGAGGTCAGAAGAATTACAGGAAAAGAGCCTTCACACAACCTGAATCCTGACGAGTGCGTGGCACTCGGTGCAGCAGTACAGGGTGGCAAGCTCGGTGGAGCAATTGTCGCAGGCAGTAGTGCGGCAGAGATTATACTGATGGATGTCACACCGCTTTCACTCGGAATTGAGACAGTTGGTGGTGTCTCAACCAAAATTATTGACAGAAATACGACTATTCCCACGAGATACAGCCAGATTTTTACAACTGCAGGAAGCTTCCAGACCTCTGTGGATATAAAGGTACTGCAGGGTGAGAGGCAGTTTGCAAGGGACAATAAGCTGATTGGAAACTTCAGGCTAAAGGGCATCAAGCCGGCTCCGGCAGGTGTGCCGCAG
>ERZ780195.2885-NODE-2885-length-11029-cov-5.859395_pt1 | contig 11029 bp, 10 predicted proteins | sample MGYA00511017_ERZ780195 | MGnify/ENA primary metagenome ERZ780195 (study PRJEB29588, sample SAMEA2159974) | human gut metagenome | biome: human gut; feature: human-associated habitat; material: faeces | place: Denmark | collected 2008/2010 ...
TAGCAGCTGCCGCACCTCGCTCGCCGTATCGGCACTTAGAATTATGCGGTATTGCTCTGAATATTCTCTTACCCGCAGAGCATGACCTTGGCGGTGAAGGTGCCGTTCTGATGGGTAAAGGTACTTGTGCCGCCGGTTTTCTCCGCAATATGGGTGACGGACTGGATACCGATGCCGTTTTCCCTCCGCTTGGAGGAGCGGAAAACGCCATTCTTTTCATTGATCTCGCCGTCAAACGCATTTTCAACCTCGATCAGCAGAATCCGGTCGGCGTGAACACAAGCGGTTATTTCGATCTGCCGCTTGCCCGGTGCGGTGCGAAGGCTTGCCTCCAGCGCATTTTCCAGCAGGTTGGAAAGCACGAGACACATATCGATCTCGTCAACCGGCAGTGTTTCCGGCAGGTCGAGTCTGGCGCGGAAGGGAATCTCATCGCGCTTTGCCATGGCGCAGTAATAGCCGACAACACTGTCAGCCGCACGGTTTTCACAGAAGCACATATCAAGATTCGGGATGTGGGAGACGGTCTTTGCAAGGTAGCTTTTCAGGTTCTCCATGTCACCTGCCTCGGCCAGCGCAGAAATTTGATTTAATTGGTGGCGCATATCGTGCCGTGCCTGCCGCGCTTCCTCGATGGCGGTCCTGAGGTTTTCATAGCGCTGCTGCTGCATCGAAAGAAACTGGTTTTCCTGCTGCAGCTTCGCATTGCGGTTGAGACTGGTTGCCATCAGCAGGAAAACTGCATTGAAGCAGAACATAAAGACCAGAAGCGCACTGCTCAGCACAATATAGCCCTGCAGCACGCGGCCTGTCTGGAGCGTTGACTGATAGCGCGGGATCATGAAAAGGTTCAAAAGGATGAACGCCAGCGGCAGGACCCAGAACACATACCAGGTCTGCGCAAAATTGTCGTCCTCGACCATCGCACGCACCGTATGTGTCGCAGGATAATACGCGGCCAGCACGATGACCCAGCAAACGGCGTTATAGAACACGCAGGCACCCAGGCAGAGCCACGGTCCGTCCGGCGGCAGCTGCAGATTCCGGATGATCGCGGCGCTGACGGCACGGGACAGGCTGTTCACGCACGCGAACACCGCGCAGACGGACAGCGCAATCGTGCCGGATTTCCAGAGGGAGATGGTAAGTGTTCTGGTATACAGGCAGATCGCAGCCAGCGCGACCCCCGCAAGGGCAAAAACCGTGGAAGCATGAAGCCGATAGCAGGCAAGCCCGCTGCCGATGCACAGGCACGCCATCAAGGGAAAAAGCCAGGCGGCCAGCCTTCCGGGGGACTGCTTCAGATAGGTTTTTACAGGGAAATATCCAAGCAAAAGGCCGGGGAGTACGACGAGAAGCTCCAAAATCGGACGCAGAATATCCTTCATTTCATACGCTCCCTTTGCAGCAGAAATTCCATAAACGCCTGCCGGGCGGGCTTTAAAAGCTCCTGACTTACATAAACGCTGCTGCCGTCTGTCATGCAGAAGGCGCCGTCCCGAAAATCTGCGGCGTGCTCTAAATTGACGATCATGCCTCTGCCGCAGACGAAAAAGCGGGGATCTTTTTTCAGAGGCTCGGTGAACACCTTAAAGCTCTGGCGGGTGACCAGCGTTTTCAGGGCAGTCGTGCGGATGTTGATCAGATGTGCAAAATGCTCTGCCGAGATAATGTCCCGGTAGCAAAGACGGACATCGCTGCCGCTGACCTTCACCGTCAGGACCGGCTCGGGGCGGGGGAGTCTTGCAAGCATCTCGGCCAGCAGGGCGGAAAGCTCCTCCTCGGAAAAGGGCTTCACGAGATAGTGGAGCGCACGGACCTGAAAGCCCTCCAGCGCGTGGTCGGTTGAGGTCGTGGTAAAAACCAAAAGGCAGTCTGCGTCCGTTTTGCGCAGCTCCTTTGCAGCGTCCATGCCGCTCATCCCGTGCATGTAAATATCCAGAAACGCGGCGGTAAAGCGCTGCTCTTTTTCTGCGGCGAGAAAGCTCTCGCCGCTTTCAAATTCCAATAGCTCCGCCTCGGCGCCGCACAGGCGCAGCTGCCGCGCAAGGCGCGTTTTCAGCTGCGCGCGCTCGGTCTCAAGATCATCCACAATTGCTATTCTCATGCCGGACTGGCTCCTTCGGAAAAGATTCTATGTTAATTATACCACAACTGTCCGGCACCGGCACGGCGGAAAAACCCGATTTCGTGCCGGAATTGGGGCTTTCGTGCCAAAAGGCTTGAAAAGCCTGCACCGTTCCGTATACTGAAAGCAGAAACAGTCAACGACGGCAGAAAGGGGGCGGAGCGCTATGTACCACATTGCCGTGCTGACAAAGAGCGAAACGCAGGAGACCTTTTACAGAGAACAGCTTTCACGGTTCTGCGCAGAGCGCGGTCTGTTTCCCAGGGTGGACTGCTACCGCGGGCAGGAGATATTCTTTGAGGTCGCGCGCAAAAATGCGCCGACCAACGCTGTAATTTCCCTTCCGGGCGTGGATGGGCTGAATGCAGTGGAGCACCTGCGGGCGCTTTTCCCGGAAACGCGCATCATCTGGTGCAGCGAGCTGGATTTTTCCCTGCATGCGTTCCGGCTGCGCGTAGACTACTTTCTGCTGGAGCCGATAACGGAAGAAGCATTCCGGCAGGGGCTTTATGTATGGGTAGAGAAAAAACAACCGTCTGCTTCGTCCCGAGCGGATCACAACCAACACAGCAAGGAGGATCACCGATGAAAAAGAGAAACCCGATTTATACTGCAGGCAGCTTCCTGCTGGCAGGAGCATTGACCCTGTCGATGGCAGCCTGCAGCGCAGCACAGACACAGGCACCGGCGGAGGTCACGCAGACGCCTTCCGCCACTGCAACACCGGCTGCCACAGCCGCACCTGCCGAGGAAACGACCCCTTCCGCGCCGGAATCCGACGCACTCCCCGTGAAGGCCTTGCAGCCCAAGCAGGTCGAGGAAAACCCCTACATGGCAAAGAGTGATGCGAACATCCATCACGACGGCTATAACACCGATTCAACCGACGAGATCCTGCCGCTCGGCATCTATCCGGAGATCCATGTCTCCTATGAGACGACAAACGCGAATGCGTCTCCCGCCATTTACTTTGACAGCTACGGCCATGCAGTCGTTCCGCTGCTCGGCGGCATCGCCATCCGCGATCTGAATGCAGAGGAGACAAAGACGCTCGGTTATTTTTCCCCGAAGCAGCATGACGGCGGCAGCTACCTGATCCAAAGCTCCTACACCTTCCTGGACGCTGAAAACCGCATCGTCTGCCCGACCAGCAACAACCATGTACTGATGCTCCGCGCAACGGACGAGGAGGGCAATGTCCTTCCCGAGTTTGAAAAGGTGCTTGACATCGACATCAAGGCGGCGGCAGAGGCCGCGCTCGGCAAGGAGCTGACGCAGAATCTTCTTTCCGTGGTATTTGACTACGACGGGAACCTCTGGTTCGCCACCGGCGGCTTCCGCATCTATCCCGAGCGCCAGCAGCAGGGCGTTCTCGGCTATATCGCCCACTCGGCAATCGAAGCGATCCTCAACGGTGAGCAGACCGACCTGTCGAAGGCGGTTTTCGTCTACGAGCTGACGCCCGGCGAGGGCGCGGAGAACGGCATTGCCGCCTCCAAGGACGGCGCGGTCATTCTGACCAATCAGAATTGCTATCTGCTGCGCGCCAACAACGGTGTCGAGGCTGTCTGGTGTACGCCGTATGAGAGCGTCGGCGCGAAGGTCAGCGGTGAAGGCGACAAGACCACCGGCGGCGGTCTTGCGTGGGGCGGCGGCTGCTCGCCGACGCTGACGCCGAACCTTGTGATGTTCACCGACAATGCAGACCCCGTGAATCTTCTTGCGCTCGACATGAAAACCGGTGAGGTCGTGGCAAAAACGCCGGTGCTCGATGATCTGCCCGATGGCTATCAGGTGGCAATCGAGAACTCTGCAATCGTCTACGATGACGGCGCGGGCACGGTCAGCACGATTGTCTGCAACTGGTTCGGCGCGGGCAACGCAGGCCTTGCCGACCCCAACAACGATTCTTCGATCCAGAGCTACGCCAACATTTATGACCAGAACTGGCTGATGAAGGGCAATGCCATGATCGCCCCCGGCGTCGAGCGCGTGGACACCGTGAAAACCGACAGCGGCTACGAGATGAAGAGCATCTGGACCCGAAACGATCTGAGCGACACCGCGATCATGAAGCTCTCCACCGCAACGGGCTATATCTACGGCTATGTGCAGGATCTGACCACGGGTATGTGGCAGTACATCATTCTCGACTTTGAAACCGGCGAGACTGTCTTTACGATGGATGTTTCCAACAAGTACGGCTACAATAATATGGCCATCGGCATGTACACCGGCAACAGCGGAAATGCACTCTACTGCCCCACCGGCTATCTGGAGCTGCTTCGCCTGCAGGACCGCTTTGTCTACCTGCCCGAACTTCCGTACCGCGAGGTCGATCTCGATCAGGCGGCACGAAATGTGCTTACACAGGATCAGTTTGCACAGGACGGCGGCGAAGGTACGGTTGCAAGCTGGCGCAATACCGCAACCATCCGCAATGTTCACCCCAACACCACGGTGGCCTTCCGCATGAACAACCTGTCCGGCAGCGCCTCCGATTTGACGCTCTACGCCTATGGTGCAGACGGCAAGCTGGTAAAGGTTGCCCCCGAGCTGTGGTCGATCACGGACGAGACCGGCGCGGCTGCGTCCGAACTGACGGACGGCGTTCTCTATGAGCTGCGCGTGACCGTCGCCGACGGCGGCGATTTCGACCTGAGCGAAACGGAAAAGGAAATCAAGCTGTCCGTTGTGCTTGGAAAATAAGTGGGTTTTGAGAGTCTGCTGCACATTCCTCCCAAAAAGACCGAAATAAAGCCATAAAATGCTTGGAGGTTCACACCGTCAAGCAGACAGAAAAACAGTATTCGTTTATCGTTCGCCGTTTCCTTGTGGAAACGGCGAATTTTTCGTGCAAAGACGAAACAGCCAATGCACGCTCATCTCCGAAGCATCAGGTGCAGCCCGGGTGCAATGCAATCTTAACGCAATCTTAATGCAATCTTAATATTTCGGCAGAAAAGCTTAACACCATCTTTAAACGGGCGGCGCTATACTGTATTGTACGAAAATTTTGCTGGAGTGTGATTTCTCTTGCCATCTCATCGGCGTTTAGTCTGTAAGCTCAATTACTTTCAGTCCATAATTCTGCTGTTTGCAGCGGTTATCCTTATCGGGGCGGCACTTCTGATGCTGCCGATTTCTGCGCAGGGGCGCACCGTCACCCCTTTCCATGAGGCATTATTCACAGCAACCTCCGCCGTCTGTGTCACAGGGCTGGTTGTGCGGGATACGGCTTCCCACTGGTCAGCGTTTGGTCAGGCCGTGTTGATGGTGCTGATTCAAATCGGCGGCTTGGGTGTGATCACAGTCGGCGCGTCTTTCTCGCTTTTATCAGGTCGGCGTATTTCCCTGTCCCAGCGCGGGCGGATGCAGGAGGCCATGTCTGCTCCAAAAGTCGGCGGCATTGTGCGGCTGACAGGCTTTGTGATCCGTACCTCTTTGATGATGGAAGGAATCGGCGCGCTTTGTATGCTCCCGGTTTTCTGCCGGGATTTCGGCGTTTCCGGGATATGGAAAGCCGTTTTTCATTCCGTCTCCGCTTTCTGCAATGCGGGCTTTGATTTAATGGGTACCCCCGACATGCCTTTTGTCTCGCTGACCGCATATCGCGCAGACCCGGTTATCAACCTGACGATTTCCGCCCTGATCGTTGTGGGCGGCATCGGCTTTCTGACATGGGATGACGTGCGGTGCAATCGGCTTTGCTTTCATCGCTATCGGCTGCAGAGCAAAGTTATTCTGACGGCAACAGCGCTCTTAATTTTGCTGCCAACGCTATACTTTTTCTGCTTTGAATTCAAAGGCGGCACACTGCGGGAGCGGCTGCTGCTCTCGCTGTTCCAGTCCGTAACGCCCCGAACAGCGGGATTCAATACGGCAGACTATACGTCACTGTCCAGCAGCGGGCGCGGCCTTACCATTCTGCTGATGTTCATCGGCGGTTCACCGGGTTCTACGGCGGGCGGCATCAAGACAACAACGGCGGCAGTGCTTGTCGCCAATGCGTTTGCTGTATTCCGCAGGCAGAAAAGCCCCGAAATGTTCGGGCGGCGGATGGAAGAAAAAGCGGTCCATGATGCCGCAGCTATTTTTACACTGTATCTCGTCCTTTCGCTGACGGGAGCGTTTGCCATCAGTACAGTGGAGACGCTGCCGCTGTCCGAATGTCTGTTTGAAACGACCTCGGCCATTGCTACCGTAGGGCTGTCTCTGGGGTTGACACCGCATCTTGGAATCGTCTCACAGGGGATTTTAATTTTCTTGATGTTCATTGGGCGCGTCGGCGGACTGACTATGATTTATGCAGCGCTCTCCGGCAGCAAAAGCAGCGCGGCACGGCTGCCGCAGGAACGCATCACCGTAGGATAAAGAAAGGTACATACCATGAAATCTATTTTACTGATCGGGTTGGGTCGATTTGGCCGCCACATCGCAGAGGAGCTGAACAAGCTCGGCCATGAGGTCATGGCGGTGGACGAAAACGAGGACCGCGTCAACGCCGTTCTGAGCATTGTGACCAACGCCCAAATCGGCGACAGCACCAACGCGGATTTCTTGGAGGCGTTGGGCGTCCGCAATTTTGATGTCTGTATTGTGGCGATCAGCGGAAACTTTCAGAGCTCACTCGAAACCACTTCTCTGCTGAAGGAGCTGGGCGCAAAAATGGTCGTCTCCCGTGCGGAGCGGGATGTGCAGGCTAAATTTCTGCTGCGCAACGGTGCGGATGAGGTGCTTTACCCGGAAAAGCAGCTGGCCAAGTGGGCGGCCATCCGCTACGGGTCCGACCATGTGCTGGATTATATCGAGCTGGACCACGACCACGCCATTCTGGAAGTAGCTGTGCCGTCCGCGTGGATCGGAAAGACCGTTGGCGACATCAATATCCGCAAGAAATACAGCATCAACATTCTGGGCATCAAGCGCAACGGGATTGCCGACGTCAACATTGACTCGGACACGGTTCTGCCCGGTGACGGCACATTGCTGGTGCTGGGCGAGGGCAAGGCCCTGAGCCGGTGCTTTCATATCTGATCGTTTGCAAGGGAAGTGGTTCAATTGAGAACGGCACTGCTGATTTTGCTGTTTCTGGCCGCAGGACTTTTTCTTGTTTTTATCGGTGTCCAATGTGATGCGTTCTGGCGCAGCGTTCGCCGCGCACAATTTGAGCGGCGTGAAGGCTTCCGGCGCTGGTAATGCCGCCCGAAATATGGTATGATACCCTTCAGAAGGGAGGATTTGCTGTGAATATTAAAAAGCCATCTCCCGATACAATGAAAGAACAGGCCGTCCGACAGGCAAAGGATCTTTTGATCACGGTGCTGATTCTGACCGCTGCAACCGGCATCGGCAATATTTTCTGGTATTTCTCTTTTACCAAAAATATCATATCGGTGTACATTCTGGGGACATTGCTGACCTCGCTTTTTACCAAAAGCTATTTCTACGGCTTTTTAAGCTCGTTTTCCAGCGTGCTTCTTTTCAATTTTTGCTTTACAGAGCCCCGCCTGACGCTGCACGCATACGAGCGCGGCTACCCTGTCACCTTTGCCATTATGCTGATCGTTTCCATCATTACGGTCACATTGGCGATTCAGAATATCCGCAATGCCGAGGAGAAAGAGCGCGCTGCCGTCCGCGCCAAGAATGAACAGCTGCGCGCCGATTTGCTGCGCACGATTTCCCACGACCTGCGTACCCCGCTGACATCCATTTCCGGCAATGCCTCCAACCTCATCAGCAACTATGAGAAGATGGACGACCCCACCCGCAAGCAAACGTTTCTGGACATCTACGACGACTCTATGTGGCTCATCAATCTGGTGGAGAACATTCTTTCCATCTCCCGCATTGAGGATGGGCGGATGAATCTGTCCATCTCTACCGAGTTAGTAAGTGAAGTGTTTGAAGAAGCCCTGCGCCATACCAACCGGCACAGCGGGCAGCACACGATTACTGTACAGATGGACGATGATCTGCTGCTGGCGCACATGGATGCCAAGTTGGTTGTGCAGGTCCTGATCAATCTGGTGGATAATGCCATCAAATACACGCCTGCCGGGTCGCACATTGTCCTTTCCGCTGCGGCGCAGGGGGAAAGCGCCGTAATTCGGGTAAGCGATGACGGCCCCGGTATTCCCGACGAAGCAAAAGAAAAGGTCTTTGAAATGTTCTCCACCGGGGAAAAACGCATTTCGGACAGCCGCCGCAGCCTTGGGCTGGGACTGGCCTTATGCCGCACGATCATCGCAGCCCACGGCGGCACCATTACACTGTCCGACAATACGCCGCACGGCTGCATCTTTACTTTTACACTGCCCCTTGGGGAGGTTTCTTTGCATGAATAAACCCTTGATTCTGGTTGTGGAGGACGATGCGCCTATCCGCAACCTGATTACCACGACACTGAAAACGCAGGATTACAAGTACATTGCGGCGGCTACTGCGTCCGAAGCACTCCAACAGGCAACGATCCATGCACCGGATGTGATGCTGTTGGATCTTGGTCTGCCTGATCTGGACGGTATCGAGGTGATTCGCCGTATTCGCAGTTGGTCTGCGATGCCCATCATCGTTATCAGTGCCCGCAGCGAGGACAGCGATAAAATCGAAGCCTTGGACAGCGGCGCCGACGACTACCTGACGAAACCGTTCTCGGTAGAGGAGCTGCTGGCGCGGCTGCGGGTAACGTTCCGCCGCATCTCGATGCTGCAAAACGCCGCCGGTTGTTCGGTTTTTACCAACGGTGATCTGCAAATTGATTTTGCGGCTGGCTGTGCCACCTTGAAAGGGCAGGAACTGCACCTGACGCCCATCGAGTACAGGCTGCTCTGCGTCATGGCCAAGAATTGCGGCAAAGTGCTGACCCATACTTATATCACCCACGAAGTCTGGGGCAGTTCCTGGGACAATGACGTGGCCTCGCTGCGTGTTTTTATGGCTACGCTGCGCAAAAAGCTGGAATCCGAGCCGGATTCGCCGCAGTATATCCAGACGCATATCGGCATTGGATACAGGATGCTGAAGGTGTAAAAAGAGGTATAATAAAAACTCGCAAAATTGCGGAAAAGTATGGAGCCTCCCCCTGTCCTTCGCTAAACTTTGATTTAGCGAAGTTGTGTATGGAGGGCTTTTACCCTATCGATTTTGGAATCGCAGCGGTTGCTATAGTCCCCCCCTAGTGAGCAAGATAAAAGCACTTTCCCTTATTTGCAATGCAAATATAAGGGAAAGTGCTTTTTGGTAAGGGCAAAATTCCGCGTTTAAAGCTGTGCAAGACCTGCCGGGTGCCATTCGTCCCGGATGCCGATGTCGGCACAGACGATCTCACCGCAGAAGGGTGCGGAGCTTGGAGCTGTGTGAAGGGGCTTGCAGCTGTCAAACGTCACGGTCAGGTCTGCGCGGACGGCTCCCTCGGCGGCCTCACCCGTATCGGTGTTGATGCCGCTGGGCAGATCGACGGCCAGCACGAATGCGCCGCTTTCCCGCTGACGATTCATCAGCGCACAGGCAGCCAGCCCGGCCGGGCGAAGGCTGCCGTGAAACCCGGTGCCATACAAAGCATCCACGACGGCGTCAAAGGGCTGTGCTGCCAGCGCTGCCGCATCGCGGCATTTGGTGACCGGCAGGTCTGCCAGGCGTGCATAGTTCGTCATGGCATCGGGCGTTTTGGGGTCACCCTCGGCCAGCAGGACAACCACGCGCCAGCCATCTTGGGCGGCGGCGCGGGCCATCACAAGGCCGTCTCCGCCGTTGTTGCCCTTGCCGCAGACGATGAGCAACGCCCCGCCCAGGGGAAGGTGCGCCCGCAGCTGGGTGTAGGCGGCCAGCCCGGCGTTTTCCATCATTTGCAGATAGGGCAGGCCGTGGGCGTTGCCTGCACGCTCGATTTCCTTCATCTGCGCAGCGGTCACAATGCGGTGTTTCATAATTTGTGCCTTCCTTCTAATAGAGGTGCGCCCCAACTCCGCAGCGCACTTTTTTGACAGCCGTCCTTTACAGCGCCGTGCCCGTTTTGGGCACAAAAAAGCGGGTCATGTCGGCCTGCTCCAGCGCCAGCAGCTTTACCTTTCTGTCAATGCCTCCGGCATATCCGGTCAGGCTTCCGCCGGTGCCGACCACGCGATGGCACGGAATGATAATAGAAATTTTGTTATGCCCGACAGCGCCGCCCACGGCCTGCGCGGACATCCGGGGCCTTCCCTGCTTTTCCGCAAGCTGCCGCGCGAGCTCACCGTAGGTCACGGTCTGCCCGTAGGGAATTTGCAGCAGCAGCGCCCACACCGCCTGCTGAAACGTCGAGCCAGCCGGGTGCAGCGGCGGCAGAAAGTCCGGTTCTTTGCCGGTAAAGTATACGTCGAGCCAGCGCCTGGCCTCGGCAAGGGCGTGCGTTTCCTGCTCGATGCGTTTTTCCGGCAGATCGCGGGCAAAGTATTTTTGACCGTCAAACCACAGGCCCCGCAGACCGATCTCGTCCGCCGCGAGCAGGATGCGGCCCATCGGAGAGTCATAATGCCGGGTGAAAACCGCGGCCGTGTTATTTGCCATTGGCTTTTCCTCCGTTTTCTGTTTTCGGCTTATGGTCTTTCCTTTCCGGAATCGCGCCGCCGGGCGGATATAGAAAATCGAAAAATAGGACTGACACCGTAAAGTGACAGCCCTATTAAATTTTGCTGCATATGCCGCACGGATCGCCTGTTCCGGCTTCGACAGCCTTTCGGAGATCAATCCAGCTCGAAGGCACCCGTATAGAGCTGGTAATAGGTGCCTTTCTGGGCGATCAGGTCATCGTGAGTGCCGCGCTCAATGATGCGGCCGTGGTCGAGAACCATGATGCAGTCGGAGTTGCGGACCGTGGACAGCCGATGGGCGATAACGAACACCGTGCGCTCCTTCATC
>ERZ780195.2890-NODE-2890-length-11013-cov-7.213086_pt1 | contig 11013 bp, 8 predicted proteins | sample MGYA00511017_ERZ780195 | MGnify/ENA primary metagenome ERZ780195 (study PRJEB29588, sample SAMEA2159974) | human gut metagenome | biome: human gut; feature: human-associated habitat; material: faeces | place: Denmark | collected 2008/2010 ...
GTCCAACGGCTGGGTCACGCTCGAGATCTTCCCCGCCGGTCAGCTTTACAATGACTCCACCGAGATCGACGCGATTGTCGGCGGCAACATCGACATGGTGTCCACCTACATGAGCAAGCTCACCAGCGTCGATACGGCGACGCAGTATTGCCTGGCGCCCTACCTGTTCGACAATGTTGACGAGATGGAGGGCTTCTACACCTCCGAATACGCCCTGCCCCTGTACGAGAAGATCAACGCGCTCGGCCTGAAGGTCGTCAACGTCATGTTCGGCGGCGAGCAGTACTTCATGAGCAACGGCGATTCCATCCGCACGATCGACGGCTTCAAGGGCAAGAAGGTCCGCGAGGGCGGCGGCGATATGACCAAGGCGCTGTACGACGCGCTGGGCGCCTCCGTCACCACGGTTTCTTTCAACGAGCTGTATACCGCCATGCAGACGAAGATGGTCGATATCGCCGTCACCTCCATCGACTCCGCGGTGAACATCCAGCTGCAGGAGACCCTCAAGAGCGTGTCTGCCTATAAGATCCAGTACGCGCCCTACCTCATCATGTTCAATCAGCAGAAGTGGGATTCCTATCCCGAGAACGTGCAGCAGCTCATCACGGACGGTCTTGAGCTCGCCCGCGTAAAGCAGCTGGAGTACACCAACGAAGGCTGTGCCGTAGCGATCGAGACGGTCAAGGCCGCCTGCGACTTCTATGAGGCGTCCGATGAGGAGATCGCGCAGCTCAAGGCGCTCTGGCAGCCCATCGTCGAGCAGTACGTTGACAGCTCCTGGATCGATGCGGTCAACGCTTACAGAGCAGCGAACAAGTAAGCCATAAAAAGTCTGCCGAAGGGGCTGTGGGTTCCCTTTCGGCAGGCTCTGAATACAAAACGTATACAAGGATGTGAGTGTATGATAAAAAACCTGATTCGTGTTTATGAGAAGGTCGAGGATCTTGTTGCGTGCATCGGTCTGATCTGCGGCGTGGGTATTATGTTTGTCGGCGTGGTCGCAAGATATGTATTTGGGCATCCGCTGACATTTGTGGACGAGATCGGCCCCATCTTCATCGTGTGGAGCACGCTTGCGGGATATTCGATCGCCCTGCGCAAGGACGAGCATATCAAGATGGATATTCTATACAGCGCGGTCAAATCCGAAAAGATCAAAAAGATGATGGATCTGTTCAGCTATTTCTGCGGAATGCTGTTTTCCGGGTTTATGATGGTCTACGGTTTTAAGGCAATGATGATGCAGCGCGCCATGAACCGCGTGACGCAGATCCTGGAGTTCCATGTTTGGATCGCATATTTGATCATTCCCTTTGTCGGAATGATTTTGGTCATACGTTATATCGATCTGATGGTCAGTCAGTTCAAGAAAAAGGAGCAGGAGGGATAAAAGATGGAAATGGTATTTATTCTTTTGGCAATTTTTATCATCCTGATGCTGCTTCGCGTTCCAATCGCCGTTTCCATGGGCCTTTCCAGCCTTGTCGGTTTTATGCTGATCGGATACAACCTGACGACGGTTGGCTCGACCCTTTACACCGCGGTCGCCAGCACGGCGATGATCACCATTCCTGGTTATATTTTTGCCGGCTCGATCATGGCAAACGGCGGCATTTCAAAAAACCTGCTTGAAGCGCTCAAAGGCTGGATTGGTCATGTTCCCGGCGGCATCGCGATCGTTACCGTTCTGGCGTGCGCGCTGTTCGCGGCGATTACCGGCTCGGCCTCCGCTACCATCGCGGCCGTGGGTGGTCTGATGATCCCGGCCATGAAAGAATCGAATTATAAGTCCTCGTTTTCCACCGGTCTTGTCGCAAGCGCCGGCTCCCTCGGCATTCTGATCCCGCCGAGCATCCCGATGATCCTTTATACGACGATCGCCAGCGTATCGGTTTCAAAGATATTTGCCGCCGGTATGCTTCCGGGCCTTCTCGTCGTCGTTGGCTTTTCCGTTTACATCGTGATCTACAGTATCATCCACAATCAAAAGGGCGGGCAGGTGGATAAGGTGAACCGCTGGCGCAAAACGCTCCGCGCCGTCCCTGCGCTGCTACTTCCGGTGGCAATCCTCGGCTTCATTTATTCCGGTGTTATGACGGCGACGGAGGCATCCGCGTTCGCCTGCGTCTACGCCATTACAGTCTCCACATTGGTATACCGCGAGTACACATGGAAAAAGTTCGTGGAAGCCGTTAAGGACGCCACCAAGTCTACGGCTATGATCCTCTGGATTGTGACAGCGTGCTCGATGTTTTCCCAGTTCCTTACCGTTACAAGAGTGCCGCACAAGATCCTGGAAGCGGTCGCAGCGTCGAACCTCTCCGCAAACGGGCTTGTGTTGATCTGCTGCCTGATCCTCATCTTCCTCGGCTGCTTTATGGACGGCGTGTCCATTATGCTGATCGCTGCCCCGCTGATGGTTCCCGTTGTCAGCGGTCTGGGATACGACCTCATTCAGTTCGGCATCGTGATGACGATGGGCATTCAGGTCGGCCAACTGACTCCACCGGTCGGCATCAACCTATTTCAGGTCGCCGGTATGGAAAAGGAGCCAGTGGCTTCGGTCATCAAGGGCGCGATCCCGTTTTTGCTGATCCTTGCCACGATCTGGATGATCATTGCATTTGTGCCGCAGATCACCGATTTGTCCACCAAGATCCTTGCTTGACAGGAGGCGCTTTGAATGACAACAGTATATGCCCCCCTCGGGATGCTGGGCTATGGTTTCCCTGTTCATTCCATGGAGGCGGCGCTCGAGCATGGCTTTGATGTGATCGCGCTTGACGCCGGCTCTGTCGATCCCGGTCCGTATTACCTCGGCTGCGGGAAGAGCTTTACCTCCCGCGCGATGGTCAAGCGGGATCTCAAGCTCATCGTGGAGGCCGGACAGAAAGCGAAGGTTCCCGTGCTGGTCGGCTCGGCCTGCGGTGCCGGCGCAACACCGCATCTGGACTGGACGATGGAGATACTTGACGAGATTGTGGAGGAGCTCGGCATTCACCCTAAAATCGCGCGCATCGACGCGGAGATGGATAAACGCATGGTCGTTGACGCTTTCCGCGGGGGTCGCGTCGAAAACTTTGAAACGACCGCTGCTCTGAAAGAAAGCGACATCACCGACTGTGAGCACATTGTCGCTCAAATGGGTATCCAGCCTTATATCGAAGCGCTGAAAGCTGGCGCGGACATCATCATCGGCGGACGCGCCTACGATGCTGCCGTCATCGCCGCCTACCCGATCTGGAAGGGCGAGGCCATCGGCTTGAGCTACCACCTCGGCAAGATTATCGAATGCGGCTGCGCGGTGGCGCTGCCGCGCGAGTCCGACGGTATGATCGGCGTGATCGATGGCGATTCCTTTACGGTCGTTCCGGCGGATCCGAATAAGATATGCAAGCCTGACATCGTGGCGGCGCACACGCTTTATGAGCGCACCAGCCCCTTCACGACCGAATTTCCGGGCGGCGGGCTCGACATGAGCGGCAGCAGCTTCTCTGCAGAGCCGGATGGCCGCACTGTCCGCGTGCGTGGAACAAAATTTGTGGAGCCCGCGCGGCTCACGCTCAAGCTGGAGGGCTCACGCCACACCGGCTTCCGCTGCATCTGTCTGGCGGGCATCCGCGACCCTTTTGTGATTGCAAATTTTGCCGAGATCGAAAAGCGGTTGCGCACCAAAGTCAAACGAGATCTGCCGCAGTTTGAGGAGGACAAAGACTATAAGATACTCTTCCACCGCTACGGCGCGGGCGAGATCATGAAGGAACGTGATCCCGAAACGTGGACGCCCAAGGAGATCGGCCTGGTCATTGAGGTGATTTCGCCCGATCAGGACACGGCAAACACGGTCTGTGCGCTTTGTCGCTCGGGCATTCTGCATCAGGGTTTCCCAGGACGTCGCGCAAACAGCGGCAATCTGGCGTTTCTGTATACGCCGGCAGAATTTCCCGCGCCCCCATGCTATGAGTTCGCGCTCTATCATTTGATGGTGGTCGATGATTTGATCAAGCCGTTTCCGATCACATGGGTCCAAAAATAGGAGGGAAACTGTCATGAGGCTTATTGACGCGGACGCAATCGTTCGCAGCAAGGACGCCGGTCCGTTCCGCTTTACGCTAGATGTGATTTTTAACAACAAAGAACAGTTCGAGCAGATGAAAGCGTCAGGTGCCTGGAATCGGGAAAATCTGAGCAAGCTGTGCAAGATCGACCTCAAGGATATTGACGAGTGCTTGGTATATGAGCCAGCGATGGCGTTCAAATGCACTTACCAGCGTCCCATCTCGTCTGGTGCGTTTGGTGATAACGATATCTACGGCTCGCAGCAACACGTTTCTTTGTACAGCTTTGAATTTTAAGAGACGTTCACTTTATCCTTGATAGGGTTGAGCAAAACGCGAGTTTTGCAAAGTTGAGTCACAATATATAGGTTCCAAACAAGTTGGATGACACTATTTATTGTATAGTCTCATGAGCAAATCGGAGTTTTGCTCAACCCTATATCCTTGATGGTATAAGGTGAGTACAGTCTATCTATTCGGTTATTATTCTCACAAGAAATAATGCATATAACTCATGGAAAAACTACTTATCTGCCGATTATCTCCGCTTTTTCAGGGTTTGAAACTCGTCCGGCATTCCTGAGACCTCCTTGAGACTTTTGGTACCGATGGATCTTTTGATACCTCGGTCTCAATTATCTCATCTCTGCTTTGATCTTGCCAGACGGTGGATTATGAGGCGCTTACCTACTATTCAAGGATTATGAAGAAAGCGCAAGAGGATAGGACGACTTTTGCAGTCTTCTGATTTGTGGTATAAAGAGGGAACAAATGCGGTGGGCGTACTCTTTGATTTGGTACAAAATAAGCATAGCACCCGAAGCGTATAGGAAGCCTCGGAAGCTATGCTTATTTTTGTTATAATGGGAGGGCAATGGATGGACGGTCTCTTTGATGAGCCAAGCGCTCGAGCTGTAAACAGTCCTCCGCCCTCTTGTTATAAAGATTCGATTGAGCAGGTTGCTCCGGCTATGCCGCGTGCGCGTCACGAACCAAATTGAATCGTAATAAGCCGGTGCGGAAGCATTGCAATATTTTATCAGGAAAGAAGGAATGCCCATGCTCAGTATCGGGATCGATGTGTCCAAAGGAAAAAGTACCGTGTGCGGAATGAAGCCAGGGGGAGAGATCGTGTACGCTCCGTTTGAAGTTCAGCACACAAGAGAAGGAATGTCGGAGCTCGTATCACTGCTGCGCAGCAGCGGTGAAGAGGTTCGTGCCGTTTTGGAAAGCACCGGCAGCTACCATTGCCCGGTGGTGGCTGCTTTGTTGGAGAACGGAATATTCGTCTCCGTCGTCAATTCGCTGCGGATGAAGCGGTTTTGCTCACAAAGTATCCGCAAGGTGAAGACCGATCGAATCGACGCTATGCAGATCGCTTTGTACGGTCTGGCCTATTGGCAGGAGCTTCAACCGGCCAGACTGCCGGAGGATACATATCGGGAGCTTCAGCTTCTGGCGCGGCAGTATTACCAAATGACCTCCATGCTGATCAAGGCAAAGGTCGATTTTAACGCCATCTGTGACCAGGTTTTGCCCGGTATGCAGGAGCTCATGAACGACCATGCAGGGCGGCACAAGCTTTCGGACTTTGTCCTGCGGTATCGTCACACCACTCACATCCTCGAAATGGGAGAAACGCGCTTTCGGAAGGATTATTGCAAATGGGCGGAAAAAAAGGGATACCGCAATTGCGAACGTATGGCAGCGCTCATCTTTGCCACAGCTCAAAACGGTATCCCTGTGCTTCCCAATGCACCATCCACGCAGATCGTCATTACGGAAGCGATACGAGTCCTCCACACAGTGGAGGCGTCCCGTGACGCTATTTTAACACAGATGCAAGCTCTCGCCAAGACTCTGCCGGAATATTCTCTCGTGCGCGAAATGCCCTGCATCGGGGACACGCTGGCTCCGCGCCTGATTGCGGAGATCGGAGATGTCCGACGCTTTCACAGCAAGCGGGCTCTCATCGCATACGCCGGCATCGATGCGCCGCCGTACCAGTCCGGCAAATTCTGCGCGAATAACCGGCATATCTCCAAGCGGGGAAATCGCTATCTGCGTAAGACCGGGTACGAAGTCATGCAGAGCTATGTGATGCACAAGCCGGCAAACGACCCGATCTTTACATTCATTGAGAAAAAACGCGGCGAGGGGAAGAGTGGTAAACTCGCTATGGTGGCTGGCCTGAATAAGTTCCTCCGAGTCTATTATGGCAAGGTCACAGAGCTCTACCGCAGCTTGCCGGCAATAGAATGAGCTGAGATCTCCAATACTTTATTTGAGGCGGCCAAGCGATCCGCTTTGCCGCCTCTGCTTTGTTATACTCTTTTCCTGCCGATAACTTTTCTTTTAATTTGGGCTTGACTTTTTAGCAGGTTTACAGCGGTGCAAAATATGCATGGGCTGTGTTGCCTTTTGCATTAGCTGGATCAATAAGGCTTCATTGAATATCAGTGCTGCTCTAAGTCATCTGGCTTCTGGCCCAGGGTAACACGTTTGCACTGAGGCTTCCTTACCCATGGAGCGTAGCTTATCTAATACAAAAATGCCTATTAAAAAATATTAAGTAGGTTAATACATAGAAATTATCAATCGCTGTTTTTGTAGCAATATGTTGAAAACGCTAAAATATTTACGGTATAATCGCTGTCAGGATTAGATAGGAGGGGCAACCATGAAACCTGACACTGAAAAAGTCCTGAGCATCCTTGCCGTGCATGAGAACAATGCGGCGAATCTTATTGCTATCTTGCAGGATGTGCAGGCGGAGTACAACTACTTGAGCGAGGCAAACCTGACGCTCATCGCTGATGCGCTGGATATCAGCGTATCCCGCGTCTACAGCGTAGCAACGTTTTACGAGAACTTCTCGCTCGAAGCCAAGGGAAAGCACATCATCAAGGTCTGCGCCGGCACAGCCTGCCATGTGCGCAAATCCGGCCCGATCTACGATGCGGTGTATGAGTATCTGGGCCTTTCCGGCAAGAAAAAAACCTCGGATGATGGGTTGTTCACGCTGGAGACCGTGGCGTGCCTCGGCGCGTGCGGCCTTGCGCCGGTCATGACGATCGACGGCGAGGTACACGCGAAGATGGATCCCGAAACAGCGCTTGCGCTGCTTGAGGACATTCGTGCAAGGGAGGGCGCTGCAAATGGCTGAACTGACGAGAGAACGGCTCGGCGCTCTGCGCGTACAGGCCAAGGAGCTGCTCGCGGCGGACCGGCGCGAGGTCCTTGTCTGCGCGGGCACGGGCTGCATTGCGGGCGGCTCGCTGAAGATCTACGACTACCTGAAGTCCGAGTGTGAAAAGCGCGGGCTGAAAACGCGCGTCGCGCTGCGCCGCGAGGGCGGAGACGACGCCATCCACTTCAAAAAGAGCGGCTGCCACGGCTTCTGCGAAATGGGGCCGCTGCTTCAGATTGAGCCGGAGGGCTTCCTTTACACGCACGTCAGGCTTGAGGACTGCGACGAGATCATTGAAAGGACCATCCTCGGCGGCGAGGCGGTCGAGCGCCTGCTCTATGAGCTCAATGGCGTGCGGTACGCCAAGCACAACGAGATCCCCTTTTACGCCAAGCAGCAGCGCGTGGTGCTGGAAAACTGCGGCACGACGGACGCCGAGGACATTGACGAATACCTTGCCCACGACGGCTACGCCGCTTTCGAAAAGGCGCTCTTTGAGATGTCCGACGAGGACATCTGCCGTGAGATCCTCGATTCCGGCCTGCGCGGCCGCGGCGGCGCGGGCTTTCCCGCGGGCAGAAAGTGGGACAGCGTCCGCCGCCAGCCCAAGGGCAAGAAGTATGTGGTCTGCAACGGCGACGAGGGCGACCCCGGCGCGTTCATGGACCGCTCCATCATGGAGGGCAACCCCCATTCGGTCATCGAGGGCATGATGATCGCCGCGCTCGCCGCCGGCAGCGACGAGGGCTACATCTACGTCCGCGCGGAGTATCCGCTGGCAGTCGAGCGCCTGCGTATTGCCATCGCCAGGGATGAGGAGCTGGGCCTGCTCGGGGACAACATTCTGGGCACGGACTTTTCCTTCCATTTGCACATCAACCGCGGCGCGGGCGCATTCGTCTGCGGCGAGGGCAGCGCGCTGACCGCTTCCATCGAGGGCAAGCGCGGTATGCCGCGCGTCAAGCCGCCGCGCACGGTCGAGCAGGGTCTGTGGGCGCGGCCCACGGTGCTCAACAATGTGGAGACCTATGCGAATGTTCCGCAGATCATTCTGCGCGGCAGCGCATGGTTCCACAGCATCGGCACGGAGAAAAGCCCCGGCACAAAGGCTTTCGCCCTGACGGGCAACGTGGTCAACACGGGATTGATTGAGGTGCCGATGGGCGCGACGCTGCGCGAGATCATCTTCGATATCGGCGGCGGCATCAAGGACGGCAAGAAATTCAAGGCGGTGCAGATCGGCGGCCCCGCGGGCGGCTGTCTGACCGAGGAGCACCTCGACCTGCCGCTGGACTTTGACTCGCTCAAGAAGGTCGGAGCCATCATCGGTTCGGGCGGTCTCGTCGTCATGGACGAGGGCACCTGCATGGTGGAAACGGCGCGCTTTTTCATGAGCTTCACGCAAAATGAAAGCTGCGGCAAGTGCGTGCCCTGCCGGGAGGGCACGAAGCGGATGCTCGAGATCCTCACGCGCATCGTGAACAACGAGGGAAGCCTTGAGGACCTTGATCTGCTCGAGGAGCTTTCCCGCACCATCACCGAGACGGCGCTGTGCGGTCTCGGCCAGGCGGCGTGCAACCCAGTGGTGAGCACGCTCAAATACTTCCGCAAGGAATACCTTGCACACGTTGTCGACCACCACTGTCCGATCTGCAACGGCCGTAAGCGCCGCCTTGTCATCAAGCCGGAGCTGTGCAAGGGCTGCGGCAAGTGCAAGCGCAACTGCCCGATGGAGGCCATTTCCGGCGAGATCCGTATGCCGCACACGATCGACAACGAAAAGTGCATCCACTGCGGTGCGTGCTGGGGCGCGTGCCCGTTCGGCGCGATCGACGCCATTGAGGAGGATTGAGCCATGGCAAAGGGAATGATGATCATTGACGGACAGCGCGTCAGCTTCGACGGCGAAAAGAACGTGCTTTCCGTGATCCGCAAGGCCGGCATCGAAATGCCGACATTCTGCTATTACTCCGACCTTTCCGTTTACGGCGCGTGCCGTATGTGCGTGGTGGAGAATGAAGAGACCGGCAAGATCGACGCATCCTGCTCAATGGAACCGCGCAACGGTATGCGCATCCGCACAAACAGCGCGCGTCTTTTGAAGCATCGCCGCATGATCCTGGAGCTGCTGCTCGCCTCCCATAACTGCAACTGCACGACCTGTGAGAAAAGCGGTCACTGCCATCTGCAGACATTAGCGCAGCAGTTCGGCGTGCGTCGTATCCGCTTTGAGGATACGCGCGAGCACTATGAGATCGACAACACCTCGCCCGCTGTGCTGCGCGATCCGAACAAGTGCATCCTCTGCGGCGACTGTGTGCGCGTGTGCGAAGAGATGCAGGGCATGGGCATTCTGAACTTTGCCTATCGTGGCAGCAGCGCGCAGGTCATGCCTGCGTTCGACCGCAAAATGGCGCAGACCAAATGCGTGAGCTGCGGTCAGTGTGCCGCCGTGTGCCCCACTGGTGCGATCACGGTGAAGAACCAGATCGGCGAGGCGTGGCGCGCCATCCACGACCCGAAAAAGCGCGTGGTCATCCAGATCGCGCCTGCGGTCCGCGTGGCCGTTGGCGAGGCCTTTGGCATCCCCGCCGGTGAAAACGTGCTCGATAAGCTCGTCACGGCGCTCAAGCTCATGGGCGTGGACGAGGTGTACGACACGACCTTCGGCGCGGACTTCACGACCATCGCAGAGTCCGAGGAATTTCTGGAGCGGCTGAAAAACGGAGGCCCGTTCCCGATGTTCACCTCCTGCTGCCCCGCGTGGGTGAAGTATCTGGAAAACGAGAATCCCAAGTATCTCAAGAACATCTCCACCTGCAAGTCGCCGATGGAGATGGTAGGCGCGATCTTCCGCGACAAGTACGCGGAAAAGGACGCACAGGACGGCCGCACGACCTACCACATCGCCATCATGCCCTGCACGGCGAAGAAGATGGAGGCCGCGCGCCCTGAATTCATTCACGACGGCCGCCCCGACGTCGATCTGGTGCTCACCACGCACGAGGTCATTGACATGATGCAGGAGACGGGCATCCAGCTCAATGAGCTGGAGCTGGAATCTCCCGACCTGCCGTTCGGTCTCGGCTCCGGCGCGGCGGTCATCTACGGCACGAGCGGCGGCGTTGCCGAAGCGGTCGTGCGCCACTGCCTGCCCGATAAGAGCAAAAATGCCCTGCGCGAGATCAGCATCCTCGGCCTGCGCGGCGACGCGCCGATCAAGGAGACGACGGTCACCATCGGGGATACCGAGCTGAAGCTCGCGGTGGTCAACGGTCTTGCCAACGCAAGAAAGCTGCTCAAAAAAATCGACGAGGGCGAGGCGTTCTACCATCTTATCGAGGTCATGACCTGCCAGGGCGGCTGCGTCGGCGGCGCGGGACAGCCCTACGGGCTCAAGGCCACGAAGGAAAAGCGCGGCGACGGTCTGCACCAGTCCGACAACGCGGCAATGTTCAAGCGCGCGGAGCGAAACCCCGTGGTCGCCCAGATGATGGCGGAATACGGGGAAGAGCGGTGCCATGAGCTACTGCACGTGACTTACACAAACAAGTGACATAAGTCACTTGTTTGTGTAAAAGATTCACTGCGTTCTGTGCCTCGCCCTTGGCTCGACACTCACTCCGTGCAAAGTGTATTTACTGACGCACATGTCGTCAGTAAATACGGATTAGAAAATGTTTTGCGTCTGCGGACGCGAAATGAACATATAAAGTGGTTAACAAAAAAATTAAGATAGATCTTAGCAGGACAACATTATGT
>ERZ780195.2893-NODE-2893-length-11009-cov-6.101333_pt1 | contig 11009 bp, 10 predicted proteins | sample MGYA00511017_ERZ780195 | MGnify/ENA primary metagenome ERZ780195 (study PRJEB29588, sample SAMEA2159974) | human gut metagenome | biome: human gut; feature: human-associated habitat; material: faeces | place: Denmark | collected 2008/2010 ...
ATCAACGTTATCCATCACCTTGCCGTTGCCGATGCGGATATACGCGTAGACAATGCCCTCTTTTTTGTCGCCCAGCAGCGTCGCCACGCGGATCGTGTTGACCGAAGTCGGACAAAGGGCCGCAATCGCCTCGTGCTGGATAACCTTGTCCTCCACAATGCCGATGCCCGCCGCTTTCAGCCGCTCATAGAGCGCCTGCACATCCTTGTAATCCTCCGGCGTACACTTGCAGATGCCCTGCCCGCTCGAACCGTCGATCGGCTTGCAGATGATGTCGCCGCGCCCCTGCACAAACTCGGCGAACTGTGATTCCGTCGCATTGGCAAAGTTGAGCCACTCGCGCTTCACCTGCTCATGAAAGAGTTGGTTGAACTCGGTTTTATTATCAAAGAAATGCCAGAACCTTTTGTCGTTCATCCGCGCAACGATGCTGTTGGAGATGCCGCGCGTAATCTGCGTCGCGCGCTGCGCGTCGTTCAGGCGGTACATCTCCGTGATCTTATAATCGACATAGCCCGCGTTGTATTTGGCGGCGCACTTGGCCATATCGGCCATCAGCCAGACGCGGCTTTTGCCCGTCTTTTTGTGCAGCATATCGGCAGTTTTAAACATTGCGCGGTAATCCATCTTACGGGCGCGCTTGAGCGCATAGGACAGCTTTCCCATGATTGACCCCTCTCGTTTTCTATGTTGGATTTGGTCTCTTTTTTATTTTCTTTGAAAACGCTAAAAGCCATACGGGCGCATTTTCATGCTCTGATTATATTCCATTTGGCGCTTTTTGGCAAGAAAAACGGAGACGCACCCCGCCGAATGCATCTCCGTTTTGCCATTTGCAGCCGTTTATTTCGTCGCAAGCGCTTCCAGCGCGTCGGTCGCGACATAAATCGCCGGGCGGACGCTCAGCCGCGCGTTATCCACGCGGCCCATGCTGTTGCCGCCGCAGGTCATTACGCCGCCGCTGCCCGCGACATAAGCGCCGCGGTGCTTTTCCTCCCAGCTGTGGGAGCGCAGCCACCACTGTGCGTTGCCGGGACCATACTTCTGGCTCTGCCACGCGCCCTGCGCGATGGCGTAGGCCGTCGGCACGGTCATGCGGTCCGCATGATTTTCAAACAGGGTTTTAGCCTCGTCGTTATCCAGCAGAGAAACCGTGTCCTGAGTGTTCACGTCCTTCCAGTTTTCCAGCTCCTTGGTCACGATGCCCTGCTTTTCCGTGTCGTTGAAGGCCGCGTCGTAAAAATCCGTATTGAGCCACGTGCGCAGCGTGCATTCGCTCCATAGCGCAACGGCGTATTTTTCGTTATACGGCTGGCTGTCCAGCGCATACTGGCTGATCAGCAGAGCTTCGCCGTTCTCCACCTTGAGCACGCGCCACTCGATCGCCTCCGCGCCATTGGTCAAATCGTTATCCTGTTCATAATGGCCAAAGAAAACATGATCGTTGACCGCGACTTCCGCCGTCGCGCCGGTCGCTGCGCCGACCGCCAGAAGCAGCGCCGCAAGCGCAGCCCATTTTTTCATCTTCATGCGTGTTTACCCTCTTTCCCGTTTTATAAGTTGTATTATAGTCTATACGGAAGATTCTGGCAATGCTTAAAACGCACAAAAAGGGTTCGCGCCGCGAAAGCGTGAACCCTTTCAAATGGAATTGTGTGAAACACCTTACTGGTTGTCGGCCTCGATTGCCTGCGCCGCGGTACGACCGGAGACGATGATTTCGGTCACAGCGTTGCCGCCCAGACGGTTGCCCGCATGGATGCCGCCGGTGATTTCGCCCGGAGGTGGTGTGGGGCATCTTCGCGATGGCGTTGCCGTCGTTATCCAGCACGTGGCGCTGCGCATCGACCATCACGCCGCCCATGGTGTGGTGGGTAGACGGCGCCATGAAGCGCACGCGGATCTGGTCGAGCTTGTAGGTTTCCGGCTTATACTTGCCATTCTCGTCCTGCTCAACCTCGCCGACCGTGCCGCGCACGGAGAGCTTCTCCACCTCCAGGCTGTCCGCCGTGCCCATGACATAGGCGTCATAATCCTCGATGGTCTTGCGCAGGGTCGCCGCATCACAGCCGAGCTTGTCGGCCAGCTCCTCGACGGTCATGAAGTACATGCGGCCCGGAACGTCCGCCTTCGTATTATTGAAGCCGCCCATGCCGGCCACAACGTTGGTGTTGGAAACTTCGACATAGATGCCCGGCACATACTTGAGGCCCAGCTTCTCAGCTGTTTCCTTGCTCATGCCGTTCTCGAAGCCGCCTTCGGAGAGCACGTCGCGCTCCGCGGACTCATCGACATAGCGCTTGCCGGTCGCCGCGTTGATGAAGATGACGTTCTCGCCAGCGCCGCCGGAGAGGTTGCCGTTGTCAACCCAGCCCAGAGGCATCATCTGCGTCCAGCCCTCGCCCTCGGTCGCCGCGCCAGCCGCCACCGCCATGGTGATGCCGTCGCCGGTCAGAGAAGAACGGTTGGTGGTGCCGATGTTGTCGGCGATGAAATCCTTATCCCAATAGGTGTTGGTCTCCTGAACCATTTCGATGTTGGCCGCATAGCCGCCGGTCGCCAGAATGACGCCCTGTCCGCCGCTTCCTGCCAGCCGCAGTTCCATGTTACTCATTCGCTTCACGCTCCTTTGCAAGTCTATGAATCAGCTTCTCATATTCATAGGTAAACTCCGGATACTGCACCTGATGCAGAAGACCGATGATAAGCTTGCCGCGCAGCTCGTCCGGCGTCATTTTGTTCGCCTGCTCCTGGGTGACAGCGTTTTCCTTCTGCCACTTCATCATGTCAACTGCAGAGCCCTTGTGGTTCTTGCGGCCATAGTAGGTCGGGCAGACAGAGGCAACGTCGATGATCGAAAAGCCCTGATGGCGAATGCCCTCCTGAATGAGGCTGATCGTCTGCTGGACATGATACGCGCTTCCCCGGGCGGCATAGCTCGCGCCTGCCCCATAGGCAAGACCCGCAATATCAAACGAGCGGTCGAAGTTTCCGTAGGGCGCGGTCGTGCCATAATCGCCGCGCGGCGTGGTGGGAGAATACTGGCCGCCTGTCATGCCGTAGATTTCGTTGTTGAACACGACGACGGTCAGGCCGATATTTCGCCTTGCCGCGTGAATGAGGTGGTTGCCGCCGATGGCGGAAATATCGCCGTCGCCCGCAAGCACGATGACCTCGAGCTCTGGGTTTGCCAGCTTGATACCCGTTGCAAAGGCGATGGCTCTTCCGTGCGTGGTGTGGATTGTATTAAAGTCCAGATAGCCCGCCGCACGCGAGGAGCACCCGATACCGGAGACGATCACGGTCTTGTTCCGGCTAAGGCCCAGATTTTCAATCGCCTGCGCCACATCGCGCATGATGATGCCGTTGCCGCAGCCGGGACACCAGATGTGCGGCAGATGCTCCGGGCGCATGTATTTATAAACGAGCGTCGAGGTGTTGCCGGGGTTGACGCTCATATCGCCGGTATTGACCATTTACTCTGCCTCCTCAAGCTTTTTCAGGATTTCCTGCGGCGTAATGACCGTGCCGTTGAGCCGCCCGATGAAATCAACCGCGCACGCACCCTTGACGATGCGCTCGACCTCCAGCAGAATCTGGCCGCCGTTGTGTTCGGCGACAAGCATCCGCTTTGCCGTTTTACAGATCTCCCGCAGCTCGCGCTCCGGGAACGGCCAGATGGTAATGGGGCGGAAAATGCCGATCTTTTTGCCATTCGTGCGTGCCTGCTCCATGGCGCTTTTTGCGGCGCGCATCGTGCCGCCGTAGCAGATGATGACGGTTTCCGCGTCGTCAAGAGAAACCCTCTCACACTGAACGATATCGTCATAGTTATCAGAAATTTTGCGCATCAACCGGTCCATCAGCTTGGCCGCTTCCTCGGTGGAGTTGGTCGGAAAGCCTGTCTCATCGTGAATAAGTCCTGTGATGTTATACCGCTGCCCGCAGCCAAAGGGCGCCATCTGCGGCACGAGCTGGCCGGGCTTCATATGATACGGCAGCCGCTTGGGCTCCGGGTAGCGAACCGTCGGCCGGTCGATGACCTCCAGCTCCTCCGGCTCGGGAAGCTCCATGCCTTCCCGAAGATGGCCAATAATTTCGTCCATCAGAAAAATGACCGGCGTGCGGTATTTTTCGGATAAGTTGAAGCAGCGCACCGCGAGCGTATATGTTTCGCGCACGGAAGAGGGGCTGATGACAATGATCGGATGATCGCCGTGCGTGCCCCATCTGGCCATCATCACATCGCCCTGTGACGGAGACGTCGGCATGCCGGTCGATGGGCCGCAGCGCTGCACATCGACAATTACCATCGGAATTTCCGCCAGACACGCGTAGCCGATGTTCTCCTGCTTGAGAGAAAAGCCTGGGCCGCTGGTCGCGGTCATGGCCTTGACGCCCGCAACGGAGGCTCCAATGGCGCAGGCAATGGACGCAATTTCGTCCTCCATCTGGATGAACTTTCCTCCCTCTTGTGGAAGCCTCAGCGCAGAGAGCTCTGCAATTTCGGTTGACGGTGTGATTGGGTATCCGGCATAAAGCCGCATGCCCGCGGCAAGCGCGCCCTCGACGCACGCTTCGTTTCCCTGCATCAATACGGTTTTACCCATTGCGTTTCCCCTCCCTCCGCTTCTTTTAAGTAAATCGCGTAATCCGGACAGCGCAGCTCACACTGCCCGCAGAGCACACACTGTGCATTTTCCGCCAGTGCTGCCTTTCCGTCCCGGAGTTCCAACGCTCCCTTCGGGCAGAACGCCGCACATATTCCGCAGCCCTTGCACCAGGCCAGATTCAGCACCAACTCTTTTTGACTGCTCACCGCTTCCGCTCCTCTCGTCTTTTCTGACTGGAAAAATATCGACTCCCAGTGAACTACTGCCAAGATAGCACGCATATCCTACAACTTCAAACAGGATTATCTTTTACAATAAAACAATAAAAAGCTTGTAATGAAGCAAGTCCTGTGGTAATCTTTCAAATAGGGAAGCGTAAAAGACAGAATTATTGCAAAAATTTCACACGTTCGCGCCAGAAACTGCAACTGTTTGACAGTTTTCTTGCATCAAAGACGCTGTTGTATTTTCAAAAGAGAGGTGTAAATTTTCATGAATTTTCAGAATCTGGAATCCTTTCTGGTTCTGGCCGAGGAAGGAAGCGTTACACGCGCGGCCGAGCGACTGCACGTCTCGCAGCAGGCGCTCAGCGGATTACTCGCACGTCTTGAAAAAGAAGTTGGAAGTCCCCTCTTTTTCCGGCGTTCCGGTCTGGAGCTGACTTACGCTGGGATTTGCCTGCAGCGTGCCGCGATTCAGATTCTCGATATTCAGCGCCAGACGATTGCCGCCATGCAGGACATCCGGGAGAGCCGGCGCGGCGTGCTTCGCATCGGTGTTTCGCATACGCGCGGACAGTCCATCCTACCCCTGCTGCTTCCGACGTTCAGCCAACTCTATCCCCTGGTCGAGCTGACCATTTTCGAGGGCAGCACGACCGTTCTGGAAAAAGATCTTTCCAAAGGTCTGATCGATGTTCTGATCGGCTTTGCTCCCTTTACGCCGGACTGCGCAGAATATGCGCCGCTGATGCAGGAAAAAATGTATCTGGTCGGCCAAAGAGAGCTTCTCCACCAGACCTTTGGCGCGCAGACGCAGCAGGTGTGCCGGGCATATGAGGCGACGCGTAATCTGCGTCTGTTTGCAAAGTTTCCCTTTGTTCTTCTCAAAAAGGGCGACCGGATCCGCGCCATTGCCGACCGCGTGTTTTCCCGCTACAGCATCCAGCCGGATATTCGTCTGGAAACGCAGAACGTTCAAACGGCCTTCTGCCTCGCGGCTGAAGGCATGGGCCTTACCATCTGCCCCGAACTCTATCTCTATAGCCCCTATACCGTCTCCGGCACTGCCGCTGGTCCTGTCCGCCAGAAGGTTGAGATTTTCCCCTTTTCCGATAAAGATACTGCCGATACCATCGCCATCGGCTATAACCGTGAGCGCTATCTCAGCAAAATCGCCCGCGATTTTATCGATCTGAGCCTCCGGCTGTATCAGAAAGCGCCGCTCTTTTCCGCGCAGGAGGACTTTCCCGTGGGCGCAATTTTATAAGCTGCCGCGCACATCTGCAAAAAACCGCGCGAGGAAACAAAATGTTTCCCCGCGCGGTTTTTTATTCCTGAAGACTTTTATCCGTGATAAGTTCGTTCTGCAAATTAAGACATGCCGCAACGTCCCGGTTTTTGAGCGCGTCCAACACACGCCTGTGGAAATTGATGCTCTCCTCAACGCCATGAATTTTCCAGGTTTTCTCTGAGTTATGCTTATAGACCTCAAAGAAAGCATCCTGCACGGCATTATCCGAATCCGTTTCTTCCGGCTGCCGCATAAGTTTTTTTAAGAACGCCATCTGCTGCTGAAGATACACGATTTCCTGCTGCATCCGGCGCTCACTCTCCCGGCGGGACATTTTTTCCAGCTCTGCCGCGCCGAACTGCTCCCTGCTGATTCGCATCCGGGATTTTGGCGCAGGCTGGATGCCCTCCGGTGATTTTCCCGCGCGGCGGATGCGCTTTGTGATGTTGTGGACGCGCTCAAAGCCGAGCAGCTCCGGATCGTAGCCCAGCTTCCGCAGCGCCATGTTCCCGGTGCATCCCTCCACACTCAGCCGCCAGAAGGCTTCCTTGAACGCCAGCGTGAACGAAATCTGATTTTCCGTGACCTTCTCCGTGTACGGATTTGCACGCAGAAGCTCCTGCTCCGCCGCGCTGAATTTTTTCCTTGTTCCCATAGCCGTCTCCTTCTTCCTGTCTTCAGCATACCATATTTCGTGCCGCTATGGGTCATTTTCTTGTCCACTTCCTGGGGTATAGTTTATATGGAGGTGGGACCGCAATCCCAGACAACCGAATAACCAGCAACGCGGACAACAAGAGGTTTCACACGTTTTACATCATCACGTAAAATGACTGCATGGTTCCTCAATGCCCAAACCTATATGACGTAGCGCGAGCCGGAAGCAGGTTTCTCTGCTTCCGGCTCGTCGTTTACTTTACGCTGCCTTTTCTACAATTACATCGTCCATTTGAACGTTCAAATAGCGGCTGAGCGCGTACAGGTTGTCCACACTCGGCATGTTGCTTCCGCGTAACCAACGATAGGGCATGTGGCTGTCCTCCGGACGGAATACGATCACGCGGCCCATGGAACCGCAGCCGTTTCGGTTGCAGCGTCCTGCCGCTTGAACGATGGCATCCAGCGGAGCCAGTGCGCGGTACAGCCTCTCAAAGTCAAGGTCTACTCCAACCTCGATGCACTGGGTCGCCACGAAGCCGAGCCAGCGCGGCAGCGATCTGTCGGGCGTGACGGCGCAGATTGACAATGGTACAGACACTGTCATGCCCGGCCATTTCTTCTGCAATGGCTTCCAGGGGCGTTTCGTGTTCAAGCCGCCATTCCACATCCGCCCGCCGCAGAGCTTCGAATAACTCCCTGTGCTCCGGAAGGATCTCCCGGGGCGTCCAATTCAGATCTCCTCGCGCGGCAAAATCCGGTTGTGTTGCCGTAGAAAATACCATGGCCGTGTGGTAGCGTCTGCAAAGCTCATTCACGGCGCGAAGCGTGGCGGAGGTCAGGTTTGCGGGCAGGCTCTGGGCTTCGTCAAAGGCCACAACGCTGTTTGCGATATTGTGGAGCTTTCGGCAGACAGCCGGGCGGTCAGAGAACAGGGCTTCAAAAAAGCGGACAGAGGTGGTGATGATGACCGGTGCGCTCCATCTGGCGGCCAGTTCCCGGGCCTCCTCCGGCAGATCGCTCTGGCTATGGTCGACCAGCACATTCGGAATGATTTCAGAATACGTTTTGGCGTTCTGTTCCGCCAATGTCAGAAACGGGAGGACAATGATGATCTGCTTTTTCCCGTGCTTCAGGCAATGGCGCAGCGCAAAGTGCAGCAACGCCAGCGTTTTTCCGGCGTTTCCGTGGGCCTGCTTGCAATCATCTGCGATCGCGTGCAGCTCCGCCTTTATCATATCGTAGGCGACGAGACCGTCGTGGTGCCCATTGACTGCCTCTATCACAGGGCAGCTGCCGGGACTTCCTTTATAGCAGCATTCCAGAAAGCAGGCGCTGCTTATTGCATGGTCAACACCCGTCCGCGTGCCCTTTAACACATCCTGAGACGCCTTGGTATATTTTCCAAAATCATGTACATGTGCCCCCAGTTTTGCGGCATCTGCAAGCCCAAGCGCTTCCCCGTATTCCCGCGCAAGCGCAGCGACCTTTTGCAAATGCTCCTTTACCGTCTCCTGATGCCCCTGCGAATTTTCAGATTTTGCGTAGTACTCCATCGCTGCCTCCTCCGCTCCCGGCTTCATCAATTTTATGATATCAGGTGTATGCACCCAGGCCAACACATACTGTATTTTGGAACACTGAACGATCGCCATTTTTCGATACCGTGCGCGAAGCCGAAGCGGCTTTGCAGCTCTCAAACGGGCAATCCGCGTTCCATGCGCGGACGGGGATCTAAAAGGGTGCTGCTTGCCATAGAACCACCGGATTTCGATTGAAATACGGTGGTTTTTCTAATTATGCTGATATTTTGAAATGATGGGCGGATGAGGAATTCAACCTTTGATCAAAAACATATATGGGTAGATCAAAAACAGCGCAAAACCATTTCCGGCTGTCCGTTTGGGCAGCTGGTTTTTTACATGCCGCGGGCTTTGGAGACGGCTCCTGCCTGCAATTTTTTTGTCCTGCTTTTGTGCGGTGGACCGCTCTGACTTGCAAAATTTGGCAAATCCAGAAAATGCGCCCCAATATCTGGACATATTTTCGGCAAAACGGAGAAAAAAGGAAAACCGGAACAAAATTTCTTTTCATCCACCCAGGCACGTGATATACTCGGAATATCAAGAGAAAAAAGGAGGAAGCCGGGATTGAGTGAATTGCTGCGCATGGAGCACATCAGCAAACGGTTCGGCAACTTTTACGCCAATCAGGACATCAATTTCTCCGTCGCCAAGGGCGAGGTACATACGCTCCTCGGAGAGAACGGCGCGGGGAAATCGACGCTCATGAATATCCTCATCGGCCTCTACCAGCCCACTGAGGGCAAGATCTTTCTGAACGGGCAGGAGGTCCGCATCGAATCGCCGAGCCAGGCGGTCAAGCTTGGCATCGGCATGGTGCATCAGCACTTCATGCTCGTCGAGGCGATGACCGTCTTTGACAACATCATCCTCGGCGACAAACACGCCAAGGGCCTATTTATCGACCGCGCGGCCCGCAGAAAGGAGATCGAGGCGCTTTCGGAAAAATACGGCCTCGACGTCCAGCTCGACAAGCTCATCACGGAGATTTCCGTCGGCGAACAGCAGCGCACCGAGATCCTCAAGGCCCTCTACCACGGGGCCGAGTTGCTGATCCTTGACGAGCCCTCCGCCGCCCTGACCGACATCGAGGTCGAGGGACTGTTCGCCATCATGCAGAAGCTTGTCGGCGAGGGCAAATCCATCATCTTCATCAGTCATAAAATGCGCGAGGTGCTCCGCATCTCCGACCGCATCACCATTCTCCGCCTCGGCAAGGTCGTCGGCACGGTCGACCGCGCCGAGACCGACGGCCAGAAGCTCGCCGGCATGATGATTGGCAAAGAGCTGACCGAGTCACACTATGAAAAGGTCGACGCCTCCGGCCATGAGATCGTCGCGGAGCTCGACCATGTGGACTATAACAAGGAGAGCAAGCACAGCGGCCTCGCCGATCTGTCGCTCCGCATCCACGCCGGAGAGATCGTCGGCGTCGCGGGTGTCGACGGCAACGGCCAGACCCAGCTGGCCCAGCTCATCACCGGCGTCATCGCCCCGGAGAGCGGCACGGTCCAGCTCAAGGGTGACCGCGTCGCCGTCTTCGACCCGAACGGCTTCATCGAGCACGGCGTCAGCCACGTCCCCGAGGACCGCAACCTGCAGGGCCTGATCGGCGATATGTCGATCGCGGAAAATCTTGTCCTCAAGGACACCGACGATCCGCGCTTCAGCCACGGTCATGGTTTGCGCCTGAACAAGCGCGCCATCCACGCCTACGCGCAGTCCATGATGGAAAAATATGATGTCCGCGCCACCTCTGACAGCCAGAGCGTGCGCGAGCTGTCCGGCGGCAACCAGCAGAAGGTCATCATCGCCCGCGAGCTCGAGAGCGGCCCGTCCGTCCTCGTCATGGCGCATCCTACGCGCGGCCTCGACATCGGCGCGACCAGCTTTGTCCACGACCAGATGATCGCCGCCCGCGCCCGCGGCGTCGGCATTCTGCTCATCAGCGCCGACTTTGACGAGATCCTCGAGATGTCCGACCGGATCGTCGTCTGCTTCGAAGGCCGCATCATGGGCGAATTCTCCGGCAGCAAGCCGCCGATCGACGAGATCAGCCTGGCCATGACCGGTAAGTGAGGGGGAGAGGTATGGGAAAAGTGAAAAAAGCGTTCGGCGCGTTCCTTGTGCCGTTGCTGTCCGTTCTGCTCGCGTTTCTGATCGGTGGTATCATCATGGCTGCCCTCGGCGCGAACCCGTTCCTTGCTGTGAAGTTCCTGTTCCAGGGCGCGTTCGGCTCCAAGGCCGGCATCGGCACCACGCTCACCAAGGCCACGCCCCTGATCTTCACGGCCCTCTGCGCCTGCTTCGCGTATAAGTGCGGCGTGTTCAACCTCGGCGGCGAGGGGCAGTTCCTGATGGGCTCCATCGCCGCGTTCCTGACCTGCTATTTCACCGGCCTGACCGGCTTTGCCGGCGTGCTGCTCGCGCTGCTGGCCGGCGCGGTGGCCGGCGGCTTCTGGGGCATGATTCCCGGCGTGCTGAAAATCGGCCGCGGGCAGAACGAGATGATCATCTCCATCATGCTCAACTATGTCGCCACGCTCTTCATGGGCGTCATCTACACCAGCTGGATCCGCGATGCCTCCGTCCCGCAGACACCCGCCATCGCCGATGAAGTGCATCTTCCGCGCATCATCACCGG
>ERZ780195.2895-NODE-2895-length-11006-cov-2.907223_pt1 | contig 11006 bp, 10 predicted proteins | sample MGYA00511017_ERZ780195 | MGnify/ENA primary metagenome ERZ780195 (study PRJEB29588, sample SAMEA2159974) | human gut metagenome | biome: human gut; feature: human-associated habitat; material: faeces | place: Denmark | collected 2008/2010 ...
AACTTTTTCCCAAATAATTATTATAGTTATCTAGATAATTAGTAATTAAACTAGTAACCATACTACCATCTTCACTTTGAATATTAGCATAAATATTATAACTATTATTATCTCTAACTATATACGCCAATATTTTATTACTATTATAAGCTTCTTCTAGTTCTTTAGAACTACTATATACTGTATATTTTACTTCATCACTTAGCAATTCTCTCTCAGTACTAGATAATTCATAATTAACTCCTATCTGGTATGTTTTATCATCTTTATTTACAGTTAATTCTTCATATATATAAGACATTAATATAACAAAGATAGGAATAAATAAAGGAGTAATAGCCATCATAAGTAAAGATTTTTTATCTCTTATTATAAGTTTTAATTCTTTCTTTAAAGTAATTAATATATTATTCATCATTATCACCTCCAGTTAAAGCAAAGAAAGCCTCTCTTAAATTACTAGTATTAGTCTTTTTCCTTATTTCTTCTGGAGTACCAATAGTAATTATCTTACCATTATTCATAAGTACTACTCTATCACATATACTTTCTGCTTCTTCCATATAATGAGTAGAATATAATATACATTTACCTTTATCTTTCTCTTCTTTAATAGTATCTAAAATAACTTTACTAGATATAATATCAAGACCACTAGTAGGTTCATCTAAGATATAATATTTAGGATCATGCATCAAGCATCTAGCAATACTAACTCTTTGTGTTTGACCAGTAGATAAAGTACCTATTCTTTGATATAAAAAAGATTCCATATCAAAAGTCTTATTTAAATATTTAATTCTATCTTTAATATCTTTTTTACTCATATGATAATAATTACCACACATAGTAAGTAATTCATAAGCACTTAAATCTTTATATAACTTAGTATTACCTGTTAAAAAAGCAATTCTTTTCTTTATTTCTATTTCATTATCATGATAATTTAAATTATCAATAGTAATACTACCTCCACTAGGAGTCATAATACCAGCAATCATTCTAAGTAAAGTCGTTTTACCTGCACCATTAGGTCCTAATATTCCAAGTACTTCATTATCTTTAGCTTCAAAAGAAATATCTTTATCAGCATAGAATTCTATTTTCTTTTTATTTTTACTTTGTTTAATAAATTTCTTATTAATTTTTTCTACTTTTATCATTACATACCCTCCTAGTTAATTATACCTTATTTTATTATAGAAGTATAGAAAAAAAGTAGATTTCTCTACTTTATTAATTTCTTATTATCAGTTTCACTTAATATTCTCATATCTTCTTTAAATAATCTTAAAAAGGCTTTCATAATACTAGTTATTTGTTTATCTAATATATCAACTAAACCATCTGATTTATAATTATTCTTATTTAATGATTTAACCTTACCAATTGTAGTATATATGTGCTTACTAGACATATCTACATAAGAATAAGTACTCATAGTATCTCTATCTTTTAAAGATAATACTCTTTCATTACTTAATCTTAATGTATAAAAAGATATGATATTTTCAATTAAAGATTTCTTTTCTTCCTCACTAATTATATTAGCATTCATTATATAAGTTAAATATAAAGCTATCTCAAATTCTTCATATAATAGTTCTTTATTTTGTTTTCTTTCATTATATATTTTTTCAATACTATGATAAGTCTTAAAGGCTTTTACTCCTGAAGTATATTTTAATAACTTCTTTAAATACATTATAGTTTCTTTAGGTATATCTTTAATATCTAATTTATGGTTAAATGGAATTTTAAAAGATTATTATCCTAAATATTCTTTAGATAAAAAAGGGCTTAACAATTTAATTAAAGATTTTGGCGAAACTATTAGAAGCGAAATTAATCCTGAATATCCAGAAACTATTTACGATGGTGGAGAACTTGGATATTCGCTTGGTGTTGCTTATGGCTATGCAATTAATACGGAAGAAGATATTATTCCATGTATAATCGGAGATGGTGAAGCAGAAACAGGGACTTTATGTTCTGCATGGCAATTAAACAAAATGCTTGATACTAAAAGTAAAGTGTTACCAATAATTAATCTTAATGAATTAAAGATGGGGGCAAATTCATTTTTATCAATATTTAGTAATGAAGAATTAATTAATTATTATTCACTTATTGGATATGATGTAAGTATAGTTGATGCAACGCAAGAGAATGACTTATTAAAGACTATAAATTTAATGCAAGAAACATTTAATAAAACTTTAAGTAGCAAATGTCCTCTAATCATATTTCGTTCTAAAAAAGGATTTACTTTACCAAATATTAATGATTTAAAACTTGAGGGTAATACAAAGGTACATAAAAATCCACTTCAAGGTTATACAATGCCAGACAAGTTAGATATAGTGAAAAAGTTTCTAAAGTTTTATGAAGAAGAATTATTTGATAATGCAGATAATTTAAATATTGATAATTTTAAATTTAAAACTGAAAGTGCATTCAGTAATAAGCAAGCAATGAAAAATATTTCTATAAAGGAAAATAGAACACTAGATAATATAGAAATGTTAGAAGATTATTTATGTGATTATACAAAAGAAAATAACTTTATGATATTTTCACCGGATGAATTATTTTCAAACAAATTTGGAAAATTAAGTAGTAATGCTATTGAAATACTAAATGAGAATTTGCTTCAAGCATTATATCAAGGATATATTCAAGCAGGTAATAATGGATTATTCATAAGTTATGAAGGATTTATGCCAATTATTACAAGTATGCTTGCACAATATTATAAATACTTAATGCAAAAGCAAGTATTATTACACAATGAAAATACATGCTCTATGAATTATTTATTAACTTCAACATGTTTTGAGAATACTTATTCTCATCAAAATCCTGAATTTGTAAATGCACTTTTACAAAGATATGATTCTTTTTATAATGTTCTATATCCAAAAGATGGTGCTAATCTTATAAAATGTGTCGAACAGTCTATTAAATCTAAGAATTTAATTAATGTGGTAGTGTCATCAAAAAGGCATTTAATGAAATATCAAACCTATGATACTGCAAACATTGAGATTGAAAACTTTGTAGATTGTGATAATCCTGACATAATATTATGTGCAACAGGCGATTATATGTTAGATCAAATTGTAAAAGTGTATAAAATATTAAACGAAGATGGAATACAAGCCAAAATAGTTTATGTTACCAACCCTAAAATTTTAGATGTTGAAAGTAAAAAAGCATTATCTGATACAGATTTTTATAAATATTTTAATGATGGGGTTCCAGTAATATATCTATTTAACGGATATTCTCATATTATTAAATCTTTATTATATGAAAGAAATATTGATTGTAAGATTTTAGGGTATGAAGATCAAATATCAGTTAAAGGACATTTAGACAGTAATTTAGCAGCTAATAATCTTGCAGTCGAAGACATTTTAGAAGTAAGTAAAAAGCATTTAAAAAGAAATAATACAAGAGTTTTAAGGAAGTGAAGAAAATGAATAATTATGAGTTTTGGGAAAAATATAATAAATTTATTAAAGGGGAAATAGGAAGATTATGTAGAACAAAAAAAGAATTATATATAGACTTACATATTCATTCTAATTATAGTGCCGATGGTAAACAAAATCTAAAACAAATTTTAGAAACTACAAAAGAAAAAGGTTTTGATATTATTGCAATTACCGACCACGATTCATTAAATGTTTATGATGAATTATATGATATTGTTTCTAAAGGCGTAACTTCTCCAATTATTATACCAGGTATAGAATTTACAACTGATAAAAGAGAATATGGAAATCAATGTCATATGTTACAATTATTTGTTAATCCTAAAGATCTAGTTATATTAAAAGATGTTTCTAAAAATTATAATTCTATGTTCAATAGAAGTAAAATCCAATTTAATAGACTTAAAGAAAATATAACTATAAAGGAAATAATTAAGAAACATAATATTCATATTTCATATAAAGATTATGAATCTTATCTTAAGAAAAATGAATATATTCCTGAATATGATACATTAAGTTTTTACTTAATAGAGAAGTTTAAAGAAAAAAGAGTAACAACTTTTGATATATTAGATTTATTAGAAAAAAATAATAAATTAGACCCTTATGAAGATAGAAAAGAATTTAAATCAAAAAGGTATAGAAAACTTAGAGAAAAGTATGAAGTTAATGAGACAAATAAATATAATGCTAGATTCTTATTGTCTATGTTAGCTGTAAGAGAAGTTGATGATGATTGGTGGCCAGCTCCTGCATGTGGGAGTTTATCAGTAAACTCTTATGGGCAGTTAAAACCAGAAGAAATAAATGAAAAATATGATATTTATTTCGCACATCCTACTGAAAATAGTTTAGATGTAGTAGATAAGATAGTTAAAGAAAAAAAGAACATAAAGGGACTTGAATTAAATATCAGAAACCATTATGAGGATATAAATAATTTTTATAGAGTATTAAATAATAATAAACTCAATTTAATTAAGGGTTCTGATAGTCATGATGCTTCATTACAATTTTATGAAGATATGGAATATTTTAAAATTGATACAAAAGATTTGATTAAAATTTTAAATAGTTAAATTTATAGATTGTGAGGGATGATAATGAGTAAAGTTGATCTACATTTACATACTAATTTATCTGATGGATTAATTAGTCCTGAAGATGTTGTAATAAAAGCAAAGAATAATGATTGTAAGATAATATCAATAACAGATCATGAACTCTTAAATGAGTATGATGCTCTAGCTAAAAAATATAATATTGATATTATTTCTGGAATTGAATTTAATACTTCAATTTCCAACTTGCATTTACTTGGATATGCAGTAAAGAATTTTAAATTAGTTGATGAAGTGATGCAAAATTTAAGAATAAAAAATGAAAGGGTTTGTCTTGAAGTTATTGAACTGTTAAAAAAAGATGGATTTGTAATTTCAGAAACATTAATAAAGAAATATTTACAAGAAATTAATTTAGATTATAGTATATTAGATAAAAGAAAACTTGTTAAATATTTGATGTATATGGGATACACAAATAGTATTGTTGAAACTTATGAAACTTTAATTGGTAAAAAGCAAAAATATTATGTACCGAATGTAAAATTATCGCCTGAAGAGATTATTAATTTAATTGATCAAAGTGGTGGTTATACAGTGTTGGCTCATCCAAATACTGTAACGAGTGATAAAAATATTTTAGTTGGGATTTTAAATAGATTAAATGATGCAGGGCTATTTGGTATTGAAGTAGTAAATGATAAGATGAAACTTAGTGAAACAGAATATTATCAATGTTTAGCTAAAAAATATAACTTATTAGAAACTTATGGCTCTGACTTTCATAATCCTGAAACAGATTACATTGGTATAGAAATTAATCAAGATAATTGTGAAAAGATCCGTGAATCAATGGTATTGAGACGGAAAATATGATATAATATTGTCAGAAAAGGGAGGAAAAAAATATGGCATTAAAAAGAGGCATTGTTGAATTGGCCGAATATAATTCAAATTGGAAAAAAGAATATGAAAAGGAAGAAAAATTATTAAAAGAAGTATTAGGTGATAGAATAATTGAAATTCATCACATTGGAAGTACCTCTATTGAGGGGTTAAAAGCTAAACCAGTTATTGATATTTTAGTAGTAATTAATAGTTTAGATGAAATAACTGAAATTGAAGAAATGTTAAAACCTTATGATTATGAGAACAGAGGACAACAAGGTGTTCCAGATAGATATTTCTTTGCTAAAGGTCCTGAGGATGCTAGAAGTCATTATATTCACTTTGTTGAACCAAATAGTAAGACTTATTATAATCAAGTTTACTTCAAAAAATATTTGATTGAACATCCAGAATACATTAAGAAATACTGTGATTTAAAACAAGAATTAGCAGAAAAATACGCAGATGAAAGACCTAAATATACTGCAGGTAAGAATGAATTTATTACTTCTGTAATCAATCTTGCTAAAGGGGAATATGATGATTAAAGTTGTTTCATTTGATATTGGAGGAACATTATTAGAAGATTCTCATGATAATCCTAATAATTATAATTTGAAAGAACTTGCAAAAATTGTTAATATACATTATAATAGTGTAAGAGTGGCTTATAAAAATGTTTTTCAAAAGTCAAATGGTACATTGAATGAATTAGTTGGAAAATTTTGTAATGATTTAGGTATTAGTAATACTGAAAATTTAAATAATTTCTTTATAGGAAAATTTTCTGATAATAATATAAATAATACAATTTCAAACGACAAAATTACATTAATTAGAGATCTTAAAGAAAATGGGTATAAAGTTATCTTATTTTCTAATAGTTGTTGTTTACTTAATAATGATGCAATAAAAGAAATTTATGATTTAGTTGATGGTGTATTTTACTCATATGATATAGGATATACAAAAGATGATAAAGAAAGTTATCAATATGTTGAAAAAACACTTAATGTGAAACCAACAGAAATATTGCATATAGGTGATACTTTGAAAAGTGATTATCTAAAACCTGTAGAAAATGGTTGGAATGCTTTGTTTTATGGCGTTTCTGATGATGAAAGTGTAAATTGCATTTCATCTTTAATGGAACTCTATGATTTCTTTGATATAAGAACAAGTAAAAAATAAATTAAATATTGGGGGGAATATAATATGGAAAAAAGAAATATATTTTTATATGAAGAAAATAAACTTAAAGAAGTAATTGAAATTATTAATAAACAAATTAAGGAAGCAGAAGAAAATTTTAGTAAACAAGAACATACTATTATAGGTTTTAAAGAGGGACAAAGAGGAACTCAATTTATTAGACAAGGATTAATGTCGTTATATGCAACAGAAGTTTATAATCTTAGATCGGTTTTGTCTAATCCATACTTTGGTATGTTTAATTTTGAAAACAATGAAGAAAAAAATGAAATTTATTTAGGTAAAAAGACAATTATGGATGGCACAAAAGTAATTGCTCACGATTGGAGAAGTCCGATATGTTCAATGTACTATGATTATAATATTGGAGATGCTGAATATATCTCTAATACTGGCGAAAAAAGAAAAGGAAAAATAATTAAGAAAAGACAAATTATTATTAAAGATGGTGTTTTAAAAGCTGTAGATGAACAAGATACATTATCAAACGATTCTGTATTATTAAAATACTTACAAGAAAATTCAGATGCAAGATTAAAATCAATTATTGCTACAATTCAAAGAGAACAAAATAAAATAATAAGAAGTCCTTTAAGAGGAGATTATATTATTCAAGGAACAGCTGGGTCAGGTAAAACAACAGTTGCTCTTCATCGTATAGCATATTTATTATATAATGAAGCCAAAAATATTTCAGAAGCAGATTTTATGATTCTTGGCCCTAATAAGTATTTCTTGAATTATATATCAGATCTTTTACCCGATCTTGATATTAAAAATGTTTCTCAATTAACTTTTGAAGAAATTGCAATGAAATACATGGGAATTTCAAAAGTTAAATTAGAAAGTAAAAATAAGACATTACAAGAAGTACTTGCTGGAAATGTTTCTGCTAAAGTTATAGAGGATAAATCTTCTATAGCATACTTGAAATTGCTTGAGAATTTTGTTGACTTATATGTTAATTCTCATTTAAAAGATGATGTTGAATATGAAGGAATGAAAATATGTTCTGCAGATGAAATAAAAAGATATTTAAATAAAAGTGTTTTTTCAACTGATAAAGGATATGCAGAAAAAGCTAATCAATATATGAAAATATTAATAAAAAAAGTTAAAGATAATTCTGATGATTTGACACATGATGTTTGGCTTAAATATAGAGAAGAATATTTAGGTTTACCAAAAAATTCTCCAAGAAGAAAAGAAATTCTAGAAGAAGTAGATAAAATACAAAAAGAAATCAAAAAAGGTTGCCCAACAAGCATAAAGAATTATTTCAAATTTATGAAAGTTAATCCTATTATAATATATCAAGCATTTTTAGAAAATTTAAATGTTCTTGTTCAAGATAATCATAACATTCTAAAAGAAATACAAGATTATACTTTGTCAAGAATATCTAAAAAGCAAATTGGTTTTGAAGACTTATCTCCATTATTATTAATTAATTATTGTTTGAATGGAATTAAAGATTTTAAAGATTTTTCATATTTAGTAATAGATGAAGCCCAAGATTTAAGTTTAGCACAATATTATGTTTTAAAAAAATTATTTCCATCTGCAAAATTTAATGTATTTGGAGATGTTAATCAGTCTATTTATGATTATCAATCTATTCATGATTGGGATGAGTTAAATAATGTTATATTTGATAATAAAGCAAGTATGTTGGATTTGAATAAGAGTTATAGAACTACTGTAAATATTTCAGATGCATCAAATTTAATTTTAAATCATTTGGGTCAAAACAATTCAGAGTGTGTTGCAAGAATGGGTGATGAAGTTGTAACTAATGATGATATAAGTGAAGTAACTCTTATTTCACAAATAAAATCATTATTAGATAAAGAATATCAATCTATTGCAATAATATGTAAGGATGAGAAAGAATCTGCTAATGTTTATAAAAAGTTAAGTAAGTTAGGATTAGATGTATCTGTTATAACAGAAAAAAATGAAAAATATCATGGTGGATTATGTATTATGCCATCTTACTTATCAAAAGGATTAGAATTTGATGCAGTAATATTATATAATGCTAATAATGTTAATTACACTGATAATAATATAGATTCTAAACTTTTGTATGTTGCTATGACTAGAGCTATGCACGAATTATATGTTAATTATAATGGTGAACTTCCTACTTCATTAAAATCTTTATCGAAAGAAAATAAAATTTTGAAAAGAACGAAATAATAGGAAAGTATTTATGAAGAAAAATGAGGATAGTATAAATAAGTATTTATCCACAATTATTGTTGATAAATAATAATATTAGTACACCTAACGAAACCGAGTCAAAAGAAATTTTATAACTAATGGCTCGGTTGTTTTGATTAACTCTTTTGACGAGTTAATAACCAACTAGGAATAGTGTGCAAAGGGACAACTCTTTTGAAACCCGATTAAGCGACAAACTTACAAACTTCGTAAGTAATATTGTCGCCTTTTTTGTTTTACAAAAAAGAGTAAAAACTATCCCTACTTTCATTAGCGTTGCTAACAAAACGTGCGTCGCTTTTACTTATGAAAATAACCCAATAACTAATATTTTAGTAAAAATACACAATTATGTTGGTATTAGCAAAACTGCACGAAGTTAGTAAAATAAAGGATTCATACGATTTTGGAGATTACCCCAAAATCGCATTAAATAGTACTAAATAAACTAATAGTTAGAAAGTCTACACACTAAATATAATATAGCATATTGATGCAGTTCTTATAGACTATAGGCTATAAGAACAACTAGATAAAATACTAGTAATAATATTAAAACTATGCTATACTTAAATGGTAGGTAGGTAGTAAAATGAGTAAGAAAAAACGTTAGGAAGCAAGTATGCTTCCTTTTGTGCATATGAGTAGGTTTAAATAATTTAGGATGATATAATTTGTTTAACAGAACGGAGAATACATATGTTAGAAATTGGAATTCAAGCACCGGATTTTGAACTGCCGGATCAGAATGGGAAAATGCATAAATTAAGTGATTATGCAGGAAAAAAAGTAATTTTATATTTTTATCCAAAAGAATATATAGAAGAAGCACAGAAACGTGGAATTGCTGATAAAGAAACTGTGATGAAAAGGTCAAAGTGGTTTATGATACCATTTTGTATTATTATATTTGTGGTTCTGATTTTGATTATTTCTGTTTGGAATCATGTTATGGATTTTAAAACGGCATATCTTCAAGCCTGTCTTTTTCTTGTGGTCATGAACTGGTTTGATGGTATTGTGATTGACAGATTATGGGTGGGACACAGCAGAATCTGGCATATAGATGGTATGGAAGGAATTCCGTATGTAAAGCCTTGGAAGACTGTGGTGGTAAAACGAGGGGCGGCTACTGTACTGTATTTGGTGGTTGCATTTGTAGTAGCAGGGATTGTGGAATTATTTGGTAAAATATGATAAATTTCAGTTTCATTAAGTGAAAAATATTTTGTTGTAGAGACAGAGGTGTATTTAATGATGAATATCCATGAATTTGGTAAAGAAAATAATGAAATTATTTTGCTGATTCATCCATCAGTCGTAAAGTGGGATTATTTTGAAAACGTGATTCCTTTATTACAGGAAAAATACCATTTGCTGATTCCGGCACTTCCAGGATATGATTTTGAGAATGATAGTGATTTTACAAGCGTAGAACAAATTGCCTCAGAATTGAATGATTGGCTCAGTACAAGAGGTTACAGAAATCTATATGCAGTATATGGCTGCTCCATGGGTGGATCTATTGCATTAATGGTAACATTGGAACAAAGAATCAAGATAAATCATTGTATTATGGACGGCGGAATCACACCGTATCAGCTTCCGTGGTTTGTGACACGTTTTATTGCTCTAAAAGATTATTTGATGATGATGCTTGGAAGGGTGGGTGGCATTAGCTTATTGGAAAAGGCATTTGCAACAGATGAATATTCTAAGGAAGATTTACAATATGTGGTAGATGTTCTGCGACATTGTAGCAGAAAAACACTATGGCGTACCTTTGATTCCTGCAATAATTACAGAGTACCTGAGCCTGTTTCGGATATTAACACGCAAATTCATTACTGGTGTGCAAAAAATGAGGAAAAAGAGCGGAAACAGGATATTGCCTATATGAAACGCAAGTTTCCTCAAACAGAATTTACAAAATTGCCGGACTTGGGACATGGAGGGTTAGTTTTACTGAAACCTGAAGTATTCTCAGAAATGATTTGTAAACTTTCGTGAGATGTGAACTTTTTATAGAGTGTATGGATTCAAATTCCATATGCTCTTTTTCTTATTTAAATCCAGGAAAAATGTAGAAATCTAATGTTACGAGTTTCTTACGAGT
>ERZ780195.2896-NODE-2896-length-11003-cov-13.380709_pt1 | contig 11003 bp, 9 predicted proteins | sample MGYA00511017_ERZ780195 | MGnify/ENA primary metagenome ERZ780195 (study PRJEB29588, sample SAMEA2159974) | human gut metagenome | biome: human gut; feature: human-associated habitat; material: faeces | place: Denmark | collected 2008/2010 ...
GTTTGCTGCCGCGCTTTTGGAGCGTGGCGCTGCGGAAAATCGCAGGCTCAAGCGGCGACCATCGCCGCGCGGAGCCGTCAGGCCGAAGCAATGCTGGTTCGTGAGCGATGCGCCATGGGCACGCTGGGTGCTGCCCAGACTCGCCAAGGAACCTCAGGTTCCTTGGATTCTCCGTTTGCTGCCGCGCTTTTGGAGCGTGGCGCTGCGGAAAATCGCAGGCTCAAGCGGTGACCATCGCCGCGCAGAGCCGTCAGTTCGAACCAGCCTCGATCAGAAACGTACCGCAGGAGCCGAGCGGCCACCAAGGCCGCGTGGGCTCCGTCGATTTTGCGCGGTAGCAGTTGCAAGGCGGCTCAGCCGCCCCGCGTGGGCTCCGTCGGTGACAGCGCGTCAGCGATTGCTGGCCGGCGCTGCCGGCCGGCCGACGAGGCGGCCTTTGCCGATGGCGTAGACGTCGTCGATGACCATTTGGAAGGATGCGCTGCGGTGCTCGGCCTTGGCGCGCTCCTCAATCTTGGCCGTGTGGAAGTCCTTCAGGGACTGGCTGAAGGGCAGGTTGCCGAAATTCAGAATGCGCACCGCGCCGTCGTTGTCGCGGGCGGGCAGCATCAGACCGGCGTTCGCGCGGCAGGGCGCGAAGGGCACGTCCAGCGCGCCGGACTCCACGCCGCGGCACACGCCCACGGCGATGTCGCCGCTGCCCAGCTCGAAGCACTTGTCCACGATGGCACGGGTCTCCTGACGGATGATCTCCTCTTCCTCGGCGAGGCTTTCGCTGGGATAGACCTGATCCGCCAGCATGTTGACTACCTGCTTCGTGCAGCGCAGACCCGCGGCGTTGGCTTCCATGGTGGGAATACCCACGGCCTCGTGCGGGGTCTTGACGATGACCTTCGTGGCCTTGGAGAGCGCGGCGATGGCGCTGCCCATGGAGATTACGCCGAAGGCCTTGGCCTCGTCGGCGGGGAAGCCGCCCATCCACTGGTGCAGCACCGTGGTGACGGTTACGTCGCTGTAGCCGTACTTGGCGAGGTATTCGTCCGTCAGCTCCTCCAGCGTGTGGATGGCGGCGATGTCCTGAATGAGGTTGCCGCACTGGCCGTAGCCGACGGTGATGTTCTTCACGCCCTGCTCGGCGGCCAGCAGCGCTTCGATGATGGCCGCGGCGTGGGAAATGCACGGCGGAACCAGCGTGCCGGTCAGCGGGCCGTAGGGCTCGCGGTTGATCGGAACGCCCATCTCCTCGTACAGGCCGGTCAGACGATCCACGTACTGCCAGTCGGTGATGGTGCGCTCCATGGGCACGTTTTTGCAGTAGGGCAGGTTGTAGGAGATGCCGCCGCCCTCGTAGCTGGTGAAGCCGCCGGCGAAGGTGATTTCGGCCAGCAGGCGCGCGTCCGGCGTGCCGTGGCGAATCTGCACGGGCACGTTGACGCTCTCGATGACTCTGCGGCAGTTGGCCACGCCGTGGTTCACCGCGGGGAAGCCGTTGAGCATGGCGCGATCCAGTCGGATGGACTCGCTGATGCCGTTCTCGGCCTCCTTGTAGCGGTTCTGGCGGGTGTAGCTGTCGATGGTGGTGGGCAGCAGGTCGGCCTCGCCGTACTTTTCCAGATGCTGGAGCAGCTCGATGTGCTTTTCCACCACGGGAACGCCCGCGCGGGGCTGGATCAGCGTGCGATGCTCCTGCTTGGCCTTGAGCAGCTTCTTGGAGAACACGCGGCTCTCGGGCATGGACTTGTGATAGGCCACGGCCTCGTCCAGATTGACGTCCCTGCCGGTGGGCCACTGGGTCAGAACCTCGCTCCGGAGGGCTTCGAACTCCGCGTCAGGAATTCTCTTGTTGCGAATATCCATCGTATTCCAGCTCCTTTTTCATGATGCGCAGCGCGGTCTGCGGCTCGGTCTCCGAGAGCAGACCCATGGCGGCGAGAATATAGTTACGGTCGACGCGCACGGCCGCTTTTTCCGGCCGCAGCGACATGGGCGCGCGGGAGGTGTACAGCGCGTGGGCCGCGATTTCAACCGTGCGCGCGGTGTGAATCAGGCATCCGCCGGTGACGACGACCTGCCGCACCCGGCGCAGATCCTTGCCGGCTTGAACGTAGGTCAGTCCCATCAGCGTGTAGGTTTCCTCCATGGTGCCCGCGTGGCGCGCCACGGCGACCTCCACGGCCAGACAGGCCAGCGCGTAGTCCAGCTTTTCGTAGTCCGTGCCCGGCTCGGGGATCCAGTCCGTGTGCTGGGAGAGCTGGTCGATCAGCTCCTGAGCGCGCTCGACGGTAAGCCCGGATAGCTCGGCCACGCGCTGAATGCCCGCCGCCTCCGCGATGCCGCGGATGGAATAGCGCATGCCGATGTCGCCCTCGACGGTGCGCTTGGCGTAGGGTTCGGGCAGGCCCTTGTAGACGGTGTTCGACGTGGCGGGCATGCCGTCGCACATGGAATACACGTCCGTCGTCGCGCCGCCCACGTCCACGGCGACCAGATCGCCGATGCCGCTTTCGCCTTCGCAGCCCTGCGCCAGCAGGTTCATGGCCTTCATCACCGCCGACGGCGTGGGCATCAGAATGCCGGAGATCAGCTCGGCGGCGCGGGTGAGGCCCTTGGCTTCGATGATGCGGTTTAAGAAAATTTCGCGAATCTTCTTCTGCGCCGATTCGATGTTCAGCACGCCGAAGCGGGGCATGACGTTTTCGCAGACGTAGACCTCGTGTCCCGCGAGAATGCGCTCGCATTCCCGGGCGACGGAGCGGTTGCCGGCGATGACCACGGGAAAATCAAAGTTCCCCGAGGCCAGCATATGCGCGTTGTGCAGAATGCACTCGCTGTTGCCGCCGTCGGTGCCGCCCACGAGCAGGAAGATGTCGGGGTTCAGGCGCAGAATTTCGTCCAGATCGTCCTCGGTCAGTTGAAAGGAATAGACCTTCAGCACCTTCGCGCCCGCACCGAGGCTGGCCTGACGGGCGGCTTCGGCGGTCAACTCGGGCACCAGTCCGCTGGCGATCATTCGCAGTCCGCCGGCGGCGGAGGAGCAGGCGTAGCGCGCCGTGAATTCCACCGGGCCGATCTTTTCGCGCAGCCTGGTCAGCGCGTTGGCAAGGCCCTCGCCCACGTCGGTCTGCACCGTGGTGTAGGCGTCGGCGGTGCCCAGCAGGCGCTCGGACTCCACGTCCACCGCCGTGACCTTGGTGTAGGTGCTGCCGAAATCAATCAGCAGAACGGGCTTCATGCGATCTCATCCTCCATGTGCAGAATCTCCCGCAGCGCCTGAATGGTGGTCTCGGGCGGCGTGTTCGGCGGGAAGGCGCGGTCGAAGCCCATCTCCTTGAAGCGCTTCTCTACGTCCTCGAACTTCTGCTTGCCGATGACGATGTTGCCGCCCACCAGCAGCGGGATGCCCTTCAGGCCGGCCTCGTCGCACTTTTCGCGCATGCCGCGGCAGTCCAGCTCGCCCTGACCGTACAGCGACGAGATGACGATGGCGTCCGCGCCGGACTCAATGGCGGCGGAGATGTACTCCTCCTGAGAGACCATCACGCCCAGATTCACCACGTCGAAGCCCGCCTCGGTGAAGGCATGATAGAGAATCTTGTTGCCCACGGCGTGAACGTCCGCGCCGATGACGCCGATGACCAGAACCTTTTTCTTCTTATCCATGACAGAAAACTCCTTCTTTATTATTCGAATATGTTCAGCATAACAGGTCGCCCATGGGTTCGGGCTTGTGCTCGCGCAGACGGCGCAGGCTCTCCTTAGAGTCCTCGCCCACGAAGCCGATGAGCAGATAGCGATCCTGCTGGTTGTCGTAGACGATTTCATGGTTCAGGCAGAAGCCGTGAATCTCGCCCGTGCTGCGCACATGGGTGCGCGGGCCGGAGCATTGGTGGAGATTGCCGCCCACGGAGATGTGGGATTCGTCGGCGTAATGCACCGGCAGATCGGCGGCGATGTCCTGAAGCACCTGCGCCTCCAGCGCCTTCAGATCCATCTCCGGCGGCTTGCCCTGAAAGGCCAGGATGAAGCCGTGGTGGATGTCGTCGTGCTTGCAGATGGGCACCAGCTCGGGAGCCATGTGCATCTCGCACAGATCCTCGGCGGTGTGGGCCATCAGGCGATAGGGCAGCGAGCGGCGCACGATGCGCACGAATTCCTCGGGATCCGGGCCGAACATGGTGGGCCGGCCCACGAGAATCTGCTCGCCGATGGCCACCAGCAGGTCGGCGTTGCGCGAAAGCAGGGGATAGACCAGATCGAAGTGCTCCACGATCACGCGCTTGCCCAGTCGGATGGCCTCTTCGATAGCGTCCGCCAGCACGGTCAGCTGGGTGAAGGCCATCTCAAAGCGGATGTCCAGATGATAGGTGTGGGGCTTGAAGAAACCGCGCTCGTCGTCCACGTCCAGAATGGGCAGCGGGCGGACGTTTACGCCGTCGTCGTCGTTGGTCAGCTCCAGCCCCGGGAACATGCCCTTGATGAGCGCGCTCTTGCCCGATCCGGCCTCGCCGATGAAGCCGATGAGTCGGTCGTAGGGGCTGAGGTACAGCTGGGAAATCTGCATTCCCAGATCGTATATGCGCGTGCGCCCGCGGGGCGCGAAGAACGAGGACTGGATCAGACTCTTTTGCATCCGGTGGATGGAGGGCATGGCATCACTTCCTTAAATTCGGATATTTTTCCAGAAGGATCTTCAGCGTGGATTCCGGCACCAGCGCATCGAGACCGTCGGACTGTCCGGTGGCGATCTGCGCTCGCACGCGGGACGCGCTGATGGGTTCGCCGTCCGCCGTTTTGCGCGGAATCTCCGTCACTTCGATTCCGTATGCGGGAAGCTCCCGCTTTAATGTCTCGTTGTAGGCGCGGGTGCGCGCGTCCAGCGGTTCCTCGCCCACGAAGCGCTTCGTGATGTGCAGCGCCGGGGCGAAGCGCTCGGCGAACATGCGAACGTCCACCTCGCAGCGCACCTCGTCCACTCTGGAGCGGTCTTTGATGAAGTAATCTGGAAACGTGGCCGAGGAGATCAGGTACGGCCCGGTGGGGAGCACCCGCACATTGCTCAGGTCGGCGCAGCCCGCCCGCGCCATGGCCAGACGCTCCATCGGCGTGAACATCCCGCGGTTTTCCGAGAGGATGAACACCAGCAGCCGGTCGCAGGCGGCCGCGGCGGTCTCAATCAGATACCGATGACCCAGCGTGAAGGGATTGCAGTTGGCCACCACCGCGCCCACGGTTCCCCTCGGCGTCGGCCCCTGCGTCAGCTCGAGCAGACGTCGGCGCAGGCCGTCCCGGAGGTTCTCCATCAGCAGGCAGTCGCCCGTGCGGAGAATGGGATAGAAGCCGAATTCGCGAAACATGGCTTCGTTGCCCGGCTTGGTGAAGAGCATCAGATGGCGAATGCCCCGGGCAAAGGCCTCCTGCCGCAGAGCGGTCATCAGCGGCGCGGTCAGCCCCTCGCCCTGACGGCTGGGGCGCACGGCGATGCACTTCAGCGTCGCGCCGTCCAGCGAACCGGTGGCCTGAATCTCGCCGTCCTCCATCAGCAGCGCCGTGAACTGAATGCCCGGATCGTAGCGCAGTCCGTTTTCAGCGAGGAACGCTTTCAGACGCTCCAGCGCTTCGCCGCTCAGCGGCCGGCCCGTCTCCAAGTGCATGCGAATCGCTCCTTCACCTGTATTGTCCACAGTATACCAAAAATCGACAAAACTGTAAAGCACGGGAAGAGTGTCAAATGAGAAATATATTAGTACTAATCACGAAATGAACTGATACATTGCGAAAAATGACGCGGAGGGTTTCGAAAAAAGCGCCCGATGCATTCCAAAGAACGCATCGGGCGGCGATCAGATGTCGACAATGTAATCGTCAATGGCCTCGCTTTTGTCGAACAAAACCGCGGGGCCGTGGGCGGTGACGCGATAGTTGTTCTCGAAGCGCACGCCAAACTGACCGGGAAAGTAGAGCCCCGGCTCCAGCGTGACGACCATGTTCTCCGTCAGCGGTGCGTCGCAGCCGGGGACAAAGTCGGGATATTCGAACCATCGATAGCCGACACAGTGCCCGGCGTGGTGGACGAGCGCGCCGCAGCCGTCGGATATGAGCGAATCGGAGACGGCGCGATAGACCTCCGAGGCCCGCGCGCCGGGACGCAGCATCCGCTCTCCGGCATGGAGCGCGCGCAGCACGGCGCGGTACGCTGCGCGCTGCGCGGCGGAGGGCTCGCCGAGAAAGAACGTGCGCGTCGTGTCGCAGTGATAGCCATTTTGACTGGAAAGCAGATCGACGATGACCGCGTCGCCCGGCTGCGCGCGCCGATGGTCGGAGAAGCCCGTGATATTGGCCGTATCCGCGCCGATGAGGAAATCGCCGGTGAAGGCCGACGGCGCGCCGCCCTCCAGAATCTCCGCGCGGGCGATGCAGGCGTAGAGCTCCTGTCCGCTCATTCCCGGGCGCAGCGCCTCCCGGACGGCGGCGTAGGCGGCGCGGTTGACGGCCGCAGCCCGGGAATAGCCCTCGTCGAACGACGCGGGCTTGCGGGCGCGCAGGGCCTGCGTCTGCGCGCTCAGATCCATCCAGTGCAGCTCGGGAAAGCGGGCGGAGAGCCAGAAGGGCGCGGCGTCGAAGTCCACGGCCACCTGCCGCATGCCGGAGAGCAGCGGCGCGAGCAATGCGCAGCGGGCGTCGATGGGCGGCGTGCAGTGGGGAAAGCTGACCTTGCCGTAGGTTGCCAGAGCCACGCCGCCCACCGCCGCCGTTCCGCTGGGGACGACGGCGGTGAGGCCGCTTTCGCGAACCACGAGACAGCCCTCGGCAAAGCACAGGCCGGAGAGAGCGAAGGCCGCGGCGGGGTCAAAAATCAGCGCCGCGTCCGCGTCGACGGTGCGAAGAAAATCCTGAGCAATCAAGAAAACTCATCCTTTCATGGGCTTCTGAAAAGGAAGGAAATGCTGAGACCATTTTACTCCATTTCCATGGAAAAGAACAGGGGGACGAACGCTTTTTTCGCGGAAATCGACAAATTGCGCTTTCCGTGCTTTCTCCGACGGGCGAAATCTGATATAATCATGCTCAGCTGACAACCATGGAGGAGCGATTATGCCGAACATCATCGAAATTCACGACCTTGCCGCGCCGGAGCTGGACGTATTCGCCCGGCTGACCGAGGCGCAGCTGCGCAGCCGCCGCCCGGACGAGGGGCTGTTCATCGCCGAGAGCGCAAAGGTGATCGCCTGCGCGCTGGACGCGGGCTGCGAGCCGACGGCGCTGCTGATGGAGCGGCGGCAGATCGAGAGCGCGGAGCTTCTCGCGCGCTGCGGCGACGCGCCGGTCTACACCGCCGACCGGGAGGTGCTGGCAAAGCTGACGGGCTACGAGCTGACCCGGGGCTTTTTGTGCGCCATGCGTCGGCCCCGGCTGCCCGAGGTGGAGACGATCTGCGCGAACGCCCGGCGCGTCGCGGTGCTGGAGGGCGTGGTGGATCCCACCAACGTGGGCGCGATCTTTCGCTCCGCCGCGGCGCTGGGCATGGATGCGGTGCTGCTCACGCCCACCTGCTGCGATCCGCTCCATCGCCGGGCCGCGCGGGTGAGCATGGGCACGGTGTTTCAGATTCCGTGGGCGCGCATCGGCGCACGGGCGGCGGACTGGCCGGAGGCGGGCGTAGCGCGGCTGCATGAGATGGGTTTCAAATTGGCGGCCATGGCGCTGGACGATCGCTCGGTGCGCATCGACGACGCGCGGATGGCTGCCGAGGAGAAGCTGGCCATCGTGCTGGGTACAGAGGGCGACGGCCTGAAGCCGGAAACCATCGCCCGCTGCGACTATACCGCCCGAATTCCCATGGCTCACGGCGTGGATTCGCTCAACGTCGCCGCCGCCAGCGCCGTGGCGTTCTGGCAGTTGGGCGGACGCGGAGCCTGAAAACATTCCTGCTTCACAAAAATCGCAGGAATTTCCAACGCTGGAGCGGCTTCTTTCTATCCTTTGCCGGAAATCTCTGTTATACTGAGAACAGAAAATTTCCGAAAGAGGAGAATGACGATATGAAGCGAAACATGAAGCAGTGGATTCAGGAGATGATTGCGGCGGATGTAAAGACGCCCATGCCGGTGCTGTCCTTCCCGGCGGTGCAGCTGATGGGCGTGTCGGTGCGCGAGCTGATTTCCGACGCGGGGCTGCAGGCCGAGGGCATGCGCCGCGTGACGGAGCGCGTGCGTTCCGCCGCGGCGGTGAGCCTGATGGATCTGTCGGTGGAGGCCGAGTGCTTCGGCGCGCAGGTGCGCGTCTCCGACGACGAGGTTCCCACCGTCGTGGGCTGCACGGTGGACGACGCGGAAGCGGCTGAGGCGCTTCAGATTCCCGAGGTGGGCACGGGCCGCACGGGCCTGTACGTCGAGGCCATTCGCCGTGCCTGCGAGACCATCGCCGACCGCCCCGTGCTGGCGGGTGTAATAGGCCCCTATTCGCTGGCGGGCCGCCTGATGGATGTGACCGAGATCATGTACGCCTGCTATGACGATCCCGACACGGTACACATGGTGCTGGACAAGGTGACGGCCTTCCTGATCCGCTATTGCGAGGCCTATCGCGATGCGGGCGCGAACGGCGTGCTGATGGCCGAGCCTCTGGCGGGCCTGCTGTCGCCCGATCTGGCCGAGGAATTCAGCTGTACTTATGTTAAGAAGATCGTGGACGCGGTGCAGACCGACGATTTCGTCGTGGTCTACCACAACTGCGGCAACGCCGTCAACCGCATGATTCCCGAGATTCTGTCCACCGGCTGCGTGGCGTACCACTTCGGCAACGCCATCGACCTGCGCGACGTGCTGCCTCAGATTCCCGCGAATCGGGTCTGCATGGGCAATGTGGATCCCGCGGGTCAGTTCCGCCACGGAACGCCCGAGTCCATCCGCGAGGTCACGCTGGCGCTGATGAAGGATCTGACGAAGTATCCGAATTTCGTCATCTCCTCCGGCTGCGATATTCCGCCCATGTCCAAGTGGGAGAATATCGACGCCTTCTTCCGCGCCGCCGAGGAATTCTATCGAGAGCGTTAACGAAGAAAAACCAGACAAGAGTGAGGCGGGAGCATTCCCGAATCGCTCTTTTTGTCGTATAATGTCTCTGGATTGCACAGAACAAAGGAGCATTTTGATGAAACTCGGAATTGGCATCGACACCGGCGGAACCTATACCGACGCGGTGGTTTTTGACTATGAGACCCGGCGCGTGCTGGACAAGAGCAAGGCGCTGACCACTCACGAGGAGCTCAGCGAGGGTATCGGCCGCGCACTGGACGGACTGGATCCGGCGCTGACGGCGCGGGCGGAGACCATCGTGTTGTCCACGACGCTGGCCACCAACGCCTGCGTGGAGGAGAAAGGCGGCCGCGCCAGGCTGATTCTGATGGGCACCGACGAAAAGGTCATGGCGTGGATCGACGCAAAGACGCGCTACGGTCTCAGGCCCGAGGACGTGCTCTGCGTGGACGCGCGCACGGGCTTCGACGGCTCGGTGGAGGAAATGCCCGACTGGGAAAAGGTCATGGCCGGGCACGACGCATGGCTCCGCGACGCGCAGGCGCTGGCGGTGACGGAGCTGAACGCCCCGCGCAACGGCGCGGTGTGCGAGCGCGAGGCTCGAAAGGCGCTTTCGGCACGCTATGACGTGCCGCTGGTGCTGGCGAGCGAGCTGACCAACGAGCTGAACATCATGGAGCGCGGCGCGACGGCGCTGCTCAACGCCCGGCTGCTGCCGGTGATCGACGAGTTTCTGCAGGCGGTGCGCCGGGCGCTGGACGCGCGCGGTATTCGCGCCGAGCGCATGATCGTCCGCAGCGACGGAAGCCTCATGAGCGAGGCCCACGCGCGCACGGCTCCGGTGCAGACCATCCTCAGCGGCCCCGCCGCCAGCGTGGTGGGCAGCCGCATGCTGGCGGGCAGCGAGAACTGCCTGATCGTGGACATGGGCGGCACCACCACCGACGTCTCCATCGTCCGCGGCGGCCAGCCCAGGCGCACCGACGGCATCCGCATCGGCGGCTATCGCACGCAGATCGGAGGCGTGTACATCGACACCTTCGGCCTGGGCGGAGACAGCCGCGTGGTGGTCAGGGACGGCGAGCTGAATCTGACCGCCCGCCGCGTTCAGCCGCTGTGCGTTGCCCTTGCGCGCCATCCCGAGCTGAAGGACGCACTGCGGGCGGTTTCGAAGAACACCAAAGCCGCCACGCTGCCGCTGCACGAGGGTCTGATGCTCATGCGCCGCCCCGCCGACCCCGAGCGTTATTCCGAGACCGAGCGGCGGCTGATCGCCACGCTGGAGGACGGGCCGATGCTGCTGGGCGAGCGCAGGGTGGACGTGTACAATCTGGGCAGCGACCGGCTGGAGGCCGAGGGCGCGGTGCTGCGCTTCGGCATGACCCCCACCGACGCGATGCACATCCGCGGCGATTTCGACCGCTTCGATGCGGAGGCCTCGCGCATGGGCGCGGAATTCCTGTATCGGCGCATTCCCGGAATGGAATCGCCCGAGGCCTTCGCCGACGCGATCTACGACCGCGTGTGCGAGAAGATGTACGAGGGCGTCGTGCGCATTCTGCTGTCTGACGCGCATCCGAGATGGTTCAAGGCGGGCATGGACGAGCAGCTGAAGAGGATGATTCACGAAAGCTGGATCAGTGACGGCGACGGCTTCTTCAACTACCGCTTCCACACGCGGGCGAAGCTGGTGGGTATCGGCGCGCCGACGCATCTGTTCCTGCCCCGGGTGGCCGAGAAGCTGGGCGCCGAGTGCGTCCTGCCCGAGCACGCCGAGGTGGCAAACGCCGTGGGCGCGGCGGCGGCGGGCTTCAGCGCCCGGGCCAAGGTGCCGGTGCAGCCGCTGCGCGGCGACATGGGCAGCACCGACGGCTACGCCGTCTACGCCGCCGACGAGACGCGAACCTTCGAGGAGATGGAGGACGCGCTGGCGTTCGCGCGACAGGCCGCCGCGGCGCAGGCCGAGCG
>ERZ780195.2897-NODE-2897-length-11002-cov-2.234859_pt1 | contig 11002 bp, 12 predicted proteins | sample MGYA00511017_ERZ780195 | MGnify/ENA primary metagenome ERZ780195 (study PRJEB29588, sample SAMEA2159974) | human gut metagenome | biome: human gut; feature: human-associated habitat; material: faeces | place: Denmark | collected 2008/2010 ...
ACAGCCAGATGCTCCCCCATATTGCCGCGTAGCAGAGGCAATGGAGACATCATGAGCTCAAAAATAGCGTGCCATAAACCAGCAATGCCAAATAATAGGCTTGAGTTTAAAGTATATCATACTATAGGAAAAAAAGCAAAATAAGAAGAGGGAGTACAGATATGAAAGTTTCCGAATGGATCAATACGCAGTCGCTATCTGTGGCTGACAGCATCGCCCACATCAACCGGCACCAAATACTCAAACAGGCAGTTACCGGTTTTGGGCTCAAAGGGAGAGTCACAAGCCTGCTAGATCACCTAAAGGCCGCTCTCTTTCCCAACATCTATGAGAATAAACTGGTGGAAGAGGGATATATGGGCTTTTTGGTGGCGGAGCAGGTCAATAAAGCGGCGATCTTGCTGGAGGAGATTATCCAAGAGGTGCTCACCAACCAATGTGAGAAGCAACAGAAAAGTGGATGTGACCAGTGTGCTCAAAAGGCAGATGAGATTACTATCCAGTTTATGAACAGCCTGCCTAGCATTAGAGAGGTGCTATCCACAGACCTCGTTGCTGCGTACAACGGAGATCCAGCCGCCATCTATTTAGACGAGATTTTACTCAGCTATCCTTCCATTGAGGCAGTTACCGTACGCCGGCTGGCCCACAGGCTCTTCACCTTAAAGGTGCCTATCATTCCCCGAATCATGTCTGAATTGGCTCACCAGGCCACGGGGATTGACATCCACCCAGGGGCTACCATTGGCGAGTACTTCTTCATCGACCACGGAACGGGCGTGGTGATAGGGGAGACCTGCACCATCGGCAAAAACGTCAAGATATACCAAGGGGTTACCTTAGGGGCCAAGAGCTTTGAATTAGATGACCAGGGCAACCCTATAAAAGGCGTAAAAAGACACCCCGACATTGAAGACGATGTTATCATCTACTCAGGTGCGACGATTTTGGGTGGCGATACGGTCATCGGCAGAGGTTCTGTCATCGGCGGCAATGTGTGGCTCACGAAATCCGTCCCCCCTAACTCTGTGGTAAACAATGCGCAGCCTTCCCCTATCATAAAGTAGCACTGCAACATAAGAAAGAAACAATACCATGCGTAGAGTTATGCTCGTGGCATCGCTAGGATGAAATCGGTGTGTAAGACCTTGGGCATTTTACTTATAAATGCAAAAGGTTAACGCCTATTAGCTAAATGGCAATGAAAAGCTTAAACAGCCGAACTAGTTCGGCTGTTTTTAAAATCAGAACTATTTTTTTGAACACCGACCTAGAATATAGTCTGTGGAGACTTTATAGTATTGGGCAAGTGATACTAAATGGCGTATGGGAAGTTCATTACTACCGTTCTCATATCTGGAATAGACCTGCTGCGTAGTGTGAATAATTTCTGCTACCTGTTTTTGTGTTAAGTCATGATCTTCACGAAGCTCTTTTAAAATTTTATGATATGGCTTCATATAGACCCCACCTCCTTTGTGGTTCTTACTTAAAATTATAAGATAATTAGGCGGCACAGTTCACAATGTACATTTGATATAGTGTAAGTTATATCACATTTTTTTTATATTTTTCGTTATTGTGCCACAAAAGGCACACAAAATACCTAAATTTCAAAAAAAGCAGGATGTTCTAGTCAAAATCATGTACAGTAAAAAATAGAAAAATTTTGAAAAAAAGAATGTAATTGGAAATCATAAACGAGCTGTCGTTAAGAATTTATTTTGAAAGTTGGGGGATTATGGGATCTCAAATTCATAAAAAATAGGCCGTGAGTTTCAAATCACAGCCTGAGAAATAATCGATATGTTTTACACATTATGGATTTAAAAAGATGAGCTGCTGGCGATTGACATCTCCAGAACCCAAGGTGACCAATAGATCTCCAGCTTGGGCATTCTTTTGCAGATATTCTTTGATATCCTCAAAGGTGGGGAGGTATTTAGCGTTGGAAGAGTTCTTGTTGATCTCCTCTACCAGATCGGTGGCGTGAATCTCACCCTTATCGATATCCCTACCAGGGTAGATATCCGGCACCAGCACTTCATATGCAAGAGAAAAACATCTGCCGTACTTTTCCTTTAGCGTCTTGGCTCTGGTATATGAGTTGCACTGGAAAAGCACATAGAGATTCTTGTGGGGATATTTAGATGCCGCGTCCATGAGTGCGGAAATCTCGCTGGGATGGTGGGCGTAATCGTGAAAGATCTTCATTCCCTTCATTTCCCCCACATACTCAAACCGGCGAGCCGCCAAGTGGTATCCGCTCAGTGCCGTCTGGATAGCGCTGAAGGGTATGTGAAAGCCTTCGGTAGCTGCCCCAATGGCTGCCAGCGCGTTGAGGGCATTATAACTTCCCGGGACGTTGAGGGAAATATGCCCTAAAAGCTCTCCCTTGCGATAGACATCAAAGCTGGGAAACCCCAGATCGTTATAGGAGATATGATCGATATAGTAGTCGTATTCGGGCTGCAAGCCATAGGTTACCACCTGATGGCTGCACCTACCTGCTACCTGCCTTGTGTAGGGATCGTCCATATTGGCAAACAAAATGCCATCTGCCGGCAGCAGGGATACAAATTTTTCAAAAGTTTGAACAATTTCGTCAATATCACGATAACAGTCCAGGTGATCGTCATCGATGTTGTTGATGATGATGTAATTGGGGTTGAGGGTCAAAAAGCTCTTCACGTACTCACAGGCCTCGGTGATGAAGATGTCCGAATGGCCCAGTTTGACACCGCCGCCCATGTAATCTACAATGCCTCCCACATGTACTGTGGCATCTAAATTGGCGTCCTGGGCAATTAATCCCATCATGGAAGTAATGGTGGTTTTCCCATGACAGCCTGCAATACATAGCACGTGATGATAGCTGCTGGAGATGATGCCCAGCATCTCCGAGCGCTCTAACATGGGAATGTTGTGCTCCACCCCATAGGCGTATTCTGGATTGGTGGGTTTAATAGCAGCAGAATACACGATGAGATCTGCATTTGCCACATTTTCCGCACATTGGCCGATGGTATAGGGAATGTGGCTGTGGTCCAGTGTGTCGGTAAAAGACGAATGTTTGATATCCGAACCCTGGACAGTAAACCCCAAGTTTTTTAAGATCATGGCAATGCCGCTCATAGAACATCCGCCAATGCCAATAAAGTGTATGGTTTTATCTCTATAGTCATCCAATTTAACTTTCATATAAAATCTCCATCCATAATTTTCACAGTCTATTATACTAGGGAAAGCACCTAAATATCAACAGAATAAAAAAATTTATTGCAAAACCCATGGAAAAATGGAGAAAAACGAATTATAATGACTATAAGATAAATATCATTCGTACTGGAGTAAACAATTATGGATCGAGTATCGAGAAAAGAGCGGCTTGCTTACATCAGCTCTGTGCTGACCTCTAACCCCACAAAGTTATACCCACTGGCCCACTTTGTATCCGTGTTGGGCGCGGCAAAGTCCTCTCTTAGTGAAGACATCAATATTTTAAGGGACACCTATGAAAAGTTCGAATTAGGGGAGATTGAGACCTTTGTGGGCACCAACGGGGGTATTCGCTACATTCCCCGTCTAGGAGCTGCCGCAAAAGAGGCTTTTTTTACCCAGATATGTGAGGATTTAAAAGACCCCTCTAGAATCTTGCCAGGGGGATTTTTGTATACGGTGGATGTGTTCTCTAATCCGGACTATATGGAGGCAATGGCAAAAATCGTGGCGGAATGGTATTTACATGAGCGCATTGACTTAATTGTGACGGTGGAGACCAAGGGGGTTCCCTTTGCAGCTGGCGTGGCCAGAATTTTGAATAAGAATATGGTGATTGCCAGACGGGGAAACAAGCTGACGGAAGGATCTGTCATCACGATGAACTATGTATCCGGTTCTTCTCAGAGGATGCAAACCATGTCTCTAGCCAAAAGAGCGGTGAAAGAAGGCCAGCGGGTTTTGGTCTTGGATGATTTTACGGAGGCGGTACCCTTCGGGCGATTTGCGACATGATGCGGGAGTTTTCCGTCTCGGTAGTGGGATGCGGCGTGGCAATCGCCACAGCACAACATGCGCAAACCAGAAGAATAGCTGGGCTTAAGTCCCTGTTGACGCTGGAGATGGTGGATACAGAGAAAAATATAGTGGAAATATCACCAACACAGTCCATAAAATAACGGCGAAGGCATAAAACATAGTACCGTTACACACATGGCAACAATGATGCCTTACCATAGAGGAGCATCAAATAAAACCCATGATATACTGTGGTGAAAGCTGCTACAGAATGAGGATTGGAATATTTACACTTTAAGAAAATGGCATATGGAAGCTTCTGGGAGAAGGTAGGGACTTATAAAATACAATACAAATGAGCCTCATTTGCCCAGCGTTTAGGGATTCGTTCGCCTTCCAAACCGATGTCAGCCAAACATCAGTTTACATGTAGAGAGGCAGTTTTGCCAAAAAAAGCTTGTAAAAAAAAGGGTTTTTTTAAATTATGTAGAATATTTATACTAACTTCTTAAGTATCATTTCATGTGGTGGAGGATAAAATGAATATTACAGACGTACGAATTAGAAAAATTACTTCTACTGGAAAGATGAAGGCAATTGTGTCGGTGACTTTTGACGACATGTTCGTTGTGCATGACATGAAAATCATCGAAGGGCAGAGCGGGCTATTTATCGCAATGCCCAGCAGAAAGACTCCCAATGGCGAATACAAAGATATCGCCCATCCCATTAACTCTGAGACGCGGGAGGCAATTCAAGCTATTATCTTACAAAAATATGAGGAAATGCCGGAAGAAGAAATGGAAGAGGCAGAACTCTAAATTTGAATGAAAACATATAGGGAAGCTCCCATACTGTATGGGAGCTTTTTTTTTGCGTGAAAACCCCATAACCGTTGTAAATTTTTTGTGAATTTCAATAGAGAATGCCACGAAAAAAGGAAAAAAGTACTATAATTTCATTGGACGTATCTGGCTTAGCATATGAATGGTAAAAATCCAAGAATACGGCTGGAAATGGCGCGAAAATATTTAGCCCAGGAGAATACTCGTTTGCAATCTCGCATAAAATGGGTATAATGTGTAGGGAACAGCAAATGGAAGATTTGGCTGAATAGTTAGAGAATTACCAAAATTCTGCTATGCACATGGGATTCATAGCGGATAAAGTTGGCAATAACAATAGATAGTGAGTTAGGAGATTCTATGACTGCGAAACAAAAAAACTTTGTCAAAGGCGCAGCTATTTTAGGGATTGCAGGATTAATCTGCAAAGTTATCGGTGCGGTATTTCGCATTCCCCTTTCGAATGCCATTGGCACACAGGGTATGGCCAACTATCAGGCGGCATATCCCCTTTATGCCTTTTTGCTGGTGATCTCATCAGCTGGTCTACCCACTGCCATCTCCAAAATGGTATCTGAGAGAGTTACCAAAGGGGATTATAGGGGGGCACATTTCACATTCCAAGTGGCTTATAAAGTACTGCTCATTGTAGGGGTAATCACTTCGGTGTTGCTATTTGCGGCGAGCCCATTGGTTTCTAAGCTCATCGGGCTGGATTCTTCCATGTATTCGTTTATGGCAATTGCACCGGCACTATTTTTTGTGTCCATTCTGTCTGCCTACCGGGGGTATTTCCAAGGTCTCCAGATGATGACGCCTACAGCTCTCACGCAAATTGTAGAGCAGGTGGGGAAACTAGCTGTTGGCCTTTCTCTGGCTAGTCTAATGGGGCAAAGGGGGCCACAGTACGGTGCTGCTGGTGCACTGATTGGCGTTACGGTAAGTGAAGTGCTGGCTCTAATTGTTGTGATTATTATGTACAACAAGAACAAGAGCACCATATTGCGCAATATCAGCAGAGCCCCTAAAATGGGTTTGAAGCGGGATTTCAAAAGTACGGCCAAAAAGCTATTTGTCATTGCCATCCCCATTACCATTGGAGCGTGTATTATGCCGTTGGTGAGCGCCATTGACTCGGCAGTGGTGATGAACTCGCTGCAATCCAGTGGATTCGCTGAACAAGAGGCAGCTTCCATGTTTGGAGTATTGACGGGCAACGTGAATCCTCTCATCAACATGCCGGCAGTGCTTTCGCTGGCGCTGGCTATGAGTCTAGTGCCTGCGATTGCGGAGAGCAAGGCGGCAAAGAACGCAAGGCAAATAAAACAGAGATCTAGCTTTGGGCTGAAGTTGGCGCTCATGGTGGGATTGCCTGCCTCTATGGGGTTCTTCATCCTGGCAGGGCCGATTTTACAGCTGCTGTACACGGCGCTCACACCCACAGAGATGGAGCTGGCGACGCATCTGTTAGAGGTTTTATCCATCGCCGTAATTTTCCTCACCCTTTTGCAGACTATGACGGGGATTTTGCAGGGAATGGGTAAACCTATGGTTCCTGTGATCAACCTGCTAATTGGTGCAGTAGTAAAGGTAGTGGTGAGCATTGTGATGATCCGCATGCCAGAAGTGAATATTATGGGAGCAGCCTACGGTACATTGGCCTGCTATGGCATAGCGGCAATTCTAGATTTGATCTGTATGTTGCGATATACCAAATGCCCAATTAAGCTACTGGATAACATCATCAAACCGATTTTAGCTACTGCAATCATGACGGTGGTAGTGCACTTTGTGTATCAGTTTGCCTATGGAGCAATCGAATCCAACACCATTTCCACATTAGTGGCGATTGTAGCAGGTGTCATTGTATATGCGATCTGCATCTTGCTTTTGCGGACCATCAAGAGGGAAGACGCAGCACTTCTGCCAGGGGGCAGAAGATTGGAGCCGCTGATGCTCAAACTGCACATCTGGAAATAATGAACATTTGATTTGATAAAAGTGAAATAGGGCGATATGAGGTAGAGAATGTGGCATTGCCGAGATTTTATGTACAAGGTTGCATTTTATCACGTATTACGTGGCGAAAAAGCTGATTTTTTGTAAAAATAGGTGGATAACGGTTATAATGGAAATACAAGGAATCAATTCGTGAAAACAAATCCTTGATTCCTAGGGGATTATTTGATATATTGGGAGGTACAAGCATTGCTGTTAATTGTTGGACTGGGAGATGGAACAAGGCAGACCCTGACGCTGGGGGGATTAGAGACACTGAAGAAGTGCAGCCGGTGCATCTTGCAGACAGATCAGGTTCCCGTAGCAGAAGAACTGAAAAAGCAGAAAATTGAGTATGAGACGTTGGATTTTCTGTATGACAGCTGTGCAAACTTTGACCAGTTTATTGACCAGGCAGTTGCCTATCTTTTGGAGAAACCAGAAGAGGATACCTGCTTCGGGGTATTGGGTACTATTTGGCAGAATAAATGTGCTTGTATACTGGCAGAGCAGGCATCTCAGAGGGGAATTGACCTTCAGGTCATCCCTGGAGTAGGACACGAGAGTAGAGCGCTCTGGAGCGGCCACAGCACAAAAAAACGGTGGCCCTGTAAGGATGATTTAGGAGCGATAGTGGTGAGCGGAGGAGATTTCACCAGTTATTCTACCTTAGGAAATACCACATATCTCATCACTGAGGTGGACACGCTGTGGAAGGCATCTGATATCAAGCTCAAGCTTTTAGACTATGTATCAGAAGATCATCAGGTATTGGTGTATCGCCACGGAGAAGAGCTCTGGACGACAGTGGAGGAGCTAGATCAATTAAAGGGCTGGTTTGCCTACGATACTTGCATTGTAGTCCCACCGGAGGAGATCACCCACAAACAGGGATTTGTGTTTGAAGATTTGGTGTATATCATGGAAATCCTCCGAGGGAAAGGGGGATGCCCCTGGGATGCAGAGCAAACCCATCAGACGCTCAAACGCTATTTGCTGGAAGAGGCATATGAGGTATTTGATGCCATCGACAAAGAGGACATGTTTGAGTTAGCAGATGAGCTGGGGGATGTGCTTCTTCAGGTAGTTTTTCACGGACAGATCGGTCAGGAGTATTCGGAGTTCACTCACCAGGATGTGGTCACCAACATTTGCCGGAAAATGATTGATCGGCATGTGCATATATTTGGCGATAAGAAAATAGACACTGCCAAGGGGGTTATCGCCTCTTGGGAGGAGATCAAGAAAAAAGAAAAGGGACAAAAGAGCGTTGCGGAATCGCTGCGAGATATACCCAAATCCATGAGTGCTCTCATGCGAGCGGGCAAGTTGCAGAAAAAGGCAGGAGCTGTTGGGTTTGACTGGCCGGATTATCAAGGCGCTTATGATAAAGTAATAGAAGAGTTAGAAGAGCTGCGCGATGAGATCATCAACAGCCGTCAGCTGGCCATAGAAGAGGAAGCGGGGGATCTGCTGTTTGCGGCAGTTAACCTTTTGCGTCTGGTGAAAGTGGATGGGGAAATGGCCCTTACGAGGGCATGTGATAAGTTTGTCCGTCGCTTTGAGACAATGGAACAGCTGGCACAAGAGGAAGGAAAAGTTTTTAGTAATTTAAAGTTAGATGAGATGGACCGCTTTTGGGAGCTTGCCAAGCAGAAGGAAAAAGACGTATAAAAACTAAATGAAAATTCCAGGTGTTTGCAGGACTTTCACAATAAAAGTAGAATATTACATCTAGGTTTAAATACTTTATAAACCATAAGGAGGTTACTCAATTGAATAAGACAGAATTAATAGCTGCAATGGCTGAAAAATCAGGTTTATCCAAGAAAGATGCAGAAAAGGCGTTAGTTGCTTTTTCCGAAGCAATCACAGAGGCACTGAAAGCAGATGATAAAGTTCAGATCGTTGGCTTTGGTACTTTTGAAGCGAGAGAAAGAGCTGCTAGAAAGGGCATCAACCCTCTCACAAAAGAGCCTATCGACATTCCTGCTTCTATCGTACCTGCTTTCAAAGCTGGCAAAGCTTTCAAAGATGCATTAAAATAGCAAATTAGAGAGAGCCTTGGAGGTAAAATGGCCAAGGTTCTTTTTTTATGGAAAAAAACAAATCCCCCTATTATTGCCCTGGAAACGAGCGAAAACACAAAAAAATGAGGTGGAGCGAAAAATGCCTTCAAAGTGGAGCAACCCTCTGTTATTTACCCGAAATTTTTGCGATTTATGGTGGATAAAGCACGTATATTTTGCCAAAACAGAGGAATTCATGTATAATAGGGATAATATAAAATATACCTTTGCGAGAACACACAGTGAAAATCAGATGTGCACACAAATAAAATGGCTGGAAAGATGCAGGTGATACGAGATGAGATTGGACAAGTTTTTAAAAGTATCCAGGCTAATTAAACGGCGGACGGTTGCCTCCTCTGCCTGTGGGGCTGGGCGTATCTTTGTCAATGGAAAAGAGGCAAAGGCAGGCTATCAACTTAAAATTGGAGATGAAATTTGCTTGGAGTTTGGAAAATCCAAGTTGACAGTAAAGGTACAGCAGCTCAAAGAGACGGTGAGAAAGGAAGAGGCAGAGACACTCTATCAGGTAGTGAGCCACGAGACTCAGAGCGCTGAGGTTTAATACGAGAGCGATAGACTACTTTCAAAATAGGATAAAACGTCTGGCAAAAATCTCTATAGAAATATTAGGCCGTGTTGCTGGACTCTAATGCAGTTAGAATGAGTAGAGGCCCCGGCTGGAAAAGAAATGAATGAGCAGATGTTTATGGAAGGGGACCCTGGAGAAGTACTTTGCAATAAGCTGTCTACAACGAGAGGAAAGCGTGGAGCATGGAACAGAAGAGCTTATATGAACAGCTGATCGCTGCAGGACAAAAATGCTGTGCTGTGATTTTAGCGGCAGGAAGCGGTAGCCGCATGGGTGCAGCTTGCAATAAGATGTTTTTACCGATAGGGAATAAGCTTGTGCTGGAGCGCACTCTGGAAGCTTTTGCTGCAAGTGAACTTTTTTCCCGGTGCTATATCGTATATCGGCGCGGGGAGCGGGAGCAGGTGGAGCGAATTGCCAAAAAGTCTTTGAATGAGATCCCTTATACCTTGGTAGAGGGAGGTAAAGAGCGGCAGGATTCGGTATTTCACGCGTTGAATGAGATTCCAGATCAATATACTATCATTGCAGTACACGACGGTGCGCGGTGTTTTGTGCGGTCCCGTGTAATACAAGAATGCGTCAAAAGCGCTTGGAAGTACGGCAGCGGTGTGGCAGGCACTAAAGCGGTAGATACTCTGAAACGAGTAGAGGCGGGCAGAATCGTACAGACGTTGGACCGAAATCAGATTGTTCAGATCCAGACCCCACAGGTGTTTGAGGCAACGCTGCTCAAAAGGGCGTATCAAATGGCGCTGGAGCAGCACATTTTGGCAACTGACGACGCTGCGCTAGTGGAACGGCTAGGAGTGCAGCCGGTATGGGTGGATGGCGGACGGGATAATGTCAAAATTACCACCATAGAGGACATGAGAACAGGAGAGGATTCTTTGATAGAAAAGAGAGAATATCGGGTAGGCCAGGGATATGACGTCCATGCCTTTGTGGAGGGCAGAAGACTAGTGCTGGGTGGCGTGGAAATCCCCAGTGAAGTGGGCTTAGATGGACATTCGGATGCGGATGTGTTGGTGCACAGCATTATGGATGGACTTCTGGGTGCCGCGGGTTATGGGGATATTGGGGAGTTGTTCCCCGATACTGACCAGGCATACAAGGATATTGACAGCTTGATTTTGCTCAGACGTGTGGGAGAAGCTGTGAGAGAAAAAGGGGAGATCGTGAACATCGATGCCACCCTAATCATGCAGGCCCCCAAAATAGGCCCATACAAAATGGCCATGAGAGATAACATTGCAAATGCCCTGGAGATCCCCGGCGGGCGGGTCAACATCAAGGCAACCACTACAGAGCACTTGGGATTTGAGGGCAGAAAAGAAGGAGCTAGCGCCATGAGCGTATGCCTACTTTCTATTAAAATCGATCAATAACCGATGACAGGAGAGGAAAAATAGATAGTCGAGGTTTTATATGGGAATATTTTCTAAGCTAAAAGAGCGGCGAGCGAGAAAAAAACGGCTAGC
>ERZ780195.2899-NODE-2899-length-10992-cov-9.194020_pt1 | contig 10992 bp, 9 predicted proteins | sample MGYA00511017_ERZ780195 | MGnify/ENA primary metagenome ERZ780195 (study PRJEB29588, sample SAMEA2159974) | human gut metagenome | biome: human gut; feature: human-associated habitat; material: faeces | place: Denmark | collected 2008/2010 ...
CAGGGACAAAAAAGAAGTTTTGTATTGGCACTTAAGTTGGGGTTGGCTCAAATTATTTATGAAAAGAGCGGGCAATATCCAATATTGTTGTTGGATGATGTATTTAGTGAACTGGATGATTTTAGAAAGCGTCAGCTAATTGAAAAGCTTCCTAGAGATATGCAAATTTTTATAACAACAACAGAGAGATTAAATATAAATTGGAATCGTGAAGTGCGATTCTATGATATAGAAAAAGGGAGAATCAAGGAGGTCTTAAAATGAGTCAGGATGAATTACAAAAAGAGATTCTTGAATTTGAAGAATTAGAATCACAAGCTACACAAGTAGAACATTCGTATACTGCGGATGATATTCAAGTGTTGGAAGGGTTAGAAGCGGTTCGTTTGAGACCAGGAATGTATATTGGTTCGACTTCGGCTCGTGGACTCCACCATTTAGTTTGGGAAATCGTAGATAATGGTATTGATGAGGCATTAGCTGGATTTGCGAATCGAATTGATGTAACAATTGAGCCAGATAACATTATTGCGGTACGTGATAATGGGCGTGGTATGCCGGTTGGAATTCATGAAAAGACGGGAATTAGTGCAGTTGAAACCATTATGACAGTTTTACATGCTGGTGGTAAATTTGGTGGGGGCGCATATAAGGTTTCCGGAGGTTTACATGGTGTTGGTGCTAGTGTTGTTAACGCATTGAGTGAATGGTTAGAGGTTACTGTATTTCAAGATGGAAAAATTTATTTTATTCGTTTTGAAAATGGTGGTCATGCGGTTGAACCATTAAAAGTTATTGGTGAAACAACTGAAACGGGTACTTTGGTTCGTTTTAAGGCGGATTCGCAGATTTTTAAAGATACAACTATTTATGATTATGAAACATTAAATTCTCGTTTGCGTCAGCTTGCATTCTTAAATAAAGATATTCGTTTAACTTTAACAGATAAAAGAACGCCAGATGGTTTAAGCAATGACTATAAGTATGAAGGTGGAATTATTGAGTATGTACAATTCTTAAATAAGAATAAGAGTACAATCAGCGATAAAGTTATTTATGTAGAAGGATTGCAGGATGGTATACTTGCAGAAGTAGCCTTGCAGTATAATGATGGCTATCAATCAAGTATTTATTCATTCTGTAATAATATTCATACGCATGAAGGTGGATATCATGAAGACGGTTTTAGAATGGCTTTGACTCGTTGTATAAACACGTATGCGAAAAACAGCAACATGATCAAAAAGGATGAAACTTTATCTCAAGATGATGTTAAGGAAGGTTTGGTTGCGATTATTTCTGTAAAGCATCCAGATCCTCAATATGAAGGACAGACAAAGACAAAATTAGGAAATAGCGAAGTTCGTAAGATTGTTTCTAATATTGCTGGAGAACAAATCAATCGTTTCTTCTTGGAAAATCCAGATATTGCCAAGGCTATTGTGGAAAAAGCAGAGATTGCCAGCAAAGCCAGAATTGCGGCTAAAAAAGCTCGTGAATTAACACGTCGTAAATCTGCATTGGATGGTATTAGCTCATTACCGGGTAAGTTAACGGATTGTTCAAGTAAAGATGCAAGTGAATGTGAAATCTATATTGTCGAAGGGGATTCTGCCGGGGGCAGCGCGAAACAAGGTCGTGACGCGAAAACACAAGCAATTCTACCTTTGCGTGGTAAGATTTTAAATGTTGAAAAAGCTAGAACACATCGTATTTTTGAAAACCAGGAAATCCGTAGTATGATTACTGCTTTTGGATGTGGTATTCAAGAAGATGTAGATGTATCTAAATTACGTTATCACAAGATTGTTATTATGACCGATGCCGATGTTGATGGTAGTCATATTTGTACATTGATGTTGACGTTCTTATATCGTTTTATGAAGCCTGTTATTGAAGGTGGATATGTTTATATTGCACAACCGCCTTTATACAAGGTGCAAAAAGGTAAAAAGATTGCCTATGCATATAAAGAGCAGGAAATGGATCAGTTGCGTGAAGAATTTAAAGATGGATACAAAGTTCAGCGTTATAAAGGTTTAGGTGAAATGGATGCAGAACAGTTGTGGGAAACAACTATGGATCCACATCATAGAGTATTGAAACGTGTCACTATTGATGATGCGATGGAAGCGGACAGTGTATTTGATATGTTGATGGGTGAGGATGTAGAGCCTCGTCGTGAATATATTCAGGAAAATGCTGTATACGCTAATTTGGATTACTAGTAGGAGGTCCTTATGGAAGAAGAAAATAAGCGATATGACTATGTAGAAGATGTTGAAATATCCAAAGAAATGCGTACAGCCTTTCTAGATTATTCAATGTCTGTTATTGTTTCACGTGCATTACCAGATGTTCGTGATGGTATGAAACCTGTTCATCGTCGTATTTTACATGCGATGAATCAATTGGGAATTACTTCAGGTGTAGCACATAAGAAAAGTGCTCGTATTGTTGGTGAAGTTATTGGTAAGTATCACCCTCATGGTGATACAGCTGTATATGATGCAATGGTTCGTATGGCCCAAGATTTCTCTTATCGATATCCACTAGTGGATGGACATGGAAATTTTGGTTCTCTAGATGGAGATGGAGCTGCGGCAATGCGTTATACGGAAGCTCGTATGTCTAAAATTTCTATGGAAATGATGCGTGATATTCAAAAGGATACGGTTGATTTTATTCCAAACTATGATGGTGAAGAAAATGAGCCGGTTGTGCTTCCAAGTCGTATTCCAAACTTATTGATCAATGGGGCTGTTGGTATTGCGGTTGGTATGGCAACAAATATTCCACCACATAACTTATCAGAAACAATTCAAGCTATTTTTGCGGTAATGGATGATCCGGATATTACGGTTCCTCAATTGATGGAAGTCATTAAAGGACCTGATTTCCCTACTGGTGGTATCATTTTAGGTCGTAAAGGAATTCGTCAAGCATTTGAAACAGGTCGAGGATCAATTATGATTCGTTCGAAGTATCGTGTAGAAGAATTAACAAATGGAAAGAAACAGATTATTTTCTATGAAATTCCTTATCAGGTTAATAAGGCAAACTTAATTACTAAGATGGCTTCTTTAATTCGCGATAAAGCTATTCAGGGGGTTACTTATTTAAATGATGAAAGTAATCGTGAAGGTATTCGTATCGTCATGGAATTAAAGAAGGATGCACAGGAAGAAGTAATTTTAAATCAATTGTTTAGATTAACTCCTCTTCAGACTTCATTTGGTATCAATATGTTGGCACTTGAAAATGGGCGTCCTAAACAATTGCCTTTAAAAGATATTATTCATGATTATATTGATCATCAGGTTGATGTAGTTGTTAGAAAGACTCAATTTGAGTTAAAGAAAGCACAAGATCGTGCACATATTTTAGAAGGTTTACGTATTGCGATGGATCATATTGATGAAGTTATTCATATGATTCGCAGTTCTAAAAAGGATGAAGCAGGTTTATCTCAAGATTTATGTGATGCGTTTGGTTTGAGCATGATTCAGGCAAAAGCAATCTTGGCTATGCAATTAAGAAGATTATCTGGATTAGAAAGAGACAAGATTGAAAATGAATATCAACAATTATTATTAACGATTGAAGATTTAAAGGATATCTTGGCAAATCATGATCGTGTTCTTCAAATCATTCGTGATGATCTAAATGAAATTGATCAGAAATATGGCGATGAAAGAAGAACTGAAATTAGTGATGCTTCTGTTGATATGGAAGATGAAGACTTAATTCCAGTTGAAGATGTAATTATCACATTAACTGAATCAGGATATATTAAGCGTCAACTTGTAGATACATATCGTGCTCAAAATCGTGGAGGACGTGGTATTAAATCATTAACGTTAAATGAAGAAGATTCTATCGATACAATGATTTCAATGTCAACACATGATTTCTTATTGTTGTTTACAGATAAGGGTCGTGTATATCGATTAAAAGGATACAATGTTCCAAGCGGATCTAGAACATCTAAAGGAATTCCAATTGTGAATTTAATGACTTTGGAAAAAGGTGAAAAAGTAAATGTTCTTGTAGCTGTTCCTAAGGATGATGAAAGTGAAACATTATTATTTGTTACAAAGAATGGTATTGTAAAACGTACATCCGTATCTGAATTTGAAAATATCAATCGTAATGGTAAGATTGCGATTAGTTTAAAACCAGATGATGAATTACGTTTTGTGAAATTAACTACAGGTCAAGATGAAGTAATTATTTCTGGATCAAATGGTAAAGCTGTTCGATTTAATGAAGATCAAGTTCGTATCATGGGACGTAGCGCAAGTGGTGTATTAGGATTCAATTGTGACGGCAGTGAAGTTGTAGGTGCTGCACTATCAAGTGAAGGAGACACAGTTCTTGTTGTTTCTGAAAATGGTTATGGTAAACGTAGTAAGTTCGAGGATTATCGTTTGACTTCTCGTGGTAAAAAAGGTGTTAGCACAATTAATATCACAGAAAAGACTGGTAAGCTAATGTGTATGCGTGCGGTTACTGGTAAAGAAGATGCGATGATTGTTGCCAGTGATGGAATCATGATTCGTGTGGCTTTAGAGAATGTAGGAATCTATGGAAGAAATACACAAGGTGTAAGATTGATCAACTTAAATGGGGACGCGAAAGTAACGCGTATGACATTGGTAGATCATGAAGAGCCTGAAGTAGAATCCGAAGAAAATACAGAAGAATAATGCATGTAAGGAGTAGAATTATGATTTTACTCCTTTTTCATATGATAAATCAGATAGAAATAACCCGAATACATTGTATAAACGACACGTTGATTGCCTATTTGATAGAATGGATATAAATTATTATAGAAAGAAGTGATATATGTGAACGCAAAAGATATGGGAATGTTTATCTGTAAGTTAAGAAAAGAAAACAATATGACGCAAATGGAATTAGCTCAACAGCTACATGTCACAGATAAAGCTGTTAGCCGATGGGAACGTGGAATAGGATATCCAGACATTCAATTGTTACCTGCCCTATCTGAATCTTTGCATGTTTCTGTGGCTGAATTGATATCATGTAAAAAGAGTTTGAATTATTCGAATGAAGAAGTCACAAATATTATTCACAATTTAGATGTATACAAAATGGAAAGTTTTAGACAAGATAGAAAAGCAGATAAAATTTCCTTAATATGTATGATCTTTGTTGCGGCATGTGTTTATATTTCTGGTCATGGAAGTATTATTGGATCTTTATGTATTGGCGCTATTTTTGCAATGGCAGTAATTGGCTTATACTATTTGTATTATGATAATTCAACAAAACGAATTTATGCCTTCTTTTCTCTATTAGGGTTACTTTTGTTTATTCAGTTTTTAATATTCATGGGAATGGATTATAGATGGATTTCTTATATTTTAATACTATATATAATTGTGATATTGAATATGATTTGTAGATAAGTAGAATCATATGATAAATCCGATTTAATGATGCTATTTCGCAGAATAAGCGGTTGACTTTAGCTTTGTTTTAATGGTATAAATCCCGTTTTCGACAGTTATATAACGCAACAATGAGCGCAAACCTTTAGTTTAAAGGCTTTACGCTCATTTTTTACTTTTATGAAATGTTGTATGGGAATTTTATTTTTCAGATTTTTTTAAATTTATTTAATGTTTTTGGTTGATAGTATTTTCGGCTCAGTTTTAAATCGAACAGTTGTTCAAGTGAATCCAGTACATCGGAGCCTGTGTAACAGGCCTGGTAGTACATATCGGAGCAGTTAACCACATTCATGTTCTGCAATGTTTCGATGATCTGTTCTGTTGTGAAATGAGTTTTATTTCTGTCTAATTTGACTTCGAGTAAGCGATAGATCAATAAGGCTGTGTAACAGATAAGGAAATGAGCTTTTATTCTGTTTTCTTTGCGATGATATACGGGTCTTGAGCTGAAATTTGTTTTCAAGACACGGAAACAATCTTCGATTTTATATCTTCTTGACTGGATATCCAAAACTTCTGTTTCCTTCATATCAAATATATTTGTGGCAACAGCGTAGAATCCATCATATTTAGCTTCTTCTTCAATACGAGCCTCATCTAAATAGTAATTCTTCTTTTCTTTATCACTCTTAATAAATCTGGTCACATCGTTTGGTCCTTTTTTGAAGTTGTCAGGATCCATGTTGGCCAGTATTTTTTTAGCACGCTCGATCTGTCTGTTTCGTACTGTTTTCTGGTATTCGGCCATCTTTCTTGAATAGGTTACGATAATTCGTTGTTTTAGATTTCCTTTTGATTTTACCTTCTTTGTTTTTCCGTTCTTGTATTGTTTGACTTCGAATAGACCTAAGTCCACAAGCTTATCAACTGGTATAGATTTATAGATGTATCCATCGTAATACTTTCTGTTTTCTTTTAATGTGCGATCAAATGTCTTCATTGTTTCTAAAGATGCAGGCTTTCCGTCTTGAGAAAAACGGTAATCGTAATCATTGAACACGGCCTGTTTTAGAATACTGTTCAATTTCTTGATGGATTGTGTTACTACAAACTTTCTTCCACCAAAGTCGTTAAATAATCTTGTGCCATTATAGCCTAGTCCGGCATCTGAACAGTAGATGATATCCTTGTTCTCAAACATTTTAAGCATCTTCTTTTCAGCTGGAACAGCACAAAGGGACTCATTGTCACTTCCTGGATTGATACACATACTTAAAGGAATTCCATCGGCATCCATGAAAAGTCCCATCTGAACGATTGGATTTGGACGATGTTCTTTAGATACACCATATTTTAAAAGTCCTTTGATCAGTTCACCTGTGATTTCATCATAGACGTCTTCATCTTCTGATTCTTTTTCAAAATAGAAATTAGTGCAGTCAAAATAACATACATTCGTATTCCTTTTGATTACTTTATTACTTGATTCAAATAAATGAGAAAGATACTCATCATAATTTTCTTCCAGTATATCCATGAAGCGAAGGATATCCTGGTGTGAGAAATCAAAATCACCATAGAAACCAGTAAGATTCTTTAAAGTATGCATCTTGCTTCCTGGATCAAGAATCCGAGAAAAAGTAAGAACCATATTTATCATATTTGGATTGAAAGCTATTTTACGTCCGCTGCATACTTTATCAAAGAAATCAGAGATTCCAAGAGATGAATAAAGTTCTTTCAAATAGAAATAGCCAGTATTCTTACAAGTGGATTTAGAAACAGTATTTCCTTGATTGATGACCTTGTCATCAAAATTAACAGTGATATTATATTCAACTTTACTGTTCTTTATATTTTCGTTATATTCCTTAACTCTTTGTTTGGCATATTCTAAAGGATCATCTGTAATCTTTAATAATTCTGAATGTTTACCAATACGTTCAACATTCTTTGTGGTAACCTTTTTACCATTGCGAATCCCAACCTGAATGAAGTAGGTAGGATCTTTAGATTTTCTGTCGTAGTTAAGTTTCATGGGGAAGACTCCTTATATAGAACTATTATATCACATATTACAACGCCGTACAACATTCATACAACAAAATAAAAAGTAAATTTGACATAAAAAAAACGCTACATAAGCGACATTTGGAATATTTACGATTTTACAACTGTCGAACTACCGTATTATTAACGCAATGTGAAGGGCAGTCTGTTGTCACAGAAACAATTTATACAGAGCGATTTAAGCATTGTGCGGAATTAAATAAGATGGGTGCGAATATTGATGTACACACACCAAGTGCATTTATCAATGGAAAAACAAAGTTACATGGTTCGAAAGTAACCGCAACAGATCTTCGTTGTGGCGCAGGACTTGTGATCGCAGCCTTGATGGCAGATGGTGTTACAGAAATTCATGATATTTATCATATTGATCGTGGATATGATAACTTAGATGGAAAGTTAGCTCATTTAGGTGCTAAAATGTGGCGTGAAGAGGTAGAAGATTAAGATGTATGGGTAATCCGCAATTAGATAGGGTCGACTAAAAGTTGGCTTCAAAAATTGTAGGGTTGAAAACCCTATGAGTGTTTAAAGGATTATTAACTAGGGAGCAGAGATGTTTGAATCTCTGCTCCTTTTATAATGGGTGATTTGAATCTGCACGATTGAAATCAATGTATTCTGTTAACTTGTCATATAATTCTTCGAATCTTATGTCAATGTATCCTCGTAGCTCTTCAATTTCAAATTTCATTTCAGTGTCTTGAAGATTTCTGAAGTATTCAATCAGTTCGATAATGTCTTGTGCATCCATGATCATTTCTCCCTTGGTTCCAGGCTGAATGTTGTATTTGGGTCGAGTACATACATTACGCGATTGCGGAAGCGAGACCAGTTGGTGTAGCCATTGGCGTTGTTCTTGATACACTTTATAATCTTGTTTCGATTCTCAATGATCGCATTATTCACTTTTTTATTGCAGACCACCACCTGGCCTTTGTCTGCTTCAACTTTATATTCAGTACCTACAATCGTAAATGAATTGATGATCTCCTGTTTCCAGTTGATCAGATTGTTGGAAAAGGCAATCATTTCTTCAATGTTTGTATCAATGCAGCTGCGAATCAAATGTTCCAGGTTCACTTGCGCATTATCGATAGTAGATTTTGAATAGAAGTCTACAAGTTCTAGTTTTAATGAGTAACAAATAGTTAGGTCATTATTGATTTCAAGCAGTTTTCTTCTTAAATCGTAGTAGTTCATATAGCTTTTAAAATGAGAGTTGTATTTACGCTCACGTTCTACATCAAACAGTCTTCCGTATTTGTCTTCATCCTCTGGATTTTTGAATAACAGCCAGTTGAATTTTTTGAGAAGATAATATTCATCTGAAGCCTTGTCATCTTTGTATCCTTTCATGACTTTGATACGCACCTCATTCATTTTCCTATGGAAATCTTGTGAAAGATGAAAATAATCCAAAAGCATACAAGAACATGGAAACACCTTATGTGCGACATCTCGATATACTTCATACATGTCTGAACAGGCGTATTTTACCTTTTTGCGTTCTTCTAAAGGAATCTTTTGAAAGTAGTTTAAAAGATATTCTTTTTTACGGTTCGGCAGAACATCAACGGGAATCTGCTTTTTAAAATCAAGAAGAACACAGACATACTTACTCTTTTCGGATTTGAAGGCATATACTTCATCAAAATTAATGATTTCCGGAAGCGGATTTCTGCCAATATCCACATGATTATCAAAAATAGTGGATACAGAAGTTGGAGAAACATGATATCGTCTGGCAACAGAAGTAAATGTCTCGTTGAAGTCTTTCAGATCCTTTAGAATATTATGCACAGTAAGGATCGATATTTTCTGGGATTTAAAGACAAAGGGATTGAATTCATAGTAGGTCTTTCCACAACATGGACATTTGTAGCGTCTTGCCCTGTATTTAATTATACATTTCTGTGTGGTAAGAGCCGAATGAGTGATCTCCTTGGTTACATATTCCTTGATTTTAGGCGCAGTAAACCCACAGTAAGGACAAGCCTGATGTTTATCTGCAAGCGTAACAAGAAGAACCATCATCTTATTGAACGTAGTACAGAAAATGTTGGCAATATCATCAGGATTCAGGTGAAAAAGATTAATTAATAGCAGTTTGAAAGCATCGTTTTCGATCATAAGATCATCTCCTCTCTGATTTCAATGACATAGTATCAAAAGAAATCAGAATTAGAGTTACAGCTCTGTTGGTAGTACAAAAAGTTTACAATAGCTTCTCGTGGATCCGAAGAGAATATTATGACGCTTTAAGGATACTATCTTCAAGTCGTTCTGCTTGAAATCTCTCCAATCTGGAAATAATGAATCCCAAAAAGCAATCACACGAGCTTTAATCTTACGAACTGTTTGTAGTGCAACATCAAAAGAAGTAATCAAATCATCATTCTCATCAAGTGTGACAATATAGTAAATGAAAAGATAAGTGAACTGAGTATAAGGAACAAAATTAGTTGGAAGCAAAGAGTGAGTGGATCTGCATTGAGTACACTGTATACGCTGAACACGAATGTTTATTTTACAATCATTAGATGTATCATCTGTAATCACAAATCTTTTATAGTGTCCGTATAAGATAAAAAGACCAACGACACCACAAACAGGACAATGTAAAGAAAGCAGATCAATCGAAGCAACAAAAGCCTGATAATCATTTTCATTCAAAATCATGTTGAAGTCGTTGGTAATTTTCAGTATCATAATATTGTCTTAGAGGACGGGTAGAAATCACAAAACTTTGGTCGGTTGCGGGGATTTCTACCTTTTTTATTTACGTCCAATCCTTCTAAAAATACTGTAACAAAAATGATAGAGAAATTCACCCTAAAAGTGTTTAAAGGATATCTCTTTCTCAGAGCTAAAATCCCTATGGCTTTTAAAGGTTGATTTATCCCTATCTAGTTTTATATATTCGATATGTTTTATGCATATCTTTTTTATTGACTTAATAGTTAAGTAGGTATATAGTTAAGTAACTTAAATAAATTGGAGGTTCTTATGGAAGTTCAAGATGAAGTACTCGATTTGATGTTTGATCTCACGTATAAAGTCACGAACTATGTTCGAAATAACCGTCATTGTAAAGATGGTCCTAGAATAAAGGATGTGATGTTGTTTAAAACGATTTATAAAGCAGAAAATCATCAGATTACGATGAGTGAACTGGCAAATATATTGGGTGTATCTGCTGCAGCTGTATCACAGATGATTGCTGGATTTGAAAAGAAGGGTCTGCTTCAAAGGGTGCATTCGAATACGGATCGTAGAACGGTCTATATTCAAATTGTCCCTGAAGCCATTGAAATGTTTCAAAAAAGAATGGATACACATGTAGCAAATGTATATCATTTTTTGGATTATTTAGGATCCGAAGACTGTGTGCATTTAAGAGATATTTTAAAAAAGACAGCTCATTATATGGAGGAAAATAAATGACAAAGATATTGAAATATTTAAAACCGTATTGGCTATCGATTGTACTTGCGTT
>ERZ780195.2908-NODE-2908-length-10977-cov-12.589361_pt1 | contig 10977 bp, 8 predicted proteins | sample MGYA00511017_ERZ780195 | MGnify/ENA primary metagenome ERZ780195 (study PRJEB29588, sample SAMEA2159974) | human gut metagenome | biome: human gut; feature: human-associated habitat; material: faeces | place: Denmark | collected 2008/2010 ...
TGTAGGTACAGGAGATGGAACTAAGGATAACGCATATCGCGTTGGGTAAGGTAAGAACTATGGTAATGTGCGTGGCGGCAGTGTCCTCCCAGCGGGCGCCAAAATAGAGAATCTAACAATAAAATTAGAAATGAAGTTTAAAAGAAATAATAAAAAAATTTTAGTAATAAGAAAAAATAAAGGTAAATTTTGTACAGTTTATGGTGATGATGCAAATAGTATATCAATGTTTTTTGGTTATAAAATACTAGATGGCGGAAAAGTAGGTTTTCTAGAAAGTGTATTAAATAAAGTTATTAATACTCTGTTTGATAAAAAGATATCATATATGGTTATATATATAGATAAAGATTCTTTAGTAAAAGATTTTAAAAAGTTAAATAATTATGAAGTTTATAAAAATAAAGCAATTAAAAAACTTGATTATGTTGATAAAGTTAATTTAATTAATTACATATATAGTTATTAATATAATAAAATCATTCATTTAAATATACATATTTTAAAAGAGAAAGCACTTGATTTATAGTGTTTTTTTTGATAATATATTCTTGGCTTTAAAAGCAAATAAACATTAATGTGGACTAATGTTTCGAGTGCCCGAAGAGGGTGAAATGTTAGGAAGAAGCATTAAGGTGTAATAACGAAGGAGGGATATTTTATGGCCGTTGTTTCTATGAGTTATTTATTAGAGGCAGGAGTTCATTTTGGACATCAAACTAAAAGATGGAATCCTAAAATGAAAGAGTACATTTTTAATTCAAGAGATGATATTTATATTATTGATCTTGAAAAAACGCAAAAATTACTAGAGGAGGCTTACAATGAAATTAAGACTATTGCTAGTAATGGAGGAAAGTTCTTATTTGTAGGAACTAAAAAACAATCAGGAGAAGTTGCTGTAGAAGAAGCACTAAGAAGTGGTTCATACTATGTAACTGAAAGATGGCTTGGAGGAACTTTAACTAACTTTAGAACTATTAGAAGAAGAGTTAAAAGACTTGAAGACATTGAAAAAATGGAAAGTGATGGAACATTTGATGCTCTACCTAAAAAAGAAGTTATCAAAATTAAGAAAGAATATGACAAATTAAATACACTTCTTTGTGGTATTAGAGAAATGACTAAACTTCCACAGGCATTAATCATTGTAGATCCTAGAAAAGAATACAATGCAATTAAAGAAGCTAGAAAACTTCATATTCCAGTATTTGGTGTTGTTGATACTAATGGAGATCCAGATTTAGTTGACTATGTTATTCCAGGAAATGATGATGCTGTAAGAAGTATTAAAGTTTTACTTGGAGTACTTACAAACGCTATTTGTGAAGCAAATAACTTAGAAATAGTTGATTATGTAACTGAGGAAGACAAAAATAAGAAAAATGCTTCAATGGAAGAATTAATTAAAGATGAAGTTATAGATGAAAAAGTTAAAGAAGGTAAAGAAAGTGATGTTTACCTAATTAATGATATCGTTGAAGACGAAGAAGAAAAAAGTGATGATTTAAGTTCTAAAACACTTGCAGAACTAAAAGCAATTGCTAAAGAAAAAGGTGTTAAAGGTTATTCTTCAATGAAAAAAGAAGAATTAATAAATGCTTTAAACTAAGGAGGATATAATGGAAATTACTGCTAGTTTAGTAAAAGAATTAAGAGAAATTACTGGTGCAGGAATGATGGATTGCAAAAAAGCTCTATCTGAATGTGAAGGTGATAAAGATAAAGCAATAAATTACTTAAGAGAAAAAGGAATAAGTAAATCTGCTAAAAAAGAAGGTAGAATTGCTGCTGAAGGATTATCAAATATTTATGTAAATGGTAATAATGCTGTTATTATTGAAGTAAATAGTGAAACTGACTTCGTAAGTAATAATGCTGAATTTAGAGAATTTGTTGATGCAGTTGGAAAAACTATTCTTGAAGGTAATGCAAATACTTTAGAGGAAGCTAAGAATTTACCTTATGCTGGTGAAACATTAAATGATTTAATTGTTGCAAAAACAGCTAAAATTGGTGAAAAACTTTCTTTAAGAAGATTTGAAAAAGTTACTAAAACTGATGATGAACATTTTGGTGCATACATTCATATGGGTGGTAGAATTTCAGTTCTTACTGTAGTTAAGGGAGCAAGCGAAGAAGTTGCAAAAGAAGTTGCAATGCAAGCTGCTGCTATGAAACCACTTTATGTATTTACACAGGAAGTTCCTGCTGATGTATTAGATGCAGAAAGAGAAGTACAAAGAAATATTGCTATTAATGAAGGAAAACCTGCTGATATAGCTGAAAAAATGGTTGAAGGAAGAATTAAAAAATATTATAAAGAAATTTGTCTTGCTGAACAACCTTTCATCAAAAATGGTGACATATCTGTAAAAGATTATGTTAAAAATAATGGTGGAGAAATCGTTTCTATGGTACGTTATGAAGTAGGCGAAGGTCTTGAAAAAAGAAATGATAACTTTGCTGAAGAAGTAATGAATCAAATAAAATAATTAAAATACCTAGTTTTGCCTAGGTATTTTTTTTATACTTGAAATTCTTTATAAAATACTATAAAATGGTATTTAGAGGTGAAAATATGATAATTACAAATAATATGTTGAAGAATTTTTTAAAAGATTATTCAAATATAAATAATAAAATATGTAGAGAAGTTAAAGATAAAAAACTCTATAGAATTGTAAATGGTCTATATGACACAAATGGTGATACTTCAGCATATTTACTTGCAAGTAGTATATATGGCCCATCTTATATATCTTTTGAATATGCACTGTCATATTATGGCTTAATACCAGAAAGAGTTAACGCAGTTACTTGTGCAACATTTAATAAAAAGAAAAGAAAAATATATAATAATCATTTTGGTACATTTAGTTATGAAGATGTTCCACCAAGAGCATTTCCCTATGAAATAATTTTGAAACAAGAGGGAAACTATTCTTTTATTATGGCTACTGCTGAAAAAGCATTATGTGATAAATTATATTCTTTGAAACCATTAAATAATTTAAAAAATATGCAAATTATGTTGTTTGATGATTTAAGAATAGATGAAGAAGAATTTTACAATTTAGATGTTTCAAAAATCGAAAAATTAAGTGAATTATATCATTCAACAAATGTGTCATTATTAGCAAAATTTTTAAGGAGAAATAAAAATGAATAATATTATTAGTCAAATGCTTGCTGGTTACGAAACGAAAAATGTTAATGATGAAATAAATGCTTTAAAAGAAATTATCCAAGAAGTAGTATTGTGTGGACTTTCTCGAAGTGATTTTTTTGATAAAGTAGCATTTTATGGAGGAACAGCGTTAAGAATATTTTATAATATAGACAGATTTTCCGAAGATTTGGATTTTGCTCTAATAAGTCCAGATAAAAATTTCGATTTAAGTAAATACTTTTCATATATAGAAAATGAACTGAATTCTTATGGAATCAATATGGAAATAAGTACAAAGCAAAAAAAATCTGATTCTAATATTACCTCTGCATTTTTAAAGGGAGATACATTAGAACATATTTTAAGATTTTTTCCTTGTGAGGAAAGTACTACCTATAATAATTTGTTAAAAAATATAAAAGTTAAATTTGAAGTAGATATTAATCCACCAATTGGAGCAACTTACGAAATTAAATATAAAATACTTCCATGCCTACATCAAATAAACCTTTACGATGAAACATCTTTACTTGCGGGTAAGGTTCACGCAATCCTATGTAGAAACTGGAGTTTTAGAACTAAAGGAAGAGATTTATATGATTATATTTACTTATTAATTAGCAATGCAAAAATAAATATTGAACTTATAAAAAATAAATTAATTGATTCGGGTGTACTAGAAAAAAATGATGATTTTAACATTGATGTTTTAAAAGATTTATTAAACAAAAAGTTTAGTGAAATTAATTATGAAGATGCTAAAAAGGATGTATTGCCTTTTATTAATGATACACAAATTTTAAAACTTTGGAATGAAGATTTTTTCAAAGAAATTACTAATAATTTAAAATAAAAAGAAATAAACTAATTTGTAATTTATTTTTTTTCTTTTAGTTCAAATAAAATATCTCGAAGTTCCATTGCTTTTTCAAAGTCTAATGCTTTAGCAGCCTCTTTCATTTCATTTTCAATTTTAATTAGCATTTCTTTCTTAGATTGTTTACTCATTTTCTTGCTTTCCTTATTTTCTTCATCAGTAGTAGGTATATCTTTAATACTTTTTATAATTGTTTGAGGAATAATTCCATGATCTTTATTATATTTTTCTTGAATAGTTCTTCTTCTTGAGGTTTCTTTAATTGCTTCATCCATAGCATCTGAAATAGTATCAGCATACATAATAACATGACCATTTTTATTTCTTGCAGCTCTTCCTATTGTTTGAATTAAACTTCTTGTACTTCTTAAAAATCCTTGTTTATCAGCATCAAGTATACAAATAAGACTTACTTCGGGAATATCTAATCCCTCCCTTAAAAGGTTTATTCCAACAATACAGTCATATTTACCACATCTTAAATCATGAATAATTTTAAGTCTATCTAAAGTTTTTATTTCATTATGTAAATAAGCAACTTTAATATTAAGGTTCTTTAAATAATCAGTTAGTTCCTCACTCATTTTAATAGTTAGAGTAGTAATTAATACTCTTTCATTTTTTTCTTTACATAAATTAATTTGTGATACAATATCATCAATTTGTCCTTCGGTTTTCTTAACTTCAATAGTAGGATCAAGTAGTCCTGTAGGTCTTATAATTTGTTCTATATATTTACCACCAGTAAGTGATAGTTCATAATCTCCAGGAGTTGCTGATACATATATAACTTCATTAATTTTTTCATTAAATTCCTCAAACTTTAAAGGTCTATTATCAAGGGCAGAGGGAAGTCTAAATCCATAATCCACTAAAGTTTGTTTACGCATTCTATCTCCGTTATACATTGCTCGTACTTGAGGTATGGTTACATGACTTTCATCAATTACCAAAAGGTAGTCTTTAGGGAAAAAGTCCATAAGAGTTGTTGGAGTTTCACCGGATTCCTTTAAAGATAGGTGTCTTGAATAGTTTTCAATTCCATTACAAAATCCGGTTTCAAGAAGCATTTCCATATCATAATTAGTTCTTTCTTTTAATCTTTGTTCTTCGATAAGTTTACCATTTTCATGAAGTTCTTTAAGTCTTTCATCGAGTTCTTTTTTTATATTGGCTACTGCTTTTTCTAAAGTTTCTTTACTTGTTACGAAAAGTGATGCTGGAGATATTATAACAGTTTGTTTTCTTTTAAGAACACTTCCTGTAAGAGGGTCAAATATAGTAATACTTTCAACTTTATCATCATCTAAATCAATTCTTATCGCTTCACTTTTTTCATTTATTGGAACTATATCAATACTATTTCCACGGACTCTAAATGTTCCACGATGAAAATCAAGTTCATTTCTTTCATAAGTCATATCAACTAGTTTATTAATAATAAAATTTCTTGAAAATGTATCACCAATATTTATAACAAACATATTTTTTTCGTAATCTTCTTTTTGACCTATATTATATATACATGATACACTTGATACAACAATTACATCATCATAATTAATAAGAGCAGAAGTTGCTTTATGTCTTAGTTCATCAATTTCATCATTTATTGAGGAATCTTTTTCAATATATGTATCTGATGATGGTACATAAGCCTCAGGTTGATAATAGTCATAGTATGATACAAAGTATTCTACATGATTTTCTGGAAACATTTCCTTAAGTTCGGCATAAAGTTGTCCAGCAAGTGTTTTATTATGTGATAAAACTAAAGTAGGTTTACCAGTTTTTTCTATAACATTAGCAATTGTAAAGGTTTTTCCAGTACCAGTGGCTCCCAAAAGAACTTGATTTTTTTCATGATTATTTAATCCATCTACTAATTTATCTATTGCTTCATTTTGATCTCCCGCAGGTGAGAATTTACTAACTAATTTAAACATACTTCCTCCAATCAAACATATTTTATCACATTATTATCTTTATTAGTATGGTAATCTTTAACAAAACTATTAATTTATATTTTTTTGAATTCTATTTAATCTATTTTTTTATTTAAATTTTATCAAAAATATGATACCATTAATATGGTGATAGTAGATGAAACAAATATATGTTTTTGGTCATAAAAATCCAGATACAGATTCAGTATGTAGTGCAATTGCTTTAGCATACCTTAAAAATATGCAAGGAATACCTGCAACACCTAAAGTTATAGGTCAAGTTAATAATGGAACAAAATATGTTTTAAATTATTTTAATACACCTGTTCCTTCATATTTAAATGATGTTAAAGTACAAATAAAAGATTTAAAATATGAAAAAGGTGCCTTTATAAATGAATATGAAAGTATAGGTAATACTATTAAATTTATGAAAGATAAAGATTTAAATGCTATACCACTTGTAAATGAAAAGAAGATATTAACTGGCTATATAAATTTAAAGGATGTTGTAAACTATCTTGCACTTGAAGATAAAACTACACTTCATACATCACTTAAAAATATATTAGAACTTTTAGATGGAACTATTTTATGTGGACAAATTGAGGAAGTTTTAGGTAAAACAATTTATATAACTTGCTCAAATGAAGAGTTTTCAAGGAAAAATGAACTTGATGAAAATACTATTTTAGTTGTCGGAGATAGATATCATATAATAGAAAATGCTATAAGTAAAAAGGTAAAATTAATTATTTTAACAAGGGGCAGAGTACTTCCAGAAAGATTATTAAAAAAAGCTAGAAAAAATAATGTAACAATATTAACTTGTAATCATTCAACTGCAACAATATGCTTTTTACTTCCAAATACTGGTTATATTAAAAATTTATGTAATAATGAAGGAAATCTTACAACTGTTAATATTCATTCTTATTATACTGATTTTTTATCACTTACTAAAAGAATTAGTTATACAAATTATCCTGTTGTTAAAGATAATAATGAATGTTTAGGAGTTATTAAAGTAACTCATATGAATGAATATGAAAAGAAAAAAGTTATTTTGGTAGACCATAATACATATTCTCAATCTATTGATGGACTTGAGGAAGCAGAAATATTAGAGATTGTGGATCATCATAATCTTGGTGATATAGGTACTAAAGAACCAATTACATTTTTATGTAAACCTCTTGGATGTACCGCTACGATTATATATGAACAATTTATAAAAGAAAGAATTAAAATACCAAGAGATATTGCAGGTCTTTTATTATCAGCATTAATTTCAGATACCCTTTTGTTTTCTTCCCCAACTACAACTGAAGATGATATAAAATCTTCGAAAGAACTTGCAAAACTTGCAAAGGTAGATATAAATGAATATGGAATTCAAATGTTAAAAGAGGCATCTTCAATTAAGGGATTAAGTGTAAAAGAATTAATACATCAAGACTTTAAAAATTATTCAGTTAATGATAAAGATTATGGTATTGCAGTTATTACCACTATGGATTTTGATGAAATTGAAAAAGATATAGATAGTTATATTAATGAATTAAATGAAATGAGTGAAATAAATTATAAAGCAGTATTAATATTTATAACTGATATTTTGAAAAAGGGTAGCTATGTAATTTATAATGAAAATAGTAAAAATTTAATAAAAAATGCCTTTAATTTACAAGATGCTTATGAAGGAATATTTTTACCAGGTATAATGTCTCGTAAAAAACAGATACTTCCTCTTATAATGAAAGTAATAGAGTAGCAAATGCTACTTTTTTTTGTCACTTAAAAGTCATTTTGTTATAATATACTTAATTTGAAAGAAGGAAATTATGGAAATTTTAAAAGTAGAAAATTTAAAAAGAGTTTATGGAACAGGAGCAAGTAAAGTTGTGGCACTTGATAATGTTTCTTTTACTGTTGAAAAAGGAGAGTTTGTTTCAATTGTTGGAGCAAGTGGTAGTGGTAAAAGTACACTTCTACATTTAATTGGTGGTGTAGATAGACCAACAAGTGGAAAAGTTTTCATAAATGATGAAGATATTTATAAATTAAATAATGATGATTTAGCTATATTTAGACGTAGACAAATAGGACTTATTTATCAATTTTATAATTTAATTCCTATATTAAATGTAATAGAAAATATATCACTTCCTTTAGAACTTGATGGAAGAAAACCAGATAAAAAAGATTTAAATGAAATGATAGAACTTTTAGGGCTTGAAAATAGACAAAGTCATTTACCAAGTCAGCTTTCTGGAGGAGAGCAACAAAGAGTTTCAATAGGAAGAGCACTTATAACAAGACCATCATTAATTCTTGCAGATGAACCTACAGGAAATCTTGATTCAAAAGCAAGTGAGGAAATTGTTAGTCTTCTTAAAAAAACTAATAAAAAGTATAATCAAACAATTATTATGATAACTCATAATTTAGAAATTGCTAAAATGACTGATAGAATTATTACTATCGAAGATGGAAGGATAGTGGATGATAAATGAATATTTTAAGAAAAATCACTATTCAAAATCTTAAATTAAATAAAAAAAGAAGTGTTGTAACAACTATTGGTATACTTTTATCTGTAGCCCTTATTACTGCGGTTGCTACAATGGTAACAAGTTTTAGAGAAAGTATGATTGAATATGAAAAAAAATCAAGTGGTAATTATGAATATGTTTTTTATGATGTACCTGAAAGTGAAATATCTTTTTTAAAAAATAATCGTAGTATAAAAGATTTATATCTTGTAAGTGGACTTGGTTATGCTAAAATAGATAGTCAAAATGAAGCTAAACCTTATGCTTATGTTGTCAGTATGGATAAAAATGCTATGGAAAATCTTGGTTTAAATCTAGTCGAGGGAAAAGTTCCTACAAATGAAAGTGAAATAGTTATTCCTACGAGTGTAAAAACTAATGGAAGACTTGATTATAAAATAGGAGATTATATAACTTTAGACATTGGTCAAAGACAAAGCGAGGGATATAATTTAAATCAAAATAATCCTTATAACATTGATACTAAAGAGGAAATAATAAATGCTAACACTAAAACATATAAAATTGTAGGTATTGTAAAAAGAATGGATTTAGAGCCTTACACAGCACCTGGTTATACATTTATTACATATAGTGAAAATGGTGGTAAATTAAATGATGTATATGTTTATTTAACTAATAAAGGTTTAAAAAATAGATATAATGTTGTCGGAGGTATTATTGGTGTATCTGGTAAAACTTTAAAAGATTTAGAAATTGGTGAATATAATAAAGATGAAATGGCAAAAGCCAAATATGATCATAATCAAAATACATATTTAGTTAAAATGCTTTCTTCATCATTTGATGATGGTACAATGAGGGCGCTTGTTACTATTGCAACGGTTGTAACAATAATTATAATTTTTACAAGTGTTTATTGTATAAAATCAAGTTTTAATATTTCTTATACAGAAAAAATAAAAAGTTATGCACATCTTATAAGTGTTGGAGCAACCTCAAAACAAATAAAAAAATGTGTTTATTATGAAAGCTTTATTTTAGGTTTTATTGGTATTATTTTAGGATTATTATCAGGCGTTTTTGCGGCATTTGTTCTAATTAAAATAGTTAATTTATTATTAGGAAGTGCATTTGTTATCGAAGGTTTCTTAGTATTTAAGGTAAATTTTTTAGCAATTTTAATTTCAATTATCTTAAGTTTACTTACAATTTATTTATCTAGTAAAAAGATTGCTAAAAAAGCTTCGCAAACTTTACCAATCGAAGCAATTCGTAATCCTGGAGAAATAACTTTAAAAAAGAAAATTAAATATCCTAAATTTATAAATAAACTTTTTGGTATCGGAGGAGTTATTTCCTATAAAAATATTAAAAGAAATAGTAAAAAATATCGTACAACAGTAGTTTCAATAATCTTTTGCGTAGCGGTTTATATTGGACTTTCATACTTTATTAATACTGCTTTTTCTTTAGTTAAAAAAGAAATTGGTGAGTATAACTATAATTTAGAGGTTATGCTTAATGAAGAAAATGAAAAAGCAAGAAAAGAAAAGATTAAACAAATTGAATCTTTAGAAAATATTAATCGAATTTCATTTATAAGAACAATTATTATAAATGCTGATTATTTAAAATTTACAAAGAAAGCAAGTGAATTTGGCTTTAATAACGATAATATTAATACTATTTCAATTAAATGTGTTGGTAAAAAAGAATATGATAATTATTTACAAAAACTTAATATAAAGGGTACTTTAGATTATGATGCAATTATTATTAATAATTTTATATATTCAGAAAATGGTAGTAAGATAGAATTTAATGTTTTAGACTATAAAGATGGAGAAACTATAGAATTAAAAAATAGTGAAACAAATAGTATAGTTAAATTAAGGGCTATTAAGTCAACATCAGAAAAACCTTTAGGACTTGAAAATAATGGTGAAGCGCCAGTTATTATCGTAAGTGATGAAACATTTGATAAAATTTATAATAATGATTTATCACACCTTAATTTAACCTCTATTTATATGGATGCTAAAAATGCTAATGCTACTCAAGATGAAATAGATAAACTTTTTCCAAATGATGATAATGTTTATGTTAATAATACTAATGAATATGCTAATCAAATGAACTCAATATATATAATTGTAGCAATATTTCTTTATGGATTTATTATTGTTATTGCTATAATTGGAATTACAAATATATTTAATACTATTACTACGAATGTTGCTTTAAGACGTGGTGAGTTTGCATCACTTCGAAGTATTGGTATGACTACTAAAGAGTTTAATAAAATGATATTTTTAGAAAGTTTCTTTTATTGCATAAAAGCCCTTATTATAGGTATTCCAATAGGTATTATTTTATCACTTATTATTCATAGAGCATTTATCGGTGAAATGACATTAATTTATCATTTACCTTTAAAAGGTATAATTATAAGTATTATAATAG
>ERZ780195.2924-NODE-2924-length-10908-cov-29.769925_pt1 | contig 10908 bp, 5 predicted proteins | sample MGYA00511017_ERZ780195 | MGnify/ENA primary metagenome ERZ780195 (study PRJEB29588, sample SAMEA2159974) | human gut metagenome | biome: human gut; feature: human-associated habitat; material: faeces | place: Denmark | collected 2008/2010 ...
CAGAGCTGGAACAAGCGGTATTCCTGACGCTGAAAAAGCAGATGGAGGCCGCCGCGTCGCTTGCCCCAGATGGTACGCTTCGGGTGGATGCTTCCGTACCGGAACGCGCTGAATATGAGCAGCAGATCGAGGCATTGCAAGACAGCAAACGCACTTTGTATGAACGCCATCTCATGGGTGAGATCGACCTGAACACCTACAAGGCAGAAAAGGCCGCGTGTGACGAGCTGCTTCTGAAAACAAAAAATGCCTATGCCGCAGTATTGGCACAGGCGAAGCAGAAGCAGGAAGAACAGGCGCGGCACGACAACCGACGGGAAGCCGCGAGAGCGGTTTTCAACTCCGAAGGTCTGACTGCCGAACTGACCGACCTTCTCATTGACAGGGTGCTTGTGTGCCCCGACAACCGCATTGAAATCGCATATAAAATCAAGGACATTTTCGATTGAGGTAACGACCATAAAGATTGTGTCCTATTGTAGAGTGGATGGATAGGACTTCGGCTTTGGCCTTCCCGAAGATGCTGAAACGCTCCGCGATTTTTTCACGGAGGATCGGGATAAAGTCGTGTTGGCAAGGTAAAAATTGCAAAAATATGTCGCATTTTAATTTTTGTGCTATAATAAAAGTATAGATTTGTCAAACCTTAACTGGCGGATTTCGTTCAAATTCACAGTTTTAGCATTTCCAAATGCAGCAAAACACTCTCAAGCAATGAAATAAGGAGGCGGTTATAGATGCCTAATCATCAGGCGTCCGAACAGATGCTGGGATATTTGTATCAGGTGCGCTATGCGTTGGCTTTGTTGTTAGAAAATGACAACTCTGACTGCCAGATAAGTATAGAGAAGTTTGATGATGTCGCTTTCAGCAAAGATGATATACCGATACAGCTTATCCAGCTAAAGCATCATATTCAGCACCAAGGCAACCTCGCAGATGCGAGCACAGATATGTGGAGAACCATAAAAGTATGGCTAGATGCTATCTCTGAAACTCTAGATATATTAGATGGAACGAACTTCTTGATAATTACCACGGCTACTGCTCCAATTGACTCAGCCGCTTTTTTGCTTAAGAAGGATAGCAATCGTAATCCGGATACTGCGTATGAAAAGCTAAAAACTGTGTGTTTTAGCTCAGTGAATCAAGCTCATCAAAGGTATTATGATGCTTTTAGGGAAGCCGGTGAAGATACGGTCAAGCAGTTAATCAGGCAAATATATATTATTGACTGTGCCAGCAATATAATTGATGTTGAAAAGGACATTCTAAAGCACATTCGGTACAGTTGTATCCCAAAGCACCAGAAGATGATATACGAGCGTCTTGAAGGCTGGTGGTTTAAAAAGGCAATTGATGCACTATGCTGTGATACGCCAGTTTTCGTGAATCAAAACCAAGTACGATCTTTCATTGTATCCGTAAGTCAGGAGTATGCGGACGATAATTTGCCCATAGATATTTTGGATATTGACGATTTGCAAGAAGATAATTTCAGTGCTAACGAAAAGATTTTTCACGAACAATTGAAGCTCATTTGCCTTGGTAATCATCGTATGCAACTTGCTTTGCGCGATTATTATCGAGCGTTTAGGCAGAGAGCAAGTTGGGTGCGAAATGATCTTCTTTATGTCAATGAGCTAGGGCAGTATGAACAACGATTAATTGACGAATGGGAACACGCATTTGCTGCAATGGAAGAGACTCTTTCAGAAACAAACAACGCTACAGAAGGAGAAAAGGCAAAAGAAGGCCGCCAACTCTTTTCTGATATAGAAAAAAGAGATATTCGTATTCGGCCAAAATGCCAAGAGACTTTCATAATGCGTGGAAGCTATCATATCCTAGCAAATCAGTTGAAGATTGGCTGGCATGTTGACTTTTTTGACCGTCTCAAACAGTTACTTAATACATAGGAGGCGATATAGTTGTGAATAGCTGGAATAAGCGTACACGCGAAGTCGCTCACCTACTTAACCCTGCTTTTTGCGGAAGAATGCTATATTCAGCAATAAATGCCTATAGCATCAAGACGAAAAGAGCTTTCCCGTTTCCATTAGTCTACTTAGTTCTCCCGTTAGTGTTGCATAAGGAAACAAGAGCGAATATAAACAGCCGAACGCAATTACACCTATGGGTTCAACAGCATCCTCAGTTATTGATAGATTTTCCGCAACGAACAACTGAACTAATTCCAATTACAAACGAGGCTGTTGAGCTACTCCTTCAAACAGGGAAACTTGTTCTAACTCCATATGCAGAATTGGAGGTATCGCCGACTTCGCGCAGTTTGAGTAAAACCAAATATGTTGATCCTGAAATAGCAGAGTGCCTTTTGAAGTGTGAACATATTGCCAGATGGTTTGCAACCGCTGGAAAAGTTGAAAACATATATATAGAGTTGGGGGTGAGACCATGATGCAAATTCGAGAACTTGTGCTCTATGGATACAATGGAAAAGTGCGGCATCTGCCCTTCGCGTTGGGTAAAGTAAACATTATTACCGGACGATCAAAGTCCGGAAAGTCTGCAATAGGAGATATTATTGACTATTGCATGGGTGGGGGCTCCTGCAATATTGCAGATGGAATAGTTCGCGATAATGTAGCATGGTACGGCTTGCTCCTTCAGTTCGATAATGAGCGGATTTTTGTAGCGCGCAAAAATCCTGACAAAGGTCAACAGACAACTTCCACTTCCTATATCGAAATTGGTGAAGAAATTGAGGTTCCAGAATCGTGTGATTTTATCTCTAATACAAATTCGTCTGGAATTGAAAAAACATTAACCCAACGAATTGGGATTTCAGAGAACCTGAACACGCCGCCGGAAGGGCAAAGCAGATTGCCGCTTGCCGCAAATATTCGCCATGCCTTGTATTATTGTTTTCAGGGTCAAGACGAAATTGCCGCAAAGAATTTTTTGTTTCACCGTCAATCCGATGACTTTGTGACGCAAGCAATTAAGGATACCATCCCATACTTCTTAGGTGCAATCAATGAAGAAGCACTGGCATTAGAAAATGAGCGAGCTGTGCTCAAACGCAGGTTAACTATCGAACGTCGCCGACTTGAGGAAAATCGCCACTTAATGGGCGGCGGTTTTGAGCGGGCGGTAAAGTTGATTGGAGAGGCCAGACAGGTTGGGCTAATCGATTCATCAACACAAGTCGATTATCAAAATTATCAAGAGGTTTTTTCGCTACTTCAGGATACTTTGAACTGGTCTCCCCAAATGGTGAGTTCCGGAAGTGGAATGGATCGATTAACTTTTTTACAAAGTAAACTTCAAGAAGCTCGAAATGAATACGATGAAATCGGAGTAAGCCTCGACAATGCTCGTAAATTTGTTGGAGAAGCTTCTGGGTATTCAAGTGAAGCTCAACATCAGAAAGTGCGTCTTGAATCTATAGGCCTTTTTGAGCATATTGATTTTGATCCAGGGAAATGCCCTCTCTGCTCAGGAACACTTGAAAATCCTCTACCTAGCGTAGAAATGATACGTACCTCTATTGTTAATCTGGACAAGTCAATTGCAAATGTTACCCGTGAACAGCCGAAATTACGGGCGTTCATTTCAACCTTAGAGCAGGAACGGCAAAAAAAGCAAGAGGAAATCAGGGCACTAGAAGCAGAGATTGATGGAATCTACCAACAGGAGGACGAAAGAGCACGGCTGAGAGATATAAACGCCAGAAAAGGTAAAGTCGTTGGCCGAATAAGTCTCTGGGTCGAAAGCGTACAGAATGATACGGAATCTGAACAGCAGAAACAAGTTATCCGAGAAATAGAAAAACGCGTACAAGAGATTGACTCGATTCTTGATACAGACTCTGTGGATGAACGCAAACAATCCGCACTTTCTAGAATACAGGAAGATATGACAAAATGGGCAAAGGAATTGCAACTTGAGCACTGCGATAATCCTTACAGACTTGATTTGAATAAGGTTACCGTTATTGTAGATAAACCTGAACGTCCCGTTCCTCTTAAGCAGTTGGGAAGCGGGTCTAACTGGGTAGGGGTTCACCTTATTGCCTATTTTGCATTGCAGCACCATTTTATCGGTGCAAAGCGTCCGGTCCCAAGATTCATGTTCCTCGATCAGCCCTCTCAGGTCTACTTTCCATCTGAGTTTGACGAGAAGAAAACCGATTGGAATGAAGTCAACAAAATATATCAGTTTGTTATTGACCGGACAACTGAACTTCAAGGACAGTTGCAGGTCATCATTGTGGATCATGCAGACCTGAAAAAGGATTCTTTCAGGGAGTTTATTCGTGAAAATTGGTGGCCAGACGATAAAAATCTAGTACCGATTGATTGGTATAAGTCAGAGTAAAAACAGAAATCCAAGACTATCAGAATCTATTGATAGCTTGGGAGTTCTGCTTTTGCAGAGATTTATTTTTTGTCGTGTGCTTGACATACGGGTGATTTAGATCATGGAATAAGTGAAATTTATGATCAAATAATAAAAAACATATGACATTATTACTCGTAGGCATCGCCCTCATCATCCTCATGGTATTCATTACGCGGCAGCTGACGAACAGCCTGCTGGCCGGTTTCGACGCGGAACAGCTATTTTACACCATCCCCGACTTCCACGACACCCGCAAGCGCTATGAAAAGCTGAAGGCGGACATGGATGCCGACCCCTGCGGGCGCGTAAGCGAGGTGCGCGATGAGCTGGACTGGCTGCTGTCCATGGAGGACGAAGCGTGCAGGCTCACCGATCTGTTTAACGTAGGAAAACTGCCCCTGCGCGTGACGCACAACGATACCAAGATTAACAACGTGCTTTTCGACGAGAAGACCCGCGACGCGCTGGTGGTGATCGACCTGGACACGGTAATGCCCGGTCTGGTGGGGCACGATTTCGGCGACGCGATCCGCTTCGCCGCGAACTTTGTGGAAGAGGACTGTCCGGAGGCGGACAAGGCGGGCGTGAATCTGAACATCTACTGGGCGTTCGCGGAAGGCTTCATAAAGGAAACCGCCGCAACGCTGACGGAGGCGGAGGTCAATACGCTGGGCGTCAGCTGCTTTGCGCTGGCGTGCGAGCTGGCCACGCGCTTTCTGGAGGATTACATTCTGGGTGATAAGTACTTCAAGGTCAATTATCCCGAGCACAACCTCGTCCGTACCCGCTGCCAGATCGCGCTGGCGAAGGATATGCGGAAAAAGATGGACGCCATGAACGCCATCGCGCGGGACTGCTGGGAGAGGTATAAGTGAGGAGGCAGAGGTAGAGATGGTTTCAAGAAAGACATTAGAACGATATATTCAGCAGCTTGATGAAGTTATTTCTTCTGGCAACGCCGCTGTAGCCAAAGAGCTACAGAATGAAATAATTGCAGTGTTCAGTACCGATTTAGACGGCTTGAAGAAAGGATTAACAAATTACAGCGCTGTTGGCGCTTTTTCTGATAGCAGAACTGGAAAGACAATTGTCGTTGGCGATGAACTTGATTTTATTAAAGATGCCAGAACATTAAGAAGTCGGCTATTAATGGAATTGGATAAGGTGGAGGAAAAAGATATGAGAAGCATTTTGAGTGCATTCCCAAAGGAGACGCTGATACTACGGAAAAAAGGCGGAGCAACTACGAACATAACTGCTTTGGTTGATGGGGATAAGATCTATAGCGATGATACGCGCGTTATCATTGAAGAAGGTGATGTGTTCGAGAGACATTTACCTAACGGTGCAATAGAATACTATCGCGTGACTGATCGTGGATTTTACAAAGGAAATCATGGGATTTCTGATAACTATCAGAGCAAAGTGGAAAGAGTTCCTGAGAATATTGCGGTGCATGAAATGATAAAAGAACAGGACGAAGAACCACATAAGCTCTTCATATCACATTCCAGTAAAGACAAGGAATATATAGCTGCTCTTGCTGATATGCTCGAAGAAATTGGAATGCCGGATGGTTCTTTTGTATGCACATCGGTTCCAGGTCATGGGATTCCGGAAGGTGCCAACATTTTCGACTGGCTGAGAAAACAGTTTTTGGAATGCGATCTCCGCGTCGTGTTTGCGCTAAGCGACAATTACTATAGCAGCGCAGCGAGTCTGAATGAGATGGGAGCAGCATGGGTTACAAAGGCAACGGACACTCTTCTTCTCCTTCCGGGATTCGAGTTCGATGAGATTAAAGGGTGTGTTGATCCACGGAAAGTGGGCATTAGTTTCGGAATGGATGATGCCGAGTTGAAGCATCGACTGAATGAGTTTAAAGATGAGCTCGTTACTGAGCATCATCTTCCTGCAATCGCACAAGCCAGATGGGAGCGCCGCCGGGATAGATTTATCAAGACGGTAAGAGAGATTGCTGCAAAAAAAGAGACTGATAGATTTACCGAATATGAACCAGAGAAACACCTCCCAGTCGTAGGGCAAAATGATGTGGGAAGTATTCCCGTTGAGCCAGCATTCCTTCTTGTATATGCAGCGGCAGGGGATGGTCGGATTTTAAGAACACAAACCCTTGGTGCGCCCCCACAGGTAGCTACGTCAGGAAGGCAATTCATGGCAGACATGTCGCAACGAGAGTCTGCTCGTTGGCAGGAAGCCTTGGATAGCCTTATTAAATGGGGATGGGTAAAATCGGTTGGCCGCAAAGACGATGTTTACGAACTGACAGGAACAGGCTATAAGAAAGCTGATTGGCTCAAAGATGGAATGGGAATAAACACAGACAACGATCCACTGGATGAGCTCAAGGAATATGACGGTTGATTAAAGATGGGTGCTATGCACGCTACTATGAGGGCTTTTCCTCTTCACCTATAAAAGCGGCGAGCTGACAGAAGATTCCACCTGTGCAAATTCTGCACAAGTTGCGGATGACGGAACGACCTATCAATATCTGTTCCGTTGTCCTCCCATTATTATTGCGCCCGGTCGGACGAGTTGCGTGGTTGCATCGAGAACCTTCAACGTCCTCCGTGGCAGGATTGATCGGCTTGCTGCGGAGGGCGTTTTTGCTTTTGGCACAGCCTTCCACTAAAGATGGCCGTAAGCTATGCTTTAATATACCGCGTCGCCCGTCCCGCACCGATTCGTTTTACCGAGCCGGTCCGGATCATCGCGCCGAGGACGGCTTCAACGGTCGTGGGGCTGACGTCGGGAAGAATTTTGCAGATATCCGCCTTGGACAGCGGCGTCAGGCTGTTCAGAACGGTCGCTTCCACGCGGGCTTTTTTTGTGATTCTCTTGCCGTGTACCACTGCAAACCGCTTGTCCAATTCCTTATAGCACATGTAAAGGGTGGACAGGAAATTTTCAATAAAGGGGAAATAGGAATTCTCGTTCGTATCCCACCCAGCCGAGGATTGCCGTAGCGCCTCGTAATAATACGTCTTATAGTTGTTGATCTGCTCCTCAAAGGACACATATTTGCCGGCGTCAAAACCGCTTTTGTACAGCAGCAGCAATGAAAGCAGACGGGACATTCTGCCGTTGCCGTCCCGGAACGGATGGATGCAGAGAAAATCCAGAATCACGCAGGGAATCAGAAGAAGCTGATTGATGTTTGCATCGCTTCGGGCGTCCATATAAGCAAGCTCTAACTGTTCCATGGCTTTCGGGGTCTCGCTTGCGGTTGTAGGGCGAAAACGCACACGTCGGTTTCCGTCGGCGTCGATCTCCAAAATCACATTATCATCCGTCTTATACTGCCCGCCGTACTCATAGCCCGCAAAGCTCATCATCATTTCGTGCAGCCGCAGAATATCATGCTGCCGAAAATCGATATGCCCATAACCCAGATGGATCTCATTCAGCGCATCTCTGTACCCGGCGATCTCCGCCTCGTTGTGGTTCAGCGGAGCGCTGTTCTGATTGACAATGGCGGCAATACGCTCATCACTGGTTACGATGCCCTCCATGGCATTGGAGCTTTTAATGGACTGTACCCTTGCGATCGCCTCCAGCTCCGTAAAAATCTGCGTATATTCGTCCTTGCGCACCCCTGCCATTGTTTTCAGTGCAGCAATATTGGAGGTAAGGTTCACAAGACTTGCCGGCAGCAAGCCGTTATTCAAAAAGGAATAATCGAAGTTTCTCATACGACACCAACCTTTCTGCACATGATTATACCATATTATGTGCAGAAAAGCAAGGCGTAATGCAGATTATCTGCACATGTTTGCGGAAAAGATGTGCAGATAATGATTGGGTATAGGCAGTAGGATGAGAAAACGGCACGGGTTCTTCATGCCGTCTGCGTCAGACCGCTGTGGTTTTTCGAGATGTGCCACGGTCGTGGTTAAACGAACACACAGTAAAAGTTGCCGTTTTCCTTACAAGCAGATTGCGAACATATGTTCTGATATGATATAATCGCAGTACAGTTTCTTGTTATTCCACAGCAGAAGGAGAGGCGGAGCGAGTGTAACATCGGCTCCACGCTGGTCGATCTGGGCAACAACTTTGCGACGACAGAAAAGCCCATTATGGAAATGGCGCACCGCATGGCCGGCGCGGGCAAGCAGGTCGGCCTGACCGAAGCGCAGGTATTGGGCTTTGCGGCGGCATTGTCCTCCGTGGGCATCGAGGCCCAGATGGGCGGCTCTGCCTTTTCCAAAGCCTTGATCAAAATGGAGGTTGCCTCCGCGACAGGTGGCAATGCGCTGGAGGATTTCGGCAAGGTCGCCGGGATGACCGGGCAGCAGTTCAAAGCCCTGTGGGACAGCGATCCCGCCGCCGCGTTCCAGTCGTTCATCGTGGGACTGTCCAAACTGGACGACGAGGGCGAAAGCGCCATTGCGGTGCTGGACGAGATCGGCATTAAAGAGGTACGCTTGCGCGATACCATGCTCCGTGCAGTCAACGCCACCGACCTTTTCTCCCGGGCGCAGAACATGGCAACCAGCGCATGGAAAAAGAATACTGCGCTGTCCGAGGAAGCGAATAAGCGTTACACCACCACGGAGAGCAAGCTGAAGAACCTCAAGAATACTGCGCTGCTGTTCGGGCAGCAGATCGGCGACGACCTGAACCCCACCATCCGCAGTCTCATTGACGGCGCGGAGGAGCTTTTGCAGAAGTTCCTGTCCATGGACGAATCCCAGCGGAAGCAGATCATTCAGTTCGCGGCTTATGCTGCTGCAGCCGGCCCGATACTGCTGGTGCTGAGTAAGATCACCAAGGGCGTGGGCACGGTATCCGCGTCCTTTGGAAAATTTGCAACGGCGGTTGGCAAGGCGGGCGGCGGCTGGAAGGGCTTTCTTTCCGTCCTGGGCAAATCCCCTGCCGTATGGTTCGCCGTCGCCGCTGCGGTAGTCGCAGGCACCGTCGCACTGGCGGATTATGTGTCCGGCGCGAAACAGGCACGCGAAGCGCTACAGGGCATGGAAGATACGGCAAAGCAGTGGAAGGACACCGCCGCCGAAACCTTCTATAAAAACAGCGAAGGGTTATCCTTCTTTGGTCTGTCGGAAGGTGATTTTGTCAGGGATCAGCAGTCCGCGCAGGACTGGCTGGACGGTCTGCTGGCCGTCTGGTCAGATGGCGAAAAGGAAAGCAATGAGATCGTCGCCCACTGGACGGATTCGTTCAAAAGCCTGACGGACAGCACGCGCACCGAACTGCAGACGCTCAAGGATACCGCTGACAAGAACGGCTATACCAGCGTATCTGAGGGACTGGCAGCGGACATTCAAACGCTGGATCAGATGGACGCGGAGATCGAGCGGCTGCTGAAAAAGCGGCAGAACGGCTTTTTCTCCGAAAAAGACCAGATTCGTTTGCAGGAACTCATCGACACCCGCGAGGCCATTGAGGTCAAGTATCATCTGACTCCGGAGGAAACAGGCGGCTTTGAGACCATCGCCCAGAAGGTCGAAGCCGAGGTCGCCCGCGCACAGGCACGCGGCAAAACGGACGCGGATACGTCCGTTTACGAAAATGCAGTAAAGGCGGCTGCTGAGGGCATGGCGGCGATCAACGCTCAGATCGACGAGCGCTACGACAAGGGATACGGCCTCATTCAGCTGATCGAGGATGAAACCGAACGCCAGAAAGCGCTGGAAGATCTGAATTCCCGCTACAATGAAGAACGAAAAGCCGCCGCACAGGAATACGCCGAAACGCTCTCTTCCATCGTCATGCCTGTGTGGAATCAGCCGGAAATTCAACAGGCCAGTCAGCAGGTGGACGAGCTGTTCACGAAGCTGCGCGAATACAGCATGACCAGCGAAAGCGAGAAGCCCGCGCTGCTGGCGGATCTGCAGGCGCTTTCTGCCGGCATGGACGAGGGCGCGCTGACGGAATATCTGTCCCTGATGACGCAGATCCAGTCCCTGCTGGACAGCGGCATGAGCGAAGCAGAAGTGCAGGCGCTGTTCCCAGATATTGATTTTTCTTCGCAGCTGGATCAGTTCGCGGGGATTGTCAGCTATCTGGATCTCATCAAGACCGACCTGCCCGGCTTGTACAGCATGTTCGGCGAAGCGTTGCCCGAAGAGGTGCTGAAAATCGCTACCGACCTCGACATGACCGGTGCACAGGCGCGATGGGATGAATTCGCGGCCAATCCCGGCGCGATTACCACCGAAGCTATTATTACCGGGTTGTCTACCGGCGATCAGCAGGTCAATGTGGACGCATTCATCTCCAGCTACACGGAAGTACCCGAAGGAGCCAGTACAGCCGCCCTCACGCCCAAGGGACTGGTTGCGTATGTCGAAAAGTACGCTGAAGTTACCGGCGGCGCGGATGTATCGGGACTGACTCCGGAGATCGCGGAATGCCTGGTGGCAGGCTATAAGGAACTGGCTTCCGGCGCGGACGTTTCCCTGCTGAAGCCGGATGAAATCGTCGCCTACGTTTCGAGCTATGCTGAGCAACAGGGTGTAGACATTTCCGCGCTGTCGCCTGAGGGCGTGACCG
>ERZ780195.2925-NODE-2925-length-10907-cov-3.471250_pt1 | contig 10907 bp, 6 predicted proteins | sample MGYA00511017_ERZ780195 | MGnify/ENA primary metagenome ERZ780195 (study PRJEB29588, sample SAMEA2159974) | human gut metagenome | biome: human gut; feature: human-associated habitat; material: faeces | place: Denmark | collected 2008/2010 ...
AGGCTGGTTACTCCCCGGTGCAGCTTCTCACCGTCACCCCGGAGGAGATGGTGGAGATCCCCGGCATTACTGTTCCCAACATCCGGGCGGTGCTGTGCGTTCAGAATAAGGTGCTGGCAGACCGGAATAAAGTCCGCAGCGGCAGGCTGGTGGAGGAACTGCTGAGAGAAGCCGGGGAAAGCAGGTGCGGCCATGAGTGAACAGCACCTGCTGGATATACTGGCGGCCCGGCATGGCTGCTTTATCTCCGACTTAAACCTCACCCCCTTCCTGCGCAGGGCGGCCCTGTCCGATTTGTGCGGGATGGATGAGAACGGCTACCCGCTGTCCCAATGGCAGGACGCGGTGCGCTACCTTACCGGGGATGAACGGGATTTTGCCAGTGTAAAGGAAATCAAAGCATTTATCAAAAAGGATATGGAGGCAGAGGGATGAACGATGATTCCACAGAAAAACGCATGGCCGGTGATTATGAGATTATCCAGGCGGTGCAGATTGGCGACCGGGAGGTTGTCCTGGGGGAAAATCCACAGGATGAAACCGGCATGAAGTATATGTGCGCCTTTTGCCGGCAGAACGCTTTGTTTGCAGAATACAGCGAAGTGATGGCCAGTGATGATTTCCCGGAGATTGTGGAGCTGTTCGGCCAGCGGGTTGCCGAGCAAGCGCAGAAAACCCACATAGAACTCAATAAGCCCCGCATACAGGGCATAGACGATCACCCCATCACGGCGGAGGGCTGCATCCCCATTTCCCATGAGGATGATCTACACGGGAAAATCGTGGTGATAAAGCCGGAGGTGCTGCGCCGGGAATACCGCAGGGCTACCCGCCAGCTCAAGCTCTGTCTGGGCGGCTTTGGGTCTTCTCCACACAGCCGGGGGTCCGCCTGTTACTGCGTTGACCTCTATACCGGAAAAGAAAGCCGCTATGAGCGCATGGACGTGCTGGGAACGATACAGCCGGAGGACCTTCCCGGCTGGGCCAAGCATGGCCTTACTGCGATTCAGCAGGAACAGGCCAAAAAGAAAACGACGAAGGAGCGTGAACGATGATGGATTACAGAGAAAACGCCGGATATATCATTACGGATTCCTGCCATGTGGGCGACAGCGAGTTTGTGCTGGGCGTCCATTTGACAGCGCCCCAGCAATTCGTTACCTGGAAATGCACAGGCAGGACGGATTATTATTGGGGCCACTATTTCAGCGACCTGTTTTCCGCGCAGAAGGATTTGGTGGCGCGGGCGCAGGAGGAGGTGCAGTGCCTGGAGGAACAGCGGCAAAACACCATTGCGCCGGAGGCCCCGCCCTATTCCCCATGGGGCAAAGTCCAGGAGTGCGAAACGCTCTGCCCCGGCGTTTATTCCGTTTCCACCCCAGGACATGGCGGCATTATGGTGCGCCGGGAACTGGCGGAAAAGGTATTCCGAAAAGAAGCACTGAACTGCGGATTTACCGAAGGCGCGTATCTTTGTTTTGAGGAGGACTGCGACGAGCCGGTGGCGCTGCGGGAGCTGATGGATAAAGGGATGTACCAAGCGCCTGTCAACGAACGCTTTGCCCCCGGCGCGTATGAGGCTGTTATCAATAGCAGCGTGCAAATTCACCACCCCGAATATTGGCAGGCAAGGGAAAAAGCCATATCGGAGCAAAAACGACAAGCGAAAAAGAAAGGACGTGAGCGATAATGGAACTGACAATTACCAGCATGACCCCGGCGGATCGCCTGTATGCGTACAACCAGAGCAGCCAGCTTGAAGGGCAAACCGGCTGTATCGGCCATCTGCGCGGGGATTTTGGCGCTGGAAAAGAGTTTTACACTTCCTGGTTCGACCATCGGAGGGAATACAAGACGGACGAGTTTAAGGCGGAGCTTGATGAGGTGGTCAATGCCCTGCGGGAGAAGGACGGGCTGTTTTTCAGTCGGGGCAGCATGACCAGGTTTTGCTATCAGAACCCGGAGGCTGAGTTTGAGGGAAACTACTGCGCCGAGTATGGTTTTAAGGTGCAGACGCCGCAGCACACCTATATGCTCCGGTGCAATCCCAATTATGGGGACTACAACTTTTATCTCTACGCCTACGTTGCCCGATTCCTGGAACACCACATGGAAAAGGCCAAACAGGGTATCCGGTTTATCACGCCCGGCTACAAGGAGCTGTTCCGTATCCCCGATGGCGACCACATCCGCATTTTCACGGGCGGCGGAGAAACCCGCGACCGCACCTGCCGGTTCATCGACGAAACCCATTTTGAAACCAGCGGAGGGTATTCCAGCGCCCTTTATCATATCTGCGAATTTGCAGAGCGTTTGGAGCAAACTCACGGGAGCGTGATCCCGCTGCGTTCTTCTCTGCCGGTGCAGTGTTTTAGTGTACTGCCCTCATCCGGGGAGCTGATTCTTCTGACCAGGGGCGAAAAAGGCTACAGCCCTTGCTATGATTTTTCAACTCCTGACGCTCAACAGAACCGAGAGTTTGCAGATGACCGCAATGTGAAGAACGGCGTTACCAAGGCGCAGGAGGCCGCCATGCTTGCCGGCTCCATGCTTGGCTGGCAGACTCCCGCCGCCGATCCCAGAAACTATGACGAGCAGGGGCAGCCTATCAAGCCCAGGCAGAAAGACCGGGGTGAAGCCCGATGAAGGAGGAAAGACACGTTATCTGGAGCAATTATGGCCTGGACTATGAGGATTGGAGGGATGACCTGGAGGCGGACTACCCGGATTTATCCGAAGATGAGCGCATTTCCCTGATGTATGAAATCAATGGGGATTACCTGGATGATGAACGCGCCAACCTCACGGTGCAGCTCTCCCAGCCGATTTTAGTCGTAGGCGACCTGGGCCTGTGGAATGGGCGGCGTATGGGATATAAGGAAATCCCCAGCGGTAACATCCGGGACTGCCTGTATTCTGACACAGATTATTCCACCTGGTATGTGGACCGGCTGGGCGATCTGCGGTGCGACGCTATCCATCACGATGGCACGAACTTTTACCTCTACCGCGTTTACAAGGACAGCGCCAGCCCTTCCCAAATTGAACTGCTGAAAGAAAAACTATATCGCGGCACTGCTACCCGCGCCGATATTACGAGAGTGACCCGCAGGCTGGGCGATGACATTGCCAAAGTCTACGGGTTTTCCATTCCCCGGCAGCGGCAGGCCGCAGCCATGGAAAGATGAGGTGATGAAAATGGCGTCTTTACCGCCCGTTATGCTGGACACGCACGAGGATTGGTTCAACTTGCTGATGACGGTTCTCCATCAGCAGGCGGAACAGAACCCCTATGAAGAATACCGGGAGATGGCCCAAAAGCTGATCGACCAGTTTATGCGCTATGGGAGGCCCTTTGTTGACAGCGACCATGCGCCCTGCGTGGCGCTTCGGATGTACCCAAAGGAGGCCGGAAATACCATCTGGCTGTTGCTGCTCTCCCTGTGCAATTATTATGACCGGGATAAGGATTACAGCGCAGAACTGAAAGCTGCGAAAAAAGAATAAGAAAAGGAGGGGCAACCGATGGCGATACGATATAAAGCCTTGACGGAGCTGTACCGGGAAACGCAGCGCAGCGTGACAGCTCCCGACCAGTGGCAGGCGTTTCTGGCTTCTGCCTGCCGCAACTACCGGCTTTCATTCCATGAACAACTGCTTGTCTTTGCCCAGCGCCCAGACGCCACCGCCGTCCTGGAGATCGAGCGATGGAACCGGCAATTTGGGCGCTGGGTAAACCGGGGCGCAAACGGCATTGCCGTTTTTGACGGGGAACACAATGGCAAGCCCTGGCTGAAATACTACTTTGACATTTCCGATACCCATGAGGGCCGGTTCCCCCGGCCCGTCCCCCTCTGGACGGTGCGGGAAGAATACGCGCCGGACATCATCGAAACGCTGGAAAACAGCTTTGGGGAGCTGGAGCATAAGGAGGATTTGGGTGAAGCCCTGCTCTCTGCGGCAAAGAACGCCGTGGAGGACAATATGCCCGACTATTTTTCTGAATTGAAAACCCTTACGGAAGGCAGCTTTCTGGAAGAACTGGACGAGCTGAACCTGGAGGTGGAATACCGGAGGGCGGTAGAAAACAGCATTGGATATATGCTGCTGGTGCGCTGCGGCCTCGATCCGTCTGATTACTTTGAGGATGATGATTTCAGAGATGTGCTGAATTTCAACACCCCGCAGACATTGAACGCTTTGGGCGTAGCCACTGGGGACATCTCCCAGATGTGCCTTTCCGCCATTTCCCGCACGGTCCTTGCCCTGCAAAGACAGCCTCAAAAAGAAAATCGCACATTTGAACCCCAGCAGAAAAACCAGTATGCTGTAGCTGAACAGGAAAACACACAGCCGGAAAGGAGTTTTGAATATGACCGAGATCACTTACACCAGGCAGGGCGACTACAATCTGCCGAACCTTCTGCCGCCCCAGGAGGAGCCGGTTCCCCATGGGAAATACGCATTGCTTCGGAAGAAGTTCCTCAAGGAGCACCGCAGGGTGACGTACACCAACCTGCTGACCAGCGGCAAGCTGAACAGCCATCTGGCGGAGATCCAGCAGACCGCCCAGCGCCGGATGGAGCAGATCGTGGCGCAGATGGCCAAGGCTCAGGGCGTGACGGAGGAACTGAAAGCCAGCGACCAGATGAAATGGGTGGGTCTGATGAACAATCTGCAGAACGCGGCGGAGGAAATGGTGCTGGCAGAACTGATTTACAGTTAATTGAGGAACCGGAAGAAAGCGCAGGCGGCGAACAGCTCCCTGCGCTTTTGGATGAAAAGCAGATCATGGCCATCATCGCCAACAAGGATGATGACCTGAAATATAAGAAAAATCAGATCGAGCTTTTCTTCTCGGTTCACAGCGATGTTCAGGAACGGGCGGAATATCTGAAATCCGCTTATCAGGACCGGTACACTGAGATCATCGCTGACGGGCAGCGCCTGGGATATAAGCCCCAGGAGGACGGGCTGCTCATGTGGGAAGGCTCTTACCCATCCCGCACCAGGGAATCCGTATTTTCCTGGGAAGTGGTGGCAGGCTGGACCGCCCAGCTCATCGACAAAAAAGAATATTTCATTCAAACGGACATCCCGCAGCTCCCTACCCAGGAGAGCCAGCAGATGTCCCTTTTTGATTTTGCGGCGTTTCAGCAGCCAGCCCAGGCCGAGGGTACGGCCCAACCATCCATTTTCCCTCACCCGGCTCTGCCTCAGCAGGTAATCGACGAGGCGCTGTGCATTGGTGCTAACGACCAGAACAGCCGCCTCATCATCTGCGCCTATTTCAAAAAGGATAAGCCGGACAATGCCAGGTTCCTGGCAGAGCACTATGGAGAGAACGGCGCTGGCTTTTATCTGGATGGCCGACAGTATGCCATCTGGTACAACGCCGAGGGAATCCGCATTGCCCAGGGCGAAAGCGCCCAGCGTTCCAGCGCCACCCTCATCCCCTGGGAACAGGCGGCGGCCCGTATCCGGGAACTGCTGGACTTGGGCCGGTATATGCCCCAGAGCGAGCTGGACCGGGTGGACGGGTATGAACGCCAGCAACGGGCCGCGCAGCTATGGTATCTCCGGCAGGATTTTGCAGAAGGCACCGCCGATGCGGGCTATCTTCCCACGGTGAATGCCATTTACGGCAAAAATCATGGGTTTCCAGAGGAAAGCGCCGCCATAAGCGATTTGTTACGCCATCCGGAGGGGCTGCAGAACCTGCGGGATGAGCTGGAGCAGTTTGTCCAGGCATACAGAGAGAACCGGGAACTGCTGCGATTCCATTTCCACCGTCCGCAAAAATTGCTGGAGCAGCTTTCCGACCTGCAGCGGGAACCGCTGCACTTTACCGCCGCCGAAGGGTACGCCCCCCAGCGGCGTTTTTTCATCTCCGGGGACGAGATCGACAACCTTCTCCGGGGTGGAAAACGCAGCACCGATTACCGGCTGGCCGTGTATTCTTTCTATCGCAACCACACAGAGCGCAAGGAACGGGAGAATTTCTTAAAGCACTACCACGGCGAGTACAGCGGCCATTCCGGTGGGAATGACGATGTGACCTACCAGCTCAGTAAAGGTGTTTCTTTCAGCCACGGCAGTATTACCGCCCCCTACGCCAAGGTGGAGCTGAAATGGAACGCCGTGGAAAAGCGCGTCAGCGCCATGATCGCCCAGGGGCGGTTCCTCACCGATGAGGACCGCGCCGCCATGCCGCAGTATGAGAAGCACCAGCTTGCCCGGAATATCCGCACTTTCTTTGAGAATGTGCCGCAGGAGCAGCCCCACCCCTATCCCTTTGGCTTTGACTATTGGGACGCGGTGAAGCTCATCGAGCCGCAGCTTGACGACCCGGCCCGTGTGGAAGAAATCTATCAGATGATGGTCCCCGTTTGGGAGGCCACCCCGCAGGATGACAGGATGTATGCCCTGCGCCAGCAGGCATTTGAAAACCTCACCGCCTTCCGGCAGGGAACCTTCACGCTCTTTGCAGAGCACAAGGAGCCTGCGGCTCCTGCTATGCCGCAAGCCAAAGCCTACGACCTGGGCTATGGCCATTTGGGAAATGGGATTACTGTGTGGAACCGGCTGGAGGAAGAACACGGGGACTACAAAACGGTTGCCCACATCGCGCCGGACCGCACGGTAACGATTTATGATGAGGAAATGCCCCAGGCAGTGCGGGAGGAAATCCAGCGGATTGCTGACACTTCGGAAATGACCATTTCCGTGACCCAGGACGCGCCGGTGTTCGCCGTGCCACCCAGGGCGCAGGAACCGCCTCAAAAAGAAGAACCGGCAGACCCCTACCCGGAGCTGGCCGCCCAGGTGCTGCGCTTTGTGGGAGAGTTTGACGGTTCCCGCATGGGCTATGGTGAGGATGACGCCCAAGCGTTGGAAAATATTGCCCAGCAGCTTCACGACCCCGTTCAGCGGGAGGAAATCCGCAGACTGCTTCAATCCTTCCTGGATCATGCGGACCCGGAAGAAGAAATCGCGGTGGACATCACCCTCTGTATGGAGCAGATCGGGGAGCTGCCCCTGGCCCTTACCCCGGAACAGGCGCAGATAGAAGAAATCGCCGGTTATCTGGAGGAGGCCGGATATGCGGCTTCCAGAGAACTGGTCGAAGAAGGCTTGATGGATTACCGTGCCCATGGCGGCAAAGGTAACAGCCAGGATGTTGCCGACTTCATTGAGCGCGAGTTTTTGTCCGAGGAGACGGAACCTGCTTCACTGGAGATCGCCAAAGAGTTTATCAACGATTTCTGCGAGGCCGAGTATGGCAGCCCAGCCGACTTCAGTGATCTGGAAAAGGTGGGCATTGCCTACACCACTGTCACGGATGAGGAAATCCCCATCCAGGTCAATGCCGATATGGTCCATTACCGTATTGAGCGTTATCTGGGCGGGCAGTTTTTGGAGCGCAGGCAGTATGAGAGCCTGGATGAACTCATCCAAAATGAGCTGGCCGAACTGGACTTTGACCAACTCACCTCTGTGGACCAGGACTATTTCAATGGAAAATACCCTCCCGACATAGAGCCATACATCTTCTGCGAGTGGAGCGAAAGCCCCGTGTTTGAAGATGGAAAACGCTACGGTATCCGTGAATTTGACACCCTGATGAAACAGGCGGATGAGGAGCAGGTGGCCGGTGCAAAAGCTGCTCTTGAAAAATACGGCACTTGGCAGGCGTGGTACGAATCCGATGACCCAGAAAATGCTCGGTTCCTGGGGTATGACAAGGTGAAATTTACCGTGGTCATGCCAGATGGCACCACCTACACCGAGCGCCAGGATATTGGGGACGGTGACGGGGGCGTTCTGGACTTCCTCGCACAATATCCCAAGTACCAAGACATCCTTCCCTTGTTGCAGCAAAGTACACCACCACAAAATGATTATATGCTTTTAAGCCGCTTGAAAGCCGACTGCGACTATTTCTTGGGCGCTGGCGGGCGGGCAGAAAAGCACCTGTGGGCTGGGAACGTGCGAGAGCAAATCGCCAAAATGCGGGAACTCTATGACGCCCTGCCGGAAAAACCGGAATGGCTCACCATGGAGGACATCGACCGCTATGCCCAGCGCATGGAGCCGCCTTACGAAGTGGTGGTGTACCACCACTTTGAAAATGGCTTTGATGAACGGCTGGATTACCAAACGCTGGCGGAGGCCGAACAAGCTGCGCAGAAATATGTGGCCGGCACTATGGAGGGCGAGGATGGCTTTGCCTATGATGGCGCGGGTATCTATGACCTTCAGGAGAACAGATGGCTGCGTGTCTATGGGAACTTCCCGGATGAACGGGCCATGGAACAGGCGAAACAAGCCCCTGCCACAGAAGAACCGTCAGCCAGCCCAGCGCAGGCCGATTTACAGCCCCAAAAAGAAGAATCACTCCCACCGCCGCCGAAGCGCCCACGGCGTGAGCGCATTACCTTCACGACTCTGCACCCGGAGGTCCCCAGGGATCAGCGCCATGATTTCCACATCACCGATGACGCCCTGGGCCACGGCACCCCCAGCGAGAAATACGCGGCCAATGCTGCCGCCATCCGCACCTTGAAGCAGATCGAAGCTGAGGAACGGCTGGCCACGCCCGAAGAACAGGAAATCCTGTCCCGCTATGTGGGCTGGGGCGGCCTTGCAAACTGCTTTGAACAAACCAGCCCCCATTATGAGGAGCTGAAATCTCTGCTGGATTCGGAGGAATACGCGGCGGCCAGGGCCAGCACCCTCACCGCCTTTTACACGCCGCCCGTGGTCATCCGGGGAATCTACAAGGCCCTGTCCCAGATGGGCTTTACCCAGGGCAACATTTTGGAGCCATCCTGCGGCACCGGTAATTTCCTTGGCTTGCTCCCCACAGATTTGGCGGGCAGCAAAGCCTATGGCGTAGAGCTGGATTCCATTTCCGGGCGGATTGCGGGCCAGCTTTACCAGAACGCCAGCATTTCCGTAAACGGCTTTGAAACCGTGCAAATGCCCGACAGCTTTTTTGATGTAGCCGTGGGCAACGTCCCCTTTGGGGATTTCAAGGTTCTGGATAGGCGATACGACAAGCACCATTGGCTCATCCACGACTATTTTTTTGGAAAGACGCTGGACAAAGTGCGGCCCGGAGGCGTGATTGCCTTTGTCACTTCAAAAGGCACCATGGATAAGGAAAACTCCGCCGTCCGCAGGTATCTTGCCCAGCGCGCCGACCTCATCGGGGCCATCCGCCTGCCGGACAACACCTTCAAGCGGAACGCCGGAACGGAAGTGACCAGCGACATCATTTTCCTGCAAAAGCGCGACCACATCACCGATTTGGAGCCGGATTGGGTGCATTTGGACACGGATGAAAACGGAATCCGCATGAACCGCTATTTCGTGCAGCACCCGGAGATGATTCTGGGCGACATGGTGATGGAATCCACCCGGTTCGGGCCGGACAGCGCCTGCAAAGCCCGCGAGGGCGAAGATTTGTCAGAGCAGCTTGCCAATGCCGTCCAGTTTTTGCAGGCGGAAATCAAGCCCTACGAGCTGGAGGAGCTGGACGAGGAGGAAGATCGCTCCATCCCCGCCGACCCCACTGTGAAGAATTTCAGCTATACGATTGTAGACGGGCAGGTGTACTACCGGGAAAACAGCCTCATGCACCCGGTGGAAGTCTCCGTCACGGCGGAAAACCGTATCCGTGGCATGATCGAGCTGCGGGAATGTACCCGCAGGCTTATTGAGTACCAGACCGAAGGCTACCCGGATGAGGATATTGCAGCCGAGCAGCAAAAGCTCAACGCCCTTTACGACAGCTTTATCGCCAAATACGGCCTTATCAACAGCCGGGGCAACAAGCTGGCCTTTTCGGAGGACTCCAGCTACTGCCTGCTCTGCTCTTTGGAGGTGTTGGATGAGCAGGGCAACCTAAAAAGAAAAGCCGATATGTTCTCCAAGCGCACCATCCGTCCCCATGTGGCTGTCACCAGCGTGGACACGGCCAGTGAAGCGTTGGCGGTGTCCATCTCGGAAAAAGCCCGTGTGGATATGGACTATATGGCGGAGCTGTCGGGGAAATCCCCGGAGGAACTGGAACAGGAACTTGCCGGGGTGATTTACCGGGATATTCGCTGCGCGGAGAACCCAGAGGACATCCTGCCTTCTTTGGCCGATCTGAGCCGCTATCCTCTTGTCACAGCGGATGAGTACCTTTCCGGGAAAGTGCGCCAAAAGCTGCGGATGGCAAAAGCCTTCCTGGAAGTAGCCCCCGACCATCAGAAAGAAGCCGCCCGCAGAAATGTGGAGGCTTTGGAGGCGGTTCAGCCCCAGGACCTGGGCGCTGGTGAAATCGGCGTGCGCATTGGTGCGAACTGGGTGCCCGTCGAGGTGTACCAGCAGTTCATGGTGGAGCTGCTCACCCCCAATTACTATGTGCGGGACCGTATCCGAATCCTGCGCTCTGAAGCCACCGGCCAGTGGAGTATCCGGGAGAAAAACGCCGACCGCAGCAATGTAAAGGCCAACACCACCTACGGCACCAAGCGGATGAGCGCCTACCACATCCTGGAGCAGACCCTGAATCAGAAGGATGTGCGGGTATTTGACTATATTGAGGACGAGAACGGCAAGAAAAAGCCTGTCCTCAACAAGAAGGAAACTGCCATTGCCCAGGACCGACAGGAGCTGATTAAGCAGAAGTTTGCCGAGTGGATCTGGAAAGACATCGACCGCCGGGAACTGCTGTGCCGCATTTACAACGAAACCTTCAACGGTATCCGTCCCCGTGAGTACGATGGGCGGCACATCCGGTTTGAGGGCATGAACCCGGAAATTTCCCTACGGCCTCATCAGATCAACGCGATTGCCCATATCCTTTACGGCGGGAATACCCTGCTGGCCCACGAGGTGGGGGCGGGCAAGACCTA
>ERZ780195.2927-NODE-2927-length-10899-cov-15.029417_pt1 | contig 10899 bp, 9 predicted proteins | sample MGYA00511017_ERZ780195 | MGnify/ENA primary metagenome ERZ780195 (study PRJEB29588, sample SAMEA2159974) | human gut metagenome | biome: human gut; feature: human-associated habitat; material: faeces | place: Denmark | collected 2008/2010 ...
ACGCGGAAGTTGTATGAAAAAGTCACCAACTGAATCGCGCGAAAGGGTCAAGGGACGAAGTCCCTTGCAGGGTCAAGGGGCAGCGCCCCTTGTGTCACTCAAATAGGAAGTCGTAGTCGTCGTCTGCAGCCGCGCCGTCGTTCATGTAGGCTTCGAGCGCATCGTCCGTAATCGCGGGATGCGGAACGGCGAAGGCAAATCCGACAAGCAGCGCGACCGTCAAGAGCGTCAGCAGAATTTCGGATAAGTGCTTGCGCATGTCAGCCCTCCTGATTTTCGGCGGATTTGGCGAAAATCCACTTGTTCTGGATACGGTAGTTCACCAGATACAGCAGCGTGTCCATCAAAATTTTCGGGATGAACGCGAAACCGCCGATGAAAATATGCAGGTGATCCAGCAGCGACACGCCAAGGTTGGACAGCGTAATGGTGACGATGCAAAGCAGGGCGTATTTGAGCGCCGTTTTGCCCGTGTCCTGCTTGAACTTGAACACGAAATTGCGGTTCAGGACGAAATTCAGCGGCGAGGACACCAGACGCGCCAGATACCCTGACACCTGAATCGCCGTGTCGCCCCTCAGCCCCAGCAGGGGCAGCAGCGCGAATCGCAGCAGGTTCGCCACGCCGTTGTCCACCAAAAAGCAGATTACCGACGAGCTGGCATAGAGCAGGAAGTTTCCGAGAATCACCTTGTAAATGCGGTAGCTGTCGCGAATCGGGTGGAAGTGCGTTCCGGCGTTCTCGTTTTCGTACACCGTTTCGATTTCAATCGGAATCATCGGCAGCTTCGCGCGCGCGCAGGCAATCAGCACCTGCATCTCGTACTCAAAGCGCTCGCCCGGCACGTCCAGCATGAACGGCAAATCCGCCATGCGGAAGGCGCGAAGCCCCGTCTGTGTGTCCGGCAGATACACGCCGTAGAGCAGGCGGAAAATCGCGCTCGTGATTTTGTTGCCGTGGCGCGATTTTGGCGGAACGTGGTCGAGGTTGAAGTTGCGGCTGCCCAGGTACAGGGCGCGCTTGCCCTCCGTCAGCACCTCTGCCAGATGCCAGCAGTCTTCGACTGTGTGCTGACCGTCCGCGTCGGCGGTGATGACGCCGCTGGCGGTCGGAAAATGCGCCTGAATATACGCATAGCCGGTTTTGAGGGCGCAGCCTTTACCGCGATTGACCTCGTGGTGCGTGACGGACACGCCGTCCATCGCGTCCAGTTCGGCAAAAATCGGCTGATAGGCGGCGCTGCTGCCGTCATCGACAATCACAACATGCTGGAAACCCTTGTCCAGCAGGCGGCGGACGTATGCGGGCAGGCGGTCATCCGGCTCAAGGGAAGGAATAAGCATCACAGCATCTTGGGGACGCAAAGGCGGCTGTGCCATGGAAAAAATCAACATCCTTTCGGAGTATCAATGCGCGTGATGGGGCAGAATACCCCTTGCGCAAGAAAATCAACTTCCTTATTATACACCATTTCCCGTCAAGAAACAATGATTTCCGGGCGCGGAAGTTGTAAAATTCATCATCTTGTCAGCTGAACGTCACTTTAGCCCCGGCACAGGTCGGCGAACTTCGCTTTTGTGCAGGCGACGAGCGCATCCACCGCCAGAATCACCTGACACCCGCGCACGCCCGCGCTGACGCTGACACGCTCCAAATGCTGCGCCGCGCTGTCCACGAAGGTGGGGAACGCTTTCTTCATGCCGATGGGGCTGCATCCGCCGCGCAGGTAGCCGGTCAGCGGCAGCAAATCCTTCTGCGGCAGCATGTGGACGCTCTTGCACCCGGCGGCGCGTGCGACGGCCTTCAGGTCGAGTTCCAGTTCCACGGGGATGACGCAGACAAGGTGCGGCAAGGTGTCGCCGACAAGCACGAGCGTCTTGTAAATCATCTCTGCGGGCAAATCGACCTTCTCGGCGACGAGCTTGCCGTCGAAATTGTCGTCATCGACGGTATACTCGCGGGTTTCGTAGGGGATTTTCAGCGCGTCCAGGTGACGCAGCACGTTTGTCTTGATGGCTTTTGCCATAAAATCGCATCCTTTTATCTGTATGGCGAGGAAACTCCAAGCCATCGTGTATCATAGCACATTCAATGGAATTTGACAAGGCGGGTATTTTCCTTGCATTTTCTGCCCGAAATCCGCAAAATCCCCCGCTGGAAATTTGACAGAACTGGGAAAGCGTTGTAAAATAGACGCGTGAACCGAAATTACCGCAACACCGACGGCATTTGCGTCGGAGAGCGAGGAGGAAAACAACATGGCATCGGAATCCCGTAATCTGGCGCAGCAGCGCCGGGAAAAAGACGGTATCGTATATTTTGAGCGCGGCATCCTGACGGGCAGGGACGGCCGCCGTTACCAGCGCTATGCCATCCAGACGCACTTCGTCGAGGTGGGGGAAAGCGCGGCGGAGCTGGTGAAGAAGTATGTGCTGCCGCTGGCACAGCCGGGCGACGTGCTTTCCATCACTGCGAAGGTGATGGCGATGTGCACCGGCAATGTCCGCCGCATGGAGGACATGAAGCTCGGCTTCTTCGCCAAGCATATGGCGAAATTCGCTGGCATTAACTCCACCGGCGTGGGGATGCACGAGCCGTACAAGCTGCAACTCGTCATCGACATGGTGGGTCTGCCGCGCGTGCTGCTGGCGGGCTTCGTCAGCGCCGTTACGCGCCCGTTCGGGGTCAAGGGCTTGTTCTATAAGATCTGCGGTCATGGCGTCGCGGGCATCGACGGCTTCTACTTCCGCTCCAGCTTTGACCGCTACAAGACCCTCGCGCTGATTAACCCCGAACACCCAGTCGAGCTGTCCAACGAAATCGAGAAGGAATGCGGCATCCCGATTGTCATCATGGACGCGAATGATATTGACCAGAATCAGCTGGGCAAGTGCGATGATTTCCCGTTGACGGACGACCAGATTCAGGACGCGATGAAGGATAACCCCTCCGGGCAGGGCGGCGAACTGACCCCCCTCATCCTCATCCGTCCGCTGGCATAAGGAACGCGGCGATGAAGAAACAACTGCTGGCGGCGCTTTTGCTGCTGACATTGCTGCTGCCCTTTGCCGTGGCGGAAAAGACGGAAGCGGAGCAGACAGTGCCCATGCTGGAGTTGCATCAGGTCAATCTTGGCTGCGCCGATGGCTATTTGATCCGCTTCGGAAACACAACCGTGCTGATTGACGGCGGCGAGGCGTGGCCGAACAAGCCGGAGCGCCTGTTCCCGCAGTATCTGGAAGCGGTGGGCGTGACGCATGTGGATGCGTACATCGTCACGCACTGGCATCTTGACCACTGCATGAACGTCAACCATATTTTGGAACGCTGGGGGGGGTGGATCGACCGTAGTATATGGCGCGTCGGCGGAGGTGAATCCGGACTACGCGCCCTTGGCGAACGGCGCAATCTACCAGCAGATGAAGGACGGCGATGAGCTGACCATTGGCGGATGGCTGACGGTAAACTGCGTCGGGCCGGAAACGGTGAAGAACAACGGCAATCAGAACATGGATTCGCTGAATTTTGTGCTGATTTATGGGCAGAAGCGGATGCTGTTTACTGGCGATTACGCCGCCAGCGGCAACATCAACCGCAAGTACCAAGACCTCGTTCGCAACATAGATGTGCTGAAATTCCCGCACCACGGGATTCTGGATGATAAAACAAACACCTATGAGATCGGCGTGGTGCTGATGCGGGTGCTTTCGCCGACTTATGTGCTGATTCCCGGCGCAGCGTCGGTGTGGGAAATATGGAACTTTATTGCGGCGTACAGCGCGAAACAGAATCTGACCCGCGACCATGTGTACAACAACCGCTTCGGCAACATCGTCCTGCTGACTGACGGCGAGACGATTGAAGTGTGCACAAACGTTGATCCGGCGGATTTCAACCCGTATCAGCCGAACCGCGAAGTGACAGCGCAATAATGAAAACCCGCTCCCTGCAAACGAGGGGGCGGGCTTTTTATGATAGAAGACTCGATGGAGAGCACTTATTCCGAATTGTTATCAGTGTCCCGTCCGGCAGAAATCCACCAGCTGCCGGGTCAAGTCCGCCACACTTTCGGCGCGGAGGGATGCCTGATTGTACTCCGCGTCGTTCCCGTAGCCGTAGCACGCCGCAATCGTCGGCAGGCCGTTCTCCTGACCCGCGCGGATGTCGCCCAGCCGGTCGCCCACCATCACGGCGCGTTCCGGGCGCAGGGTGTCCAGCAGTGCGCGGAGATTTTCGCCCTTCGTGCGCCCCGGCACGGATGTCGCCGTGCGGACAAACACGTCCGTCAGCCCGAACACTTGCAGACACAGCGCGATATAGTCATGCTCGCCGTTGCTGACGATGCACAAATCCGCATATTCCCGGAGCGTTTGGAGCATCTCGCGCACGCCGGGGAAGAGGCGGTTGACCGTCGGTACGAGGGCTAATTCGGCGGTCAGGCGCGTGGTCATGTACTCCTGCGCGCGGTCATGGGGGATGTGCAGAATGTCCAGTGACTGCTCGAACGTCGGACCGTTGCACTGGCGGAGGACGTCGTCGGGCAGGTCGGGGAGGCGCATGGTGATAAGGGCTTGGCGGATTTCGGCGACGCAGAGGTTCATGCTGTCGGCGAGGGTTCCGTCCCAATCGAAGAAAATTACTGGTTTCATGGGGAATTTGGTTCTCCTTGATGGTTGAATGATTCGCAGGGGATTTCGCCTCTGCGGAGGCGGCCAAAGGGCAATGCAAACAGGCGAAGTCTGCGATCGCCCTTTGGAAACCTTCGGGTCGCCACTCTCATACTTTTGGGGTATTGTTTCTTTTTTTGAACCGAAGGTTCATTGGATAAACACGCGGGCACTGTATGCAGTTGTCACCAACTCAATCGCGCGAATGGGAGTCCAGAGGGTCGAAGACCCTTTGGTAGGGTCAAGGGGCAACGCCCCTTGGGTTCCCCCAATCAACACGCGGGCACTGTATGCAGTCGTGCCCAACTCAATCGCGCGAAAGGGAGTCCAGAGGGTCGAAGACCCTTTGGTGGGGTCAAGGGGCAACGCCCCTTGGGTCACTTCTTCTTCAATATCAGCCGCTTTGTGAAGTAGTTCCAAATCATCACCAGCAGGGTCGCAATTGCCTTGTTCAGATGGTAGACTTTCAGCTGGATGCCGAAGAGGGTCAGCAGAATGCTGTCCTGCCCGAAAAGCGCGGTCAGGAGCGCCATGATGCCCCAGTTCAGGAAGAAACCGATGCCGCTTGTGAGCACAAAGCCCGCTTTCGTTTTGCCGCCGCTGCCGTCCGCGCCGGGGAATACCCACTTGACGCACAGCAGATAGTTCGCCACCACCGACACCAAGAACGCAATCGGCGTGCCGATATTTACATCCAGCCCGAAAATCTCCTTGAGCAGCGACAAAACCGCCTGTTCAATCAGAAAGCACACGCCGCCCGTCACGACGAAGCGAATCACCTCGCCAAGACGCCCCTTTTTCTGCTGTTCACTCATGCAATCACCTGCTTTCCAACAATTTCACATTCTCCGCACCCAGCAGCGCGTTCAGCCGATTCAAACACCCGTCGCTTGCGTCGCACCAGCCGGTTTTCGGCGCAAGGAGCGTCATCTTCTCCGCCGGCAGGTGCAGATACACCGGCACAGAACCCGGATACAGCGACAAAGCCGATGATGCCGCGTCCATCTGCGGGCGGTTCAGGCGCAGGTACAGCTTCCGGGGCGCTTTCGCCGCTGCCTGCGCGTCGGTCAGCTTCGGCGCTTCGGATGCGTGGCGCTTCGGCGGCGGCACGGGGCGCGCGGTGCTCTGCCCCATCGGCGCGGCGGGGGCGGATTCCTCCGGATGCCACGCCTCCAGCGGAATCAGCTTCTCCACCAGCAGCTTCGGCGCTTCCTCCTCGCGGATGGACAGCCGCCCGTGCAGCACCACCAAATCATCCACCGCCATCATGCCCTGATAGCGCTCGTACACCTTCGGGAACACAAGGCACTCAATCTGCCCCGTCAGGTCTTCCAGCGTGATGAAGCCCATGTACGCGCCCTTTTTCGTCGCCTTGCCCTTCACTTCGGTCAGAATGCCGCCCATGTCGACGATCTGCCCGTCGAGGGACAAGCCATGGTCCTCGCGCTCCTCCAGCCCATCCAAATCGGCGGTGGAGAACGGCAGCTTGCCCAGCACGTCGCGGTAATCATCCAGCGGATGTCCGGTGATGTACACCCCCGCAATCTCCTTCTCCAGCGCCAGCCGCTGCCGCAGGGGATAATCCGGCAGATTCGGCAGCGTGTGATTCTCCTGAACCAGCGGCGCACCGCCGAATGCCATGTCGAACAGGCTGATCTGCCCGTCTACCGTCTGCTTGCGCAGGGACGAGTTTGCATCCATGGCGGATTCAAACACCGCCAGCAGCTGCGGACGATTGCCGCCCATGCCGTCGAATGCGCCCGCCTTGATGAGGCTCTCGACGACGCGCTTGTTGCATTCGCTCGTGTCGATGCGGCGGCAGAAGTCGAAGATGTCGCGGTACGCGCCGTTCTTGCGCTCACGGATGATCGCGTCCACCGCACCCTGACCGACCGTCTTGACCGCACCTAAACCGAAGAGAATCCCCAGCTGTCCGTCCGGGGCTTTCGCGACGGTGAATTTCCACTGCGAACGGTTCACGTCCGGCGGCAGAATCGCAATGCCGCGCGAACGGCAGTACTGGATGTATGCCGCGATTTTCGCCGGATTGCCGTATACGCTGTTGAGAATCGCCGCCATAAACGGCACGGGATGATAGCGCTTGAGCCACGCCGTCTCGATGCAGACAACGGCATACGCGGCGGCATGGGATTTGTTGAAGGCGTAGGACGCGAACGCGGTCATCTCGTCGTAAAGGTGTGACGCGACTTCCTCCGGCACGCCGTTGCGCACGCAGCCCGGCACGTCAATTGTCCCGTCGTCGTTCAGCTTGCCGTGGATGAAGTATTCGCGCTCCTGCGCCATCACCTTGTGCTTCTTTTTCGCCATCGCGCGGCGGACAAGGTCGCTTCGGCCGTAGCTGTACCCTGCCAAATCGCGCACAATCTGCATCACCTGCTCCTGATAGACCATGCAGCCGTAGGTGACGTCCAGAATCGGGCGCAGCTTCTCCGTCTCATAGTGGATGCTCGACGGGTTCTGCTTGCCCTGAATGTAGCGCGGAATGGACTCCATCGGGCCGGGACGGTAGAGTGAAATCGCGGCGATAATGTCCTCAAAGCAGGTGGGCTTCATGTTCGTCAGGAAGGTGCGCATTCCGCCGCCTTCGAGCTGGAACACGCCGTCCGTGTCGCCGGCGGAAATCATCTCGTACACCGCCGGGTCGTCGCGCGGAATGTCCTCCGGCTTCATGTCGATGCCTTGCTCGCGCAGCATATCCAGCGTATCGCGGATGACAGTCAGCGTCCGCAAGCCCAGAAAGTCCATCTTCAGCAAGCCGAGGCGCTCAATCGTCCCCATCGGGTACTGCGTCGTGATGACCTCGTCGTTGCGCTGCAGGGGGACGTATTCCATCACCGGCTTGCCCGTAATCAGCACGCCTGCCGCGTGGGTGGAGGCGTGGCGTGGCATACCCTCCAGCGTCATGGCGGTGTCAATCAGCCGATGCACTTCCGGCTGTTCGTCGTACATGGTTTTGAGAAGGGGAGAGAGCGTCAGTGCTTTTTCCAGCGTCATGCCGAGGTCGAAGGGAATCGCCTTCGCGACCGCGTCCGTATCCTGATAGCTCATGCCTAAGACACGCCCTACGTCGCGGATGCAGCCCTTCGCTTGCAAGGTGCCGAAGGTGATAATCTGGCTCACATGGTCTGCACCGTACTTGCGCGCCACATAGTCGATGACCTCCTGCCGGCGCTCGTAGCAGAAGTCCACGTCAATATCAGGCATGGTGACGCGCTCCGGGTTCAGGAAGCGTTCAAACAGCAGCTGATACTTCAGCGGATCCAGCATCGTGATGCCCAGCGAGTACGCGACGATCGACCCAGCGCCGCTGCCGCGCCCCGGCCCGACCATGATGCCCTGACTCTTGGCATAGCGGATAAAATCCCAGACGATGAGAAAGTAATCGACATACCCCATCGACGAGATGACGTTCAGCTCATAATTCAACCGCTGCCACGGCTCGTCGGTCTCCTTTGCGTCGGGATAGCGCTCGCGCAAGCCCGCATGCGTCAGGCGCGTGAGCATCGACAGCGCGGTTTCGCCCTCCGGCACGGGATAATGCGGCAGACGCGTCACGCCGAACTCGAATTCCACATTGCAGCGGTCGGCAATCTCCTGCGTGCGGTCAATCGCATCCGGGCAGGAGGCGAACAGCGTGCGCATTTCATCTTCGCTCTTAACATAGAGCTGGCGCGTGTCCATGCGCATCCGGTTCGCGTCATCAAGCGTCTTGCCCGTCTGGATGCACAGCAGCACTTCCTGCGCGTCTGCGTCCTTTTCCTCCAAGTAGTGGCAGTCGTTCGTCGCCACCAGCGGCACATTCATTTCGCGGGCAAGCGAAATCAGGCGCGGCATGACGATTTTCTCCTCGCGGATGCCGTGATCCATGATTTCAACATAGAAGTTCTTCTCACCGAAAATATCCTGCATTTCGCGCACATATGCTTCCGCGTCGTCGTAGCGCCCTTGCAGCAGCAGCTTCGGCAGGTCGCCGGACAGGCACGCGGAGAGGCAAATCAGCCCTTCGCTGTGCTGGCGAATCAGGTTGTAGTCAATGCGCGGGCGATAATAATAGCCGGTCAGGAAGCCCTCGCTGACCAGTTTCATCAGGTTTTGATAGCCGGTGTTGTTTTCGCACAGGAGGATGAGGTGGCTGTACTCGCGGTTCGCGGCGGATTTGTCCAGCCGGTCGCGGCAGACGTAGACCTCACAGCCGATGATGGGCTTGATGCCCGCATCCTTCATGGCGGAATAGAAGTCGATGCAGCCGTACATCACGCCGTGGTCGGTGATGGCACAGGCGGTCATGCCAAGCGCCTTGATGCGCTCGACGAGCTTTGGAATGCGGCACGCGCCGTCCAGCAGGGAATATTCCGTGTGCAGATGCAGGTGGGTGAAACTCATGGCACATCCTCCGACAAAAATCAACTTCCTTACTATTATACCACCGTTTTTCCACCTTGACAAGTGCGCCGAAAAATGGTATTCTGATAAACAGCAACGCGCGAAGGAGGCTGATCCGCATATGCGTCTGTGATTTCTGCACCTGTTGACTGAGCAGGGAAGCAATGAACCGCAAGCAAGCGGTTTGTTTGTGATGGCAGAAATCACCGCATAGCGGGTCAGCTTTTGCTGTACAGAAAAAATTGCATGATTCGTCTTGTCGGTCTGTCCTCCCTGCTGACCCAAGCGGAGGAAATTCATTTTGCAGCTGAAAATTGAACATCTATCATTTACCTACGACGGCGCACCGGAGGCCGTCTTTGCGGATTTGTCCCTGTCCCTCGACACGGCGTGGCGCACGGGGCTTATCGCCCGCAACGGACGCGGAAAAACCACCCTCCTGCGCCTGCTGTCCGGCGATTTGCAGGGCAAAGGGAAAATCGACTGCCCGCTGATGCCTGTGCTGTTCCCGTACCCCGTCGCGGATGGCACGCAGAGCGCATGGCAAATTGCCCAAACCGCCGCAGCGACGTGCGAGAACTGGCGCTTGATGCGCGAATTATCCCTTCTCAACGTGCCGGAAGAGGCGATCGACCGCCCGTTTGACACGCTCTCCGGCGGCGAACAGACCCGCGTGATGCTCTCGGCGCTATTCGCCCGCGAGGACGCCTATCCGCTCATCGACGAACCCACCAATTCCCTCGACGCACCCGGCCGTGCAATGCTCGCGGACTACCTGCGCCGCAAAGACGGCTTTCTGCTCGTCAGCCATGACCGCGCCTTCCTCAACCGCGCGATTGACCATGTGGTCTGCCTGAACAAGGCGAATACCTACGTCATGCAGGGAAATTACGACACGTTTGAAGCGCGCCTGAACGGCGAAAACGAAGCCGAAGCCGCCCGGAACGAAGCACTGCGCAAGGAAATCAGGCAGCTGGAAGCCGCCGCGCGCAAAACGGCGGAATGGAGCAATCGCGCGGAGGAAAACAAGCGCCACGCGGATAAGTCCTTTTATGGGAAAGTAGACCGCGGCTTTCTCGGCGCGGCGTCGGAGCGGATGATGAAACGCTCGAAAGCATCGCAGGTGCGGCAGGAACGCGCCATCGAGGAAAAGCAGACGCTGCTGAAAAACGTCGAGCAGGTCGGTACGCTGCGCATGACGACGCTCCCGCATCCGAAAGACGTGCTGATTTCGGTGGAGAACGGCGCGGTTCGCTACGGGAATCGGACGGTCTGCGAAAACGTGCGGTTTACGCTGCGTCAGGGTGAGCGGCTGGCGCTTATCGGCGCGAACGGGTGCGGAAAGTCCAGCATCCTCAAAGGGATTCTGGGCGAAAGTGATGCGCTGACGGGGAATATCCGCATTGCGTCGGGCGTGACGTTCTCGTCCGTGCGGCAGCGGGTGGATGATTTGCGCGGCAGTTTGCGCGACTTCATCCGCGATGCGCAGGTGGACGAAACGCTCTTCAAGGCGATTCTGCGGAACATGGACTGCCCACGCGAGTTGTTTGACCACGACTTGCAGGAAATGAGCCAAGGGCAGCGGAAGAAAATCCTGCTGGCGCGGTCGCTGTGCGAGCCGGCGCATGTGTTTGTGTGGGATGAGCCGCTGAACTACATCGACGTGTTCAGCCGGGTGCAGTTGGAGACGCTGATTCAGCAGTATCAGCCGACGATGCTGCTGGTGGAACACGACCGGGTGTTTGTGGAGCGGGTCGCCACGGGGGTGGTGGAGGTATAATACTATTTCCAGATTCACCTGCGCCATCTGCTTGCGCCTTTTCCCTTC
>ERZ780195.2931-NODE-2931-length-10882-cov-2.863028_pt1 | contig 10882 bp, 12 predicted proteins | sample MGYA00511017_ERZ780195 | MGnify/ENA primary metagenome ERZ780195 (study PRJEB29588, sample SAMEA2159974) | human gut metagenome | biome: human gut; feature: human-associated habitat; material: faeces | place: Denmark | collected 2008/2010 ...
TTCTAGTGAAAAAAGAATATAATAGATTTGCTCCAAAAATTATAAGAGCAGCTTCTTTAAAAGAATTGGCAGAACTTAAAGAATGGATTGCTTCCTCTTTTTTATATAAAGCTTCTGAAGATTTATTAATGCAGCTTATGGAAAAAAAGAAATTTTAAAATATAGCTTTAAAAGAAGTTTCCAAACTGAGAAAAGAGCATAATATTGCCTGATTTGCGGCATGGCCGCTTAAATGACAGCCTTGTAAAATGCAGGCCAGGGCAGCCAGTACATACACGTATGAGAACGCTTCTATCTGACAATGCAGCTAGCACATTGTTGGGTATGAGAAGTGATTGCAATACATATACATATACTAATTTTAAACTTTTAAATCGAGGAGAGAAAATAAATGAGAGCAGTTGTAAAATACGAAAAAGGTATCAAAAAAGTTCGATTACAAGATATGCCAATTCCCGAGCCAAAACAGGGCGAAGTGCGCATTAAGGTGGCATATGCTGGGGTATGTGGTACGGATTTGCATATTTACTACGATGATGGCTATAACACAAATCCTCCTGTGATTATCGGACACGAAGTCTGCGGAGCGGTGGACAAATGCGCAGATGATGTGAAAGATTTTAAGACTGGCGACAGAGTAGTGACAGAGACGTACTACTATACCTGCGGTGAATGCGAATTTTGCAAGATTGGGAAACCCAATTTGTGCCCACATAGGCTTTCCATTGGCAGTCTAGTAAATGGCGGGTTTGCAGAATACGTCTGCGTACCCAGCAAATTGCTGCATCCACTCAAAGAGAGTGTATCTTATAAAGGTGCTGCACTGATGGAACCCCTTACTTGCTGTGTACAAGCGGTTTATGAGATGGCAAAAGTTCTGCCACAGGATATTGTGTTGATCTCCGGCCCAGGGCCCATGGGCCTGTTGACTTTGCAGGTGGTGAAGGCATGGGGCGCTTATGTCATCATGACAGGCACCAAGCAGGATGAATCTCGTATGGAAATGGCTAAAGAACTGGGTGCGGATGAGTTGTTCTACGTAGAAGAACCAGATATGAAGCAGAAAATTTTGAGTAGAACGGTGAGAAACGGCGTAGATGTGGTCTTTGAATGCTCTGGAGCGACGCCAGCCATTCGGACGGATTTAGATCTGATTAGAAAGGGCGGCAGATACGTGCAGGTGGGTCTTACTGGTGCGGAAAGCAGTATCGACATGAACAAGATGACACTCAAGGAACTGACGGTAAAAGGAACCTTTGCTACCAAACCTCGCTGGTGGAATAAGGCCATTGAGCTGGTGGAGACGGGCAAAGTGAATACAGAGTGCGTGGTGTCTGACATCTATCCTATAGAAGAGTGGCAACAGGCCTTTGAGGCCTCCAAAGCTGGCAATGGGTTAAAATACCTAATTGATCCAGGAAACGAGCTGTAAATCGCTACTTCCAATAAAGTGGATGGGGGCTTGGACCAGAGAGCGTGTATCTAATCAAGCCTCTCATCCCCATATTTTTGTAAAAATCGACGAAATAAAATAGGTATTTGGGATTTGCATTACCGAGTCAAAAGTGATATGCTATAGTTAAAAATGGCAAAAGAGTGAAAAACATGTTGACACAAAAGCAAATTGAAGAGTATATTAAATGTGAAATTACACCATCCTTACAATCTCATGGTGGGGATCTCCAGGTTTTGGAATGGCAAGATGGCAAGCTGGTGGTGAAGTTTGTGGGGGCGTGTGCAGGATGTATGTCCAGCAGCGACACATTTGATGACATTGTAAAGGCAAGCCTTTTGAAGAAGTTTCCCCAAATTAAAGAAATTACCCTATATGAAGGTGTTAGCGACGATCTGATCAACTTTGCCAAAAAGCTGTTACATCATGATTAGGCCGATGCATAAACTGAGAAGTATTGGGAACCATAATAACGATACTATTGCTCCCCAAATAAGCGCGACGCTTATTCATTCAATAAAATATACAAAAAGGGCCTTGGGAAAGGCCTTTTTTGTGTTGCATTTTACTGGAAATAAATAGGATAAGGTGCGAGAATGAACCATTATATGAGGTATCTAGAAGAGATACTACCCAAAAAGGATAGTTTGAAATTAGTGAAAAACGAGGCGAACCGTTTTTATCAAATACACTCTCTAAAGGAGTGCTACGAGATGGGATTGCTTCTCTATCAGTCGGAGAATTTCCAAATACAAGAGGTAGGGATATTTCTACTGGGCTACTGTGCCCATGAGTATGCAGAGGCCCTGGACTTTCTCCAGGACAAGGTGAGCAAACATGAGAACTGGAAAGTACAGGAAATTCTTGCTATGGCATTTGACAATCACTGCAAGATCATTGGGTACGAGGCAGCGCTGCCCCTGATTGAACAATGGCTGGCAAGCGATTGTGCCAACGTTCGCAGGGCAGCTTCAGAGGGGCTTAGAGTCTGGACCAGCAGGCCTTATTTTAGAGAAAATCCAAAAATAGCTGTGGCGCTACTCTCTGGCCGCAGAGAGGATGAAAGCGAGTACGTGCGAAAATCAGTGAGCAATGCCCTAAGGGATATCAGCAAAAAACATCCTGATCTAGTGGCACAGGAGCTTGCAACTTGGGATGTATCGTCACAAAGAGTTCGGCAAGTATATCAATTGGCCAGTAAGTTCTTAGATACAATCACTCTTCAATGAAAAAACCGCTCTTCCTTTGACCAAAGACGACGCTCTTTGGTATGATCTGATCCAGTATCTGGCAAGAAAACTTGCGTGTTAGACAGCAAATTGGTACAATAAACATAGTGAGATCCACTGAAAGTTGCATGAGTTTGAGACTTAAAGGAGGCATAACATGAAGAAGATAATTGTAGTATTAGATGGCGTAGCAGACCGCCCTCAACTGGCACTGGACGGCAAAACACCACTGGAATACGCCAAGACTCCTAATTTAGATCATATAGCAAAGCATTCTCTCATGGGATGCGTAAAAACCATCCCTAAGGGAATGGAAGTGGGAAGTGCGGTAGCAAATCTGAACTTATTGGGATTTAACCCAGCGGCCTGTTATAATGGAAGGGCTGTCATCGAGGGAGCGGGCGTAGGTTTGCAAACCGATGCAGATAGCATGTATATTCGCTGCAATTTTGTGACGTTTGAGGGAAGAGATTTTGAAAATTCCCATATAAAGAGTTATAGTGCGGATGACATCCCTACAGAACAGTCGCAAAAATTGACAGACCTACTCAATGAAAAGCTATTTGATCAGCCTTTTGAGCTGATCAACACTGGCTCTTTCCGCAACATATTGGCCATTCACGGCAAGAAGGACTACTATGGGAAGGTGGCCTTTATGCCTGCCCACGACATCATCGGCAAGCCCATTTGTGAGAACTTACCGAAAGGCGAGTTGGGGCAGATGTTTACCGATTACCTGAAAAAAGCCTATGAGGTATTGAAAGACAATGGCACCAAGGCAAATGGCATCTGGTTTTGGGGAGATTCGATTGCCCCCACCATTCAAAACCCTGGGACGAATAAAATCGTGTTAGCTGAGACCATTCTCATGTGCGGCATTACAAAGATCGCGGGGATAGATACCATTACCTTAGACGAATCTGTGCCATTTTCAGAATTTTTAACGGAAAAAGCGAAAAGGGCTGCGAAGGCCATTAACGAAAAATATGATGAGGCGTATGTGCATATTCAAAAGCCAGACGATCTCTCCCACGAATTAAAGCCGGTGGAAAAGGCAGAGGCAGTAGCCCAGATCGACCAGTACTTTTTTGAGCCATTTTTGGATGAACTATATGGCCCTTATCACATAGTTGTGGTGTCTGACCATTTTACCTTCTCGGACGACGGCTCCCACGGGGCAGAAGCGGCGCCCTTTATGCTGTACTGCTCTGGCGAAGAGGAGACAAAGCACCAATTGCGATGGACGGAGGAAAATGCGCGGAGCTTTGACTTTGAAGTTACCCCACAAGAACTGCACGTTTTGCTGAACTTTGAGGGATAGCCATGAGGCAGTATGAGCTGTATTTTTTCGACTTTGACGGCACGCTGGTGGATACCTCTAAGGGAGTGCACCACTGTTTTGATTTGGCGGCACAAGAACTGGGTATGTCCATGGGCGGCCCAGAGCGGTTTGAGGGAGTCATCGGCGGGCCACTGAAAGAGGGATTTTCCAAGGGCTATGGAGTGCCGGAGCACCTACTAGAGCAGGCTGTAGCGCTATATCGGAAGTATTATAGCGAGGTTGGCATTCATGAGTGTCAACTGTACCCGGGAATCATACCTCTGCTCAAACTGCTAAAGGAGCAGGGCAAAAAAATCGCAGTGGCAACACTCAAACAGCAGGTGACTACCGAAGAGATGCTGAACGACTTTCATTTGCTGCAATATATGGATGGCGTCTATGGACCAGACGCTAGGGAAAAAGATACCAAAGCCAGCTTGCTGGAGAGGGGTCTAGAGGACCTGAAGGTGGAGAAGGAAAAAAGCGTGTTAGTTGGAGATAGTATCTACGATGCCCAGGGAGCCCAACAGGTGAATATGGACTTTATCGGTGTAGCTTATGGTTTGGGATTTCACAATATAGAGGAGATCAAACAGGGTTACTATACATATGCCGTGGAGAATCTAGATCAAATTCAAGAAAGCCTGATCTCCAAATGAGTGCGCTGATAGGAAAACGGCTAGGACAAAAGACAAGAATGCGAAGAAAAAGAGACTAAAACCCGCTAACCAGCGGGTTTTATATTGTGCATTTTTCATAGCTCAACTGTTAGATAAAGCTCTCAATACTGGATTGACCGTTTTCCAACATATTGACTGCACTCCGCTGTTTTGCATCCGGGCCAGAATTGGCACCCCGTATATAGCTAATGATGTCCTTCTGTGCTTGATCATTTAGAGAGCTAAAATACTCTAGTGCGTTTAAATTTTCACTCAACGCCATGCCAAAGCCAATGGGCATATCTTGATGCTCCTTGCCAAATATCGATTGATTTTGTTTCATACACAAACCTCCCATGCTGTTTTGGTTAGTATCTCCAAAATATAGAGAAATATGAAATAGATCGCAAATAAAACATAATTGTAAATGAATTGTTGCGAAATCGTCATAGATACAGTATACTTATTTTATCTGTGGGATTTTGACGAAAAACTTGTTATATTGGAAAATACTTCATTAGGTGATCGCAATATTGAAGGAGGCATGTATGAACGACTTTTTGCAGAAAGCCAACTCTCCTTTTATGTACCTAATTGGCGCAGCTGTCGTGCTATTTATTATTGTGCAATCATTTGTATTTCTCATTCGCGCCTATCGAAGGGGCATTAAAATTGGAATGGATCCATCAAAACTCAGACGGGCGGCTACCTCCAGCGCTATTTTCACCATAATCCCCTCGATTGGGATTTTACTTGGTGTCATTGCCATGTCGGGCTCGTTAGGTGTGCCCCTGCCGTGGATTCGGCTCTCAGTAATTGGGGCGCTGCACTACGAGCTGATGGCAGCAGATGTGGCGGGAAAGGCAGCTGGCTTAACGTCTCTATCCGCTGCCAGTATGACAGACAGTGCATTTGTCACCATAGCATTTGTAATGACCATAGGTATCATTTGGGGTGGGCTCTTTTGTATTTTCGGCCTGAAAAAATATCAAAACAAGCTGACGGGGGTCTCGCAAAAGGATAATAAATGGGGACAGATCATGTTCAATGCTATGTTTATCGGCATGGTATGCGCCTACATTGCCAGCAGTTTTGGAGATTTGGCGAAAGGATCTGTAACGGGTATCATTGTGATCATAGTGTCTGCACTGTCTATGGCTTTGTTTACGTGGATCACTAAAAAGACCAGCGCGAAGTGGCTGGAAAGTTTTGCCCTTTCATTCAGTATGCTCATAGGAATGGCATCGGCGATTTTGATAGGATAGGAGGGTGCGTTGATGAAAAAACAGAGAAGCTACCAAGACAGTATTCATCTTTATGGAAGGCTATGGACAATAGGCGCACTGTTGATTATTTTAGCTGTTCCGTTTCTCATTATGCTCTATTTTAATTCGCCGCCGAATATGAAAGGATTGCTCACAGGAAGTTTGAGTATTTGTCTGATATACTTGCCCTCCAGCATTGTGGAAGTGATCACTTATGCACCCATGATGGGGACAGGAGCTACTTATTTGGCGTTTGTTACGGGAAATCTATCCAACCTCAAAATACCCTGTTGTATGAATGCCAGAGAGCTTGCGCAGACGGACTTTGGCACAGAGGAAAACGAGATCATCTCTACGATCTCCGTAGCGGTATCCTCTATTGTCACTTGCGTTGTGCTGGCAGTGGGAGTGGCGCTTATTGTGCCGTTGACCCCTGTCCTGGAATCGCCCGTGCTTCAGCCGGCCTTTGATATGGTAGTGCCCGCGTTATTTGGTGCTCTAGGGTACCAGTATTTTTCCAAGGCGCCGAAGTTGGCCCTTACGCCCTTTGTTATCATGGTGGCGGCCTGCTTGATCGTACCGGCAATTGCGGATCAAGTGGCTATTTTGGTGCCGGTATCTGCTCTGATTTCTATCGGAGCGGCTAGAATACTCTATAAGAAGAATTGGATGTGACAGTAAATGACATTTAACATTGGAAATATGATGCTCACCATAGATGTGATTGACATTTTGGTGGTTATACTGGTAATTTTGGCAGTGCTGCTACTCAGTGCAGTAATCATTGCCCTGCTTACATTTGCAAAGAAGCCCAAAAATGTGCAAAAAACACAGCCACCAACAGAATTTGAAAAATACAAATACGCGGAGCTATTGAGCGAAATGGTAAAGTGCGATACCGTCTCCCATAGGGATCGGCCCCAGACCAAGAAATTTGAGGCGTTTCAAATGCGCTTGCAAGAGCTCTTCCCTCTGCTCTTTGAAAAATGTGCAGCCTATGACTTTGACAAAGCCATGTTGATCCACTGGCAGGGAAAAAATCCCTCCCTAAAGCCTTTGGTACTTATGTCTCATATGGATGTGGTAGAGGCCACTGGAGATTGGACATATGAGCCGTTTAGTGGAGAAATTGTCGATGGGGTCATCTGGGGCCGGGGTACGGTGGATACCAAAAGCTCTCTGTGCGCATTTTTACAGGCGGCTACCGAACTGTTGGAGGCGGGATTTATGCCACAGCGGGACATCTACTTTGTGTCTTCGGACAACGAGGAGACCATGGGAGATGGTGCGCCTAAAATTGTGGAGTACTTTAAGCAAGAGGGGATCTACCCCGAACTGGTGTTGGATGAAGGCGGCGCAATTGTGGAAAAACCCATGCCAGGAGTAAAGGGCGCATGCGCCATGGTGGGCATCATGGAAAAGGGATATGCAGACGTGCGCTTCACTGCTCGATCCAATGGGGGACATGCCAGTACGCCAGGGAAGAATACTCCCATTGCTAGGTTGGCTAAGCTCATAAACCACATGGAAAAGAAAAAGATGTTTAAACGCAAGATCTCCAAAGAGATGGTGCAGATGTTCAAATCTCTCCGGGTACATATGTCCTTTGGATATCGGCTGATCTTTGCCAACCTTTGGCTGTTTAAACGGCTGCTCAAAGGTCTATTGCCCAAGCTGAGCAACCAGGCGGCGGCTATGATAGCCACTACCTGTGCCTTTACCATGGCAAGGGGAAGTGGAGCGCCCAATGTGCTCCCAGAAGAGGCCAGCGTGGTGGCAAACTTGCGCTTTATCCGACACCAAAATAGAGAAAAATCTCTCGCTAAAATAAAAAAAGTGGCAGAGAAATACGACGTGGAAATGGAAGTGCTCTATAGTCAGGATTGTTCTCCTGTGGTAGATACTAAAACTAGAGGATTTCAGTACATTCAACAGTGCATCGAGAGAAATTTTGAGGGAGTGCATGTGGCCAAATACATCATGACAGGTTGCACGGACTCCAGACACTTTAAGGATATTACAGACTGTACTATTCGGTTTTCGCCCATTCGCCTCAATGCACAACAGTTGGCGAGTGTTCATGGCATCGATGAAAACGTAAGCATGGATGCACTTGCCTATGGAGTGAAGTTCTATAAGGACTTTATGGCTCATTATGATGGAGAAGAGATAGAAAAGGATAGGAAAACCGCCCAGCCAGAGCAGTAAGAAGAACTGAAAATAGGGACAGAAGGATGGGCTTTTGACTGAAACAAGGCATCGGAGCCACATTACATGAAATTCTTTAGCAAGAATTGGAGGACTTCGACGACTAGCGTTGTAAGAGAAGTTCTGTCTGTGCCTTGAGAAAACCAAGAGTACATGAGAGAAAAAGGTGCAGTGGAGTACGCTAAGATACTCTTGAACAATCAAATCTACCTTTGACAAAATAATTATGAGATGGGACATGTGAGAGGGTTAGGAGCTAAGGGTTGGTAGTTTGAGAGGAAGTTAAGAAGGACTCTACGAGGCACTTAGGTTCTGGCAAATGGGACAGTGGGCCTTTCAATAGGGCGATGGAGATAGCGGATGAAACGAGTATTTTGCTATGAGACACTCTTAGGGGAGATGTTCTTTGCGGAACAAGATGGTTTGCTCACAGACATCTGCCTCAATGAATTTGAGATAACAGGGCAGGGGCGAGTGGAAGAAACGCCACTGTTGCGGGTAGCTTTTGAGCAGGTAAGTGAGTATCTAGCGGGCGATCGAAAGGCCTTTGATTTTCCCGTGTTGCTGCATGGAACGGATTTTCAAAAAGACGTCTGGGAGGCGATAAAAACCATTCCCTATGGGCAGACCCGCAGCTATAAGGATATTGCCATTCAGGTGGGGAGGCCCGGGGCAGCTCGGGCGGTAGGTACAGCCAACCGAAATAGTAGACTGTTTTTAATGATCCCCTGCCATCGGGTGATTCACGGAGACGGCACCCTGGGAGGATACGGCAGCTATGGAGTGAGAATAAAAAAGTGGCTGCTAGATTTGGAAAGAGAACACAGATAGAGTGTTCTTTTTTGTTTACCATCATGATTTGGCTTTAAAAAGAAGTAGTAAGGCAGATATCATATAACTGTAGTTGCCAAGAGAAGCTACCATTTGGGGATGTTTCTATTGCGCAAACTGTTTTGATGGATTTTTGAAATGTGGGGAGATTGGGTAAAACCAGGTGATTCCCTGCCAGACATACACGACGGGACGAATGCCCACAATATAGCAAAAACAAAATGTAATTGGAAAACTGCAAAAGCATTCATGAGAAATAATGGTATAGATTAGTAAGCCAATTAAATACCCAAGAAGTGGAAAAGACGGGAAAAGGGGTATATTATTAATAAAAGAAAAGAGATAAAAGAAAGAGGAGAAGAATTTGCAGAACAACCTGAAAAGGATTCGGCTGGCAACGCCAAAGGACAGCAGTATGTTGCGCAATATCTATGGGCAGTACATCCATACACCTATTACTTTTGAATGCGATTTACCCTGCCAAAAGGAGTTTGCCCAGCGTATACGAGATATTTTGTTAAGTTACCCTTATTTGGTGGGAGAAGAAAATGGGCAAGTCATAGGATACGCCTATGCCCACCGGCAGATGGAGCGAAAAGCCTATCAGTGGAATGCCGAGCTTTCCGTCTATTTAGATGAAAGTTTTACATCTAAGGGCTGGGGCAAAAGATTGTATAGCGCGCTCATAGACATATTGAAGTTACAAGGGGTCCGAACAGTATATGGCGGTGTTACGCTGCCCAATTCAAAAAGTGAGGGTCTGCATCGTTCTTTGGGGTTTACCCCCCTTGGCACATACCACAATACCGGATATAAATGCGGGAAATGGCATCATGTGATGTGGTTTGAAAAGCCAATTGGAAGTTATGATAAAGAGCTAAAGCCTATTGTGCCCATAGGGGAAATTTCGGAGAAACGCATTCAGGAAATCCTATACAGATGTGTATCATTTTAGAGAAGTGGATACAAAAAGGGGATGTACAGCCCTCATGATAAACGATTCAATTAGGGCAAGGCGAGGGAATAGGCAGTTGAGTTTATTTTGTAAACACCTTGTAAAAGGCGTCATAGGTCTTGGCAAAACCTTCCTGAAAAGGCGTATAGCAAAGCCCTAACTGGCGGGAGATTTTGCTCCCCTCATAGAGTTCGTTTTGCTCCAGAGGAAAAGGGAGGGGGATGTTCTGCTGATAGACCTGAGAGAGAGGGACATAGTCTTTTAACAAAGGCTGACTGCTGGTTTCCTCCAAAACCTCCATGAATTTGGAATAGGTAAAGACCTCGGGAGCGGACAGAATGTAGTCCTGATTGTGGCAATTGGGACTTTTCAGGCAGGCCAAGATGCCCTGTGCCACATCTTTCACATATACAAACTGCCACTTAGCCGATGCATCTTGTGGGACGGGGATGATGCCGCCCTGGCAGATGAGTTGTACATAGTAGCTCTCCCGCGGTGCATAGTTATACGGCCCATAGACAAAGGAAGGACGCAAGATGGTGTAGGGGATTTCCTGTTGTGCGCAGAGGCCTTTGAGCTCTCCCTCGAGGACGAGCTTATGGTAGGCATACTGCTCTGCTGGATCTAGGGAATCGCTTTCTCGAAAGGACGAGATTTCACTGTGGGGTTTTTCAGAAGGAGCGTAGACGCTACAGCTACTCAGATAGATATAGTGATCAAATTTCCCTGAAAGGGCGGAAAATACGCTCTGGATATCCCCAGGAGAGTAAGCGCAAAAGTCCACCACGCTGTCAAAGTGGATGCCTGGAAAGAGTTTGGAGAGCTTTTGGACGTCATGCCGATCACAGAGATATTGAGTGGTATGATCTAAATGCTAAAGAAAGCGGCAAATTTGAATTTGTAAAGGAGTTAGCATAAAAGATATGATTAAAAATTACTATGGCAATTTATGTACCGAGAT